>Ga0209511_1000097_pt1 | contig 119746 bp, 78 predicted proteins | sample SSSSmetaG_FD_184141 | JGI IMG/M metagenome (GOLD analysis project Ga0209511, IMG submission 184141) | Glacier valley bacterial and archeal communities from Borup Fiord, Nunavut, Canada, to study Microbial Dark Matter (Phase II) - ​SSSS... | ecosystem: Environmental > Aquatic > Freshwater > Ice... | reverse complement strand
CGGCGGGCCAGATGCCAAAATAAATCCTAAGGGCATAGGTGAAACTCATGATTCCGGAATTTATAGCAGAAGTACAAATCTCTTATTCTTCGCACGTGAAGGCAAAAGACCGAATGAAAGTAACCGGCTCGATGGATGCTGCCAATGCATTCAGGGCAATCTGGCCGGCTTACGATCACATTGAATTCAGTTATATGCTAATGCTGAACCGACAGAACCAGATCCTCGGATATCACCAACTTTCAAAAGGAGGAATGACCGGTGCGGTGGTAGATGTACGGGTGATTTTCCAGGTTGCATTAAAATCTTGTGCCACCTCTCTGATACTTGCCCATAACCATCCGTCGGGAAACCTCGAAACAAGTGATGCGGACCGGAAGATTACCCGACAAATAAAAGAAGCCGGGCTTATTCTCGACATCCCACTGCTTGATCACCTGATTATGACCACTGATTCATATCTCTCAATGGCCGACGAAGGCTTACTCTGAAAATTAATCTCACACAATTTACAACGGCGTGCCAGATGCCAAAATAAGTCCCAAAGGCATGGGCAAAACAAATGACTGAATTTCAGTTTCTTGAAGAGTTGGAAGCTTCCCAGAAAAGTTTTGAAAAACTCAATTACATATTTATCAGGGATCTGCATAAATACATCCGTAAATCAACGGTTTATGACAGAACTTTTTTCAAAACCATTTTAAACTTTTCTGCCAATATAACCCTGACAGCAGCCTGGATTAAACTATTAAAAGATTTTAATTCAGATAAATACAACAATATTTTACGGTTCTCACCCGATTTTAATCATTCAACTGGCGCGCCAGATGCCATTATAAAGTCTCAAAGGCATGAGCATCAAAAATGAATTTAAAGATTCTCAATCTTACAAAACAACAGGAATCAAAGATTAAACTAATTCTCTCCAATCAACTCGATCCGAAAGAATTCTCAAGTGTTCAATTCTGGATCGGCCAGTGCTACAATCTCCCTTCACTTAATGAACAGAAAATGTGTGCTTTTAATCAGATTCTCTTTGGATTCGGAATTGAATCTGTTGAAGGAGAATGGCAAAACGGCTATTGGTGCAATATTCTTTTTACCTACGTAAACATGGGATTTTCTGACCTTCCGACAATTATCCATCACCGGGATAAAGGCTTTATAGTTGATTCAGTTGAAAATATACTTACAAAATCCAACCGGCGTGCCAGGTGCCAAAATAAGTCCGCAGGCAGCGGCAAATAAAATGACGCGTTATTCAAATGATCCACGGCAGATCAGTGCCAAGTTCTCATCCAATTGCTCCAAATGCAAAACTAAAATTAAGAAGGGAGCTACTATTTATTACTGGCCATCATCACACGAAGTATTTTGCACCAATTGTGGTGATACACCTTACCGTCAGTTTCTCTCAAGCGCGGCTGATGAAGAGGTCTATTCCGGCAAAGGAAATCCATATGCATGGTATATTTAAAAGAAGGGGAAATCCCCTTTTTTGGTCGTCGGCAGCTGGAAGATTCGCTCCCCACTTTGGAAAGCCCTGATCAACATCTTTACCTTTCTAATGGTTCATCCTTCACATTAGCTGGCCTTTTGATTTTTTCGGTATTGGTCATGGAATCATCCTTCCTTAATTTAGTGGCTTTTCACTTCCGGTATACGATATATAGTTTTGTCTGATCGTGTTGCGTTAGCGACCCCTGTAACAATGATGCCCAATTCATCAGCCGTAATTAGATCTTCGCGTTTGCATATCTTTTTCAATGAGCATCCTGTATATTTTCCTTCTCCTGATTTTTCCGGTTGATCCTCATGACAGAATTTGTTTGAAATTCTATGCTAAGTTGGTGTATCATTCTGGGTTCCGATTCCCTCAGTCAAGGATTTTCCCGGCATATCCTCCCTCTCTGCGATCAGTCCGGTATTCCAGTTCCTCCTTGACTGCCCCTCCATGCTGCACTGATCACTTGCATATAATTTTTAAACTTAAATTTTACTGTCATGAAAACTTTCGTAAAAAACTACATTGGAAAAGGAAAACAAGTTGCCGGATTACAGATTGTTAAGATCACTTGTAAACTGGAAGATCTTCAAAAATTTGCCTACGAATATGATGGCACCCGGTATGTCACCTTCGAAGTCGCAAAAATGAAAACTCCGGATAATTTCGGACGTGACTACACTGTTTACGTAAACCAGAAAGAAGAAAATGAAGCACCTAAATCCAAAAATAAGGATAAGGAAACTTCCCGTAAACCAGCGAAAAAATCCGAAAAAGTTCCTGCCGGTGATGAGAAGGATGATTTACCATTTTAAATCAGTAAAAAGCCTTGTTAATCAGGGCTTTTTTGTTGGTCGCTTCAGATGTCATTTTATTGAAAAGGATGAAACCGGGCGGCTTCATCCTTTTCAATAAAACTAACCTAACTAACCTAACTAAACCTAACAGTTAGTATTACTACAATTATCGGGCCAAGATGATTACCAACGATTTTTTTTAGTTGAAAATTAAAAATATTTTTCTGTTCAAATCAGACATGAATTCACCATAAATTCAGGGTTCAAGTTATATATTGATAGAAGGGTATGTCAGGGGGTATTATGAAGCCTACGTTCCCTCAGTACTGGAGTCGAATCACTCAGTTCCGTGATTTCAATTTCTCCTTTAGTTGTTTCACATCATCACTCACTTTCTGTTCGATTACCTTTGCACAAATCTGTGTCGTTTTAATACTTGTATGTCCCAAAAGTTTCGATACCGTTTCTATAGGTACAACATTACAAAGAGTTACTGTTGTAGCAAAAATATGCCTGGCGATATGCGATGTTAACGGGTTTTCAATTCCTGAACTCTCGGATTGTTTTTATATTTTTCAATGATTTCCAATGAGATACCTTTTCTGCAAATTTAATTTTCTGTTTGCCTGTTCGCTATTAGCCCGAACTCAATCAAAAATCGTCACCATGTCAATGAACTATTGTATTTCGGCACTATGGCCGCTTAAACATATTTGCTTTTTGAGCGAACTATTGTTAATTGCGTTATGCAATATTAGTTGAAAATAATTTAAAATAGTGTATGTAATTGAAATACAATTAAATAAACTTTAAAAATTATTTCTTAAAAAAAAAATTCTTTAAAAAAAATAATTTAAATTCATTTAATATTGTAATAGTAATAAATAGGTTTACATTTGTTTTTTAAATTTTACTAAAAATTAGACTATTCGGGTGTCTGTTAATTAACCAATAGTTTGCATCAATCAAAATGAAAGAGTGCAAACGTTTAAAAAAATAAAATTTTATTGTGCAACTAAAAATTTAAGAACGCCATTTTTTCAATGATGTTTCTGGGATGAATTTAAGAAGCTTTTCAGTAATGCATTTAAACAAAGAAAGGAGGTAAATATGAGGCCCATTACGAGAGTATATGGGAGATGTACATTTTTTAAAGTCAAAGATTAGTTTTAGGATTGAAAAATCAACAAAGAGTAAAGGCACACAAAAGATTTAAATCGCGGATTTAAGCTGGTTTGGCCGTAATTAAATTGCTTTTTCTCATTAACCGGATTTCTCTGGTTAAAATTCAAATCAGATATTTAAGTGTAATATATTAATACCAAATTTATTATCAATTCAACAATTTAAATTTACCCTATGGAAAATAGATGTAATTTTCTTGTTATTTTTTTAAAATCCATTTGCTTCTCTGGTTTCAGCCACCGGGTGCGGAGAAAAGGGATTTTATTATTGTTTATTGTGGCTCAGGTTATCGGTACCAGTACCTATGCAATGGCACAACAAGTTACTGTAAAAGGTACAGTTAAAGATCAGAAGGGAGAACCGTTGATCGGTGTAACGGTACAGATTAAAGGAACAACACAAGGCGCTCCAACTGATTTAGACGGAAATTTTGCACTGACCAATGTACCAGCCAATGCTTCTTTGGTTTTTACTTATATTGGGATGCAGACTCAAACCGTGAATATTAATGCCAGAACTCAGATTAATGTAAGAATGGTGGGGCTGACAACCAATATAGATGATGTTGTCGTAGTCGGTTATCAGGTGATTAAAAGATCCAATTCCACTGCTTCTATTTCAAGTATACAGGCAAAAGATATTGAAAATACGCCGGCTCCCAGTTTTGAACATTTGCTGCAAGGTAAGCTGGCTGGAGTAAATATACAAGCGCTATCAGGTGCACCTGGCTCAAAAAATACTTTTATGATTCGGGGGAATACCGCACTTACAACAAACATTGGCGATCAGGCAACCGCAGGCCTTTCAAACCCTCTTTATGTGCTTGATGGTATCCCTACAACCTTGGAAGATTTGGCTGGTTATGATGCTACAAGTACCAATTTCCTTGCCACGATGAATATAGACGATATTGAATCAATTGATATTTTAAAAGATGCCTCCGCAGCAGCTATTTACGGATCGAGGGGAGCCAATGGCGTGGTAATTATTAAAACAAAAAAAGGGAGGATTGGTGAACCTGTTTTTACATTTAATGCCTTCACCGGGGTATCGAATGCTCCGGATCTGATTCCCGTAGAGACAGGTATTGCTGAAAGACATGCCAAGTATGACCTGATCAATAATTACTGGGATCGAAGCAATTTTCCAACTGGGGCAGATAATACAAGAAGCTGGAAGAATAATATTCCTCTGATCCTTTCCGACAGTCTCAATCCGGCGTTTAATAATAATGTAAACTATCAGGCTATGTTTTACAGACCAGCCAAAATTATGAACTACGATTTTGGAGTATCAGGAGGTACTGAAAAAACAAATTACAGGGTTAACTTCGGTTATTACGACGAAGATGGAATTGTGACCAATACAGGCTTCAAACGTTACTCTTTAAGTGTCAATCTTGGTGTTAAATTAAGTGACCGACTCGAAAATCAGACGATTATAAGGATAGGTTATGTTGACCGTAAGACTGGTTTAGGTAATTCCAGTTCCAAGTGGGGAACTTTCCCTATTGATCCTTTAAATATGAATTCATCATTGCTTTATCTGAGTGATGCAGAGCGCGCGGCATTTCTTGGACAGTATTCCAACCTGCGGAATATAAATATTAATTTAAATACCTCTGTAAGTAATGATTTAAGATTTCGTATTGCGAAGGGGTTGTATTTAAATAATACGATTGGAGTAGGAATTAATACCACCAAGAAAGACTTCTTCACTCCCGCTTCATTGAATTCTGACGGAGAGACATTCGCAGAATATACCTGGACCGGAAACAAAAGTGCAACAATTGACACGTATTTGTCATATACCAAAGAGATAGGTAAAATGCATGCTTTTAATGCCCTGTTCGGTAATTCAGTAAACTATAATCAGAATGAATATTTACAAACGGGCGGCAGGGGCGCTGCAAGCGATCAGGTGAAAACCGTTACAGGTCTGGACAGAAATAAGATGTGGGGTGGATCTGATTTTTCTGAAAACGGTATGCTTTCCTACTGGGGCCGTTTAGGTTATCGGCTGAAAGAGCGATATATGATAGATCTTAACTTCAGAACAGACGGATCTTCCCGTTTTGGAAAAAATTCCCGATGGGGCTATTTCCCCGCAATATCAGGAGGCTGGATATTCTCAGAAGAGTCGTTTGTTAAAGAGCATCTGCCATGGCTTAATTATGGTAAGCTGAGAGGTAGCTGGGGTATCAATGGAAAACAGTTTTCGGGCGATTATGAGCGGTTTAATTCCTATACTACTGGTGATGCTTCCTATGGGGGGGCAGGTAACCGCCCTGTTACTACTTACAATGGGGTGAAGGTGGTAATTCCGAATTTCTCTAAAATATCTAATGACGATCTTTCCTGGGAAAAATCAACGCAGTGGTCAGTTGGAATGGATCTGGAACTTTTAAATCGCCGCCTGACGATGACACCTGAGGTTTACAACAGAGAGACTACAAATTTATTGTTTAATGTAAACTTTCCGATCGAAACCGGTTATTCCAATTCGCAGGCGAATGTTGCCGGAGTACGCAACTATGGTTATGAACTCTCACTTACCGGGTATTTGTTTAAGCCGGGACAGGATTTTCAGTGGCAGATCGATTTTAATGTTGCCCGGAATTACAACCAGGTTACTAAATTGCCAAACGGCAACCGTGACTGGCAGTCGAATAACCGCAGTTTAACTGTTGGGTTACCTATGAATCAATACTTCATGATGCAGAACACCGGAAAAGTTTACAGTACAAATGCGGATATCCCTGTTAATCCTTACACCGGTAAATTAATGGACATCCTTTACAACGGAACAATTAAAGTGGGTACTTATGAATGGGTTGATACGAATGGCGATCATCAAATTATAAAAGATATCAACCTTCCTGGTTCCGATGCAAGAATAGTAGAAGGCAAAGATCCTAACCCGAAATTTATTGGAGGACTTACAAATACGTTTACTTACAAGAGGTGGAGTCTAAGGGTACTGTCGAGCTTCGTGGCTGGACGGACCATCTTTAACGCTACGCTACTGGGAAGATTACAAAATTTAGGACAGGGTGGTTATGACAATTGGGCAAATCACAGTATGCCTGTTTTAAGCGGGATGAATTATTGGCGTAAGCCAGGTGACGTGGCTGAATTTGCCACGATGTATCCGGGAGGCAATTACAATAGTATGGCTGAACAGACACGTTGGCTGGAAGATGGATCTTACCTGAAGATTAACAACTTGACATTGAGCTACAACTTTGACGCGATTAAACTGAAGACGATTTCCTTGAAATATCTTCGTTTATATGCGATGTTAGACAATGTGGCCATGTTCCAGAAATTCACCGGACCGGATGCTGAGAGAGTTGGGGCAGATGGTGCAGACTATGGTGGAGGATATGCAAATCCAAAAAAAGTAACTTTTGGTATTAATGTAAAATTCTAAGGTTTAAAACAAAAACAACATAATTCAATAAAAAATGAAATATCTAAAATACAAGCTGTTCGTTTTGATTTTGGGTTTGATGATAACCAGTTGCTCTAACTGGCTCGAAATGAATCCAATTAACCAGACCACCAGCGAAGGGTTCTGGATCAATGAAAATGCAGCGGAACAGACCCTGGCTGGTGCGTATGCCCTATTGCGTAAAGCATTGTTGAACAATGGCGGTGAGACTTTTCTGACATATGGTGAACTTAATGGTACGACTTTTAAGCATAAGGATCAAACTGATACCGAAAAGTTTGTTGATGGATCGTTTTGGAATCCCAATATGGGTGAATTTCAGTGGGCGAATTTTTATAAAATTACTGCTCAGTGTAACCTGATCCTTTTAAAGGCAGCAGAACTGGATGTAAGTCTCTTTAAAAATGGAGAAAAGGGGAAGCAAAAGATATTAGGCGAGGCCTATTTCCTGAGGGCTTTTACTTATTTCTACATGGTAAAAGTCTGGGGCGACGTTCCATTGGTAATAACTTCTCTTCAGAATGTCAGTGAGGTAATCACAAAGGATGGGGCAGTACTTAATGTACCGAGAGATCCTGAAGCGAAAGTACTCGAACAGTGCATAAGTGACCTGAAATTGGCAGAAAGTTATTTGGTGTATGGTACTGAAGGGAGTGATGAATGGGCTGTACGCGCCAATAAAGGAACCGTAGAAGCTCTGATGGCCCATATCTATCTTTGGATGCATAAATCTGCTGAGGCTGAATTAGCCGCCGACGCCGTAATTACGAAAGGTGGCTATTCGCTTGTTGATTATTCTGATTCACTGGCTGTTGAAGGAATGTTCACTGGTCGTTCATCTGAAGGAATTTTAGAACTGAATTCTCGCTTCGATCAAAGCGAATCAATTGTAGATGGAATTACAAATAGAACGGTTTATCATCCGTGGATCTATAATAAGAAGGAAGAAGGGGGTACTTGGGTTGTGCAGAAAGAGTACATGTCTTCGTTGTACGAGGAGAATGACCTGCGTTTAAAAAGGTTTTTCGGTTTTTGGAATCAGGAAAGACCAATTATTCTGAAATATGCACAGGTAATTTACGAAAATCCGGCATTACATTTAAATCCACATGGCAATAATAACATTATCTTACTCCGGTTATCCGATATTATACTGCTAAGAGCCGAAGCGCTTCAAAACCTCGGGCGGGCGGTCGAAGCAACAACATTACTGAATACCATAAGGAACCGCGCCATGGCTACTCCATTTGCCGGTGCAGATTCTGATCTTAAATTGGCCATCTTTCAGGAACGCGAAATGGAACTGATCGGTGAAGGTCATAATTATTTTGACCGGATACGCAGCGATGAATGGAGTGATATATCCTGGATGACGTCTACAAGAAAGGGTTTAAAAGGCTATTATTGGCCTATTGCGGCAAGTTATATTACCAATAATCCGAAACTAACGCAACAATCCTATTGGGCAACTAAAGTCTGGTAATTGAAATGCTGATATTAAAATAAACAGATTATTAAAAATACGAATATGAAAAAATTCATAATTCCTTTATTAGGAGCTATCGCATTTATCTTCTTTGGTTGCGAAAAGAATGGCTACCTTACCGATGGCGGAGTTCATAATCCCAAAGTCGAAATGACTACCTATGATTTTTTAAAAACGAACCCTTTATTTGATACCTTGGTGGTGCTTATTGATAAGGCAGGTTTAAAAGATACCATTAATGGTGATGTTACTTTTTTTGCTCCAACCGATTATTCAATAGCTAATTATGTAAAGGCAAAAAGAGGGGATATGTTGGGAATAGATCCATTTTCAGACTTTAAATTGGAGGACATTCCCTTACAAACATTGCGAGATTCGCTAAAAATGTATATTTTCCCTGGTAAAATAAACAGGACTGATATGACAGAGCTTGGGAAGATTTATACTTCTAAGTTGAAAACTAAGTCTCATATTGCCCTTGTACCAATAAAAGACCAGTATACAGAAGGGTTAGTTAAAACATTGCCCGAATATGTTTTCTTTACCAAAATTATTGGTGCGGGATTGGATGACCCAAATAGTGCGTCTGTACCTCCACTAACAGAGTTGGATATACGTGAAGTCTGCCAGACCTCGGGGATTATCACAAATACAGGGGTGTTGCATGTCCTAAGGAATCAACATACCATGTTCTATTTTGTACAGACGCATTTTATAAAATTATAAATGAGCAATAAAATGAAAAAATCGATCAAAATAGCGCTTATTATTGCAGTGGTAATGAGTTTTGCCTGGGCCTGCAAAAAAATCGAAGTAGGCTATCTGAGTGATTATATTAAATATAATAATCCAATAATGACCGTCCTTGCAGGTCAGAATTATGTGAGTCCGGCTTTGGATAGTGACGGATCTACGTTACCTCTAAAGGCGGAAATTATTGCGTTTAGGAATAAAGATACTGGCGAATTAGCAACAGATCTTTTAACACCACACCCTGTTGTTGTATGGTCAAAGCCGTATGACTGGAAAGTAGATACCATAGAGGCGAATTTATTGAAGAAGATCTCAATAGTTGATGAACCTGCTGTTCAATTAAACGAGGTGAGTGGTCAGGTCAGATTTGGCGTAAATACATTATTGGCAAAAGGAACCAAATATGAATTCGATCTGCGTATATCGAATGTTAACGGCACAAAAGATTTCCCCGGTATCGGGCAAGTTTCAATACCAGCAACAGCATCGAATCCTCCTGTAAAATTCAATGGTCAAACCCGATTAAGGGTTGTTGATCAAACTACCAATGTAATTCTTTGGACGTTTTTTGAGAATCTCACTAAACTTCAGGATGGAACCAGTACCTGGCATACGGTAAAAAAGATATCAGACGAATCTGCTCCGGGGAAAAAAGATGGAATAACCGTAATTCTTAAAGTATTGGATAAAAATGGCGTTCCGTTTTCTGCTGCAAAAGGTGAGCTCAAGAGTAGCTGGCCCGGATCTACTCTTCCTGGATATGAAATGGCTTCAGTAAATACACAGCGTTTAGACGATCGGATTGTTTACCATTTCCCGGTTCTTCCGTTTCCTTATTATTCATGGTACCAGGGAGATCTGACCTACTATCAAATAGATTCGAAAGCCGTAGGAACAATTGATCATGCTAATTTTAATCCAACTCATAATTACTGGATAAATTTCAGACAGGATTTTAAGATTTATGAGGCAGGGACATTTGAAGTTGTTGTTAAGTTTAATAATGTCGCACGCAAAGTGGGTGCTTAATAATTTACTGCATAGCCAACAAGTTCTGTTTTTTAACGAAAGTTAAATAGTTTGACTGACTGGAAAAGTGATTATTGAAAAGGCATATTAGGCTAAAGCCTTTTATACTTGTAATTTGAATTGCCCCGGCCATATGGTCGGGGCAATTAATAATAAGTATCTTTTTTATTTTAGTCTAATTTTATTTCTTTTTGGAAGACTTAAGAATTAATTCTCAACTAATACTAATTACAATGTTTGACAAATCAACAAGAAGAGATTTTCTGAAACGATCTATCGCCTTAGCTTCAGGTGCAATGATTCTCCCACAGATTATTCCTTCAACTGCCCTTGGAATGGGTGGTAAGCTTCCGCCAAGTGACAGAATTATTATGGGAGCAATCGGTGTCGGATCACAAGGCAAGAGCAATATGAGGGATTTTTTAAGACTCAACAACCAGGTGCAGTTTGTTGCCGTATGCGATGTCGACGCAAGTCATGCAAAAAGAGCGAAAGAATTGGCCGATGAAGGCAATAAAAGCAGTGATTGCCGTATGTATGGCGATTACCGCGAATTTCTTGAAAAGGAGAAACTCGATGCAGTGTCAATTGCTTTACCCGATCACTGGCATGGTATCATTTATTGTGCAGCTGCTAATAAAAAGTTAGATGTGTATGGCGAGAAACCTATATGCAGAACAATAAACGATGGTCAAGCCATAGTTAATGCAGTAAAGAAGAATAATATTATCTGGCAGACTGGTAGCTGGCAGCGTTCTGAGGCAAATTTTCATCATGCCGTAGAATTGGTAAGAAATGGCAGAATTGGGAAAATAAAGAATATAGAGGTGGGATTACCTAATGGTAACCCTGGGATTGGAACTCCTAAAATTGTTGAAATACCGACAGAACTTAATTGGGAAATGTGGCTCGGCCCCGCACTAAAAGTTCCATACCGTGGTATTAGTCATTGGAACTGGCGCTGGATGCTTGATTATTCCGGTGGACAGCTCACTGATTGGGCCGGCCATCATATCGACATTGCGAATTGGGGTGCTGACCTCGAAAGAACCGGCCCAGTCGAAATTTCGGGTGAAGGGGTATATCCCAGAGATGGTATTTACAATGTCCCTGTTGAATATGATTTTATGTGCAAATATTCCAATGGTATCGAAATGCGGGTAGCGAACGCCTCGCGGCTGATACACGGCGGTGGAGCCACCTGGTATGGCGAAAAAGGGTGGATAAATGTTGATCGCGGCAGTTTTGAAGCTTCTGATCCTAAAATTCTTCAGGAAGTTATTGGCGAAAACGAGATACAGATATATAAAAGCGAAAATCATTGGCAAAACTTTATCGATTGCGTGCGTTCCCGAAAAGAAACAATCGCTCCAATAGATGTATCCTATCGTGCCATTTCAGTCGGTTTATTGGGTGAAATTGCAATGACAACCGGACAAAAGATCCAATGGGATCCTGCAAAGGAAGAGATTATTGGAAACCCAATAGCAAGCCGTCTATTAGGTCGTCCTTACCGTCAACCGTGGAGTTTACCAACAATTTAATTTGAGACTAAAATGAAAAAACAATATCTTTTAATTTTAGCTTTTGCCGGATTTTTCGCACTGTTCAATTCTTGTAAGTTGAGTGCCGAATATAAAGCACTTATTGTTACCGGACAAAATAATCATAACTGGAAAGCCAGTTCACCAATTATTAAGCAAGTACTTGAACAAACTGGTCTTTTTTCAGCCGATATCGCGAAAACCCCCGAGAGCAAGGGAGACATGAACACATTCGCCCCCAATTTTTCAAACTACGACGTGGTTGTTCTTGATTATAACGGCGACTCGTGGTCGGATAAAACCAAAGCTGCTTTTGTAGAGTATGTGAATAAAGGTGGTGGGGTAGTGGTATATCATGGTGCCGACAACGCTTTCCCTGAATGGAGGGAGTTTAACCTTATGATAGGATTGGGTGGCTGGGGAGGCCGTGACGAAAAGTCTGGCCCCTATGTCTATTTCGATAATGACAAATTGGTGATCGACACGGCTGTTGGCCGTTGTGGCTCGCATGGTAAACGACAGGATTTCGAAGTCAGAATTCGTAACACCGAACACCCCATAACCAAAGGGCTACCATCACGTTGGTTGCACGGTAGTGATGAGTTATACAGCGAGTTACGTGGGCCAGGTCGGAATATGGAGATTTTGGCAACAGCGCGTTCACAAAAAGACAATGGTGGTTCCGATCGCGACGAACCTATGCTGATGACGATCAATTACGGCAAAGGGAGGATATTCCATACCGTATTAGGTCATGCCGACGAAGGTGGTGGTCCTGCTATGGAATGTGTTGGATTTATTGTGTCACTACAGCGCGGTGCCGAATGGGCGGCTTCGGGTAAAGTAACCCAGAAAATCCCTTGTGATTTTCCAAATGTCGGTGCGACCTCACTAAGAAACGGATTTAAAGAGATGACTCTGGATGACGATCTGGCAAAAATCTCAACTTACGACGTTGCAAAAAGTACTAAATACTTTGTCGATTTACAGAGCCGCATCCGTACCGAGGCCAAAACACCTGAGGCACTTCAAAAATTCGAAAAGCTTATGATTAAAATACTCGAAAACAAAGATGCAACAGATGAAGGCAAAAGGTTAATCCTTCGCGAAATCAGTTGGATGGGTTCCGACTTAAGCATTCCTGTCGTAACCGAACTTGCAAAAAACGACCAGTTGAAAGATGCTGCTGAATTTGCATTGGCACGACTTCAAAAGTAAAATAAGGTTAACTACTATGATAGTTTGTTTAAATTTAATTTTCACGAAAGGTCATTTTTAAACAATCTATGAGCGTTTAGAAATATATAAGATTCTTTGTATTTAAATATAATTACAAAATAATAATAAAACAAATGTTTTTTCATAGATTTGTTATAAGTATATATATGAGCATTATAGCAAGTAAGTAGATTAAGTGTTCATTGATGTCGAATAAATAATAGCATTAAAATGATTGTTTATTAGTATATAGTATTGATTTAATAATATATTAATTGTAGATTTGCTTTTCAAACCAAAAATCCGGTTATTTTCGTTTGTTTCGAAATATACATATGATGGTATTAAATAGATTCGTTGAGTGAGGCATGAAATAAAGGAAGGAGGGAGTTTTCAACAAAAAAAGTTTGAATAAAGGAATACCTATCAGTAGGATATTTCAAGATGATATGCAAATTACTAATTTGAAAAATTTATAATTATGATTAAATATGGTTTAAAAATAGTGCTTTTGCTAGGTGTAATGCTTACGGCCTCGCTGGCAATTGCGAAAGATAACAACGCAAATGATTTATTTGGATCTATCGGGGAAATACAGCAAAAGAAGGAGATTACCGGAAGGGTAACTGATGAGCAAGGGAGACCATTACCGGGTGCAACTGTTTTTGTGGTTGGGACTAAAAACGGGATTAGTACAGATATGGATGGAAAATTCACGATAAAAGCAGACGCTGGGGCTCAGTTGGAAGTGTCATTTGTAGGTTTTGTTAATCTGAGAGTTGCGATTAATAACAGGTCTTTCATTCTGGTGAGTCTCAAAGAAGAGGCTCTGAAATTATCAGAGGTAGTTGTTACTGCTTTGGGGATAAAAAAGGAAAAAAAAGCATTGAGTTATTCAGTGGCTAATGTTCCAACAGAGGCGATTGTTAACTCAAACCAGGTTAACGTCGTCAGTTCTTTGACAGGTAAAGTTTCAGGTGTAAGTGTAAATGCAACAAGTTCTCAGCCTGGTGCACCGGCTCGTATAACAATTCGCGGGACAAATTCTATAACCTCGAATAATCTTCCTCTTTGGGTTTTGGATGGTATGCCTTTTGAATCTGATCAAGCTCTTGATCTTGATCAGAATACGATTGAAGACCTGACTATTTTAAAAGGTGCGGCTGCGACTGCTCTTTATGGTTCAAGAGCTGCTAACGGTGTTATTCTAGTTACCACCAAAAGTGGGAAAAAAGGATCGGTTCCAGAGATTAATTACTCTTTTAAAACCACTATTGACAAAATAATTGAGCCCCCCTTACAAAAAGAATTTGCAATGGGTAATATTATATTTAAAACCGGGGAGAAATTTGGAACTGCAACTTATTATGACGGTGAAACTTTGAAAACATCCTCAAGCTGGGGGCCGAGAATAGCGGATATTCCTGGTGCACAATATATCGACAGATATGCGGATTACCACGCGGGTTTACGTTATGATAACAAAATAAGCATTAGCGGAGCTACTGATAAAACCAATTATTTTCTTAATCTGGGGAATTCAACGATTCATGGCATGCTGGATCCTCAGAAGTACAATAAGACGGATATTTTTGCTAAAGTAAAAATGGATGTGACCAAATGGCTTAGCACAAATTTTTCATTAAACTATATCCATTCTGAACAAGCAGGTGTCGGTGAAGGTGATTTTAATACTTATTCTCAATTGATGTTTCGCAAGCCAACAACGTATGATTTTAACCCTATATTTAACTCAGCTGGCGTAATGCGAACAAATAACAATTCCTATGTTAATCCTAAGTGGTTGCTGAATAATAATTCAAATTCTGGGGTAAAAGAAAGATTTTTGCCTACTTTTGGTTTTGAAGCTAAATTACTAAAAGATTTTATTTTATTAGGTAAAGCCGGGTTGGACTACACCACGAACAGAAATAGTTCATTTACAGAAATGGAACCAACCAGACCTGATTTACTTGGTCGCTATGCCATGAATTGTGGGGTCAATCCATGAACATGAATACCGACGTAATGTTGAGTTATAAGAAAAAAATGTACAAGGATATTATCTCTGTAGATGCAATGATTGGTTACAATCTTTACACAGAACGATCTGACGGTTCAGCTGCAGATGGCAGTAATTTTGTACTTGCAGGTAATCCATCTTTTGGAAACTGCCAGGTTTTGCAATATTCTGCCAGTGACGGATCCAGATACAGGAAAATGGGTGCTTATGGTCAGGCAGTAGTTGGCTTTAAAGATATCCTTTATTATACTTATACTGCCAGAAATGACTGGTCGTCAATGTTATCCTTAAATAATAACAGTTATTTTTATGACTCAAATAGTTTAAGCTATATTTTCTCGCGGACATTAAATATTCCCGTGATAACATTTGGAAAGATTAGAGCATCTTATGCTTCTGTAGGTAGCGATAGAGGGGCTGGCAACACAAAGGAGATATATTCTGCAGTTTTAGGTAACGGTCCCGGCGGAATACGCTTCCCTTTTAATGGTATTTCTGCATTTTCTCCTTCTGATAACGCGGCTAATCCGAATATTAAACCTGAAATTTCGAAAGAGTTTGAAGTTGGTTTGGAAATGAGTTTTTTGAAAAGCCGTTTAGGATTTGAATTTGCCTATTATGACAAAAATAGCCGTAACCAAATCATGTCTGCATCTCTTACCTCCAGTACCGGATATAGTTCGGCGACTATGAATATTGGAGAGATTACAAATAAGGGTTTTGAGGTTACATTAAATGCGACTCCTATTAAAACAAAAGATTTTACCTGGAATTTAGGATTAAACTGGTCAACTAATAAAAGTTTAGTGGTGAAGATGGCGCCTGAAATGGAAGTTATTAATATAGCCTATGGAGTAGAGATTCGCACCGGACAACCTGTTCCAATCATTGCATTGGACTATTACATTAAGGATGACAAAGGCCTGGAAATCATTGTAGATGATCCAACCCTGCAAACATATGGATACCCGCTTAGGGCGGACAATTACAAAGGGAAAGAAAGAATTTCCGGAAAAGTTGAACCTGATTGGTTTGGAGGCTTACGTTCAGAGTTTACCTACAAAGCTTTTTCATTATCTGCATTTTTAGACGTGCGTGCAGGTGGGTACCAGAATAGTATGACAGAGCAATATCTTTTGTCAGGTGGGTTATCGGTTTTTACAGCTAATCGTCCTCTGGATGACAAGATAATTCTTCCTGGAGTTAAAGGTCATGTTGTTACTAATAACGGGATTAAAACATTAGTCACCACAGAAATACCAAATGATGTTCCTGTTTCATTTAACCGATATATCGCTTCAGGTGGTTACGGTGCTGCATTATTTAACGAAAAATACAGAGTGCAGAAAAGTAATTATATGAGATTACGGGATGTGACCATCGCGTATAAATTGCCTAAAACTTTATTGGATAAAACAAAATTTATCAAAAGCTTAACGGTCAGTTTAACAGGTAATAACATTTGGAGGAAATTTGATAAGGGCTATACGGGATCAGATCCGGAATATACAAACGGTGGAAGTAGTAATGCACAAGGGCTTAACTATTGGTTGCTATCTTCTTACTCATCTTACACTTTGGGTTTAAATTTAACTTTCTAAATTTAGCAATTACATGAAAAATTTCAAAAGATTACCGATTACGATATTGATTATTAGTCTTGTATTCTGCTCGTGTAAAGACTATTTCGATGTGGCTTACATTAAGGGGTCTCCAACACCTGATGTGGTAAAAGAGAGTATGCTCACACCCTATTTATTATCCCAGTTTATGGCTGAAAATTATGATCAGGCTAGTGGCGATTATGCATATATGTCTTTACAACGATCATCTGCGACCACCCAATTATTTGGTTTTTACCCCTCATTTCTGACATCAGAAGGGTATTGGGGTTACGCGGGGTCACTAAAGTCGGCCATACAATTAAAAAATATCGCAATTAAAAATGGAAATCCAAATTATCAGGCTATTGCAGAATTGATCGAAGCATGGGGATGGGCAACTCTGGCAGATAGGTACAGTGAAGTACCTTTCTCGGAGGCCTTCAGTTTTCCAACAATCATTCAGCCAAAGTACGATAAATCTGATGTTATTTATGCGTATGTTGAATCGCTGCTGAATTCGGCTATCGCAAACTTGCAAAATACAAAGAACAATGTAAAAGTTGGGAAAGATGATTTAATTAATCAGGGAGATATTGCCAAATGGTTGAAGTATGCTTATTCACTTAAAGCCCGTTATGCTTTGCGCATTATGTATGCACCTGGGAAAACTTTATTAACTCAGGCTCAAACGGCATTAGCCGCAGCGAAGAATGGACTTCAGGCAAATAGTGACAATGTTGATTTCGATAATTTTGATGCCGATGGTCAATGGGCGCCTTCTTATGAGCGTCAACGTACTTCAGTATATAGTTATTATCCTTCAGTTTTTATGGTAGATTTACTTAAAACAGTGTCCGACCCACGGCTTCCGGTTTATTTTTCCCCGGATTATCAAGGTAATTACATCGGCGCAATTACAGGACAATTACGTGCTGATGCTGATTTTCCAAGCCAAACCAACAGAACTTCTTTTGTATATGCTAGCATGAACACCATGCTCATGGCGGCTACTGAAAATAAGTTTGTTGAAGCTGAGGCGAATTTATATGCAGGAACTCTTACTGATGCCCAAAATGCTTACGAAGCCGGGATCAGATTGAATATGCAGAGGTATTCCAATTATATTACAGAAACACAAATCAATGAGTTTATTGCTTCTCGGCCTAAACTTCCTTCTGACAAGGAGAAAGCTACTGAGATGATAATAACTCAAAAGTATATTGCCAATTATCTGGAAACACCGGAACCCCAATTGGATATTCTTAGGACTGGATATCCTAAATTAAAACTGAATACCAATGTTATTTATTCAACTACTCTGTATTATCCAAGAAGACTGTATATTCCAGAATTTGAACAAAGAGCAAACATTAATGCCCCGAAAAACCAGACCGGGGGAATTTATGAACCTAATTTTAGGGTTTGGTGGGACACGCATGTTACTACACCCTGGTAATTAATTATTAAATATAAAGAATCGGTTATTAAATATAATGACCGATTCTTTATTTGTATATAAAGTTTAAGACATTTAGGTAGAATATGATGTTAATCATGATGGATTAATATCGCCTATCTTTTGTCATAAAATATGCGTGGATTAAAAAACGAAATCAAATTAAAAAGGATAAAATTGTATGAGAAATTCAATACTCTATATTCTGTTTTTTTTCATTTTCTCTCAACAATGCTGGGAACAAGTTCAAGCACAGTCCTTTATGGGGAAATCGCCTATTGCTCAACCTTATTCTTACTTGAAAGGTGGCAGTTTTAGCGATCCTAAAGTTTCTGAATCACCTGACCCCCTTGTAACCTATCGCTGGCAAAATCCTAGATCAGCTGATTCGCTTGAGATTTATTTGTTGAAACCGAAGCTTGTAGTGGCCGATAAAGCTGAATCTTTTGAAAATCTACAATCTTTAACTTCAGACAAACCAAATGCAACAGTTAAGGGAACTGGTTCAATCCGCTTAGATTTTGGTCTTGAAAATGCTTCTTGGATCGAATTTGACAGTCCCGACTGTTCGGGAGATGTTGAAATGAGCATCAGCGAATACAATGAGACAGGAATAAATAAAACGGACAAGCCTGTAAAACATGGGAATTCCTATCGGCTTGAATTGAATAAAGAATTCTATGAGGGTGTTCGCTTTGCCTGGATTACCGTGAAATCGCTGAGCAGTTCGTGGCACATTACTGGCATTCGTGCGGTATGCCAGGTTAAGCCAACCAATTACAACGGGAGTTTTTCATGCAGCGATCCGCTGTTAACAAAGATCTGGTACATGTCGGCATTTAGTGTAAAAGCCTCCTTATGTCAGGATTATTTTGGTTCTATTCTGATGGATCGCGGCGATCGGATGTCTTGGACCGGTGATGCACATACCACGCAAGCTGCTTCATTGGTCGCATTTGGAAATTTCGATTTTATTAAGAAAAATATCGACAATACTTCAACACAAAGTAATGGCATTAAAAGCTATTCGCTCTATTGGGTTTTCAGTCTGATAGACTATTACAATTATACTGGCGACACTGCCACGCTTCGTGGTTATATCAGTAACGCATGTGCGAAACTTGATGATGCCTATAAAGTATTTGGTACAAATCCGAACCTCAGGTTTTATGGTTGGGACGAAAGACTTTGTGCAGGTTTTGAAATTTGGTTCAGATCTAGTCCCGAAGCTCAGAATGCGTACAAAATGTTATCGATTAGGGCTTGGAGAGACTTTGCATCGGCTATGAATCATTTGGGCCGTCTTGATCTCAGGGATAAATACAATGGCTATGCTAGCGCGAAAATTGCGGAGCTTCAAACAAACAATCAATGGCTTTTGGAGTTTGGGCTTCATGCAGCGGCCGATGCCATCAATACTGGGCTTTTAAATCAACAGGATAAAAATCTATTGTTTGAGAAACATTTTCTTGATCGGGTAAACCGAATTTCCCTAACTCCATTTAACCAATACTTTATCATTCAGGCGATGGCCCGGATGGGCAAATACGATGACGCGTTAAGCACGGTTAGGGACATGTGGGGCGGCATGGTAAAAAATGGCGCTACTACTACTTATGAGGTTTACCGTCCGTTATGGAATAATTTGATTGATCCGAATGATCCGGTTCCAAATTCACCATCCGGCATTGTAAGTCTTTGCCATCCGTGGGGTGCAGGGCCTGTAAAATGGCTGAATGAAGAAGTTCTTGGCATCGTTCCCACTTTGCCAGGGTTTAAAACTTACAACATCCTTCCTCATCCCGGTAGGACATTGACCAATTTATCAGGAAAAACGCCAACACCTTTTGGTACTATTTCTGCAAGTTTCGATATCAAATCAGGAAAATGCAACATTTCGGCTCCCAAAGGAACCATAGGTAGAATTGGCATACCAAAGGCTGAGAAAATCATTACCAAAATTTCGGTTAACGGGCATCTTGCATGGGATGGTATTTATCATTCTATCTCCAGAATTGAGTCTGCAAACCAGGATTCAGAATTCGTATATTTTAATTCGGTACAAGCCGGAAATTATAATTTTGCTGTCACCTACTCCGGAAAAACGCCAATCTATAATGAACCAAAGGAACAATTTGCGGCTCAGTTTATAAAGAAAGATACCATTACCAGTGGAAACTGGGGCGGTGTTTTCGGTAAAGAGGGATATGCCCTTTGTAACTACAATGGAGATGGTACGGATAAAAAATCACTACCATCGTACGTCACTTCCATCAACTACTTCAGGGCTTTCGGAGGTTCAAACCAGATTCCTGACAACACGACATGGAAATCAGGAACAGATGATACGCGTGCTCTTGCAGCCGATTCAGCGAATAAGACCCTACGAAACGCAACATGTATTTCCAATCCGGATCAGACAATGACGGTGACAATCGGAATTAACGGAACAAAAGATTATCAGGTTGCTCTTTACTTTGTTGATTGGGAAAACAAAGGCAGCCGTTTTGTGGTGGAAATGTTTGATGCAAATTCACTGAATCTGATTGCTCCGGTGAAAATTGTTAACAGCTATTCCGGTGGTAAATACTTAGTTTATTCTTATAATAAGTCAGCAAAATTCAGATTTAATAATGTACGTGGAGGATTTGTAACGCTTAGCGGGATATTCTTTGACGAAAAGAAATAACATATTTTACAAGGCCAAACCGTGAGGAGCTTAATATTTCGACAAGCTCAATACAACTCAGGCTTTTCGAAGCGACATAAAAAACAAAAACAAAAAAAAGTGAAAACAGAAGACAAGGAAGCAAAGGGAAATGTGGTGGTAAACAGTCATCACTCTCAGGGAGTTGGTCTCAGGAGAAGTGGCATGAGACTGCAAACTGGCTGGCTGCGATGGATCGCCGTGCTGGCAATCTTTATGGCGGCGAGCACATTGTCGGCGCAGACGGGCGATAAGATAAAAAAAGGAGAGATGGCCGGATACCTCCTCGTTCCAAACGAGAAAGTTCCTGAAACCTACAATGCCGGATTCTCCGTTTATGTTACCGCCTGGCCTTTGTTAGATAAATATCCGGGACAACGTTTTCAAACCGGATTGTTCGGAACCTGGATGTTCGCCCGAAATGAAACTACCCCTTCCTTCGAACACTATTCCGACGTCGAGGGCGGTCTGGGCTGGTGGAATGACACGGAATTTGCTACTGAAACACCCAAGTTCATCATGGGGGGTGTAGCACCGAATTTCAGCGAGTGGGCCAATGGGCCGGGAGCCGGGAAAGGAAGAGACTGGGAACAGCCCAATGGCAAATACGGTGTGGCGCAACTCAGCCCCTGGCTGCTGTGGCCACCAGATGGTTTGAATCTCAAACAGGGCACCTGCGGCGAGATGTTCGGTTATGGCTACCTGCCACTGCCCCTCACACCGGCAAAAACTACCACTGCTGGCAAGGACATCCCAACCGGGGATCAATCCTGGACATTGTTTCTGAACACGCGTAATTTCAAGGGGCCTGTGGCATTTTTTACCCCCTATTTTTGGTCGAAAGGCGTGGTTGCTGACCCCCGGTTCAGAGATATGCTCCTGGATACCCGCCCTTCAGATCCCAACAGGGCTTTACAGATGGAGACCCAGCATGTTCCCAGTATTCAGGCCGTTGATGCCAAGGGCGAGAAATACGCACGCATCGCTCCGACTTACTTTCCCTATGCACAGAATGGCGAATCACTGGTCGTGCACCACATTACATCATATAACAAGAAGGCACTTTGGGACGAAGTGAAGACTTGGTTCGAAGGCGGAACCAAGGCCACTGGAGTGATCCATGAGGAGGATGCCATTTTGCATAAGTTCACTGGTAAAGGTGGAGCTACCTGGAGAATTTATTTGGACGGCGCTACCAAAGAAGAGAAAGTGCCACTGGCCTGGAATTCCTTCGCGACGCCTATGGCTTCCGACCCCAATACATTTGGTTATCAATGGGATTTCAATGTGGTGACAAAGACCAATTCAAAGAATGGTTCGCTTGTTAAACTACCTGAATATTACCACCTGGAGAAGCGTGACGGAAAACCAATGTGGATTCCGGTAAAAGCAGACGAAGTTCCGGCGGAAACAGGTTTGGCCGGGGCTCGCTTCGACCGGGAAACCGGGAGAATCCCAATCCCCTATATCACTCCCGATGATGCGGCTAGTTGCTGGAAAAAACCGGGCCCGGTAGCCGGTCCTTTTAAGGCGAAATTAGGCGACGGCAGCGTGGTTACCTATTACTGGTATCGCTTTGCCGACCAGCCGGCAATTCTCAACGCCGACCTGACAGATCAAGAGCGGGAAGTCTTGCAGCTGCGCGTGGAAAAACTTCACCGGAACTGGAAGAAAGATCGTGACTACCTGCCCTCACCTGCAATGGGTAAACTGGCGGATATTGACCCGGCATTGATTATGACACCGCCGCGCGGAATGGAGATTGGATATGTTCCGATTGCCACCCGTCAAGAACTAAAAGTTTCTAAGTCAAAAAAATAAGTTGGAATTATGAAAACAAAAGCATTGTGGACTTTATTTAGCATTCTGTTACTTTTCTTTATAACAGGCTACTCTCAGGATAAATCAGAAGGTGATCTGAAAAAAAGTGACAAAACCTTCACCCATCCGCCAATGAAGGACTATGGCCTGAAGAAGTACATCTATATGTCGAAAGACTTGCCGCATTCAGAAAATAAACCTTGGCGGCTTGTCTGCCAAATGCCCTATAACTGCCAATTTCAGCCATGGATACAATTGGAGGGTCCGGCAGGAAAAGTGATCGATCTCAATTCCAGTAATGCTTTGGTTCTCTACCTTACAAAAACTGAGAAATGTACCACCCAATCGGGTGATCAGACTTATGAAGCGAAAAACTGGATCAGCGGCGAGGGTGCAATTTACACCATTCCGCCAGGAGTAACCGTGAAAGCAGTTAAGTATCGTGAAACAGGTTACGATACAAAGTTTGCCGGTTCGTTCGAATGCAATGACAACGATTACAATATTCTTTGGAAAAAAGGAGCCAGAACGGCCTATCTATGCATGAGAGACTGGTTTTTTGACTGTCCCGACAGGGAACGTGTTGGATTCTGGGGCGATGGAACTCCGGAGTTGAACACTTGTTTTTATGCTTTTGATACCGTTTCTCACGCGTTGTGTAAGGATTTGGTATTGAGACCGCTTCAGAAGGGTTTTTATCCAGGTCAGCAACTGGAATTTCTGGGTGATTACGGTTTGTGGTATTATTACATGCAAACAGGTGATCTTCAATCGATCAGTGCCATGTACGAATCAACCAAAACTTTTCTCCTGTCAACATATAAATTTGGCAAGAAAGATCAATGGTTCGATTGGGGGAAAGATATCAAGGATGCCGCTGTGATGGAGAATTGTTTTATGTATATCGACCTAAAGGCATTGAAAAAAATAGCATTGCTTACCGGACATTCCGCAGATACCCTAACCATAAATACAAAGCTCGATAGCATAAAAGGCACATTTAACAGCTCATACTGGAAAGGCAATTACTATATGTCGTCACAGGTTTCAACTCCTGACGACCGGGCAAACGCGATGGCGGTAAATGCCGGATTGGCAGAACCTGCCAAATGGGATGCGATCTACAACAACGTGCTTACAAAATACACCAACGCCAGCTGTTTTTTCGACCGGTGGGTATTTGAAGCCCTTTGCAAAATGGGAAAAGAGGAATATGCTTTACTCCGGATGTACACACGTTACAAAACCATGATCCCTGCTAGTTTCACAACACTTTGGGAACATTACGACCGCTGGTGGGCCTCATGGATCAATAAGTACGACGAAGGCTCATCTCTTAATCACGGATGGAATCCTCCTGTTATTATTCTATCTCAGATCATTGCCGGGGTTTCACCTGAAGAGCCAGGCTGGAATACCTTTCATGTATTACCAAAAGAGGCATTTCTAACTTCAATCAAAGTCGTCGTTCCTTCAGTAAAAGGTGATATTAAGGTTGAACTTAAAAAGTCAGCTACCGAATATTCACTTGGTCTTACTTCACCTGTTAACACAACTGCGATAGTTGGCATACCAAAAGTCTCCTTCTCCAAACTTAATTCAATAAAAGTAAATGGGGTAACCATCTGGGATGGATCGTATAAAAGTGGTGTCAAAGGCATTTCATGGAATGGAGATGATTCAAGGTATATTAAATTCAATGCAAGTCCGGGGAAATGGGATTTCGTGGCATTTGGAACATTGCCGATCAATTCACCCAAGCCGCTTCCACTGCCTGTTGCAAATGATCAGAGACTTGATAAAAAATCATGGACTGCGACAGCGTCAGTAAAAGACAGTACCTATCTTTTCAACAGTGACACCATTCCGATTGATGCAGCCAGCGCTTTTGATGGCGATCATTGGACCGGATGGCGCGACAGGACACGGAAACAACATCCCGGTCAATGGTTTAAGTTGGATATGAAGCAAAAACAAAAATTTGATCAGATAGTGCTCGATAATACCTGGGCACAATGGGATTCGCCAAACAAGTATTCGGTATCGGTATCAAATGATGACAAAAACTGGGGAACTCCGGTCGCAACAGGTTCAGGACAGCCAGGAATTACAACCATCAATGTTCCGTCGCAAAATGCACGATTTATCAAAATTACACAGACAGGAACGGATACTACCTATTATTGGTCGGTTTATGAAATCGATGTTTTACGAAAAATAAAATAAAATGAATATTTTACAAAATGCAAATAAATACGTAAACATGACAAACAGAAAAATATGGAATAAATATCCTGCAGGATTGCTGTTGATAATGCTTGTCCTGATGATGGTGTCGCTTAAAACCTTAGCCAAAGATTTGAGACCTGAACATCCCCGGCCAGATCTTTATCGTGAAAACTGGATTTCGCTAAATGGCGAGTGGCAGTTCGAAATCGACAAAATGGACGACGGGGAAGCTCGCGGGCTGACCCATGGCAAGGATCTCAATGGCAGAATCACCGTCCCGTTCTGTCCAGAGAGCAAACTTTCAGGCATCGGACTGGGCAATACCGAACGCCTGAAGAACGTCTGGTACCGCCGCATGTTCGACCTACCGACCGCCATGCAGGGCAAGAGGGTTAGACTTCATTTCGGCGGGGTAGATTACAAAACCTGGGTTTATATCAACGGACAACTCGTCGGAACCCATATCGGGGAGAACGTCGCGTTCAATTTCGACGTCACCAAGTGGCTGAAGGATGGCTCTAACGAATTGGTGGTCAAAGTACTCGATGACATGTGGGGCGGACTCCAGCCGACCGGCAAGCAATCACACGATGAGAGCGGCGGCTGCGTTTACACGCGCACCACCGGCATCTGGCAGCCGGTATGGCTGGAAGGTGTCGGCTCGTCATACATCGAAAATATTTCTGTTGTTCCCGATCCTGATAACTCGCGGGTTCTGATCACAGCAAAGATAAATGGCAAAGACAAGAATATAAAGATCAAAGCAGAAGCTTATGCCGACGGCAAACTAATGGGGTCTGAAATCGTTACAAGCTCACTGCAGAATAGTTTGGTGTTAAATCTGAAAGAAAAGAAATTATGGGAACCAGGTTCGCCGTTTCTTTACGACCTGAAGTTTACGTTGTACAGTGGTAAAGAAAAGATCGACGAATTGAAAAGTTACTTTGGTTTGCGTAAAATTACGATTGAAGGTCGTAAGATTCTCATTAATGGCAAGCCAGTCTTTCAACGGCTGATCCTCGATCAAGGTTTCTATCCGGATGGACTATGGACAGCACCATCTGACGAGGCATTAAAAAAAGACATCGAAATGTCAATGGCTTGTGGATACAACGGTGCGCGCCTGCACCAGAAGGTTTTCGAGCCGAGGTTCCTCTATTGGGCAGACAAACTCGGCTACTTGGTTTGGGGCGAGTATCCGAACTGGGGCTGCAACTTCAAACCTGAGAGTTATTCGGCTTATGTCAATGAATGGACCGAAATCCTATTGCGTGACCGCAACCATCCGTCGATTGTCGGATGGTGCGCCTTCAACGAAACCGACATAGTCGCCGGTGAACTACAGCAGATAATCTGGCGTCTCACCAAGACGATTGACCCGACCCGGCCTGCACTTGAAACTAGCGGTTGGACGCACACTCTTCCAAATCCTGAAGTTAGGGATGCTCATGACTATACCGAAGAACCGGAGCGTTTACGAAAAAGGTGGATGGATTATTTTTCTTCCCCTACTGAAGGACCATATCCTCCTTCACGTTATTTCGACCAATCATCCTCAAGAGCTGACCGCGGCGTTCCGTTCATGATTAGCGAAGTCGGTGGTATTGGCTGGGCTTCTGAAGGAGGATGGAGCTATGGGGTAGGGCCAAAAAACCTTGATGAATTTTACTCCCGCTACAAGGGAACAGTTGATGCGATGCTAGACAATCCTAACCTTTTTGGTTTTTGCTACACACAGCTCACCGACATCGAACAGGAGAAAAACGGCCTTTACTATTACGACCGCAAGCCGAAATTCGATGTGAAGAAACTTCATGAAATCACATCGCGCACTGCGGCTTATGAGCGAGGTGAGGAACTTGCACCACAGCCTGTCGTCAAGATCCTCGATGCCAAGTGGAAGGTACTGGTGGGTGCAGTGCAGGACGGAAAATTAAGTACACCCTATCAATATGTCGTTGAAAAAACGACTGACGACTGGATGAATGAAGGATTTGACGACAGTCACTGGACATCCGGATTAGCTCCATTTGGTAATGAGAGTGAAAAGATCCGTACCGAATGGAAGACCCCGGATATTTTTCTCCGGAAGACTTTTGAATACGATGGCGGTGAATTGAAAAATGGAGCCATTGTCATATCTTATGACGATGATACTGAAGTGTATGTTAACGGGCAAAAAATTTTCGAAGTCAAGGGATCTGTAAGGGATTATAAGATGCACATGCTGACATCGCAGTTGAATAAGGCATTGAAAAAAGGCACGAACACCATCGCGGTACATACCCATCAGGCAAAAGGAGGTCAGCATATTGATCTGGCAATTCTTATAGATTAAGAAATTCTGGTTTTGCTTAAAATGGTTATTTAAAATGGTTTTTATGAAAATAGTTAAAATTTCAATCTGGTTTTTTATCTCCATGCTATTTGCACCTGGAATCTGCGGGGCTGAAAATCTTCCGTCCAAATCCATTGGCGAAAAGGATAGTGAGATAAATAGCGCTTATGGTTTGGCAAAAAGAGTGCTTAAAGACAAGTCAGATCGTTTTATATTCGAACGAATAGACAAAGAGAAATCAGAAGATTTGTTTGAAATTTCAGGGCGTGATGGTAAAATTCTGATTAAAGGAAATACAGGCATTGCAATGGCTTCAGGGCTAAACTGGTATTTGAAAAATTATTGTCATGCGCAATTTACCATCATAGACCAACAGCTTAAGCTTCCTGAACAGTTGCCAATGCCAAAATCTGCAGAGACTGTCCGGACTACTTTCAAATACAGGTATTTCTTCAATGTCTGTACGTTCAGCTATACCATGGCCTGGTGGAACTGGGAAGACTGGGAACGCCAAATTGACTGGATGGCTATGAATGGCGTCAATCTTCCATTGGCAATTACCGGGCAAGAATCCGTTTGGTACGAAGTATATAAAGAATTGGGGTTGAGTGATAAACAAATAGGAGATTTTCTGGTCGGACCTGCTTATTTGCCTTGGGGCTGGATGGGCAACATCGATGGACTGGGCGGTCCGTTGCCAAAATCATGGATGGAATCACACAAATTATTGCAACAAAAAATAGTTCAAAGAGAGCATGCCCTCGGGATGACTCCAATATTGCAGGGATTTACCGGTCACGTACCTGAATCTTTGAAGGAAGAATTTCCTAACGCAAAACTTCATAAAACCGGCAACTGGTCTGCCGGTTTTGGTGGTACATTTTTTCTGGATCCTACTGACGATTTATTTAAACGAATCGGAAAGTTATTTATTGAGAAACAAACCGAAATGTATGGTACCGATCATTATTATTCAGCCGATTGCTTCAACGAAGTAAACCCTGATACGGATGATCCGGTATTTCTGGCAAACATGAGTAAAACGGTTTATCAATCCTTTGCGGCAGCAGATCCAAAGGCTATTTGGGTAATGCAAGCATGGTTTCTGTACTATAGCATAAACGATTTCTGGAAAGAACCACAAATTAAAGCACTCCTCGGCGCGGTGCCCGATGATAAGATGATTATTCTTGATCTTTATGGCGAAAAACACCCAACATGGAAGACAAAATCATCGTTTTACGGCAAACCCTGGATATGGAACGTTCTTTATAATTTTGGTGGAAGAACATGCATGAGCGGAAAACTTGCTGACATGTCAGGAAACCTTCAGGAAGCACTAAATAGTCCAATGAAAGGCAAGCTTTCAGGAATTGGTATGGCTATGGAATATTTTGGGAACAACCCTGTTGTCGAGGAATTTGTGATGAGCAAGGTATGGAACAACGAGGCGACAGATCTGAATAAATGGCTGGACTCATACTCCACCAACAGGTATGGTGCAAAAAACGAAAATGCGACGAAAGCCTGGGAAGGGATGCTGAAAACTGTTTACAATACACACAATCAAAATGGCACTTTTTTGTGCGAACGACCGGGGTTTTATGATCCCAAAATGTCCTACCGTACTAGTCCTATCCCCGATTATGATTCTGAAATTCTCGGTAATGCTTTAGGAAATTTATTAAAATGCTCAGCTAAATTTAAGGATTTGGATACCTATCAGTTTGACGTAGTAAACCTTACACGGCAATTTATAAGTCCTCTGGCCTATTATTGGATACTTGAATTGGAGGATGCCTACAAGCAGAAAGATCTGAATCGGTTTTTGAAAGTAAAAGGCCAATTTATTACGCTTATTCAGGATTTTGACATTTTGTTGTCAACCAGAAAGGAATACCTGTTGGGAACCTGGCTTGAAGATGCCAAAAGATGGGGCCAATCGAGTGAAAAAAAGGCTCTTTATGAAAAGAACGCCCGTAATTTAATTACCCTTTGGGGCGAAGAATGTACTGAAAATCAATACGATGATCTAAACAATTATTCCTATAAACAAATGGCAGGTATGTTTTCCGAATATCATTTGGTGAGGTGGAATAAATTTTTCGACGGTGTGGAGACCGCTCTAAGAAACAATCAAAATTGGGATAGAACTCCTTTTCTTGAAGCATCATGTGCCTGGGAAAAGAATTGGTCACATCAGAATAATGTATTTACGAACATCCCTAAAGGCGATCCGGTGGAAGTTTCCAGAGCAATCTGGAAGAAATATTCGCCGTTTTTGACGAATAAAGGCAATAAGCAATAATCCTGAAGTGCTTTTTAATACTCATACCTGTATCTTTTTAAATTAATTCTCATGAAAACAGCCCGATTATTTATTTATTTATTCTTATTCACTTGTGCAATTGCAAAATCCAACGCGCAAACTGCTGTTCAAAAAATTGAACCGGTTAACTTCAGTCAGGTTGAGATTGAAGACAGTTTTTGGAAGCCCCGAATCTATACCGTTAGTAAGGTAACCATTCCGGTGTGTATCGATCAAACCGAAGTTCAAACTGCGCGCATCCGGAATTTCGAGAAAGTTGCCGCAAAAAAAGGTGAAGGACATGAAGGAATGTATTACGATGATTCTGATGTTTATAAAGCTTTAGAGGCGATTGCCTACTCGCTGAAAAATTATCCTGATCCAATCGTCGAAAAAAAGGCGGACGAATGGATCGATAAAATTGCAGCCGCACAAATGCCTGATGGGTATTTAGATACATACTATTTGCTAGGCAATATTAAAGACCGGTGGACCAACATGGATTACCACGAAGACTATTGTGCCGGCCATCTGATTGAAGCGGCAGTTGCCTATTTCAACACTACCGGCAAACGCAAATTCTTAGATGTAGCAATCCGTTTAGCCAATCATATTGATTCAACTTTCAGGCTGCAAAATCGCCACTGGGTATCAGGTCATGAGGAAATTGAACTGGCTTTGGTGAAACTCTACAAAGCAACCGGCGATAAAAGGTATCTGGACTTATCGGACTGGTATTTACAGCAGCGAGGTCATGGTTATTTTGGCGATCAGCCCAGAAGTCAGGATTATTGCCAGGACAAGCTTCCACTGAAAGAACAAACACAGATAACCGGACATGCCGTTCGTGCAATGTATTTATATACAGGGGCTGCTGACGTGGGAGCCGCGAAAAATGATTCAGGATACGTGCACGCGATGAAACAGGTTTGGGAAGATGTGGTTTACAGAAATATGTATATCACCGGTGGTATAGGTTCATCCGGAAAAAATGAAGGATTCAGTACCAATTATGATCTGCCAAACGAACATGCCTATTGTGAAACTTGTGCATCGGTTGGCATGGTGTTTTGGAATCAGCGGATGAACCTGCTTACCGGCGACAGTAAATATGTGGATGTGCTTGAAAGAAGCCTTTACAATGGCGCTTTAGACGGTATATCGTTAAAGGGGGATCGCTTTTTCTACGGAAATCCGCTGGCCTCAACGGGGAACCACTCTCGCAGCGAATGGTTTGGAACAGCTTGTTGCCCATCAAATATTGCCCGTTTGGTTGAATCTGTGGGTGATTATATTTATGCAAAATCGAATGACGCGTTATGGGTTAATCTTTTTGTTGGCAGCTCGACATCGATTACCATCAAAAACAGAAAAATACAGGTCAAACAGGTAACAAATTACCCATGGGACGGGAAAATTCAAATTTCGGTTACTCCTGAAAAACAGACTGAATTTGACCTTTCGGTTCGTATTCCGGGTTGGGCAAATAATCAACCAGTTCCGGGTGACACCTATCAATTTTTAGATAACACTTCCGAAAAAATATCGCTAACACTGAATGGGATTCCTGCAACTTTTAAGATCCTCAACGGATACGCGGTTATCCATAAAAATTGGAAAAAGGGAGATGTTGTTGAATTCAATTTACCTATGCCAGTACGCAGAATCGTTGCGATCGATAAAGTAAAAGATGATCAAAATCGGGTTGCACTGCAAAGAGGTCCGCTCGTTTATTGTTTTGAACATGCTGACAATGAAGGCAAAGCGATGAATATTGTACTACCTGACAAGGCTACTTTCAAAACAGAATTTAAATCCGAACTATTGAATGGAATTGTTGTCATTCAGGCACAAGCCCCCATCGCGACAATTTCTACTGATGGATCAACGCTTAGTTCTGTTAATAAAACAGTCACTGCAATACCTTTTTACTCCTGGGCCAACCGGGGCAAAGGTCAGATGCAGGTTTGGGTACCACGAACAATTACCGATGTGAGGTTATTGTCCAATTAATCAATCAGACAAAATGAAACACATTATTCTTATTCTATTCCTTTCGATTCCACTTCTTGCGGTTTCGATAACCGATGGAGGAAGGAATGTGATCAACTTAAACGGCACCTGGCAATTTGACCAGACGGTGAATGCTTTTCCACCTGCAAAATTTACGCGAACAATCCCTGTTCCGGGGCTTGTTCATCTGGCAGTCCCTAAAATTGAAGATTACGATAAGTTCTTCAAACGTGCAGAAAAGGCCGAAGCCAAAGGAGAACACAACCTGTACAATATTGATTATACTCCGCGTTACAGCTGGTACCGAAAGATGGTTTTTATTCCAAAGAATATGGATGAAAAAGAAGCGGTTATCACGATTAAAAAAAGTCAGTATGTGACTCAAATTTATGTGAACGGCATGGATATGGGAACCTCAATGGCTTGCTATACACCGATCGAATTTCCTATCAAAAAAGCACTTAAGTTTGGTTTCGAAAACGAAATTCTGATTAAGGTGGGTGACCGCGTGTGGCTCCCAGGTGAGGCAGCTGGTGGAACAGATAAAGAGAAAGAACACTACCTTCCGGGAATATGGGATGATGTACTGCTCTCATTCACAGGCAAGCTACGCGTAAACCGGATGTTGATATTGCCTTCGGTGGCAGGTAAAAAAGTTACCGTAAAAACGCAAATCAGAAATTTAAACCCTGCTCAGATTTTTAATGGGGATCCAATGTACGATTCGTTGACGATTAATATTTCAATTTCAGAAAAATTAAGCGGAAAAATCGTGGCTGGCAGAAGTGGCCGTTTTAACACCAAACGCGATAACTTGACCGAGTTAATGATGGAAATCCCGGTTAAAGAATTCAAGAACTGGTCGCCCGATAAACCGTTTCTTTATGAGGCAAAAGCAACACTCACAACGGGTGTCGGAGTTTCAGATGAGCTAACCAGGCAATTTGGGATGCGTGACTTTACACGAAGAGGGAAGTTTTTCTATCTCAATGGTGAAAAAATCATCTTAAGAGGAACTAATGTGACCCTTCAGCGCTTTTTCGAAGATCCCGATTGCGGTAACCTGGTCTGGGACAAGGAATGGGTGAAAAAGCTGCTGGTTGATTATCCTAAAAAGCTGAACTGGAATATGATGCGCGTTTGTGTGGGAATAGCACCTGATTTTTGGTACGACATTGCGGATGAATATGGATTAATGTTTCAGAATGAATGGTTGTACTGGCAAAACCACGGATGGGACGATCAGGTTCGCAAGGAATATACCGATTGGGTGTGGTCCGACGGAAATCACCCGAGCATCGTGATCTGGGATGCCATCAACGAAAACACAGACAATTACATCGGAAACACACTCATTCCGGAGCTGAAAAAACTTGACCCGACACGCGTCTGGGATGCCGGATATATGACTGGCGATCAGATGGCTCAGGATGAAATGGACGAACCACACCCCTATCAGGGAACCGTCTTCGGCGGTCAAATCGTGACGAAGGAAAATTATTATCCATTGGGAAATCTTGATTATAAACCACACAGTCTTCTCAATATACAGAGATCAAGTTCGGCTCAGCTTGCAAACGAATATGGCTGGATCTGGCTGTGGCGCAATGGAATGCCAAGCAAATTAACAGTTGATACCTATGCCTATTATTTGGGAAAGAACTCAACTCCTGATCAAAATTGGGAGTTGCAGGCTTATTGGATGCAGCTCGAAACCGAATGGCTTAGAATTGAGCCCTCACTTGCAGGAGTACTCGCATTTTGCTATCTGGCAAATAATTATGGTTATACGGGTGACTGGTTTTCAGGAAATATCAAGGACTTAAAGCCAACTCCTACACTTGATTGGTTTCAACATGCCTTTGCACCGGTTGCAACATTTATCAACCTGACTGACGAGCGTTATACGAAATTTATTGAACCTCATCAACCCGGCTCCACCTTGCTTTTTACCCTGGCAGGAGTTAACAATCTTGGATCATCTGTTTCGGGAAGCGTAAAAGTCGGGTTAATCGATGAAGCCGGGAAAAATGTGGCAGAACAAATATTACCTGTAAAATTGCAATCTTTTCTTCGAACCGATATTCCTGTTTCAATAACTTTACCACTCAAAGCGGGCGGTTATGTCTTGGTTGCTGAATTTACGCCCGAAAATGGAAATTCGGTTATCAGCCGCCGTTTTTTGAAAATAGGTCAGGCAACAAACTATTCGTATTACAAATTAGATCCCAAACTCTAAGGCCCGAAGAAAATTCAAAACACTAATGATAAATCGCAGAAAATTTTTAGAGACGTCGATTACATCCGGTGTTGCCGGGTGTTTTGCTTTTCCTGCTATTGATGCATTTGCAACCAGGCATGTAGAGCAAGTTGATGAAAATAGTTCGGTCGATCAGTTAAAGGACAACAGACCCAACATCATTTTTTTCCAGACCGATCAGCAGCGTTGGGATGCTTTGGGGACATTAAATCCGTTCATTAAAACACCCAATCTCGACCGGTTTGCGAAGGAGGGCATTATTTACCGACAGGCAACTTGTCAGGCACCATCTTGTGTTCCAAGCCGCAATTCCATGATGTTTGGCTTATATCCATCGCAGTTGGGAGTTCTCCACAATGGATCTCATTCTTTGGGAGATGCTTATGTGCCTTGCGACCCATTGCCTGCAAGGTTGCAAAAGGCCGGATACCAGACTGCCGGTTTTGGAAAAACACACTGGGGCAGGACAGATCAGCCAAAAGATACACGTGGATTTGAATACAGGGTAGTAGGGGCTAAGGAAGTCGGGATGGAAAAAGGCGCGGTACATTATCAGGACGATGATAATCCCCAGGGCCTTGCAGCCTACAGGAAAGAGGCTAATCCGTATGGTCCTAGAGAAGAAGGTGTTCCCGGGTATATTGGTGCAACTTCTCAGGTCGCCAACCGTGATCATCGCGATGGTTATGTTGCCGAAAAGTGCCTCGAATTTCTGGACAGCGGAGTGGATCCGAATCGCCCCTTGTTTCTATATCTTTCATTCCTTAAACCTCATGCAGGGTTAAATGTACCAAAACAATTTGAAGATTTATACGATATCAGCACAATCCCGGATACAGAACAGCCGCCCTGGGATGTTGAGTCAAATACACATCTGGCTTTTATTGATCAGGGAAGCGATTTAGGTAAAAGGTATAAGGGCTGGCGTGAAGCGTGGAGTAAAATGACTAAAATGGAGCGGCGCCGGACCACCCTTCGGTATTACGCAAATTGTTCCTGGCTCGATGACTATTTCGGTCAGACGATTGCTAAGCTGGAAAAACTTGGACGATTGAAAAATGCGCTTATTGTATTTACCTCCGATCATGGTGAAATGCTCGGAGAAAGAAATTTCCGTTTTTCAAAGTACACCCTTTATGATAGTAGTGTGAGAGTTCCGTTAATTCTCTCCGGAACGGTTGTGCCTGAAAAATCGCGGGGAACGATAGATGACCGACCGGCAGAACTGGTCGATTTGTATCCTACAATAGTTAAAGTTGCTGGCACCACGCAAACGCTTGATTCTCCAGGGTTCGATTTACTTGGAGATCAGAAACATATCGGCACTTTCTGCGAATATCACGATGCGGGTACTCCTGCTTATATGTGGCGTACAAAAAAATGGAAACTCATTCTTTATATCGACAAACCTTTATCTGAAGCAAAACTGTCACCTCACAATGCCAAGGGTGAATTATATGACCTTGAGAAGGATCAGCACGAATGGAATAATGTGTATTACTCGGTAGAAAATAAAGTTATCCGCGAACAGTTGAAAACCGAATTGTTGATGCATTTGGCATGCACCTGGACCGGATTTCCTATTGGAAAAGGATAAGATATTTCTCCTGAATTTTTAATTTCAGCGGACATGAAATTTTTTAAGTCTTATTAATGAGATATTTAGCAGAAATTCTTATCCTGATATTAATATCGCTTTTTTGTTCCTGTTCAAATATCCAGTCAAACCCAGATTTGGAAAAAGGTTTTATGAACCCTCCAGGTTCTGCCAAACCCTATGTTTGGTGGCATTGGATCAACGGGAATATTTCGAAAGATGGAATTACCCGTGATCTGGAAGCTATGGCAGCACAGAGTATTGGCGGGGCAAGTATATTCAACCTGCAAAGACAGGCTGTCGAAGGCCCGGTCACTTACGGTTCAGAAAGATGGCAGGAATGCATTACCCATGCTTTTGCGGAGGCAAAAAGGCTCAAACTTGAATTATCCTTTCAGAATTGCGGAGGTTGGGCTACCAATGGAGGCCCATGGGTCACGAAGGATAACGCGATGAAAAAACTCACCTATAAAAAACTTCTGGTACAGGGGACACAACATTTTTCTTTCAAATTGAGCTTACCCGGAAGTACAAATGATTTTTATAAATATGTCCGCACAATGGCTTTCCGGAGTAATGACTTGAAATTTGAGAACCGAATGGATTCAGCTATGGTGGGTGTCACATGCAACAAGGAAATTTTGAATAAAGAGGCGATCTATGATGGAGATATTGTTACTGAAGCTGGAATTCGGGCAGAAGGAGGCGATGTTTCGCTCCTTTTTAAATTCAAAAATCCGTTTGAAGCTTCCTCCATGTTTATTAAAAGAACGTGGCCGTCGTATAACGGGGTAAATATATTCGAACTTTCTGTTTCACAAGACAATAAAACGTATCAAAAGATTCTGGCAAACAGTATCCGGAAAGATTTTGAGAAATTTGAATTCAGCCCTGTTAAATGCAGATTTTTTAAGTTTACTGTGAAAGGTGGGTTTCAGGATACCTTACGGATACCTGAAATTCAATTTAATCAGGATATTAATAATTTTTCACCAGCTTTGAATGATTTGAATGCCCTTGCCGGATTTCAGGTACGGGAACGGATTACTTCAAAAGAGATACTGAATGACCGTAAAACACCTGTAAAAGTTAGTGAAATCGTTGATTTGACTTCAAATATCGATGACAATGGCGTTTTAACATGGGATATTCCTGAAGGGAATTGGACGATTCTGCGCGTTGGATATACCCTGACAGGATAGAAAAATGAGGGTCCACCGGGAAGTACCGGATTTGAAAGCGATAAGCTCAGTGCGGAAGCAACTCGTGCTTACTTTGATGGGATGAAAAACATATTTCTAAAAAATCGTGAAGACTACATTGGGAAGACCTTAAATTCCATCCTGATGGACAGTTGGGAGTCGCATTATTTAAACTGGACAAAGAATTTTCCGGAGGAATTTGAGAAACGAAGGGGCTACTCCATTTACCCCTATCTGCCTGTAATTGCAGGAGAATTGGTGGAAAATGATGAAGTTTCGTATCGTTTCCTTTGGGACTTCAGAAGAACAATTGCAGATTTGCTTGCTGACAACCACTTTGAAGAGATGGCCGATTTGTGCCATAAAAATGGACTTCAATTCGAAGTTGAGGCAGCTGGCGCGCAACAGGCACAGAAAGATCCGATCTATTATTCGTCCAAAGCCGACATTCCCATGACCGAATTCTGGGTACAAAACTTTAGGCCAAATGGTTCGTTTATGGATGCCATTTCGGGAGGCCACATTTATGATAAAAAAATAATTTCAGCTGAATCTTTCACCAGTCCGTCAGGAGATTGGAAAATGTCGCCCGTTGACTTAAAAGTCAGTGGCGACAAAGTATTTTGCCTGGGTATTAACTTGATTAAGTTTCATTGTTATACACATCAGGCAGATGAAACCTACCCGGGATGGCAGATGAATCCGTGGGGAATTGCCATGAACCGGAAAATGCCATGGTGGAATCATGCTTCAGGGTATTTTAAGTATCTGCAGAGAGCCCAGTATATGCTTCAACAAGGTAATTATAAGGCGGATGTGTTGTTGTTTTATTCTGAAGGCGCTCAAACAGATTTGAATATGGCTTATGGAAATAACGTACTCTCTTATCTTCCAAAAGGATACCGGTTTGATGGATGTGATCAAAATACGATACTTAACCGATTGACGGTAAAGGAGACTAAGCTGGTCTTGCCCAATGGAGCATCCTATCGTCTGATGGTTTTACCTGAAAAGCTTCAAAATACCCCCGTGCTACTCGCAAAAATTAAGGAACTGGTTGAAGCAGGTGCAATAGTTTATGGACCAAAGCCTGTAAAATCGCCAAGTTTAGTGAATTACCCTGATTGTGACCGCATTGTCGAAAAACTTGCGGATGAACTCTGGGGAGAAGCTAATAGCAATGGTATCATAGAACACACTTATGGGAAAGGAAAAGTACTCTACGGAAAACCGATTTCTACGGTGCTGAACGAAATTGCAATTCCAGATTTTGAATATATTACGGAAAATACCCCTGATTCTTTAGATTTTATTCACCGAGAAATTGGAGAAACAGACAGCTATTTTGTATCCAATTTGGAATCCCATCCGGTGAATGCGACCTGCAATTTCAGGGTCACCGGCAAAACTCCGGAATTATGGGATGCAGAGACAGGAACAATCAATCAAAATGTTCAGTTTGAGCAAGAGAAAGAATTCACAGCCGTTCATGTCAGTCTGGAATCTAAATCTTCCGTTTTCGTGGTATTTAAAAAGTCAGCCGACCAGAACCACATCCGCAAAATTTACCTTAACAACGAACCATTGAAAGGGAATTGTGTTCATAATGGGAATAATGTAGAAGTACGCGAACCCGGAAAATATAGGATTGAATATAGTACGAAAAAACCAGTCGAATTTGAAATAGCTTCAATCCCAAATCCAATTGAATTGCTTGGAAAATGGGAAGTGTCATTTAATAAGAACTGGGGAGGCCCGGGAGAGGTGGTTTTTGACAGTCTGGTTTCCTGGACAGAAAGGCCGGAGGAAGGTATTAAATACTTTTCAGGCAAAGTTTATTATGAAAAAGAGTTTGTTATGGATGCGTCTCAGTTGAAATCAAATCAGAAGATTAACCTCGACCTTGGAGAAATTTATGTGACTGCCCGCGTGTTTCTGAATGGGAAAGAGGCTGGAACACTGTGGAAAGATCCATACCGGTTGGAGATTTCTGGTTTTTTAATTCCCGGTAGGAATAAACTGTTGGTTGAAGTGGCAAATACCTCGCCGAACCGGATTGTTGGTGATTTGAACAGCACGAATGAAAAGAAATATACATGGTCAAATTCGACCAGTCATTACGATAAGGATTCCAAACTGATAAGATCAGGTTTGATTGGACCGGTAATAATGAGGTTCAGTAAAATAATTAATTCCAAATTAATAATATTTTAAAGGTATTTTCATCATTTTGTTATATGCTTAATAAATAATGCAATATGGTGTAGATAAATTGAATTTAGCGAGGACATCAAAAAATAGTGCGTTGAAATGAATATTTGTTAGTATTTAATATTGTTTTGATATTTATTAATTATATATTTGCTTTCGAAACCAAAAATTGGATTATTGCGGTGCTTGCCAAAATAATCTTTAGCAGTCATTAATTTTCTTAACGAAAGGATTAAAATTTTCTTATCGAATGGATTAAAAGAAAGGAGGAAAGCACGAGGGCTAAGTAATTGAATGTATCGAAATGAGCATTTCTTTAATGGTCAAGAAATTTTCAGAAAAATTGTACTTGATTCATAAATCATTCGCTTATAGAATGTTTAAACTTGGCATTAAAGCATTCAATTCATCGAAAGATTAGCGAGCCAAATTTTTTAACAAATCAATAAATTTAACATATGGAAAATAGATATAATTTTCTTATTGTTCTTATAGAATCCATTCTCCCCATGAATTTCATTCAGAAATTGCGAAGAACGGTTATTTTATTATTTTTTATTGTTGCCCAGATTTTAGGGATCAGTTCGTATGCAACAGCACAACAGGTTGCAGTAAAAGGTACCGTTAAAGATCAGAAGGGGGAAACCCTGATCGGTGTAACTGTCCAGGTTAAAGGAACTACAACTGGTATTATTACCGATTCGGGTGGAAATTTTAACCTGACGAATGTACCTTCTAATGCGACTCTTGTTTTTTCTTTTGTAGGTTTGACCACACAGGTGATACCTTTAAATGGCCGGAGCAGGGTTGATGTTGTATTAGTCGAGCAGGCTATTGGGATTGACGAGGTAGTTGTAGTGGGTTATGGAACTGCAAAAAAGGTCAAATTAACAGGTTCTTTTTCATCAATCACCAGCAAAGAACTTAAGTCAATTCCTACCAGTAATATTGTTACAGGGCTAGCTGGGGTGTTACCTGGCCTCAGGGTAACACAAAAAACAGGTGAGCCAGGAGCTTATAATACGACTTACGATATCAGGGGTTTTGGTTCTCCGCTAATTGTTATTGATGGTTTAGTTTCGAGTTCTAGCACCTTTGTAAGACTTAATCCAAATGAAATTGATCAGCTGACTGTTGTAAAAGATGCTTCTGCCGCTATTTATGGCATACAGGCAGCCAATGGGGTGATTCTTGTTACCACAAAAAAAGGGGATATTGGAAAACCTAAGATCACGTATACGGGTTCTTTTGAAATGCAGAAACTTGGTAACATTCTACCGGTAGGTGATGCACTCACATTTGCCACACTTGTTACTGAAAATGACATAAATCAGGGGAAGGCACCAAACCTACACTGCTGATGATCTTCAAAAATACAAAGACGGAACCTACCCAAGCACGAATTGGAGGGCCGCTGTAGCGAATGATCAAACATTTCAGATGAACCATAATATTTCCGTTTCAGGTGGAAGCGAAAAGATCAAATATTTTACGTCTATGGGATATTTGAGTGAGACTGGACTTTGGAAGAGTGGTGATCTGAATTATAAAAAGTATAATTTAAGAATGAGTGTGACCGGAAAGATATCTGATAATCTGGAAGCACAAATAAATTTTGGTGGCGTAATGGATCCAAAAAATGAACCCATGATGGGTGTTGGCAATGCGCTATTCTCTACTGGATTACAAAACCCTGCTACGCCGATTTATGCTAACAATAATCCTCAGTATCTGTATGCTGCTGTTAGCGGCGAACATCCAATAGGACTTACCAATGCCAATGTTGGGGGCTATACAAAAACGAGAAATCAAAATATGCAGGGAACATTCCAATTAAATTATAAAGTCCCATTTTTAAATGGACTTTCTGCCAAATTCTTGTTTGGATTTGATAAGCAGGATAATTTCCAGAGACAATGGAGACAAAAATTCCTGATGTACACTTATGACAAGGTAACCGATGCTTATACCAATTCAGTTACCTTTAATGCTCCATCGAATCTGTATGAATCTTTTTCTACACAATTAAGAACCACCGTATTGGGTCAGGTCAACTATGAAAAAACATTTCTGGAAAAGCATAATATTAAAGCGGCGTTCATTTTTGAAGAAAGACATGACATCAACGACAATTTTAATGCCAAAAAGGAATTTACAATAAATATTGATCAATTTGCAGCTGGAATTGCTGCCAACCAGACTGTTGGTGCGAGTTATCCTTCCGAAAATGACAATCAGAATGTTATCGGAAGGCTGAATTATGATTTTGTATCAAAGTATTTGTTTGAATTTGGATTTAACTATAGTGGATCTTCAAAATTTCCTGAAGGTAAAAGATGGGGATTTTTCCCATATAGCTCAGTGGGATGGAGAATCTCGGAAGAAAATTTCTTTAAAAGTTTAGCTCCCATTATTACAAATCTTAAATTGCGAGGATCATATGGAATTATGGGTGACGATGCCGCCTCTTCCTTTCAGTATATCTCAGGTTATAATTATCCTAGCGGCAATTATGTTTTCGGTACTTCACTTATCCCTGGTTTAGGTTTCAGGGCATTACCAAATATGAATATCACCTGGTTCACAGTTGCCTCAAAAAACATTGCGATTGACTTATCTGTCAAAAATAATTTGATTTATGGTCAGTTAGACCTATTTCAAAGAGACAGGTCTGGCTTATTAGCTACACGGTTGTTAACAATTCCAGGTACCGTTGGAGCAGCTTTGTCTCAGGAAAACCTGAATGAAGATCGGCGAAAGGGTTTTGAAGCTCTACTTGGACATTCAAATACGATCAGTGATTTCCGGTACGATATTTCTGCAAACGTCACCTATACCCGAGGAATGCCAACGAAAGTAGAAAGAGCACCTGATGCCAATTCTTATCTTAACTGGAGAAATAACCCTGTTAACCGTTGGGATAATATTAGTTGGGGATACAGATATATAGGACAGTTCCAAACTGTTGAGGAGGCTTTAAATTCGCCGATACAAGACGGAAAAGGAAATGCTACTTACCGACCGGGTGATTTAAAGTATGAAGATGTCAACAAAGATGGTATAATTGATAATTTGGATGTAGTACCTATTGGAAGAGGCGTAACTAGGGATATGAATTTTGGTTTAAATGGTCGCTTTAGCTATAAGCAATTCGATCTGAACATCCTTTTTCAGGGAGCATTCTATGCCAATTATTCCTATAATGGGACTTTGCAAACGCCACTGCTGCTTGGACGTAATACCTTAAATGTGTTTTTAGACCGATGGCATCATGCAGATCTCTTCGATGTAAACAGCGCTTGGATTCCCGGAAAATTTCCTTCCACGTTTACGCCTTCTACAACGAACACTAATAGTTCTATATTCTGGAATCCAGATGCTTCTTATCTGCGATTGAAGCAGTTGGAAATTGGCTACACATTTAAGAAAACATTGCTTTCAAAGGTCGGGGTAGAGAATATGAGGGTTTATGTAACTGGATTTAACCTTCTTACATGGACTAAAGTAACCTATGTTGATCCGGAACTTGACAGTGGAAACTGGAACTCCAATTATCCTATAACAAATATTTATAATTTTGGGATAAGTCTTACATTTTAAATATTGTAATTATGAAAAATAGAATACTATCCGCGTTGGCAATAATATCTCTTGGTTTTATGATTAATTCATGTAGCGATAAGAGACTTAATATTCTCCCTCTCAATATTGTAGCTGCAGATCAGGCTTTTGCAGACGAATCTAATGTAATGGCTTATCTGGCAAGTATGTATAATCAGATGCCCATGGAGGACCCCAGTTTTTATGGTTTGTTTCATCCTCAACCAACTTTCACCGATGAGGCACTTAACGTATTGGAACGTCAGAAATCAATTATTGGAGATGGAACCACTTTTTCATGGTGGGGATATACCCAGGTTCGAAATGTAAACGATTTCATCGCAAGAATACCTAAAGGGACGATTAATGAAACATTGAAGAAAACGATGTGGGGTGAGGCCATGTTTATCAGGGCTTACGACTATTTTCAGATGGTAAAGCGTTATGGTGGTGTTCCGATTATCAGAACACCTCAGACTTTCACAGGTAACAATCTGGCAGAGCTTCAGGTTCCGCGTAATACCGAAAAGGAAGTTTACGACTTTGTTATCAGTAATCTTGATTCTGCGGTACTGCTACTTCCTGAAACCAACATTAAAGGACGAGTCAATAAATACTCCGCTCTTGCATTCAAATCAAGAGTCATGTTATTTGCTGCATCAATTGCAAAATATGGAACGGTTCAACTTAACGGATTAGTTGGAATTCCTGCCGCCAATGCCAACGCCTACTGGCAGGGTGCTATGGATGCTGCTAATTTAGTCATCCTATCAGGAAAATATTCACTATATACTGGAGTTCCCGATAAAACAGAAAATTTCAGGTCGATGTTCCTTTTAGCAGATAATCCGGAATCAATACTATCAAGGTTCTATTACTATCCAGATAAAGCGCATAGTTGGGATGCTTACTATCTTCCGGTTGCCATTAGAGGCCCAAGCGGTTTTGGCTCAAATATGTCTCCCACTTTAGATCTCATCGAACAGTTTGAATACATTGACGGTACTTCGGGGATGCTTCCAATGGGCAATCCTTCCGCCCCGATTTTCTACACGAATCCTTTAGACATTTATAAAAACAGGGATCCCAGATTACTGGCATCAATAACTGTCCCGTTCAGTTCGTGGAGAGGTACTGTTGTCGATGTTCAGGCTGGTATTTATGATGCTCTTGCTACTCCAAGTAAGTATATTGAATCAATGTCATTTGCAACCTTATATAATCCAACCACCCACAAAGTCGATGCAACAACTGGCACGATGCATGTCGTCGGATCAAATGGATTCATTAGTGGTGAATGTACTCAAACCGGCTCTTATGTAAGAAAATATATGGACGATAAACTCGACAAATCTCTTGCAAAAACCGGAGGATCTTCTCAACCTTATATTGAGCTACGTTATGCTGAAGTACTTCTCAATTATGCCGAAGCTGCTGTGGAATTAGCAAATATCAATGAAGCAAAAGCAAAAGTGAACATGGTTAGAGCAAGGGCTGGAATTGCATTACTCGATGATGCTTCAACCACCCTTTCCAGAATCCGCCATGAAAGAATGGTTGAGCTAGCTTTTGAAAACCACAGATATTGGGATGCAAGAAGATGGCGCATTGCAGACCAGATATGGAATAATCTTAGCGGTCAAGCTATAAGACCCTATTGGGATATACAGGCTAGTGCATACAGGTTTGAAAGGAAAGCGGCCAATACCCAGTTTGTGAAAACATTCCCTGTCAGTCTGTATTACGAAAAAATCAATACTACACAAATGACACAGAATCCCAAACTTGTTCAAAACCCTGGCTATTAATATTATAAAGATATAATACTATGACACAAAAAAACATTATTTATTTGTTGGTAGTAATTTCGGTTTTGACATCATGTGGAAAGATCGATAACTATACCGCTCCCAACGGAGGTATTTATGGGATGCTGGTAGATTCAATTACCACCAAGGGTCTTGAAAATGATCAGCCAAACGGATTTGCCATAAAGCTTTTCGAGAAAGGCAGCTTAATGACATCGCCAATCAGGTTTACCGGCAAGTCAGATGGTACATACGAAAACGCCTTTGTTTTTCAGAACGAATACAAGGTACTTCCTACTGAAGGGGCATTTTTCCCTGTTGACACTGCACAAGCTTTGCAAATAGGTACACGAACCGAACTTAATTTTAAGGTGATGCCTTTTCTGGCAGTTGCGAATGTCGTTGTAACCCCTTCTGCTGGAACCATAACCACGACGTATAATATTTCACGCAGCCGCGTCGGAGCCAAAATTGTCGAGCGAAAGACATTGGTTTCCAAAGTTCCGACAGTAAACAACGTTGTCTTTGATTACGAGTTCCAGAACATTGCTTTATCTGGAACACCTGATGCGACATTGCTAGCTACCAATTTTTCAGATGTGGTGAGTGGTTTACCATCAGGGAAGACTTATTATGTGAGAATTGCTGTTCGTACTGATAACACACTAAAAAAGTACAATTACAGCAAAGTTTTCACAGTTACGGTTCCGTAGGTAGGGAAATAATGTAAATTAGTAAAACAGCAGGGCAGATGAAATTGCCCTGCTGTAACATGATAATCAGTTATAAGGGAACTCGTTTGTATTGAACTTAAAAACAAATTCAATGTTTACAAAAAAAATTTACATCCAACGACGCGAAAAGCTTAGGAAATCAGTGGGTAAAGGACTGATCCTGTTTCTGGGCAATGATGAAAGTCCCATGAATTATGCAGATAATGGTTATCATTTCAGGCAGGATAGTACATTCCTTTATTTCTTCGGGTTAAACCATCCGTTTCTGGCTGCCATTCTGGATTGCGATACCGGTGAAGATGTCATATTTGGAAATGATCTGACCGTTGAAGATTTTGTTTGGATGGGGCCGCAACCAACAATTGCTGCTCAATCGCTTCAGGTTGGTGTCACTCAATCCGGAGATATCGCCTTACTGGTTACTTTACTGAATAAGTCGTTAGCGCAAGGGAGAAAAATTCATTTTTTGCCACCTTATCGCCCTGAAAACAAAATTAAACTATTTGATTGGCTAAAAATAGTTCCGTTAGAGGTAAAGCAAAAGGCCTCAATGGAGCTCATCGTGGGCGTTGTGAATCAGCGTAACTACAAATCGTCCGAGGAAATTTTGGAAATCCGCAAAGCATGCGATTTGAGTGTTGACATGCACACGCTGGCTATGCGGATGGCAAAACCGGGTGTGACAGAAAATCAGATCACAGCTGCCGTTCAGCAGCTTGCCGTTGCGTCCGGTGGACAAATCTCCTTCCCAATTATTGCAACCATTGATGGACAAACACTTCACAATCACTACCATGGAAATGTTTTAAAAGATGGCGACCTGTTCCTGTTGGATGCCGGAGCCGAAACGGCTATGGGCTATGCGGGTGATTTATCAAGCACGGTTCCTGTGAATGGAAAATTTACTTCAAGGCAAAGAGATATTTATTCCATCTGTCTCGAAAGTCATAATGCTTCAATCGCAATGCTGAAACCTGGCATTCCTTTTAAAGAGGTTTATTTTGAATCTTCAAGGGTGATTGTTCGTGGAATGAAAGATCTTGGATTGATGAAAGGCAATGTAGACGATGCCGTTTTAAATGGTGCCCACGCGCTGTTTTTCCCTTGCGGATTAGGCCACATGATGGGATTGGACGTGCATGATATGGAAGATATGGGAGAAGTTTATGTAGGTTACGACGGCGAGCCTAAAAGCACTCAGTTTGGGTTGAAGTCTCTCCGTTTGGGCAGAAAATTGGAGCCCGGATTTGTTCTAACCATCGAGCCCGGCATTTATTTTATTCCTGAACTCATTGACCAGTGGAAAGCAAAAAACCATAACAACGATTACCTTAATTTTGACCGTATCGAGGAGTTTAAAACTTTTGGTGGACTCCGGAATGAAGAAGATTTCCGAATCACCGAAACTGGTTATGAGTTACTTGGCAAACCAAAACCCAAAAGTATCGCTGAAGTTGAGGCTGAATGGGAAAATGGGTAAATAGTTTACTCCAAAAGTTTAGGTGAAAAATTTGTGAATCAACTTGCATGAAATTAGTATAGAAAGGAATATACATGTTTGGTAAGTCACGGTAATATTGCCAAGTTTCTGTTTGGCATTTTTTGGGAAATGGCAATTGCAAAAGCTAACTATATAGCAGTTCTGGTTATCTTTCCTGGTCCTAAATTAATTAACTACCCCACCTCAAGCGGATTTAGGATCCGAAGTCCCTCAAAAGAAGGATAAGCGTACTTCTTTATGTAAAGTCGTATGCTCTTTTTCAACACCTTGTTTTCTGACATATTTTGAAATTGTATTTTCATCACCTAATTTACTGACTGTATTTACAAAGTATCCATCTTTCCAGAACTCTGCGCTCCACATCTTTTGCTTAACTACAAGGTTCAAACGAAATACTTCTCTGGCTGTAATACTCTTTATTGTTGTCATTATTTTTGTCGGACTATATGCTGGAACAGACTGAACTAAAAAATGAACTTGATTATCATCAGTCCCTATCTCAAGAAAGTGTATCTGATATCTTTCTGATATCTCTAAACGTATCTCCTTGAGAGCGTTATCAACTGCATCACTAATTACTACTCGTCCATATTTCGCAGGGCATACAAAAATGGTATAGCAACACCTATACATTATGCGACTTATGAATATATTTGCTTTGTGATATGCACAAATTTATTACTTTTCGCCGCAAGCGGCGGGGAATTTATTCCCATAGAGATTAAAATTGATCTATTCCAAAATTCCTTTCATCGAGAATAATAATTTTTCATGCCTGATCATTATTGCAAAATGAAAATAAGGTTTTCAAATGTTTTCAACGTGCATTTCGCTTATTATGTGTTAATTGTATCAGGATTTATGATTTTTTATTTCACGAAAGAATTTAGTAATTAGATTAAATTTGAGTACCTATTTTAATTATTATTGTAATTCAATTAATAATTTAGTTTCCTGGATGTTATTTAAATAAAATAATCAAACTAATCGTAGTTTTGTAATTGCTCATATCGTTCAATATAACTCAATATTAGATTTTTGTAATAAAAATTCGCTATTGAAATATTTCATAATGTTTGTTTAGTATTCCATTATCAGGGACTTTAAAATATATTTTTGGAATAAAGTTGTTTTCAGGTTGAGATTATATATCTATAATTGAATTTTTTAAAAATAATTACCACATTTTGCATGTTTAAAAACATATATTTTTCATCTATTTCATCTGTTATTAAGAAAATCTTAAATCAAGTGGTATTAAATATTCTATTAATGCTAAGCAATTCAGTAGAATAGTAAAATGCTTAGTATTAATGGGGATCTATATTCAGCGAAAAGTAATTTTAAATTATTAAATCTCCTAATAAAATAAAAGAATAAAATTGATCTTTATTCATTTATATTTTTGTAGGTTTGTAAAATGATATTTTAAAGTAAAAAATATGATTCCCAATTTCTCTAGAATAGATTCCAAAGAAATGAATAAGATGAATAAGAGCAAGGTGCTCAAAATTATTCGTGACGGGAATATTATTTCCAATAGAGAAATAATCAAACAAACAGGTCTGACTGCTCCTTCCGTGTCGCGTCTGGTTAACCACCTGATCAATGATGAAGGTTTAGTTCGATATGCGGGAGTTGGCGTATCAAAAGGCGGAAGGCCACCACTAATCTATGAATTTAATGGGGTAGAAAAGTATATTATTGGAATTGATGTTGGTGCAACATACATCAGAGCAGTTTTGGCAAACTTAAATGCAGAAATTTTATATGAAATTCAACTACTAACAGAGAAAGAAAGAGGTTATCACTGCGTTATTACAAAATTAACTGATCTTATTAATCGATTGAGAAAAAGACAAGGGATCGATTCAAAAAATATTGTTGGGATCGGAATAGGGGTAGCCGGGTTGATTGACAAAAAGAAGCAGAACGTTAATTTTTCCCCTGATTTTCACTGGGAAAATGTCAATCTTTATGAAGACCTGGCCAAAATTTCAGAAATCCCTATTTTCCTGGATAATTCAACCAGACTAATGGCATTGGGAGAGCTTGGCTATGGCATTGGAAAATGCTGTGACAACTTTGTTGTTTTAAATGTTGGGTACGGTATTGCAGCTGGAATTGTACAAGACGGAAAGACTATATCAGGTTGCTTCGGTCATTCAGGCGAATTCGGCCACATGACACTAAATCCTGATTCTGAAATCGTATGTGAATGCGGTCAGAAAGGGTGCATCGAAGCATTGGCCTCAGGAAGAAGAATTGCAGAGATCGGTCGCGAAAGAGCCAGCGAGAGTGCTATGCTTAATGATTTGTGCAATAATGATATACAAAAGATAGACGCAAAAATGATCGCTGATGCTGCCAGATTAGGCGATATCGTTGCTGATGAAATATTGAATAACGCGATTGACAATTTATGTATTGGAATACGAAACCTTGTGAGCTTGCTTGATCCTGAAATGATCCTGATAGGGGGAGGAGTCTCATTAAATGGGGAAATATTTTTTAGAAAGGTAACCAAATGCATGGAGGGCAAGCTTATGCGCACAAAAGCGGGTGTCAATATTAGACCTGTTACATTTGGAGAGAATGCCACTATTTTAGGAGCCTTGACTCTTGTATTAAAGAAAGTATTAAACTTTGAGCTAATTTAATTCACTAAAAGGTAATAATACAACTTCAATGTAAATATAATAGGAGTATTAACTTTAATTTTCAGCCTATGATCAACTGAAGAATTTTGGAATAACCGCTGTCTTTCTTATTTCTATTATATAGAAATTAGACTAAAATATTAATAAAAAATAACATATTATATAATAAAATTATTTTTATGAAAAAAATACATAATTCGTTTTTTATGGCATTCATGAAAATTATCTCCATAACGTTCATGAAAAGCCTGGCTCTGGTATTTGTCATCTGTTTTGCGATTTCCTTCCCGGCATCAGCAGCAAACCGTGCTTCTATCAGCGAAGTTCAAGCCGTTTCAGTTACAGGAAATGTAACTGATTCAGAAGGTTCTCCTTTGCCTGGTGCTTCGGTCATTGTTAAAGGAACAACAACTGGAGTAATAACTGATTTTAAAGGAAATTACGTTATAAAGGTTCCTTCTGCTGAATCTGTCCTTATTTATAGTTTCATTGGGATGAAACCTGTTGAAATTATTATTGGCAACCAAACAGTTATAAATGTGGTTCTGGCTGGCAATGTTGAAGCCATAAGCGAAGTGGTTGTCACTGCTTTGGGTATTTCACGCGAGAAAAAAACACTCGGGTATGCTGTTCAGAAAGTTGACGGAGCGCAACTCAGTCAGGCCAAAGACAACAATATTATTAACTCGTTATCTGGTAAAGTTGCCGGTGTGCAGGTGACCAGTGGAGGTAGCTCAGTTGGAGCGTCTTCGAAGATTGTGATCAGGGGAAATTCTTCGTTTGGATCCAATTCACCACTTTTTGTTATTGACGGAACCCCCATTTTTAATAATGTCACCAACCTTGATGGTGGCGGTGGAATAGACTGGGGAAATACGGCGAGTGATATTGACCCAAATAATATCGAGTCTATGACGGTGCTTAAAGGCTCAAGCGCTTCAGCTCTTTATGGAAGTAGGGCAACCAATGGTGTAATTGTAATCACTACAAAAAAAGGTAGTAAGAATAAAAAAGCACTTGGTGTCGACATTAATTCATCTATAATGTTTGATAAAGCCTCTTACTTCCCGAAACTTCAGAATCAGTATGGTGGTGGATGGGATGGTGAAGAATACATTTGGAATACATATAATAAAACAAATGGAACAAGCCTTACCTATAATGATTATGCAAAACAATTTTCATATAAGTATGTTGACGGAAATGGCGGAGGCATAAACGACGCGCAACCTATCAACTGGGGTCCAAGATTGGATGCCGGGCTTTTACTCGACCAGTGGTCAACAGGGAAGAACAGTCCATGGGTATCGCGTCCAAATAATATCAAGGAATGGTTTGATACCGGCGTTACGTACAACAACAGTATCGCTGTCTCTTCAAACGGAGAAAAGGCATCAGGAAGAATTTCATTTACTAACCAGAATACCAACGGTATAGTAAACTTTACCGATCAAAAACAAAATACGGCAACTGCAAATATTAACCTTACGCCGACAGATAGATTGACTGCTACAGCGAATATTACATACCTTACAAAAGAGAGCGATAACATACCCAATAGTGGGTATGCCTGGGCCGATATTTTTGGATGGTTGCAGCGTGATTACCCCACACAGTATGTGAAGGATCTTTTTTATAAGCAAGGGAATAAAGGCTATATCTTTGTTGGAGATAACCCATTCTATTCAATGAGGAACACAAACGGCTTTAAAAGGGACAGGGGGTATGGAAATATTGGTGCAACCTATAAAATTTCCAATTGGCTCTTTGCGAGTGGATCGATTGGCGTTGATTTTTATAATGAATACCGAAATCAGATTACACAGTCTGGTACAGTTGGAAATATTCAGAAAAAAAGAGGTGGCCAGTTTTCTGAGAATCAGCAATTTTCAAAGGAGACAAACTTCGATTTTGCGTTAAATTATGACAAAACCTTTGGGGTTTTCAGGGTTGATGGTCTGATCGGTGCCAATAAAAGGAATAACAAAAACAGTACAATGTCGCTGTCTGCAAGCGATTTGACGGTTCCTGACATTTATAGGATCTCCAATGTTAAAGGGACTCCCGGTGTTGGGAACTATAGCAGCGAGTATGAAACGCAAAGTGCCTATTTTGCAGCTAACGGATCGTATAAAAACTACCTCTTTCTTGGAATTACCGGTAGAAACGACTGGAGCTCAACATTGCCTTCATCAAACCGTTCCTATTTTTATCCCTCTGTCAGTCTCGGGTTTATTGTGACTGATGCATTCCAATTGAAGTCGGATAAGTTATCTTACCTCAAATTTAGAGCCAGCTGGGCACGAGTTGGAGGAGCAACAGATCCATATCAGTTGAGCAGAACATATTCCGCAGCCTCATATAATTCAACCTCCTATTTTAGTCCGACAAGTACTTTACCTCCACTTGATCTAAAACCTTTTCAGACCTCGTCATATGAGTTTGGCGCTGATATGAGGTTTCTGAAAGATCGCGTTTCGCTCGATGTTACCTACTACGATCAGACTACTGTGAACCAGATCCTCTCTGTGGGAACTTCGCGTACAACAGGCTACGGCAGCATGAAAATGAACGCTGGGGAGATCGAAAACTCGGGCATTGAAATTATGCTTACCGGAAAAGTGCTTGACAATAAATCAGGTTTGAAATGGGGTGTTAATCTTAACTGGGCAAAAAACAAAAGTATGGTTAATTCTCTATATGGAGGTCTTACCTCATACCAGATATCTGGCGGATTCGGTGGGGCAACCTCCCTGGGTATTCCGGGTCAGGAATGGGGTGTTCTCTGGGGGCTTCCTTTTGTAAGAAACGACAAGGGACAAGTCGTAGTCGATGCCAGTGGACTTCCGAAGACTACCAGTGCAGGCCAAAAACTTGGATATGTCACGCCAGATTGGACAGGAGGTATTACAAACTCATTCAATTTCAAAGGTGTAAATTTGAGCTTCCTGGTTGACGTTCGGAAAGGCGGAGACTTCTTCAGCACAACCGCATGGCACTCGTATCCTACAGGGTCTTATGAGGTAACAGTAAAAAATAATGTCCGTGAAACGGGTATAATTGTTGATGGCGTATTTGAAGATGGAACCCCAAATAATGTCCGTGTATCTGCACAGCAATATTTTGGTGGAGACTGGATATGGAACAATCACGAATACTCCATACTTGATGGAACATTTGTTAAACTGCGTGAAGTAGTTCTGGGTTATGATTTCAATTTCAAAAATTTTAAATTGGTTCAGAAACTGAATGTATCAATCGTTGGAAGAAATCTTGCTATTCTCTACAGGGACAAAAGCACAAGAGACCTCGGTGTAGATCCTGAGGTAGGCCTCGGTTCCGGTGCTGGCGGAGTGGGTTTTGAAAATTTTCAGATTCCGACTTCTAGAAGTTATGGTATTAATTTAAAAGTCAATTTCTAAACGTTGAAAATTAAAGGAAGACTATATTATGAAAAATATAATTAAAGCAAAAGTATCAATATTAGCTGGAATGCTGATAATCTTCTGCGCCTGCACGAAAGATTTTGATAAAATGAACACGAATCCCAATTCTGCGATTGTTGTTCCGGCAACCAACGTATTGGGATCATCCGAGCTAAGCTCAATGTACACCTTATTCGATACCCGATTGGATTGTTATTATGCAGGAGCTTATTCGGGGTATATTGGCGCTCCCGATTATGAGTACCGAGTGGACATCAATAACAGTATGTGGCGAAGCATGTACACCAATATGACCTATGCTGATGATGCAATGAGACTTGCGAAAGATGAAGGGAACGACAACCTTTACGCTGCTGCATTAACCTTTAAGGCATATAACGCCCAAAAGACTACTGATATGTGGGGTGCAATCCCATATTCCGAAGCATTCAAGCTGGCAGAGGGTATTCTTTCTCCAAAATACGACACGCAGGAAGAGGTTTACATTAAAATCCTTGCAGAGTTAAAAACTGCAGCCGATTTGTTTGATGTTGCAGGTAAACCTTTGGGAGCGGGTGATTTCTTCCTTAATGGAGATATTGCTAAGTGGAAGAAATTTTGCAATTCATTGCGCCTGAGAGTAGCGATCCGCATGTCGTCAGCCGATGCTGCAAAAGCAACCGTGGTGATACAGGAAGTGCTGGGAAATCCGGCAAAATATCCAATTATGTCTGCCAATGCTGATAATGCATACTGGTATTTCCCCGGGGTTTCGCCTGATCAGGAAATATGGTATGAATCAATGGGTACAGTGGCTGGTGCTCCAAAAACAACAGGCTGGAGATTACAACAACCTTTCATTGATGCACTACAGAACAACAATGACCCAAGGCTTTCTGTTTATGCTGACAAAAATAAATGGGGCAAGTATAGTGGTCACCGGTTTGGCCCTAATGAGAAATCTGATACTTTGAACAACAACTTTAACAGGTCTAATATTGGCGACTGGTTTATGAATAATCCAAAGGGTTTTGTCCCTTATATGAACTGTGCCGAAGTCTATTTCTGCCTTGCTGAAGCTTATCAACGAGGTCTGGCAACAGGTGATGCACGTGCTGCTTATGAAACAGGAATTTCCAAATCATGTGAGGAGAGTGGTAAGATTGCTGCAGCTGCTATAACAACCTTCCTTACACAACCTGAAGTGGCTTGGGGTAGTGGTAAAACAACCAATATTCAGAAAATTGCTTTACAAAAATGGATCTGTCTGTTTAAGCAAAGCGTTGAAGGATGGTCTGAAGCAAGAAGGACAGATGTACCCCTTTTGACCGATATTACCATAAATTATGCGGCAGCGCATAACCGGCCACCATTCAGAATGGCTTACGCTGATGAGGAAAAAACATTAAACACTAGTTTTCCTTTCAATGTAGTCGAAAAAGATATTTTTTACGGAACTCAGGTTTGGTGGGATAAGAGAACGGGTGTTCATTAATTTATTTAAAGTTATCTATTTTAAATGGTATATTCTATTTTGATGTATCCACATCAAATAAGATTAGATAAAGTTTTTTTTAAGCAGCTCTTAGTTAGTTGGATTTGTAGATAGATTTGGAGGGTGCCCATCATTTTTGAGCACTCTCCTTTCTTATTCTTTATGAGAATAGAATTATCTGAAGAACACTTATGCAACTTAACAGCCAGATATATAGTAATATAATAAACTTTCCGATATGAAAAAAGTCGCCATTTTCTTCTTTTTATTGGCTTATTCGCTGTATTCAGCTTTCTGCCAGAGTGTAAATGTCTCAAATTCAATTAATGACAGGACTTTTGACCCCTCGGCATTATTGTGGTATAAAACGCCTGCGAAGGTTTGGGAAGAAGCCCTTCCGGTAGGAAACGGTCGCCTCGGCGCTATGGTATTCGGGAAAAACGAAGAAGAGCGGATCCAACTGAACGAGGAAACGTATTGGTCGGGTGGTCCCTATTCATCGGTAGTCAAGGGAGGGTACAAAGTATTACCCGAAATTCAAAAGGATATTTTTGATGGAAAGCCTATTCAGGCGCATAAACTTTTTGGGAGACACCTGATGGGATATCCCGTTGAGCAGCAGAAATATCAGGCACTGGCAAATCTCATTCTTTCCTTCAAAAATGAAAAGGAAGTGACCGATTATAAGCGCTGGCTCGATCTGAATTCAGGAATAACTTCTGTTCAGTACACCGTAAATGGCACCACTTATTTACGCGAAATATTTTCTTCGGCACCCGATCAAACGATCGCAATCAGACTTACAGCAAGTAAACCAGGCAGTATTTCGTTCACAGCTCAATTGAGAGGCGAACGAAATAATGCTCATTCAAACTATGCTACTGATTATTTCAGGATGGATGGCGTTGGAAAAGATGGTCTGATGTTAACCGGAAAATCGGCAGACTACATGGGCATTGAAGGCAAAGTGCGCTATGAAGCAAAACTAAAAGCCGTTCCCGAAGGTGGCAGTATGAAAGTGGACGGCGATGAGCTGTATATTGAAAATGCAGATGCCGTCACACTTTATTTTGTCGCCGCAACCAACTTTGTGAATTACAAAGATGTAAGCGGCGACTATCATGCAAAAGTCGCGAAGTATTTAAAAGGTATTGAAGGGAAATCATATAGCAGCATCAAAGAGGCAGCAGTAAACGATTACAAGGCATTGTTCGACCGGGTTTCGATCAAGCTTCCTGCAACACCAAGCTCATTTCTTCCTACCGACGAAAGATTAAAAAGTTTTTCTACTGAGCCTGATCCTCAATTGGCTTCGCTTTGTTATCAGTTTGGACGATACCTGCTGATTTCATCGTCCCGTGTGGGAACCCAGCCTGCAAACCTGCAAGGGATATGGAATAATAATATGAATCCATCCTGGGATTCAAAATACACGACAAACATCAATACCGAAATGAACTATTGGCCGGCAGAAGCAGCCAATTTATCTGAATTAACCGAACCACTGGTGAAAATGGTGAAAGAACTTACCGATCAGGGCAGCCAGGTAGCTAAAGAACACTATGGTGCGCGCGGCTGGGTGCTTCATCAGAACACCGATATTTGGAGAGTTGCAGCGCCAATGGACGGGCCAACCTGGGGTACATTTACGGTAGGTGGAGCCTGGCTGACGACCCACCTCTGGGAACATTATCTCTTTACCTTGAATAAGGATTACCTGAAAGAGGTTTACCCGGTAATGAAAGGTTCGGTTGAATTTTTTATGGATTTCCTGATTGAACATCCAAACGGAAAATGGCTAATTACCAGTCCTTCAACCTCACCCGAAAACCCACCCAAAGGACCGGGGTACAAATACTTTTTTGACGAAGTAACAAGCATGTATTACTTTACAACTATTTGTGCCGGCTCGTCAATAGATATGCAGATACTGACTGATCTGTTTGGCTATTATGTTGAAGCTGCAAAAATACTTGGATTGGATAATGATTTTGCTGACAAGGTTTCAAAAGCCAGGGCAAGGCTGGTTCCGCCACAAATTGGCCGCAACGGGTCGTTGCAGGAATGGTCGGACGATCTGGAACAGCTGGAAGATAAGCACCGCCATTTTTCTCACCTTTATGGCTTGTATCCCGGAAATGTCATTTCAGTTAAAAGGACTCCTGAATTAGTTGAGCCTGTAAAAAAAGTGCTGGAACAGCGTGGCGACGCAGGTGCAGGTTTTTCGCGGGCATGGAAAATGTCGCTTTGGGCTCGTTTGAATGATGGTAACCGAGCCCATAAAATATTTCAGGGTTATATTAAGGATCAGTGCTATCCTCAGCTCTTTGCGAAATGTTTCACTCCCCTTCAGGTTGATGGAAGTCTGGGAGTAACGGCAGGAGTTGCTGAAATGTTAATCCAGTCGCACGAAGGAACGATTGAACTTTTACCAGCTCTTCCGGATGAATGGCCTGACGGATCACTGAACGGGGTTTGTGCCCGTGGAGCCTTCGAGTTAAAGTTCAATTGGAAAAATAAGATTTTAACTGAAGTTGAAGTATTGTCAAAAGCAGGCCAATTTTGCCGAATTCAAGCCGGTACCCTCAATAACGTTACGAATAAAGGCAGGAAAGTCAAAATTACAAAGTATCCTGACGGATCAATAGGGTTTGCGACCAAACCAGGAAATACCTATAAGTTGGCAACGATTTAGAAATGATTAAACGTTTAATTTACGAAAAATGAAGAAGTTTTTTTTAGCCTTAATTACTGCTATTCCATTGTTTGCAATGAGTCAGAAACCCATTATGCAATGGGATTTTGAAAACATCAAAAACAGAAATTCAATTGAGTTTTCAACGAATATTGCCGACACCATTGAAGGTAATTTTGAGGAGGCAGCCGGAGTTTCAGGAAAAGGATTACGCCTTGACGGATTTACTACCCGTGTTGTCCGTGAAGAATCGGATCTGAAAAAGCCAGCTGGTGATTTTACAATTGATACATGGGTCTCTCTGGGGGAATATCCATTGAACTGGTGTCCGGTGATCACTACAGAATCTGATGAAGTGAAGGGATATCGTTTGATGGTCGGGCCAATGGGGCAGGTATCTTTGCAGGCAGCCATAGGCGAGCAATGGATCTCATGTACCAGCGCTGCCGAAACCTTGCCACTTCGTAAATGGATGAACATTGTTGGCGTGTACAGTGCCGAAAAAGAATTGAACTTGTATGTGAATGGGACCCTTGTTGCTTCCCTTCCAATTCATGGATCGATCACCTATCCCCGCCATGCAAAATGTGTGATTGGAATGGCGGCGGTTCCCGGAAAACCATCCGAAACCATCCGAACATGGGGAACAGTTGACCAATACTATGGATTGGATGGGATAATTGATGAGCTAAAAGTTTATGATCAAGCCTTCACCATTGACAAGATAAAAGAAAATTATTCAAAATATACGGTCAAAATTCCTGATATCGCAGTGCGTAAACTACCCCTAATCGAAAAGAATCCGGGCCGCTTTGGCGCCTTTTACACCAAACTGAAATACTACCCCGGTTGGGATAATCTCTGGCCTGTTGACCAGGATCCCGACATTGTGGTGTGTTTCGACAAATCACCGGTGAAGTTAATTTTCTGGAGAGGTACTCGTTATGGTCCCTGCTGGGTTTCTGAAAATGAAAACTGGATGGCAGATCAAAGCCTTGAAACCTGGGGTAATGGAGTAACTGACATCGAAGGATGTTTCGAACACATGCAGGATCGGCATTGCCGTTTCTCTCATGTCCGGATCATTGAAACCAATAAAGCCAGGGCAGTCGTTCACTGGCGCTATGCCCTGGTCAGTTCCCACGACCATACCTGGATGCCCGATCCAAAAACCGGATGGGAGTGCTGGGTAGATGAATACTATTATATTTATCCTGATGGATCTGCTATCAGAAAGGTTTCGTGGAATAAGGGGACAACCGGCGGCGCTATACAGTATCAGGAATCACTGCCCTTCACACAACCTGGGCAGCGAAGTGATGAAGTCATCGAAAACGACTATGTGACAGTTGCAGATTACAATTACAATACAACAGCTGTTTCTTTGGATCCACCAAAGCAGCCGGCCGGGTGGACCGGGAAATATACCATTCAACAATACAATTTCAAATCAGAGAATAAACCATATATCTGTTTTGAACCGGGTAACGATATGTTGGTGAGATGGATTGGCGGTGGATACAACCATTTTCCCGTAAACCAGGCCCGCAGCGACGGACGATGGGCCAAAACGACCGACCGCCCGACACATTTCATGAGTTCGCCCTGCTCCGATCCTGTTATTCATGAGAACGGAAATCGTCTGTATTGGATCGGCCTGTATGGCATGAATGGCATGAACATGCACGACCTGGTCAGTTTCGGACGATCGTGGGCCTATGCCCCCGAACTCTCTGTTACTAGTAATGGATATGTTTCAAAAGGTTATGATAAAGCACAGCGATGTTACCATATAGAAAACAACAATCCAAAACCGGGTACGGTTGAGCTCACCCTGAAGGGGTCCAAAGATTCACCAATCATCAACCCGGCAATCATAGTGAAAAACTGGAATTCAAACGGGGCAAAAATTCTTGTGAACGGGAAAGAATATGGGAACAGTAAAGTCGGTATTAACCATCAACTTGATGGAGACGACCTGGTTGTATACCTAACTTTAAATGAAGAAGTACCGGTGAGAATCTCAATGATTCCCGGCCAATTAGAAATGAATCACTAAATAATTAACGAATGAAACGAATTACAAAAAAAATCATCGTAAAGGTATTTTTCGCTTTTAATCTTATCATTCTGCTTGCACCTTTAGCTTCGGCGCAGCAAGCATCTGACGGAGGTAAAATAAGAAAAGGAAATGTCGGCGGGTATATGTTTGCGCAGACAGAAAAGGTTGATGAATCATATAATGCAGGATACTCGATGTATGTTGCCTCTTATCCTTTACTGAGAGAGTATCCGGGCAGGAGTTTTCAATCGGGGCTTTTTGGTACCTGGATGCATCCGCAATACGATGGCCCTTTGCCGGTGGAAAAATTATATACCGATATTGAAGGTGGGCTTGGATGGTGGAATGATACAGAGTATGCCACAGAAACACCAAAATTTATTATGGGTGGTGTACAGCGTGACTTTGTCGGATGGGCCAACGGCCCTGGCGCCGGACAAGGGAGAGACTGGAGCAATCCTAAAGGTAAATATGGTGTGGCTCAGCTGAGCCCCTGGGTGTTGTGGCCTCCCGATGGCTTAAACCTGAAGCAAGGCACCTGCGGTGAATTGTTCGGTAGCGGCTACCTGCCTTTGCCACTCACTGAGCCGAAATCCATAACGGCTGGTAAAGACGTTCCTACCGGGAATCAGTGCTGGACCTTGTTTCTTAATACCGGGAATTTCAAAGGCCCGGTGGCATTCTTTACTCCTTATTTTTGGACAGAAGCATCTGTTAAAGATCCAAAACTGAGCGGGTTGTTTCCCGACCAACGTCCCTCACAAGCCAACAAACCATTTCAGATGGAAACGCAGCATATCCAATCTTTTGAAGCCACTGACTCTAAAGGACAAACCTATGCACGCATAGCTCCGACACAGTATCCTGCCGGGCCTGATGGTAATTCGGATTTATTGCACCGCCTGATGGTTTATAACAGGAAGGCGCTATGGGACAAAGTCGAAGTCTGGTTTAAGGGCGGCAATCCGGCTGACGGTACCATTGATCTTGCCGGAGCTACCATGCAGAAGTTCAAGAAAGGGGTCCGGTCAAACTGGAAGTTATACGCAGACAATATCCCCAAGGATAAACTGGCCTTACTGAATATTACATCTTATATGGATGCAAATGTCACTGATACAGCAACTTTAAGGGTTCGTTGGGAAGGTGCAATTATCACCCATAGAGAAACAAATAACAGTTCTTTGGTAACTCTTCCTGAATATTACAAATTGGTAAAAACCGGAAATGACGACCCCGGTAAGTGGATTGCCATAGCGCCCAAAGAGGTGCCGACAGAAACCGGACTGCAAAATGTTAGCTTTAGCAATTCTGAAAAAAGAACTCCAGTGGCTTACGTAACTCCAGAGGAGAAAAAAAGTTGCTGGAAGACACCCGGCCCGGCTGCCGGACCTTTCAAAGCGAAACTGGGAGATGGTAGCACGGTGACCTACTTCTGGTACCGGTTCGCGGATCAGCCTGCATTGCTAAATGCGGATTTGAGCATGAAAGAGCGTGATGAAATGCAAAGGCGCGTGGAGATGCTTCACAAGAACTGGACAAAAGACCGAGAATATCTTCCTTCACCCTTGATTGGGAAATTGGCGGAAATTGACCCTGCTCTGATAGTCATCCCGCCAAAAGGTATGGAAGTAGGTTATGTTCCTATTGCTACACAACAGGGAATAGAGAAATAGTAATTTCAAAGATGATTACCCTAAAAAATCAAGTATGAAAAAACTATTTTTATCACTATTTCTTATAATCCCATTTTTTGCGATCAGTCAAAAACCCGTGATGCAATGGGATTTCGAAAACATTAAAAACAGAAATTCAATCGACATTTCGACGAATATTACCGATACCATTGAGGGTAATTTTGAGGAAGCAGCCGGAGTTTCAGGAAAAGGATTACGACTTGATGGATTTACTACCCGTGTTATCCGTGAAGGGAAAGATTGTATTAAACCAGGCACTGCTTTTACTATTGAGGCGTGGGTCTCTTTGGGGGAATATCCATTGAACTGGTGTCCGGTGATCACTACAGAATCTGGTGAAATAAATGGATACCGCCTCCAGATCGGCCCTTACGGACAGGTTTCATTTGAAACGGCTATCGGTGAACAATGGATATCCTGTACAAGTGCCAGCGAGTCAATACCACTAAGAAAATGGATGCACATCTCGGGTGTATATACGGCAAATAAAGAAATGGCTTTGTATATAAATGGTGAACTTGTGTCGGCCATGGCGATTAAGGGATCGTTAACATATCCTTCAAAAACTAATTGCATACTTGGAATGGTGACAGTGCCCGGCAGACCCAGTAATACAATCAGAACGTGGGGAACCGTTGAAGCGTACTACGGATTGGATGGAATTGTTGATGAAATTAAGGTGTTTGATGCGGCATTGACTTCTGATCAGATCAAAGACAATTTTTTAAAAGTTAAACCTGTTGTGCCGGATATTCAACTCCGAATGTTGCCTGTAATTGAAAAGAACCCAGGTCATTTTGGTGCTTTTTATACCAAATTGAAATACTACCCGGGATGGGATAATCTCTGGCCTGTTGATAAGGATCCAGACATCGTCGTATGCTTTGACAAAAATCCTGTTAAGTTAATTTTCTGGAGAGGAACCCGGTACGGGCCTGCCTGGGTTTCTGAAAATGAAAACTGGATGGCAGATCAAAGCCTCGAAACCTGGGGTAATGGAGTAACTGATACCGAAGGATGTTTCGAACACATGCAGGATCGACATTGCCGTTTTTCGCATGTAAGGATTATTGAAAATAATGATGCCAGAGCTGTCATACACTGGCGTTATGCGTTGGTCAGTTCCCACGATCACACCTGGATGCCCGATCCAAAGACCGGATGGGAATGCTGGGTAGATGAATACTACTATATTTATCCCGATGGATCTTCCATCCGGAAAGTTTCGTGGAATAAGGGAACAACCGGCGACGCTATACAGTATCAGGAATCACTCCCTTTCACACAGCCCGGACAAAGTAGCAAAGAGCTCCTTGAAAACAACTATGTGTCAGTTTCAGATTATGATTCCAATACAAGAACTGTTTCCGTAGACCTTAGGGAGCAACCGGCCGACTGGAAAGGAAAATATACCATTCAGCAATATAATTTCAAATCACAAAATAAGCCATTTATCTGTTTTGAACCTGGTAACTCTATGTGGGTGAGATGGATTGGGGGTGGCTATAACCATTTCCCCGTAAACCAGGCCCGCAGCGACGGAAGATGGGCAAAGACAACGGACCGCCCGACACATCTCATGAGTTCACCATGCTCTGATCCGGTTATTCATCAAGATGGAAACCGTCTGTACTGGATTGGTCTGTATGGTATGAACAGGATGAATATGGATGATCTGATAAGTTTCGGCCGATCGTGGTCATATTCTCCTGACCTCTCTATTATCGGAAATGGATATTTTTCAATGGGTTACGATAAAGCCCAGAGATGTTACCATCTGGAAAACAACAATTCAAAAGCAGGGGCATTTGAGTTTACCCTTAAAGGAACCAAAGATTCGCCAATTATCAACCCGGCAATCTTCGTGAAGAACTGGAATTCAAATGGAGCAAAGGTTCTGATAAACGGAAAGGAAAGTAAGATTTGCAGAGTCGGAATTAATCATGAACTTGAAGGAGACGACCTGATTTTGTATATTCCTATCCATGAAACCAAACCCGTTAAAATATCGATTATACCTTAATTGACTGATGAAAAAAATATTTCTAATTACTTATCTGGTTTTTATTGGCATCACTGCATTTTCTCAAGCAAGTCGCTCGAATTGGAAGCATTCAGGCTCCATGTTTATCCTTACCACTCCTGAAGGAGCAAGTTTGCCATTATCGGCATCCGAAGCTAATTTTCCACTTTTAATCAGGTTTAACAAGGATAATTTCGATTTTAGCCAGGCGAAATCCAAAGGTGAAGACATTCGATTTTCTGCCGATACCAAGGACTTTGCTTATCAGATCGAGGAGTGGGATGCGGCGAAAGGCACTGCCAGCATTTGGGTGAAAATTCCTGAGATTCGGGGCAACTCCCGTCAGGAAATAAAAATGTTCTGGGGTAATCCCGGAGCGAAGAGTGAATCAAATGGAAAGGCTGTATTTAATGAATCCAATGGATACCTGAGTGTCTGGCACATGGATGATACCGTGAAGGATGAAGTTGGTACGCTCGAATCGACGGATACCGGCACCACACCTTCTTCAGGAATGATCGGTAGCAGCAGGCATTTTGACGATGGGAAGGGAATTAACTGCGGTGAAAAGATTACCTCATATCCTTCCGGTTCCAGTCAGCACACTTCCGAAGCCTGGTTCCGAGCCGGGAAACCGAATACAACTATCCTTGCCTGGGGAAACGACGAGCCCCAGGGCAAAGTAACTATGCAATTTGCCAGTCCGCCACACATTTATATGGATTGCTGGTTCTCTGATGCAAATGTCTTCAGTGCAGGCAATCTCTCAATAAATCAATGGATTCATGTTGTCCACACCTACAGTAAAGGCGATTCCAGAATTTATGTGAATGGAATTCTGGATGGCGTTTCAACGACTTCCGAGGCCCAACAGGCGATCAGGAAAAATGGCAGAGGCTCTGCACTGACGATCAAAAATCCGGTAAGGATGGCTATTGGAGGCTGGTACGATAACTATCACTTTATCGGTGATATTGATGAAGTACGTATTTCAAAAGTGGTTCGTTCCGCCGACTGGGTCAGGCTTCAATATGAAAACCAGAAACCCATGCAAACACTGGTAGGATCATTGATTCAACCTGGATCTGAATTTTCGGTTTCTGAGAAAAAAATAGCCATTTTGGAAGGCAAAAGCACCGCCATAACCGCCAGAGCCGATGGCGCACAAAAGGTCTGCTGGATACTGAAAAAAGATAACACAGAAACAGTCGTTGCCGTTGATCGGTTCACGTTTCAACTTGATGCCGGCCGGGTAGCTGGAGAAAAATCGATTATTCTTCGGTTCAAGGCTATTTATGCCAATGGGGTGAAAACCATTGATATTCCTGTTACGATCAACGAAGATATTCCTGATCCGCTTTTTACTTTAAAATCACCGGCGAACTGGGATGGACGCGCAACCATCGAAATTGTACCTCAAATCTCCAACTTGAAAGAGATGCAGGCGAAAGATGTCGGCAATCTCAGCTATACCTGGGAGGTTTCAGGAATCGCAGTCATCAAGGCGATTCAACCCGGTAAGTTGACTCTCACCCGTTCGCAAAACAGTGGTGAAATGACAGTGACCGCTACCATAAGCAATGGCGGAAAACCTGTGACGCGAACCACCCGGCTCACTGTTACTGAACCTGAAAAAGATGCCTGGGTACAGCGAATACCGGCGAAGGATGAAATACCTGTTGACAATCAGTTCTATGCCCGCGACGACTCTAATGAGGGCACGCTCTATTACAACGGAAAATTGTCAAGCACTGCTGAAACCGTTTTTCTTAGAGTGTATGCTGACGATAAGATTTTCAAAACCGAAAGCCAAAAACCTGCATCGGATCAAACATACGCGTTCGCCGTCAAACTCAAACCCGGACTGATCAGGTACAAATTGGATTTTGGTAAAAAAACAGGTAGCAATGAGACGATTCTACACACCGTGAATAACCTGGTCTGCGGAGATGCTTATCTGATTAATGGACAATCCAATGCGGTGGCCACGGCATGGGGCAACGAGGCATTTCCTGAGACCAGTGATTGGATTCGCAGTTATGGCAGCACTGGTAATGATCCCGGCAGCGTATCGTGGGGAAACGCAATCCGAAGAGTTGATGGTGATCGTCTGGCGATAGGCTATTGGGGATTCGATCTGGCCAGGTATTTGGTGGAAAGCCAGAAAATGCCGATCTGCATAATCAACGGTGCAGTTGGGGGAACACGGATTGACCAGCACCAGAAGAATTTGAAGAACCCACAGGATCTGAACACGATTTACGGACGTTTGCTTTGGCGTGTTGACCATGCCAGACTAACGCATGGAATCCGAGGAATTTTCTGGCATCAGGGTGAAAACGATCAGGCAGCTGACGGGCCCAATGGCGGCTTTGGTTGGGAGAATTATAAAGAGTATTTCATCAGTCTGGCTGCATCATGGAAACAGGACTATCCAAATATCCAACACAATTACATGTTTCAGATCTGGCCTTATTCCTGTTCTATGGGTGTGAACGGATCGGATAATATGCTCAGGGAGGTACAACGAACCCTGCCTGATAACTTTTCGAATCTGAGTATTGTGTCAACGATTGGAATAAAGCCAGCAGGAACCTGTCATTTCAGTCCTGAAGGCTATGCTGAATTTGCTCATCTGATTGAACCCTTAGTTGATAGAGACCATTACGGTAAGGTTTTTACAAAGTCAATCACTCCTTCGAATCTTAAAAGAGCATATTGTATTAGCAATATAAAGGATGAAATCAGACTGGAGTTTGATCAACCGGTAATATGGTCAGATTTGCTCAAGAATCAATTTTACTTTGATGGTGAAAATGGATTAATCGTTTCAGGCAGCGCTTCAGGAAATGAAATAACACTAAAACTAAAGTCCCCTTTAATGGCAAAAATGATCAGCTATCTTGACAGCAAGGCATGGAGTCAGGATGAACTTTTATACGGAGCAAATGGCATTGCCGCGCTCACCTTTTGCAATGTTCCGATTTTGAATCAGCAAGGCAATCAAACAGGGAATTGAACTTTTAAAAAATTGAGTTTGAATTAAAACATCATTACTATGAAAAAAGTTAGTTGTATTCTTGGGCTTTCGGCCTTGTTGATTTTTGGACTTTCTACAAGAATATTTGCTGATGCGAAAGCAAAAAATCCGTTGGCTTCTTCCCCAAAAGTTTCAGTTCAGCACAAGCATATTGAATCTGATTCAAAAGATCAATTACAGGGTAGTGGCTTAATGGGATACATTACTTCTAAAGCTCCTCAGCCCGAGTCGGGTTATGGTGCCGGAATCGGATTTTATGTTGCTGTTTACCCAATTTTGCCTGAACCTATCGATAATTTCCAGATCGGTCTGGCTTCAACCTGGATTGTCCCAAAAAATGCGGACAATACCACACAACCTTTATGTCCTCCCGGAACAGAAGCCAGAGACCATTGGCCAGAACGTGGCCCGACTTATGGCTCAGTATTTCAAACGATTGAAGGTGGCTTGGGTATGTGGGGCAGCACTCAGTTCCGTGCCGGGTATAAACCCCCTAAATTTCAAATCGTTGGAGTACCCGACTGCTATACAGGAAATTACCTGATATCACCCGGATGGTCAAACACGACCACTGCTGCTGCTGACGATAAAATGGGTATTGCACAACTCAGTAACCACATGCTTGCTCCGCCTGATGGACTTACATTTCAGGATAACCCAAATGGAGAGTTATTTGGATATTCATGGATGTCGTTACCATTGGCCGATGTGAAGCAAGGTCCTCCGCCAACAGGCAATCAGCACTGGACGCTCTTTTTATCCCTCGCAAATTTCAAAGGTCCGCTTGCCTTTATGATCCCGGAATCATGGAGCAAGATTTCGAAAGATTACACTTTTATTTATGGTCGGGGACTCGATGCGCAGGAAGGCAATTCGCACGGTGGCGCGCAGGAATTCAATACCGTCCCATACTTTGAAGTGAAGGATGATCAGGGTGTTACTTACTCAAAAGTACCAAATTTTATATACCCTGTTGATAAAGACGGAAGAACAGTTTTGATGCAGGATATTCGGTATTATTCAAGTAAGGCGCTCTCAGATGCAGTATTGAATTGGCGAAAAGGTGGCTCTGAATGCTCCGGACGTTTCGATACAGCTGCCGATGCCTGCTATATGGCCGAAATTAAAACCAGTCCAATTAGTTTTCGTCAGACAGAAGAAAAGAAACAATTGACCGGAATTGAAAAAGTGGTACAAACAGCCGTTTTTGATTCCTATACTTTCGGTTTGCAATGGAACAACAGCCCGATCAGCCCCAATGGCCAATTCCCTCAGTATTACAAGGAAACAGCCTCAGGCCGGGTTGCAGTGGCCGCCTCTGAAGTACCCGAAGCATTGAGAAAAAAAGAATTCAGCCCTGCAAAAAATGGGGAGAATTATACTTCTCCGACTACTGGCGCCTGGACAAGGCCTGCATCGGCAAAAGGACCATATTATACCCGATTGGCCGACGGTTCAAAAATCACCTATTACTGGTATAAGTTTATTGATCAACCTTCCTTACAGCAATATAGCAAGGTGTGGTCGGAATCTATGAAGGCAGATTTACAGTCAATCGTTGAAAAAATACAACAGAAATGGGGCGTTAATCAGGAATATATGCCAGCGCCAAGAGATGGAAAACCGTTGGTGAAAATAGATCCGGCTCTCTTGGTTACTCCTCCAAAAGGAATGGAATCAGGCTATGTGCCGATCGTTACCAGTCAGGAAATTGCTAAGTAGCTCGTACTCGTATAAATTATCATCCATGAAGAAAATTAGTATTCTCTGTATAATTCTTTCAATTCATCTGTCAGGTAATTGCCAAATTCTGAAAAAGCCAATACCAGATAAACTGGTTGTACTTACCTTCGATGATGCTACAGAAAGCCAATATACAGTTGTGGCGCCCTTATTGAAGAAATTTGATTTTGATGCTACTTTTTTTGTTTGTGAGTTTCAATCAAATAATAAAGATAGTTTGATCTACATGAATTGGAATCAAATTCATGAATTAAACAAAATGGGATTTGAAGTGGCCAATCATACCCGAACACATCCTTCAGTTAACGAACTCTCCAAAACACAGTTTCTCGAAGAGTTAAATTACATTGAAGGTAAATGTGATTCATTGGATATTGAAAAGCCTTCCAGTTTTGCATATCCGGGATACAATCTCAGCAGTCCTATCATGGAAACATTGCATGAGAAAGCTTACACATTCGCCCGAGCAGGAGGAAGCAGAGCATATGATCCATTAAACGATCATCCTCTTCTTATACCAAGTTGGGCTACGAATGCCAATAATAAAAAACAGATCATTGAGGCTTTTAATGAAGCCCGAAATGGTAAGATTGCAGTCCTCACCATTCATGGAGTGCCCGATGTTGAGCACCCATGGGTAAATACACCGCCTGAATTATTTAAGGAGTATCTGCAATATTTATCGGAACATCATTTTAGGGTGATTTCAATCAAAGGGTTGAATAGTTACATTAATGTTAATGAAGCATTTAAAACCATTGTTCCCGACTTAAATAAACAACTAAGAAACTAATATAATGAAACAAATCGCTTTAGTCATTTTTCTTATGGTTTCGGTTCAATTGGCAGCGCAACAAATAATAACCCTTTATCCGTCAACTGTCCCCAACAGCAAGCCAAATCCGATGAAGGAAATAACTGATGTAGAAAACGGAAATCTTGTATATGTTCGGAATATCACACAGCCAACATTAACAATTTATCTTCCGGATAAGAAAATAGCTACTGGGGCATCTGTAATTATATGTCCGGGGGGTGGATATGGAGTGGAATGTTACCACGCGGAAGGAACCTTAATTGCTGAAGCATTTATAAAGAGAGGAATTGCAGCTTTCGTCCTTAAATACAGATTACCAAGCGAATTGATTATGATTGATAAATCAATAGGTCCTCTGCAAGATGCCCAGCAAGCCATTAAAACACTGAGGCAACGTGCCAGCGAATGGCAATTAGATACAGCCAAAATTGGTATTGTAGGCTTTTCGGCGGGCGGGCATTTAGCGTCAACAGCCGGAACGCATTTTGAGAAATCGTATATTCCGAATGACGAGAAAATAAGCTTGCGGCCCAATTTTATGATTTTGGTATATCCTGTTATCAGTATGAAAGACGGACTGACACATAGAGGATCGCGTGAAAGCTTACTTGGAACATCCCCCGAAGCAGAGCGAATTGCCCTCTTTTCAAATGAGTTGCAAGTTCGGCCAAATACTCCGCCAACATGGTTGACTCACGCCGGAGACGATAATGTGGTAACTGTTGAAAATAGTATTCTCTTCTATAAGGAATTGATTCGAAATCATGTTCCGGCAGAAATGCACCTTTACCCATCTGGCAATCATGGTTTTGTGTTGAATTTACCTACTGACGAATGGATGCAATCTATGTTCTCGTGGATGATGAAAAGTGGTTTTATTCAATGATAAAGAATATGCCACGGGCAGGGATCACACACAAGACTGAATTGATATTAAAAGAAAAACAGTAAAAACATGGCTATAAAATACTTTATCATATTGGGTATACTGATGGTCGGTTGCTCAAATTCACAGCTTAAAAAGAATAAATCAGGAGAGGATGTTGAAAGCATTCAACAGCTGTCGGATGAATTCGTCAATCCACCCATGTCATACCGGCCAGGCGCTTTCTGGTGCTGGCTGAATGGAAATATGTCGGACTCATCGATTACCAGGGATCTGGAGGCCATGAAATCCAAGGGAATCAACAGGGCGGAAATCTGGGATGTGGCAGCCGTTAAAAATCCATCGTTTATTCCAGCGGGAGGGGCATTTCTTGGAGACAAATCCGTAAGCCTTATCAAACATGCGATATCCGAAGGGAAAAGATTAAAAATGAGCATTGGCATTGTTGCCTCAAGCGGGTGGAATGCCGGTGGATCATGGGTTACCCCCGATTGGGCATCGAAAAACCTCTATTTCTCGAAAGTTGAGGTTGCAGGTCCACAGACCCTCTCCATTGATCTGCCATTTCCAAAATTCCCTGCAGGATGTCCGATGAAGGATCAGGATACCCCTGTTTTCTACAAGGATGTTTCGGTACTCGCTGTTCCGTTTAGCGAAAAAATGTCCATCGATGATGTTTCCAGAGTAGTGAGTCTTACTCCACTTTTTAAGGATGGCAAATTAAAATGGGATGTTCCGGAAGGAAAATGGACGATACTGAGATTTGTCTGTTCAAACAATGGTCAGGAGTTGATCGTTCCTTCGCCCAATTCGAATGGCCTGTTTATTGATTTTTTTGATCCGGAGGCCACCAAAAGGCATTTGAAGTACTTTATGGATCGGATTGGTGTAACTCCCGAAAATTCTTCCGAAGCGGGCCTTGCCTATTTTGAATTCGACAGCATGGAACTTGCCGAAGGTACTCCATGGACTGACTCATTTCCCACCATTTTCAATGAGCGGCAAGGTTATGAAATAGATAAATACCTGCCGATATTGGCAGGATGGGACATCAAGAACTATACAGAACGCTTCCGTTACGATTTCAAACGTACAGTCAGCGATCAGCTTATCTACAGTCATTATCAAACTGGCACCGAATTTCTTAAGAATTATAATGCACAGCTGGTTTCCGAATCGGGCGGTCCTGGCGCACCAGTTTGGGATACCTGTCCGGTCGACGCGCTAAAGGCTCTTGGAACCGTATCCGTTCCAAGGGGCGAATTCTGGATCAAGCATCGTAATATGTTCCTGGTCAAGGAGGTGGCAAGTGCCTCACATATCTATGGAAAAAAAATTGTGGATGCTGAGTCGTTTACCACCTGGAGAAGATGGAAAGATTCGCCCTTTGACATGAAAAAAGTGGTAGACCGCGCATTTTGCGAAGGTCTCAACAATATTACCTTCCATACTTTTGCGAGCACAAATCCTGAAGATGGACTCCCGGGCAGAACTTATCATGCCGGTTATGATATGAACCCCGGCACAACATGGTGGGCCAAATCCAAACCCTTTATGGACTATCTCGCCCGGTGCAGCTTTTTGCTTCAGCAGGGATTATTTGTGGGAGATGCCTGCTATTTTTACGGTGATCAAACTCCTAATTTCTTTCCTTTATTTCATGATGTTCCTGAAAAACCAAGGCTCAAAGGCTTAGGTAAAGGTTATGATTTCGACGTGGTTAACTCTGATATTATTCTGAACAGGATGTCGGTTAAAGATGGCCGGCTGATTTTACCCGATGGGATGAGCTATGCCATCATGCTACTACCCGAGCAGGTTCACATGCCACTTGAAGTATTGAAAAAAATCGGCGAACTGGTCAGAGCAGGTGCTACCATAGTGGGACCCCGGCCAGCAACAGTCCCCGGTTTGAATAATTGGGAAAAGGAAAACATTGCCCTGGCTCAGCTCTCCGGCGAATTATGGGGAGCTGCCGATGGCAAAACCATCTTTGAAAACACCTTCGGGAAAGGTAAGATAATGTGCGGATTATCAGCAGATCAGGTATTGAAGAAGAAGGAGATCGAACCCGATTTCAGTTTCACCGGATCTTCCGAGATTGATTACATTCACCGGACAACGGATCTTGGCGAAATATATTTTTTGAGAAATGACAGGGAAGAGCCAATAAACGCGACCTGCCGGTTTCGGGTAAAAGAGATGTATCCGGAAATCTGGGATGCTTCAACAGGTACCATTTCCCGTGTTGCAGATTATACAAAAAAGGAAGCTGCAACAAGTTTTGAGATCGCCCTACCCTCTCACGGTTCCATCTTTGTTATTTTCAATAAAAACAACCGTAGTAATCTATCCGTATTTGACGACAATAAGCTTGATGCCATCAAAACTGAAATTTCAGGCTCCTGGATGGTGAGTTTTCCTCCGAACTGGGGGGCTCCGCCATCAGCCGTTTTCGACCGCCTGATTTCCTGGACAGAATCCAAAGATCCTGGAATCAAATACTTCTCCGGCACTGCTACCTATCAGAATTCATTCAATCTGGATGAGGGATCGGTTAAAAAGAAAATGATCCTTGACCTGGGAGAGTTGCGCGATGTGGCAGAGGTCTTTATCAATGGGAAATCCGCAGGAATCCTATGGAAAAAACCCTATCGATTAGATATCAGTCAATTGGTTCAAGCAGGCACAAATGATCTCAAGATAGAAATCGTCAATTTATGGGTTAACCGGATGACAGGAGATATGTTATCAAATCCGAAAGACCGGTTCTGCAAAACCAATCAGTCGTATATGAAATCAGAAGTGTGGCCGGGAGGTGATGAACCGTTCAGGCTTCAGACGGCAGGACTGCTAGGGCCGGTTACTTTAATTAGTAATGCTCATTAAATTAGGCGAGATTCGGATCAGATCGAGATTGGATGTATTAAGGGATGAGTCAATAAACAAGACAATTTACAGCAATAAAAAAGGAAAAACATAGCAGTTCGAGGTATTTGAAAAATTATAAACATGATTTAAAATTTAAAAATATGTATTGTAAAAGTCTTTATTGGAGGTTTAATTTAAATTATTTTCTATTGCTTCCTATTGTTTTTTTTATTCTTTCTTCTTTCCAATATTGTAAGGCACAGGATGATATTGCAGTAAAAATAGAAACTGGAGTTGTTAAAGAACACTCGCGCGGCCTGCACGGGTACATCAGTTATAATGCTGAGAAACCGTCTGATCAATCAAACTACAGTTATGGAATGGGGTTTTATTCCGCGGTATGGCCATTGATTACCAAACCGATTGCCGACTTTCAGATTGGTTTGGCCGGAGCCTGGGTTACTCCTGACAATTCCGACAATAAAGATAAACCCCTTGCTCCAATTGGAACGCTTGCTCGTGACAATTGGCCGGAAAGAGGCCCGACATGGGGCAGTGTGTTTCAAACCCTTGAGGGCGGCCTTGGTTATTGGGCCGGAAATCGATTTCGATATGGTCCGCCGAAATTCAGTATGAATGCAACACCACAATGTTACGACTACGAGGTTGGTTCTCCGGGTTGGTCATTTTTTTACGATACCGAAGCTTTGCCTGACAATCGACTGGGAATCGCCCAGTTAAGCAACCGCCTGCTCATTCCACCCGATGCCCTGCCTTTCAAGGACGACCCAAAAGGTAAATTTTTGGGATATACCTACATGGCTTTACCTTTTACAGAACCAACAGCAGGAGATCCGCCAACGGGTGACCAGAGCTGGACCTGTTTTCTAAGTGCTGCCAATTTTAAAGGGCCGATAGCTTATTATATACCTGAGACCTGGAGCAAGATCGGCAAGCTGTTCAATTATGAATTTATTTATGGACGCGGACTTGATGCAAGACCAGGCCATATGGGCGGCGGCGCTATGGAGATTAACACAGTACCTTGCTTTGAGGCACAAGATGAAAAGGGCGTTACCTATTCGAAGATACCTCAGCTGCAATTCCCGGTTGACAATCAGGGTAGAACCTTGCTGGTACAGGATGTGGTATATTACTCTAAAGCTGCTCTTTATGATACATTTAAGGCGTGGCGCGATGGCGGTGAGCGTTGCTCGGGTAGGTTCGATGAAAAGGGTGCCTGGAAATCAAAACTAACCACCCGAACTCCCGGTTTCGATCAGGCTGGTAAGAAAATTACCGGAGTGGAAAAAATCTTCGATACCAAAGCTCACGCCGATAATGTATGGGGATTGGAATGGTTTGATGGTACAACCAACAAATTTGGAAACTTTCCCAGGTATTTCAGGCATGAAGGAGATCTTCTGGTGGCAATATCTGCATCCGACGTGCCTGACAAGACTAATCTCCTGAACAAGGAGTTTGAATTGGCGGAACCTGGTGAGCCTTTCACTTCTCCAGACAAAGGAGCCTGGACTAATCCCGGTTCTGCTGCTGGCCCGTTCAAAGTTAAGCTTATAGACGGCTCTTTAGTCACCTATTCATGGTATCGTTTTGTTGATCAGCCATCCTTCCAACAATACAACTGGAGCAAAGAAAAAAAAGAAAAATTACAAGCTTTCGTTGAAAAAGTCCATGCAGAATGGCCTATTGACAGAGATTACATGGCTCCGCCTACAATGGGGGAATTGGTATCACTTGATCCGGCGCTTTTAGTTACCCCTCCAAAAGGAATGGAAGTCGGATATGTGCCGATCGTAACACACCAGGAAGCTGCTTTCAAATAGTATCGAATTAGTAATTACTGAAAATCGGGATATTCGTTTCAATCCCAATTTAGGTAGCCCAAAATCATTCAGGACGGAGAAATTCATTAATATACATAATATAAAATGATCAGGTCTAATAATTTTTCATCAAAAATTTCAAGCTTCAAGCTTGTTTGTTTTATCGTTTTTTACCTGATATTTTTAATACCAACAGTCCTTGTCGCGGCGAATCCTGAAAAGCCTGATTTCTGGATCAGGAATGATGCAGGTAGTATCACGCATACCTAGACTGGGGAGAATTCGGGTGACACCCTGGTGGTGTGTATGCAGGGTCGTAAAGTGGTGATGGAGGTTCAATCCTCCAAAGTAGAGGGTTTGAATTATACAACCAGTTTCTTCAATGTCCGGAAAGATGATTTTAATAGGGTCACGCTCTACACGGGTAAAGAATCAGATCCGGAGCTACGCGTTGACAATCGTATCGTGAAGAAAGGTTCACCTGCATCGGCCACTTTCGATGGGATGCTTACTTTTACCTATCCCGAAAATAAAAGCATTGTTGTTAGTAGAAAGATATACGCATCGAATAGGAATGCTTTGTTCATAGAAGAGTGGCAACTTCGGAATGGCTCTGACAAATCAATTAAATTGTCGGTTTCATCAGCACGAATGGTGAAATTTACAAATGAGAATATTGATATTGTCTCGACCTGTAAAGGTGTTGAACCTGTTTCGGTAAAATTAGGAGAAATGCTCTGCAATAAAGGACATTACGATTCAATTGCAGGAATACCACTTGGAACTCCTTGTAATGGCACACCTGTAATATCGTTATCATGATGCTTGACGATCTGTCAAAACAATACAAACTCAGACTGTTGGCATCATCTGGTTTAGTATCAACTGAATAGATATTGATCCTATACCGGAATATTTTTGGTTCAAACAATTCAAATTTATTAATAAATTCAATTTCAAATGAGAGGAGTAACTTTCAATTCTTTAATAGCAGCATTTTTATTGTTTTTTGTACAATCAATTCATGCAGAAGAAATACTTCTACAAGCGACTCGCTTCAAAGTCAATGGCTTTATTGCGTTTGTGATGGAGGCGAATAATCCGACGATTGAGAAGCCTTGGGTCTGGTATGCCCCCACGCTCAAAAACTATCCCAATAGCAGGCACACCTGGTATTTCGCGAAGCTCGTAGCCAAAGGAATCAGTATCGCGGGGATTGATCTGGGCGAAGTACGCGGTTCCCCTGTAAGCAACCTGCGGTTCACCGCCTTTTACAACGAAATGGTTCGCCGTGGATATTCCAGGCGGCCGATTCTACTCGGACAGAGCCGTGGCGGCCTGATGATGCTTTCCTGGGCAACGATAAATCCTGACAAGGTTAAGGCATTCGTCGGAATTTATCCGGTCTGTAACCTGGCAAGTTGGCCGCTTAAGGACTCCAAAGCAGCAGTGCTTGAAGACTACGCAATCACTGAAGCTGAATTGCTTGCGAACCTGAAGCGCTACAATCCGATCGACAATCTGCAGGGATTACTGAAAAACAAAACGCCCATATTCATCCTGCATGGTAATGCTGACGAGGTGGTTCCCTACGAAGAGAACGGCAAATTGATCTGCGACCGTTACAAAGCAGCCGGTGGCAAAATTAATGTCAAGATCGTTAAAGGTGGAAAACATGAGGAAACGAACGCATTCTTCGAATGTCAGAAACTACTGAATTTCATTGTCCGACAATAAGCAGCGGTTCAGCCTGGCACAATTACCGCCGATCAAACAGCACTTGCCACCAGACGATTAAAATAGCAGGGACTACATTTAACGGGGAACCTATTTTTCATTAAGCACCGTATCTGGTCGCATTTTATCCTGAAGTTCCTTTCCCCTGGAAGCTGCCCCATCAGGTTGATGAGAAAGGCTCAGGTAATATATTTGTGTTTTAATTAAAATAAATTTAGATATGAACAAAATGAATCATTTTTCATCAAAAAACTCAGGCTTAAGCCTTGTTTGGTTACTTGTTTTATACCTGTTGTTTTTAATACCCGCTGGCCTTGTGGCAGTAAATCCTGAAAAGCCTATTCTTTTGATCAGGAATGATGCAGGTATTATCACTGATGATATGAATCAATCCCTGGCAATGAATATGCAGGGATGCAAGGTGGTGATGGCTCAGCAAGCTGTAGCCGGGAAGAAGCTCAAGGGGCCGCTCAAGGTTTTCATCCTTGCCGGGCAGTCGAACATGGAAGGGCTTGGCGGTGTGCAGACGCTCGACCGGCTAGGTGAGGATCCGACTCATGGATATCTGTTGAAGAAGATTAAGAAAGCCGACGGCTCATTCGTTGTCCGCGATGATGTTTTTGTCTCTTATCAGAAAGCTGACGAAAAAATTGCACGACCATTGTCGGTGGGTATGGGTGGATGGGGTGCGGATTGGTTCGGACCAGAGTTGATGTTCGGCATCGGAATGGGCGATCATTTTAAAGAGCCGGTTCTGCTTATCAAGACTTGCTGGGGCGGCCACAGCCTGTATGCGAATTTTCGGCCGCCAAGCGCCGGCAAGCCTGCTTATGAGACCGACTGCAAACCGGAGGACATGGGTGCGTCATATCATAAAATGGTGAAAGAGGTGCGTGAATGCCTGGCTAATCTAAATACCGATTTTCCGCAGCTCAAGGGGCTCAAAACCGAACTCTGCGGGTTCGTCTGGTTTCAGGGCTGGAACGACATGTGTGCAGGTGATAAAATCAGGCAGCAGGTGTATGATGAATATTGTTCAAATTTCGTTCATCTGGTTCAGGATATGCGCACCGAATTTAAGATGCCAAGCCTTCCGGTAGTCATGGGTGAACTCGGCGTTGGCGGCGAAAATGCCGACAAGAATATGAAGGATTTCAGGGTCGCTCAGGCGAAAATCGAGATGAGCCCGGAATTAAAAGGCACACTTGGTTATGTGCGCACCGCGCCATTCTGGTATCCTGAGCTGGATGAATTGCCCGCGAAAATGAATGTTGAGGAAAACCGGGTGAGGAAGGCAGTTGCGGTTCAGCTTAAGGAGCAACTGAAACACAAACCGGAGAGCACGGATCCAGGTAAGATGGAACAGCTTGTAAAAGAAGCTGTTGATAAAGCCCTGATAGAAGATGCGGCGTATCAGAAAGCCAAAAAGGAATCTGACAGGCATGTTTGCAACTGGTACTGCCATTACCAGGGAAGCGCCAGAGTTTACGGCATGGTTGGGTATAGCTTGGCCGAGGCAATGAAACCCTTGTTGACGACCAAGCCCAAACCGTTCAACACACTACAGATTATCCCAAAAGTAAGACATTACAAAAAGAGCGTATTTTAAAAATGAACAGAATTAATAATTTTTCAACAAAAATCTCAAGGTTAAAGCTTGTTCGTTTACTTGTTTTATACATGATGTTTTTAGCACCCGCAGGTCTTGTTGCGGCAAATCCTGACAAGCCTGATTTTTGGATCAGGAATGATGCAGGTAATATCACGCATACCTGGACTGGGGATAATCCAGATGAATCCATGGTAATGTGTATGCAGGGACGCAAGGTTGTTATGCAGGTTCAGTCATCCCTCAAAGAGGGTTTGAATTACACTGCCCGTTTCTTTAATGTCAGGAAAGATAATTTTAATAGGGTCATGCTCAATATTGGAACAGAATCGGATCCGGAGTTGCGTGTCGATAACCTTATCATGAAGAAAGGTTCCCCTACATCAGCCACTTTCGATGGAATGCTCACTTTTACCTATCCTGAAAATAAGGGAATTGTTATCAGCCGTAAAATATATCCATCAAATGTAAATGCTTTGGTCATAGAGGAGTGGCGGCTTCGGAATGTCTCTGACAAACCAATGAAATTGTCGGTTTCATCGGCACGACTGGTGAAATTCGCTGATGAGAGTATTGCAATAGTCTCAATCTGCAAAGGTGTTGAACCTGTTTCTGTAAAATCAGGAGAGATGGTTTCTTTCTCTTCTTCAATTCAGGCCAGGTTGATTGCTGATCCCGACATGGAGGTAGATATTGCCCGGGAATACCTTGCACGCTTTAACCTGGCACAAAAAGCATGGCACGGGCCGGGCCGTCTTGAAACTCCTGAACAGGCTCTTGATCTTGCATTTGCTTTGCAGAAATTTCATGTTCTGGAAAGCCCTATAGAAACCTGGAAAGGTGTCATTACCCATAACGGAAGTCTGAGATACTCACCCGGCATATGGGCAAACGACCCGGTTGAATACTCCAGTCCTGTTTTCCCATTTTTTGGCGATGAGCAGTTAAACAATGCTTCACTCAACATGTACCGGATATGGATGGACTATTGCAGCGAGAAAGGGATCATTCCCTTTCCGGGTTCGTTCGAAGGTCCCTCTTTGCAGCTAGTCCAACAGGAACGCGGTGACGATGCAATGGTGCTTTATGGACTGTCGAAGTTCCTGTTGTTTCTTGGCGATCCCAAAGCTGCAGCGGAAATGTGGCCGCTCATTGAGTTCAGTGCACAATCTGTTCAATCACACCTCACCAGCGAAGGCATAATCGCTTCACAAACCGACGAGATGGAGGGGAGATACCCCACAGGTGAAGCCAATCTGAGTACCTCATCCCTTGCCTATGGCGGTTATCGTCAGGCAGCACGCCTGGCACACGACATAGGTAAAAAATCGCTTGAACTGGAGTTCGATAAGCGTGCGGATGCCCTTCGAAAGGCGATTGAAAAATACTTCGGAGCCGAAGTGGAAGGGTTCAAGACTTATCGATACTTTAAAGAAAACACCACTTTGCGAGGATGGATTTTATTGCCACTCGCGATGAATATTAACGACAGGCAGGAGACAACGATTGATGCCTTGCTGTCGGATAAACTCTGGCCAGGCCGCATGGAAGGTAAGGACATCCTTGCAGAATCAATCCGGCCAACAGAATGGGCGCGTGAGACTTACTATGCGCTAAGGGTATTGTTCAAGGCTGGCCATACAGAAGAAGCGCTTAAGATGACCCAACGGGCTGTGAAGGCTCAGGTTTTCGGAAAACAGGGACCCTATCCTGACGAAGATGCCATTGACATGCTCTGCCCCGGGTCGCTTTATCCACGGGTATTTACCGAAGGTATGTTCGGAATTATTCCTACCGGCATGAATTCCTTTAAGTGTACACCCTGGTTGCCCCGCGAATGGCCACAAATGGCAATACGCGACTTGCGGGCTTTTGGCAAAGCATGGGATTTGCTTGTAGAGCGCGACGGCGATAAACAGAAGATTACGATCACCTGTGGAGGCAAAATCATTTTTAAGGGCTCGGGGCCAGCGGGAAAAACGTATTCGGTTAAATTTTAAATTAATTTATCAAGCTAAATTAATAAGGATGAATTCATTCCTATTCACCACGCAGTTAATCATATCGATGACTTTTCAGGCCAATGATGATGAGTTGAAACCCTTCGCCATGTCAGACGCCGCGCCGGATGCGCCGGGACAGCTCAACAACTTGGGAACAGATCCGGGAGAGACGGTGAATCTCTATTTAAAAACATCCGGAGATCGTGTGTGAATTGAAGGCTCTGCTGGAAAAAAGCAAAGCTCAGGGACGCAGCGCTTCGGGGTCAGAGCCATAAAACTAACCGTCATTTCTGAATTTATGCCACAAGATTAAGAATCTAAGTGCTTTAAAATGAAAACAGTTATAATTAAATCGGGCAGGCGTGTAAAGATCATTGAAGAGGATATACCTCAAGTATCTGATAATTTTGTGCTGATAAAGGTACATACATCGTCTATGTGTACAGAGTTTTACCATTACAGGGATGGTACTGAATCTCTGTGTCTTGGCCATGAAGCTGCCGGAGAAGTTGTTGAAGTCGCCATTCCGGGAAAAGTTAAGGTAGGCGACCGGGTTGTCGTAATGCCGCAATATCCCTGTGGCGTATGTGAGCTGTGCAAAAGCGGAAACTATATTCATTGTGAACATCTGGTTGATCCCTTAAAAATATGTTCCGGCAAAACAGGAAAGGCAACTTATTCTGAGTATGTAATTAAACAAGACTGGCTGCTGATACCTATCCCCGAGACCATGTCGTATGATGATGCAAGCATGGCTTGTTGTGGACTGGGTGCAAGTTTTGGAGCAGTGAATACACTAAATGTTAATTCATCTGACACTGTACTTATTACCGGCCTGGGGCCTGTCGGGCTGGGTGCAATTATCAATTGTGTCTCCAGGGGAGCCAGAGTTATAGGAGTAGCCAGAAATCAATTTCGGGCAAATCTGGCACTTGATTTGGGGGCTGAGGTAATTTTGAATCCTGTTAATGCTGACTGTGTTGAGCAAATACGAAAGCTTACCAATGGGCATGGTGCAGGCAAATCGATCGATTGTTCGGGTGGAGCCGACTACCAAAGATTATGCATTGATGGAACCCGAAGAAAAGGGCATGTGGCATTTGTCGGGCAATCAAAAGCTCTTGAGATAATGGTAAGCGATGATCTGATAACAAAAGGATTGACCCTTTGCGGTAGCTGGCACTGGAATTTGGCCGACACAAAGAAAATTATGGATACAATTGCAGGTAATAAAAGTCTGATTGCCAAACTTGTTACTCATAAGTTCCCTCTTATGCAGGCAGAAGATGCCTTTAAATTACAGATTTCAGGAAACTGCGGAAAAATATTGCTGCGCCCGGAATTCATCTCATAAAATCGAAAAACAAATGATTAGAAAAATGAACACTTTAGCAAGATTTAATTGTTTGATAATCATTATTTTGATTGCCGGTTGCAGTAACCAGCGATCGGACAAAAACATTAAGTTTCATATTCCAGACACCTCTGTTAGTAAAGTTCGGGGTGAGCTTATTAAAAAGCATGGGGACCAAAATAGGGACCGCATTTATAAAGGTACAACTCAACTATCAAAAAACTGGCGCAAAACAGATGGAACAACAGGTGATTTTGAAAAATTCTGTGTCGACAATTTTTTATATGATTCAGAATTGAAGTCAAATTTTCGAATTATACAGCAGAATCTGACTTTGCAGAATGGATATCTTTCCAAGCTTCGTTTCAGGTTTAATGAATCGGAAAACTTCACGGATGTTAAAGAGGAAAAGGTCGATAGCTATTTCCGAAAAAGTATTCCTGGTGTTGAACCGTATAAGGAAAAACTAGCACAGTTTATACAGCTGAATTTCCCGTATTACAACCTGGAGGAAAAAAGACAAAATGGACAGAATTGGGATCGGGAAAAATGGGCAATGGTTCGTCTTGGTGAATTGTATGCAGAAAGACAGGATCCTGATTTCAAGGGAGACGCTTTTGATGAAGTAAAAGATTTTCAGAATTATTTAAATCGATACGTTTTCCGCATGAATCATATCTGTATGCCCGACGGAACCTACCCGTTCACAAAAGCCTTAACCCTGCACAGCCACTTTGGATTAAGGGATAATCTGAAAGGAGAATATACCCGTCCGGGAGGTCTGGCACGTCAGGAAATAACCGGGAAACTAATCGGTCATATCATTAATGGAACTGTTCCGGTCGAATTTATTCAGGATACTACAACACGTTGGAATCCCTGGACCAATCAATTATTTGAATTTAATTCAGGCAAATTGGTACAGGTTGATTACAAAACTGAAGGCACAAAAAGATATGCGGGTTTATTAGCTGAGTTTAAGAATAAAAGTTCATGGGACAAGTTATATCCGACCGGATCAACAGTAATTAAAAGGACATTTGATAATTCCAATCTTAAGGCTGAAGAGGTTGAAAGTTTAATCCGGAAATTTTTGTCAGATCCGGTAATCGAATCCGTAGGTAAACTGATTACCAAACGACTGGGTCGCCCATTGCAGCCATTCGATATCTGGTATAGCGGGTTTCAGTGTCAGGCATCATTTCCTGCCAATATGCTTGATTCCTTAACAAAATCGAAATATCCAACACCACTTGCTTTGCAAAAAGATCTTCCCTCAATCCTTTTAAAAATGGGATTTCCGGAATCAGAGGCCAATTATATTGGAACACATGCCATTGTACGGCCTGTTTTGGCGGGCGGTTATTCGGACCAGCCGGCCATGAGAAATGATACTGCATTAATGACAACGGTATTCAATCCTGAGGGACTCGATTTTAAAGCCTATCGAATCGCAATGCACGAACTGGGTCATGTTGTTTGTGGAGTTTATACAACAAAAGAGTCCGATAATTTTCTGCTAGCCGATGTACCTACCAGTGGAATCACTGAAGGTATTGCAGAAATGCTGGCCTTTAAAAACATCGAAGGCCTGGATCTGAAACAAGGAAGTATTGAAGAACAAAAGCAACTGCTGGCATTGGCATCCGTCTGGTATCTTGTTGATTTGGGCGGACAGGCGCTTACTGATATTGAAACATGGAAATGGATGTACAAGCATCAAAATGCTACTCCCGAAGAATTACATGCTGCAGTTCTAAATATCAGCGCTGAAATATGGAATACTTACTATTCTTCAGTTTTCGGAGGTATAAAAGATCAGCATATCCTTTCAATCTATAACCATTTTATTACCGGAAGCTTGTACCTGTATAATTATTTTCTGGGCGACATCATTATGTTCCAACTATATGATGCTTATATGCCTGACAATTTGGCTTATGGACTAAAAAAAGCATGCAGTGAAGGACAAACCTTACCTGAATTCTGGATGAAACATGCTGTAGGAGAACCCATTTCAATAGTGCCTCTTATGAAAACGGCGAAAGAAGCGATTGGTAAATTACAATAGTAGATAGGATTAAAACAAATACTTTAAAAGAATGAAAAGTTCCGTATTCAAATTATTTTTTCTTATAACAGCGATATCTTTTTCCTTTTTAAAAGAAAGCTGTTTCGCGCAGGCTCCATCCGAAAGTCTGTTTTCAAAAGTTGGGAATTGCCTGGAATGGGAAAATGAAGGCGAGTTGTTCAGGATTGAACCGTTTGGCCCAAATGCGCTCCGGTTTAGGGCGTCGCGAAGCCTGAATATCACCGATGAAAACTGGACTATTTTACCCCAAGCTGAAATCAAATCAAACATCCAAATCATGGTAGGAAAGGCCATTATTTCGAATGGAAATATTAGGGCTGAGATCCGGGAGAAAGATGGTTTGATCACCTACTTTAACGAGGAGAATGAAATTCTGCTTAAAGAAGCATATCATCATCACGTAACCCGCATTGCACGGCAGTACAAAAGCCGGGGAAGCGACCACTTTGAGCTGGCCTTGACTTTTGAAGCAGAGAAAACCGAACATCTATATGGCATGGGGCAATATCCGAATGATTGTCTCGACCTGAAAGGAACGGTGTTGGAATTGGCCCAGAAAAACACGCAAATCTCTATCCCGTTTCTACTTTCAAGCAAAGGTTACGGCTTTATCTGGAACAATCCATCCATCGGAAGAGCCGATTTATCATTAACGCATACCTGTTTTTCGGCCAAATATGCCAGACAGATCGACTATTTTATTTTTGCGGAAGGAACACCTGCCAACCTGGTGCGGCGATATTCGGCGCTTACCGGCAAATCGCCCATGATGCCAGAGTTTGCCATGGGATTATGGCAATCGAAACTTCGCTATTCGTCACAAGAAGAGCTTCTTTCGGTCGCCCATGAATACAAAAAACGGAATTTACCCATCTCGGTAATCGTGGCCGACTTTTTTCACTGGCCCAATTCTGGCGACTGGAAATTTGACCCTAAATTCTGGCCCGATCCTGAAGGAATGGTCAAAGAACTGGATGCCATGGGGATTAAACTGCTGGTTTCCATCTGGCCAACTGTTGCTACGGAAAGCGAAAACTATCCGACCATGGCCAAAAAAAATTATTTGATCCGACCTGAAACAGGAGTAAATGCTTTCCTCGCGTTTATCGGTTTTCTGACTTATGTTGATGTGACCAATCCCGACGCACGCCAGTTTATGTGGAAAAAAATAAAGAAAAACTATTACGATATAGGTATTCGGATGTTCTGGCTCGATGAGGCAGAGCCCGAAATTGACCCGCTTGATTATGAAAATGTCCGCTACTCCAAAGGCAATGGCCTTGAGGTATCGTCCATTTACCCATTCAATTTTGCACAGGCCATCTATGACGGACAAAAAGAAGCCGGGCAAACAGAGATTATCAATTTAGTCCGCTGCGGCTGGATCGGTAGTCAGCGTTTCGGCACTGCGCTTTGGTCGGGCGATATTTATGGCGATTTTGAAACGCTTCGCAAGCAGGTGAAAGCGGGCTTAAACATCTCATTGTGCGGAATTCCATGGTGGAACACCGACATTGGTGGATTTTTCCAGTCCAAAGATACGCCGGAACAGTTTCATGAAGTTCTGATACGCTGGTTTCAGTTTGGCGCTTTTTGTCCGGTAATGAGAATGCACGGGAAGCGCTTTCCGATGATTAAAGTTGAAGGAAGTGATGTCGATTCAGGTTCTCCCAATGAACTATGGAGTTATGGTGAAGAAACCTATCAAATAATGTCAAAATATTTGCAGATCAGGGAGCAGTTGAAGCCATACATTTTAAAACACATGGAAGTGGCTTCCAAAGAGGGTATTCCGATGATGCGCCCCTTGTTTTTTGATTTTCCGAATGATGCGGTTTGTTACAAAGTTGAAGATCAGTATATGTTTGGCCCTGATTTGCTGGTTGCCCCGGTTCTTGAGTACAAAACCCCATCACGTAAAATTTATTTTCCGGAAGGTTCGTCATGGACCGACGCTTTAACCGGAAAAATCTATAAAGGTGGCCAAACAATAGAATATAAGGTTACAATCGAAAATATTCCGGTTTTCTGTAAAAACGGCTTTACTTTTAAAATAAAATAACAAATGAAACATATGAATAAATCTAATTTTTTTGGAGCTTGGCTGATCTGCTTATTCGTGCTGCTTTCCTTTACACATAAAGGATTTTCTCAACAAACCGGCAAAATATTTCCCGGAGCGGATCAGAAAACTCCTTCAAGATCGGAGTATTTCTCCTGGATAAACAATACCAACGAAGGATCGACCGAGAAACAAACCATGAGTAATCTCGATTTTTTTCATTGGTTGCACGATGAATACGGGATGATATTGGATATCTATGCTTTTGATGCCGGAGCAATCGATGGTGCCGGATATTATGGATCGAACCGATCATCAAGATTCAAATCTCAGTTTCCAAATGGATTTTCACCTATGGCACAAAAGGCCGGTCAGATGAATACTCGGCTTGGAATCTGGGGCGGACCTGATGGATTTGGAAATTCGCCGGAGGAGGAAAATCAGCGCATCGAAATGATGGTCTCTCTTTGTCGCGACTTTCAGTTCGAATTGTTTAAATTTGATGCGGTATGTGGCGATCTCCGCAGCGATAAACAAGAAGCGTTTATCCGGATGATGACCGAATGCCGAAAATACAGCCCCGATCTTGTTTTTCTAAATCATCGGTTAAACCTTGGAAAAGAAGCAATTAAACATGCTACAACTTCGCTGTTTGGTGGAGCGGAAACTTATATCGATGTGAATATGACAAACAACCAAACCGCAACTCACCACCGGGTTGGCGCTCTTTCGAGAGAGTTGGTTCCCGGATTGCAGCGGCTCACCGAAGACCATGGAGTTTGCATTTCTTCCTGTCTCGATTACTGGGAAGATGAATTGGTTCTTCAGGCATTTAACCGAAATCTGATTCTTGCTCCTGAAATGTATGGTAGTCCATTTTTATTGCGCGATGATGAATACCCACGACTGGCCCGAATATTCAATTTAACCAGAAAATATAAAGAAATTCTTGTCAATGGAATCGTTCTTCCGGAAGAAAAATATGGCGAAAAAGCGGTCGCCAGAGGTGATGCGAAAACCCGTCTGATCACGCTCCGGAATTTAAGTTGGGAACCTGTTGTGCGGACGATAAAACTGGATGAGGAAATTGGACTTGGCAAAGGCTCTGATGTTGAACTTCGGCAATATCATCCGGTGGAAAGAGTGATCGGACGGTTTAAAAGAGGACAAACGGTGGAGATTGAAGTTCTTCCATTCCGGTCCTGTCTTCTGATTGCAACATCGGAAAAACTGCAGGAACCTGTAATTGAAGGTTGTGATTATGAAATAGTCAGGGATGTTGCCGGAAAACCTTTGAAGATCAATCTACTCGCTTTCCCGGGTGAAAAGAAAAAAATAGTAGTGAAAGGTATCGTAAATAGCTTTAAACAGGCGACACTTGATGGTAAACCGATGGCTGAGATGCTGAAAGGAAAACCGGTTGAAATCGCTTTTCCGGGAACTGCTTTGAAAGAGAAGTACCATCGGAAATTGGACGATATGACGTCGGTACACGTACCTGCCGATGCGGAAAGACTTTATGAAGCGACCTGTTTTGCAGCCGACAATAATGCGTTGGAGGCACGTTCGCTGCTTCGGTCGGGGCCGACCAAAATTCCACAGGTTCAAAAAGCCCGTGATGCCTTCTTCGGTCAGGAATTGTTTGTGGATCGCGGATTGTGGGATCACTACCTCTTCGATGGAGACTTGAAAACATCATTTTATCCAAGCCACAGGCAAGGGCGAACGGATTCGCGAATTAATGGCGGTGCACTGCGATTGGACTTATGTGAAGCAATCCGGCTTGACAGCCTAAAAATTATTGTTGGAGATGAACAGGCATTGCAACCCTTTAAGTCAGCGGAAGCTATCCGGGCACAAGTATCAGCCGATTTAAAGATATGGGAACCGATTCAGATATTGGCCGGAAAAGTGATGACATTGTCTTTAGACAAGGAAAAGCCGATCCGATATCTTCGTTTCCCTGGATCACCAGAGAAAGTTTTGGAAATAGAAGGATATCTGAATGGCAAACCTGTGGATAGAAAGAATTGGCGTGCTTCTAACTTATTCAGCCCATACTGGCTGATTTCAGCAAAAGCAGCCTTTGAGAACAGTTTTGTTCTGAACGAGATTCCCAAAGGAAGTTACCTGGCAGTTGCACTAAATGGCAAACATGGAAATGAAGGAGCGTATGCCGCCTTGCGTGTGAATGGCAAGATGGTTGGAGCGCCCGATAGAAGTCTGTCGTACAGAAGCAATGCCTGGGAATATCCGGTGTCAAAAAATGAATCAAACTACACCTATTATTTTCCTTTGACCGAAGATATGATAGGTGCAAAGATAGAGGCAGTAGTTTTGGTGATGAAAGACGGTGTATCGGAATTTAAACCTGAAGTTTGGATAACAGCCTATCCGATTCCTTATGAAAAGAAAGAACTGATACTTTATTAAAGACGATTGTAACTGATTTGCATTAAATATTTTAAGAAACAAAAAATGAAAAACTATTATTTACTGATCTGTTTTTTTCTTAGCTCTATGTTTGTTGGGGCACAGGACAAAACGTCCAATTATTCATTCAATAATACCACCCTCACCAACGAACAGCGAGTTGACGATCTGGTTTCGAGACTAACGCTTCCAGAAAAAATAAAACAAATGCAGAACACAGCGCCTGCCATTGAAAGACTCGGAATTCCGGCCTACAATTGGTGGAATGAAGCTTTGCACGGAGTCGCCCGAAATGGTGTTGCAACGGTCTTCCCACAGGCAATAGCTATGGCAGCAACCTGGAATCCTGAACTGATTTTTCAGGAGGCCGATGTTATTTCAACCGAAGCAAGAGCAAAATATGCTGAAGCTATTAGTAAAGATCAGCATAGTCTTTATCAGGGTTTAACTTTCTGGTCGCCCAATATTAATATTTTCAGGGATCCGAGATGGGGCCGCGGACAGGAAACCTATGGAGAAGACCCATTTCTGACTGCCCAAATTGGAACTGCGTTCGTGAAAGGACTTCAGGGTAACGACCCTAAATACTTCAAGGTAATTGCTACGGCCAAACATTTTGCAGTTCACAGCGGCCCCGAGCCTGAACGCCATGTGTTTGATGCCTGGCCTACATTGACTGATTTGCATGATACCTATCTTCCGGCGTTCGAAGCCTTGGTGAAAGACGCCAAAGTGTATTCGTTTATGGGAGCATACAACCGTTTGTATGGCACACCAAGTTGTGCAAATAACCTTCTGCTCGAAAAAACGCTACGAAACGATTGGAAATTTGATGGTTATGTGGTATCAGACTGCTGGGCTATTTCCGACTTTTACAATTCCCATAAATTTGTTACTGATGCAGCCAAAGCATCGGCTCTTGCAGTAAAAGCGGGTACCGATCTGTCGTGCGGAAGTGAATATGAACATTTAAATGAGGCGGTAAAAAAAGGATACATCAGCGAAGCTGAAATCGATGTTTCAGTAAAACGTCTTTTTATGGCTCGTATGAAACTCGGAATGTTCGATCCTCCTGCATTGGTTCCCTGGAATTCCATTCAGGCAAGTGATTACGATACCAAAGCAAATCATGAATTAGCGCAGAAAGTAGCCCGGGAAAGTATCGTATTACTAAAAAATGAGAAATCACTCCTTCCTTTGGATAAAAAATACAAACATATTGCAGTTATTGGCCCTTATGCCGACGAACAATCTGTCCTGATTGGTAATTACAACGGAACTCCGTCAAATCCGATAACTATTCTTCAGGGAATCCGAAATCGTGCCGGAAAAATTAAGATTGCTTATGCCACAGGTGTTGATGCGCCTGAAAAAATTGCCAACGACAGTTTGAGAAAAACATTAGCCGGGCAAATGGAGGATGAAGCTATGGCAATTGCAAAGAAAGCACAGGTAATTGTTTTTGTGGGCGGTATTTCTCCGGAACTTGAAGGCGAAGAAATGCCTGTAAAAGTTGAGGGTTTCAAAGGTGGCGACCGAACCAGTCTTGATCTTCCTGCATCGCAGGTTCAGTTGCTTAAAAAGCTGAATACACTTGGTAAACCAATCGTGATGGTACTTACCAACGGAAGCGCCCTGTCAATAAACTGGGTCAACGATAATTTGCCGGCTATTGTTGAAGCTTGGTATCCGGGAGGCGAAGGCGGAAACGCTGTTGCCGATGTGCTGTTCGGAAATTATAATCCGGCCGGAAGACTACCGGTAACCTTTTACAAGTCGGTTAACGATCTGCCTGCATTTGAAGATTATGGTATGAAAGGCCGAACCTACCGTTATTTTGAAGGAGATCCACTCTTTGCTTTTGGATTTGGGCTCAGCTTTACTCAGTTTGAATATACTTCAGTTACTCCTGAATCCAGTCAAGTCTCCGATTCAGGAATGATTAGCTTAAAGGTGCAGGTGAAAAACTCCGGAAAATACGATGGAGATGAAGTCATTCAGATTTATTTCAGCCCTGAAAAAATAAACACAGAAACACCCATTCAATCATTGATCGCATTAAAAAGAGTTCCAATCCTGAAAGGAGAAACCAAATCAATCGGTTTTGAGATTCCGGCCAACAAGTTACGCCATTTTGATTCGCATCTAAACAAGTATGTGGTTGAAAAAGGGAAATATAAATTGTTTGTAGGTGCTTCATCAAACGATATTCGGAAAACAGTTATAGTTGATGTAAACTAATTTATGAATTAATGGACAAAGCAAAAATTAAACTTCTATTGGCTTTTATCCTTTTCTGTTCATTAACTCCGGAAAAAAGTTTAAAAAATCAAGTCGTAGATAACCGTTCAAAAAGCCAGATCAGGAAGGATTTTCAGAATCCTCCGTTAAAATTCAAATCCAGACCCCTGTGGTTTTGGAATAAACCATTAAGCCGTAGTCAAACGCGCCAGGTGATGAAGGCTTCGAAGGAGGCCGGGTATTATGGGTTAGGAATTCTGCCTTCCTATGGGATGACCCCGGAATATATGACCCCGGAGTTCCTGGCTCAGTATAAAATGGCGATTGATATTGCCGACAGTCTGGGCATGAAAATGTGTCTGTACGATGAGTTTTATTTCCCCAGCGGGATGGCCGGCGGCAACCTGGTCAAGAAATATCCCGATGCCCTGAGCAAGAGGCTCGATAAGGTAGATTTTAAGGTTAGCGGATCGAAACACTTTACGCATGAGTTGCCTGCCGGAGCCTTTATGGGTGCGGTTGCTATGGATACTTTGTCTCAGAAAAGAATAGACTTATCAGCATTCGCAGAAAATGGAAAGCTTAACGCAGAATTGCCTGCAGGCGATTGGAAGGTCATGATTTTCACCATGATTCCAGACAGCTCCTCAGGACGCAATCATTGTGATTACTTAAGCCCTGAAGCGGTTGGGAAGTTTATCGACCTGACCTACGAGAAATATTACTCGGCATTTCCGGAGCATTTCGGGACTACTATCGACATCGCGTTTTATGATGAGCCTTGTCTGCGATGGGTTGAAGGCGCAAGAACCTGGACGGGTGAGTTCAATAATAAATTTGAAAAAAAGTACGGATTTAGCCCTGTACTCTATTATCCGGCTTTGTGGTTTGATATCGGAAAAGAAACCGAAGCTGCACGCAATATGCTTCTGGGTTTCAGGGCAGAATTGTACGCCGCCGGTTTCCCAAAAACCATCAACGAATGGTGTCATGCGCACCATATCCAATTGACCGGGCATGTTGATCAGGAAGAAATCGTCAATCCTGTTGCCACCTGCGGTGATCTGATGAAAGCTTTTAAATACCAGGATATCCCTGCAATGGACCAGATATTTCATTACGGCAGGTCATCTAAAATATATAAAGTAATTAGCTCATCAGCAAATAACTACGATCGGAAGTTTGTTGCAACTGAATGTTTCGGGGCAATCCGCAAAATGCCGGTAAAAAATCTATACAAAGAGGCAATGGATCAGTTCGCAAAGGGGATCAACTTTATGGAACCTCATGCTGTTTGGTACACTGATGATGTCGAAATTCAACCGGATCTTTCACCTACGAGCAAAACATTTGGACCTTCACTGCCAGCTTATAATGAATATATCGGCAGGTTACAGTCCATGCTTCAGGGCGGAGAGCATGTGGCAGATATTGGGGTGCTCTATCCTATCGCCTCACTTCAGGGAAGCTATCATTTCGGCCCGGGCGATCCGGGAATGGGAGGAATCATACCTGCGGAAGCTGACTACCTGGATATTGGCGAGATGCTTTCGTTGGACATCAGAAGAGATTACACCTTTATCCATCCCGAAATTCTTGATGAAAAATGCCGGATAAGCGGAAAAAAAATGCAACTGATGAATACTGTTAACAGAGAAGAATACAAGATCTTTATCATCCCCGGATCCCAGACAATCCAATTGAGCAACCTGCAGAAAATCAAGAATTTTTATGACCAGGGTGGCGTAGTTATAGCCACTTCGGTTCTGCCCGACCATGCCGCGGAATTTGGAAAAGATGTAGAGGTTCAGACCCTTGTTAAATCGATTTTTGGAGAAGATGCCTATAGCACAACGGATCTGACACGTGTAACAGCTTCGGGCAACTGGAATACCGGAGGTTTTTTACCTTCCAATGTCCTTGATGGCAGGCTCGAAACATCATGGAAACCATCTCAGGGTAACCTGAAAGATGAATGGATTGAAATTGATTTTGGCGGAGAAAGAACGGTTAGCCAGGTTAAAATCAAGGGAAATGAGGATATCGCATTTTCGTTCAGGGTATTATATCAGAAAGGAAATGAATGGATTGAGGCAGGAAAATGGGACGGATCAGGAAAGGAAAAGACGGTTCAAATCAAGGCAGTCAACACCTCCGGTATTCGGATCGTTTTGGAGGCCGGGGAGCCGGACAAAGTTTCGATTTCGGAACTGGAGATCCTTGACCAACAGAGCCGGAATATTATCTCCGAAAACAAGACCTATACCCTCCATACCAATTGTTATGGAGGAAAGGCCTGGTTCATTCCCGCACCAAATTCAGCGATCCTGAAAACTATTCTGGATGGAACCGGTCATGCCTGGGATGTTCGATTTGGAAAGGATTATCCTGTTACCGGCGGAAATCTCTCCTATCTGCACAAACGTATAAACGGAAAAGAAATCTGGTTCTTCGCCAATTCTTCGGACAATATGGTGGATGTTCCGGTCATGTTAAAGGGAAAACACAAGCTTCAAATCTGGAATCCACATAATGGACAGATCTCAAAATGCGAAACAACAATTATATCTCAGACTGGGATTGATTTTACCCGGTTTCAATTAAAATTAGATCCGGTTCAGTCTGTTTTTCTTATGCCAGAATAGCTGAGTTTATATGCTGAATTTAATTACATTATTATGCTAAAAATAAATAAATCAATATTCATTATTTCTGCAGTTGTTCTTTTCATATCACTTGCTGAATCAGGGTTATGTGGTAGTGATACATCCGGAAAGCAAATAACTGTTACAGGATTAAAATGTGAGTCCAAAGTTGATCCATTGGGTATCGATTCCAAAAATCCTCGATTAAGCTGGCTGCTGTTATCTGAACAGATCAATATTAATCAGTGGGCCTATCAAATAATTGTTGCTTCCGGTAAGGGTATTTTGGCTACTGACAAGGGCGATCTCTGGGACTCAGGGAAGATCAAGTCTAGTCATTCTATCGAGATTCCTTATTCTGGAAAATCGCTTGAAACCGGAATGGCCTGTTACTGGAAGGTCAGGGTTTGGGATAACAATGGGGAGGTCTCAGAGTGGAGTAAGCCATCAAACTGGGAGATGGGCATAATGAATACCGCTGAATGGAAAGGGAAATGGATGGATGACGGAAAAATGCTCCCTCAGAAAGATGAGGATTTTTACAAGGAGGATCCTGCTCCTTTGTTCAGGAAAAGCTTTCCGGTGAAAGGAAGCGTTAAAAAAGCACGACTCTACATATCAGGATTGGGTTATTATCTATCCTACATCAACGGGAAAAGGATTGGTGATCATGAATTGGATCCTGGATGGACTGATTACGCCGATCGAGTATATTATAGCACCTATGATGTAACCGAGATGATTCAGAATGGGGATAATTGCTTAGGTGTGATGGTCGGAAACGGATGGTATAATCCTTTACCACTGAAAATGTGGGGAGGAAAAAATATCCGGGAGGCACTTTCTACCGGAAGACCAGGTTTTATCTGCCAGCTGGAAATCGAAAACACAGATGGAACCAGACAGATCATTGTAAGCGATCCGACATGGAAGGTACATGAAGGACCGATAATCAGAAACAGTATTTATCTTGGCGAAGTTTATGATGCCCGTAAGGAAATCAATGGGTGGAATGAACCTAAATTTGATGACGGAAAATGGACTTCGGCAGCTATCGCAGCCAAAATTCCAGGTGTTTTGCAGGCTCAGCCACAAGCTCCGATTAAGATTACTGCGATAATTAAACCGGTTAAGCTGACCGAACCCCTTCCGGGAACATTTATTTTTGATATGGGTCAGAATTTTTCGGGCTGGGCAAGCTTGAAATTTAATGTTGCAAAAGGGACCAGAATAGTCATGCGATATGGAGAGCTACTCTATAAAGATGGTACATTAAATCCGATGACAAGTGTTTGCGGACAAATTAAGGGCAAAAAGAGCGATGGTTCAGGCTTAAACATTGGAGGTCCAGGCTCTCCAGAAATTGCCTGGCAGTCAAATACCTATATAGCAAATGGAGAGGCTGAGGAAGTTTATACTCCACGATTCACTTTTCATGGATTTCGCTATGTCGAAATTGTCGGCCTTGATTCGCGCCCTGACCTCGGCATGTGCGAAGGTCTCAGGCTTAACAGCGCGGTAGAACCGATTGGAACCTTTTCCTGCTCAGATACGCTGCTGAACGAAATTCAAAAGATCTGTGAGTGGACTTTTCTGAGCAATATTTTCAGTGTCCAATCCGATTGCCCTCACCGCGAACGTTTTGGATACGGCGGCGATATTGTTGCTACAAGCGAAGCGTATATCTATAATTTCGATATGTCAGGCTTTTACAGTAAAGCGGTAGGCGACTGGAAAGATGCGACCCTTGCGAATGGCCAATTAACTGATACAGCTCCTTTTGTGGGAATCAATTACTGTGGTGTTGGTTGGGCCATGGCTCACCCATTGCTACAGCTACAACTTTTTCGCTATTATGGCAATCGGGAATTGATAAAAGACCAATATGCGACTTCAAAAGTCTGGATCAATCGGGTTTCAAAGGAAAATCCTGATGGAATCATTCATGATGGCCTAAGTGATCATGAAGGGCTTGCTGAAACACCTTCAGATATCATGGTCACACCGCTTTATTTCCAATCAGTCGCTATCATGGAAGAATTGGCCGGAATATTGGGTATTCATGAAGATGTTAAAATATTTAAGGTTTTAAAAGAAAAGATCAGAACAGCCTATTTGAATAAGTTTCTTGATAAAACCACTGGCAAGGTGGGAATTGGAACTCAGGGAAGCCAGTCTTTTGCGTTGCATACCGGAATCATCCCCGATAAATGGAAGAGTAAAGTTCTGGAATTTATGGTCAGCGATATCCGCGATAAAAAAAATGGCCATTTATCGACAGGCATTATGGGAACTAAGTTTATGCTTGATCAGCTCTCACGAAATGGGCAACATCATCTGGCCATGGAAATTGTAAAACAACCCGATTTTCCAGGCTGGGGATATATGCTCGCTAACGGAGCGACCACCCTTTGGGAGCACTGGGCCTTAGATGATAATACCTATTCTCACAATCATCCGATGTTTGGTTCAGTCAGTCAATGGTTCTATAACTGGCTGGGTGGAATTCAGCCCGGAGAAAAGGCCGCAGGATTTGACCGGATCATCATCCGTCCAGAGACATCAGGCTCATTATTGTGGGTGAATTGCAGTTATAATTCAGTTAAAGGCAAAATCGTATCTAACTGGAAAAAAAAGGATGGGAAATTGGAGTTGAATATTGAAATTCCGGCTAATACTTCAGCGTTGGTCTATTTCCCGGGATCGGATTTGAACAAAATCGAAAATAGCGGAATACCGCTTGTTAAAGCACTGGGGGTTTCAGAATGCATAACGAGGGAGGGACGTGCTTCCTGCAGAATTGCATCAGGAAAGTATTCCTTTATCGTAAAGGATGTTAAAGACTAAATGATATGAATAAAATGAATAAAAAATACAACAAAAAATATTTTCAGTTGGCTGGCGTTTGTGCTTTTCTTTTCTTTTCATCCTCTGCATCAAAGGGGAAAATTTATCAAAAGATAAAGAAATCATCCCCACCAAATATTATTTTTATTGTGACTGATGACCAGCGATGGGATATGCTCGGATGTGCCGGTAATCAAATCATTCAAACACCCAATATTGACAAAATGGCCAGTAGCGGAGTCCGCTTCTCGCATGCCTTCGTTACTACACCGATTTGTGCTGCAAGCCGGGCGAGTATTCTTACAGGATTATATGAACGAACTCATGATTTTACATTCAATAAACCACCTCTAAAGAAAGCGTATACTGATACCAGTTATCCGGTGCTACTAAGGCAAGCCGGTTATCGGACCGGTTTTGTTGGGAAATTTGGCGTTAATATTGATGTACCTGTTGATAGCCTGTTTTCATGGAAAATGATGAATGGGTTTCCATATTGGAAAACAGTCAATGGAAAGAAAAAACACCTGACTGAAATTCAGGGGGAGGAAGCACTTCAGTTTATCAGGGAATCGACACCCGGAGAGCCATTTTGTCTTTCACTCAGTTTCAGTGCCCCTCATGCGGATGATGGTTCAAAGGAACAATATTTCTGGACTGAATCTGTTGATACCATGTATCGCAGTGCAACAATTCCAGTCCCGTCAACTGCAGCTCCCTCATTTTATGAGGCGTTACCCGATTTTCTTAAAGGTACAATGAGCAGGGAACGTTGGCATTGGCGGTTCGATACCCCTGAGAAATTTCAAAGTATGGTAAAAGGATATTACAGGATGATTTCTGAGCTTGATCTGGTTGTAGGAAAAATCAGAGGGCAGCTCGATCAACTGGGAATAGCTGAAAATACGATTATTATTTTGATAGGCGACAATGGCTACTATCTTGGCGACAGAGGATATGCTGATAAATGGCTTATGCATGATGTATCCATTCGTGTTCCCCTTATTATTTATGACCCGAGAAGGCCAGCTACGGAGAATAAGGTATTGGATCAGATGGTATTGAATATTGATGTTTCGCCAACCATATTGGAACTTGCTGGTATTTCTCTTCCGGAGCGGTTGCAAGGGAAAAGCCTGTTACCTCTGGTTTCGGGGCAGGAGGTCAAATGGCGGAATTCGATTTTTTGTGAACATCTCATGAATGAACCCCGGATTCCTAATAGTGAATGTATCCGGACAGAAGAATGGAAATTCATACGCTATCCTATCCATCCTGAGTATGTTGAGTTATATAATCTGAAGACTGATCCTTGGGAAGAACATAACCTGGCTGAAAAACCGGAATATAAAAAGCAAATTTTACAGTTCCAAGAGCAGTGCAATCGAAAAATCAGGCAATTGGTAATTTCAAAAGTATAATGATGAAATTGCAAATTGTTTTTTTTACATTATCTTGAAATAATGTTTAATTTTGTAACGGATCTAATTCCTTTTTATGAAAGATTACAAACAGTCTACCATTGGTAAAAACTTGCTTAGCAAACATAATAAATCATGCATTTTGCATACAATATGGGAAAATAAAGGTATTTCAAGGATTGAAATTGCCCGAAATACAAATTTAAGTACAGCAACTGTATCGCGATTGGTCGATTCTCTAATCAAAAAAGATAGGTTATTGGAGGAACATGAAACGATTGCAATTGCGAAAGGGCGACCAATGAAATCGCTCTATTTTGGCAATTCTGAAAGATTCATTATTGGAATAGATCTTGGAACTACATTTATCAGAGGTATGCTTACCAATATGAATGCAGAACCGATTAAAGAAATTGAGGTAGTTACCGAATCTTTAAAAGAACCGGAATATGTTTTAAGTAAGGTAGTTGATGTTATAGAGCGTTTATCAGATACCAGTATGGTTAAAAGAGAACAGATCATAGGTGTAGGTATTGCAGTAGCTGGCACTATTAATCTTGAAAAAGGTGCTGTTATTTATTCTCCTGCTTTTAAATGGCGAAATGTTAAAATTCGTGAATTTATTCAAAGTCATATTAAACTACCTCTTTTCTTCGATAATGTCAACAGGGCTATGGCACTGGGAGAAGTAACATTTGGGAAGGGAAACGAATATGACAATATGATTTGCATAAATGTTGGGTACGGCATTGGAGCTGGCATAATAATTGGCAAGAAGCTTTTCTATGGCACTGACGGAATGGCTGGAGAATTTGGACATGTTCCGGTTACTGGCGACAACCTGATTGTTTGCCCTTGCGGAAATAAGACATGTCTTACCGCCTATTCATCGGGGGATGCAATTGCACAAAGAGCCAGACTGAAAATGAATGAAAAAACATCTAACTTACTGATGAATCTTTGCCAAAATATACCTGAAAACCTCACTGCAAAAATGGTTATTGATGCTGCCCGGCAAAAAGATCCGTTAGCGGAGGAAGTATTTCAACAAAGCATTCATTATCTTGGATTTTCAATAGCCGGTTTGATTAACACTTTCAATCCCCAGGCTGTTTTTATCGGGGGAGGAATTGCCCAGAATGGAAATATTTTCTGGGAACCAATTAGAGAAATTATTCATGAACATGTATTTGATCGCATTTCGACAAAATATCAGATATTACCGGTCACCTTTCTTGACAGAGCAGCTATTTATGGTGCAGTAGCGTTAGTGGTTAAAGAAATCCTCAATATGGATATTTAAATGAATGATTCGGACAAAACTCTGGATTTTAGACATTTTATTATATGAATAACCCAAAAACCTTTCAAATGGCTATTGTGTATTTTTATATGTTAATCTGAATAATTTTTAGTTTTTTTTGAAAATATCCTCTAATTATAAAGGTTAATGAACCCATAAGTACCCTACTCCTTCTACTATGAATAGCGTTGGAACTAATGAAAAAAATCATTAGTAATCTATACAGCATTGATTTTAAATTACTTATTATAGCATTTGGTTCAATTGCAGAAAGGATTGCCCTTGGTGGTCAATTACCGGTTAATCTTACTACGTCGGATTAGGGTTCCTTTGGACCGTATTTGTTGTTGTTTCTGGCAGGTGTGGGAATTAGTTGATATTTCACAACCGTATTGGCGAATCTTACTTACTTTTTATAGTTTGTAATGCTCTGTCAATTAGTGGTGGAGTATTTTATTTTTTATTTTCTTGGGCGGAATCTCTGCTTTAATTCCAGGAAACTCATACTATCTGAATAATTTGAAATTTTGGCATTTATAATTTAATTTCATAATAAAATAATAAAATAGAAAATTTGTAAATAACAGAATATGAAATATATAGATATTGTTTATCAATGAATAATAAAGTAAATGCGGCAATATATTTTTATTTTTATATATATATATTTGTAATAGTAAAAAACAATCGTAATTTTGTTTTTTACTATTATTTAAGGCATAGTAATAAATAAATCACTTGAAAATTTATTTTTAAATTTTATTGCAATGAAATTTGAATTGTCAATCTTTTATATTCTTTTGTTATTATGTTCAGGTATGGCAATAACTGCCAATGCACAAACGAATACGACCACCTTAAAATTAGAAAATATTTATAAAAATGATATATACAGCGAAAAGAGTTATGGGCCAATTCGATGGAGCAAGGACAACAAAGGCTACCTGACTTTTGAATCCAGTTTAGAGGCAAATGGAAGGGATATCGTAAAATATGATGCAAAGACTGGAGCACGATCGGTTGTTTGCAGCGCAAAATCGTTTGTTCCTGAAGGGCAAGCCACACCTCTATCAGTGTCGGATTATGTATGGTCGGCCGACAATAGCAAATTGCTGATTTTTACCAACACCAAAAGGGTATGGCGGTACAATACGAAAGGCGACTATTGGGTGCTTGACCTTCAATCAGGAAAACTCAGACAACTGGGTAAATCGGTCGACCCTTCGACCATGATGTTTGCCAAGTTCTCTCCGGATGGATCTCGGGTAGCCTATGTGAGTAAACTGAATATTTATGTCGAAGACCTCCTGACAGGGAAGGTTTCTCAGATCACAACAGACGGTGGAGTAAATATTGTGAACGGCACCTTCGACTGGGTTTATGAAGAGGAACTCGATTGCAGGGATGGATTCAGATGGAGCTCCGACGGAAAAAAAATAGCTTATTGGCAATCAGACACAAAAGGGATTGGTACTTTCTACATGATCAATAATGTAGACTCGATCTATCCGAAAATTACTCCGTTTCCATATCCCAAAGTAGGCACTCCAAATTCCGCAGTTAAAATCGGCGTGGTCTCTGCTGAAGGCGGAGCGACCAAATGGTTCGATATTCCGGGTGACCCAAGCAATCATTACCTGGCACGAATGGATTTTATTCCGAACTCGGAGGAGGTAATGATCCAGCAACTTAACCGCCTTCAGAATACAAACAAGGTGTGGATCGGCAACACCTCGAACATGTCGTTGACTAATATCCTGACCGATACCGACAAAACATTTCTCGACATTCATGATAATATTCAATGGTTGGATCATGAGAAATATTTTACCTGGACCAGCGAAAAAGATGGATGGCTCCGCTTGTACCTTGTTTCAAGAGATGGCAAAACCGTAAATCCAATTATAAAAGAAAATTTGGATGTGGTAAACATCAATTGCATCGATGGCAAAGGAGGATATGTTTATTATATTGCTTCTCCCGATAATTTCACCCAGCGTTACTTGTACCGAAGCCGCATTGATGGCAAAGGAGCTGCAGAACGCGTGACTCCGACCAATTTGGCTGGTCAGAATTCCTATCAGATCTCCGGCAATGCCAGGTGGGCTATTCATACTTTTAATAACGTGGTAACCCCTCCTATAATTTCGTTGGTAAGCCTGCCTTCTCATAAGGAGGTTAGGCTTTTCGAAGACAATGCAGCAGCTAAAAACAGATTCGGTCAACTCAGATTAAACCCGAAAGAGTTCTTCAAGGTGGATATCGGAGAAGTGGTACTTGATGCGTGGATGATAAAGCCTATTGGTTTCGACCCATCGAAGAAATACCCGGTCATATTCTATGTGTATGGCGAACCTGCCGGCACTACGGTTCAGGATTTGTGGGGAGGGGGCGATCTCTGGCACCAGTATGTGGCACAGCAGGGCTACATTGTGATGAGTGTTGATAACAGGGGAACAAAAGTGCCCAGGGGTGCTGAATTCCGCAAGAGCATTTATCGGCAGGTAGGAATACTTGCCTCAGCCGATCAGTCTAAAGCCGCGCAGAAAATCGCCACAATGTTCAGTTTCGTTGATTCGAAAAGACTTGGCATCTGGGGATGGAGCGGTGGCGGACAGATGACGCTGAACTGCCTGTTCCGTTATCCTGAAATTTACAGTACGGGTATTGCAATTTCCTTTGTTTCAGACCAGCGACTCTATGACAATATCTATCAGGAGCGTTACATGGGCTTGTTAGACGATAATAAGGATGGTTACAGGGACGGTTCACCAATCAATTTTGCAAAAAACCTGAAGGGTAATCTGATGATTATCCACGGCACAGCCGATGACAATGTCCACTACCAGAGTTTTGAAATGCTGACCAATGAACTTATCCGGAACAATAAAATGTTTAGCATGATGTCGTATCCTATGCGCTCCCACAGCATCAGCGAACGCGAAAATACCTCCTTGCACCTCAGGGAAACCATGGAGAAATACTGGAAATCAAATTTGCCAGCGGGTGGAAGATGAATAAATTTAAAATAATAGGCTTATGAAACCAAGCATTTTTAATGATGTGATAGGCCCGGTGATGCGGGGGCCTTCCAGTTCCCATACAGCGGCTTCACATCGTATCGGGACACTTATCCGTCAAATTTGTTCTCCGGAAAATGGAAAGATTTTGGTTGAATTTGACAGGAAAGGATCGCTGGCAACTACCTATGAGGGACAGGGTTCTGCGATGGGTTTGATTTGCGGATTACTGGGAGTGAGTATTCTCGATCCAGCGGTGATCAGATACAAGGAGCTGGCAAAAGAACGCAATCTGAATATCGAATTTGTGGTCACCGATTATAAGGCTTCCCATCCAAATACTTATAAAATCCAGGTTGAAAGCGATAAGCAGGAACAATTCCGGTTTATCGCCATTTCTACGGGTGGCGGAATGTTCGAATTAAACCGGATAAATGGTTTTGAAGTTACGATCAGAGGAGATTATTTTGAAACCCTGATCTGTTGTGATTCCACATCGGTGGATGATATTCAACAGCTCCTGTTGCTATTAAAAAGTAGAACTATCCATTCAGAAATCGAACTCTTCAGGAAAGGAGAGACTAATTTTCTGATTAATATCAAATCAAGAGAATCATTGTTAGCGAATGTTAATCAATTAATTAGTGATTTTAAAGATTTAAGCTGGATCCGGCAGACCGATCCGGTATTACCGATTCTTTCAGGAGTAAAACAAAAACTTCCGTTCGAGACTGTCGGTGAAATGATGATGTTGGCTGAAAAAAATGGTTATGATTTGGCTGAATTGGCCATCCTGTACGAAAGTGCCCGCGCTGGAATTGATTCACCGAAAGTGATTTCACTGATGCGTGATATTGTCTTACACATTCAAAATTCTATTCAGAAAGGATTGAATGGGACCATCTATGCCGACAGGATTCTCGGCCATCAATGTCACATGATACTCGAAGCTGAAAAGAGGAATAGAATTATTAAAAATCCGATTAATACAATCATTGCATATGTGACGGCATTGATGGAAACAAAAAGTTCGATGGGGATTATCGTTGCAGCTCCAACAGCTGGCTCATCAGGCCTGCTTGGAGGAGCTATTTTTGGGCTTGCAGAAGGATTCACCGGCGATATTGAACGCATAACAAAAGCATTCCTTGCTGGGGGTTTGATTGGTGTATTTATTGCCGACAAATACACTTTTGCTGCAGAGGAAGGCGGATGCCAGGTTGAATGTGGAGCAGCCTCAGGTATGGCGGCAGCCGGACTGGTTCAACTCATGGGTGGAACTGCTAAAGAAGCTGTTGGTGCAGCTTCGATGGCCTTACAAAATTTACTTGGTTTAGTTTGTGATCCGGTAGCCGACCGCGTCGAAGTTCCATGCCTTGGAAAAAACATCCTCGGAGCAACGAATGCCTTAAGTTCGGCGAATATGAGCCTTGCTGGGTTTGATCCGGTCATCCCGCTTGATGAGGTGATCGATGCCATGAAATCTGTCGGAGATGCTTTGCCTTCTTCATTATGCTGTACGGGTTGCGGAGGATTATCTGTTACTCCAACTGCATTAAAACTTCACGAAAAGTTAAAAATGAGTTGTATTAAAGTTATAAGCGATATCAATTCGGATCAACAACAATAGAATAATTTTTCAAGAAATATGAAATTTTTTGACAGCAAAGCAATAGAAGAAATTACAACCATTTCGCAATGGATAGATGCCATGGAAAAGGCGATGAAAACAAGTTTTTCAGGCGAATATCTTATGCCAAAGCGGATGCATTTGGATTACGGCAATGATACCTTTCTGCTTATGCCCTGTATAACAGACGAATACTGGACAACGAAGCTTGTTTCATTTTGTCCCGGAAATAAGAAGTTGGGGCGTCCTTCTATTTATGGAACCGTTGTTTTGAATGACACAAAAACGGGAGAACCGCTTGCAATTATGGAAGGAGGTGCCATTACCGCAATGCGCACTGCTGCAATCACCGCAGTTGGTATTAAGAATCTTTCCCCGGTTCATAGTCATTCGTTAGGGATAATTGGCACGGGCACACAAGGGGTATCTCAGGCATTATTTGCATGCAGAGTTCGCGAAATCAATGAGATTTGGGTCTACGACCAGAATAAATATAATCTTAAACTATTCACGGATATGTTGAATAGTAAATATCCAAAGATTGAGATAATTCAGGCTGCTGATTCGAGCGAAGTTGTTCTCAAATCGGAAATTATAATTTCTGCCACCAATTCTCAACATCCGGTTTTCCCGGATTCAAAAGAGCTTTTTACTGGTAAAACATTTGTTGGAATCGGATCTTATAAACCCGATTGCAGGGAATTCCCGGAGCAGTTGTTCCGACAGCTTGATCAGATATTCGTTGATTCAATGGACGGAAAAAAAGAGAGCGGAGATTTAATCACTCCTGTTCAATATAACTGGATTTCGGATAACAATATTCATCCCCTTGGCAGTTTACTCTCTGGCATTGTTGTTCCTACGGCTAATACAACCAGGTTATTTAAAACCGTAGGAAGTGCTATTTTCGATCTGTTTGCTGCAAAACTCGTTTATGAGAAAAGCAAGTCTGCCTAATAAATAGAAAATTAATGTATTAAAATAAATTGATAGAAAATGAAGGAAGTAGGAGTATTGAACAGAGCAGTAGCAAATGCGATTGCAAAACAAGGACATCAGGATTTACTGATGGTAACAGATGCTGGATTTGCAATTCCTTTGGGAGTGGAAGTGATTGATCTTTCTCTTGAAGAAAACAAACCCATGGTACTAGAGGTACTTGCTATGCTAAGGAAGAATTTCTCGGTTGAAAAGATGGTGATGGCCAATCAAACCCAGAAAACGAGTCCGACACTGTTTGAAAATATTTCAAACGCGTTTGGAGAAGGTATTCAGGTTGAAACGGTAGATCATTCCACCTTAAGGGAGATGAGCAAGACCGTAAAAACAGCAATCAGAACTGGTGATTTTACAGCTTATGGCAATGTAATCCTGGTTTCGGGAGCTGGTAACCGGTGGTTTTTTGAAAATCAGGACTAATAATAAAACCCCATGAGTGATATGAAAATTGATACAATTGACCTGGTCATCATTATTGTATACATAATCGGTATTCTTTTTATTGGATTGTGGTCGGTCCGGAAAAGTAAAATGACCAGCGACAACTATTTTTTAGCTGGCCGTGGTTTAAAATGGGTTGTTGTGGGAGCTGCGCTCTTTGCTTCGAATATTTCTACAATTCACATGGTTGGCTTGGCAGCTTCGGGCTATAACGATGGTTTGGTCTGGGGCAATTTTGAATGGATGGCGGTTTTTACCCTTATTTTACTGGGGTTGATTTTTGCACCGTTTTATATTAAAACCAGAATTGCAACCCTTCCGGAATTTCTCGAAAAACGGTACGGACCTGCATCCCGGACTTTCCTTGCATTTATGGGGATACTTGCTGCTTTGTTTATTCATATGGGGATGAGCCTTTATGCCGGAGCTGTGGTGTTCGAATCGTTCTTCGGCATAAGCGTTATACATTCTATTATATTTATTTCTATTGTAACGACTATTTATACCGTTGTTGGCGGGCTTAAGGCAGTAATGGTCACCGAGTCGGTACAAACTGTCATCCTGATTGCCGGTGCCATATTGGTTACAGTTTTTGGAATACTTGCCTTGCCGGAGCATGGCATAACGACCTTTGCGGCATTTAAGGCTGCAGCCCGCGAAGGACAATTGAGTATGTTGCATACTTCAAGTTCATTAAAAGCACTTAGCCAGACGGCTTCAAGCACTGGATTAACCTGGTATGCTGTTCTTTTAGGTTATCCGGTTATGGGAATCTGGTACTGGTGTACCGATCAGACACATGTACAGCGTGTGTTAAGCGCCCGTTCGGTTGATGATGCCCAAAAAGGTTCTTTGTTTGCCGGCGTCTTGAAAATTCTTCCTGTGTTTATTCTCGTTCTTCCGGGTGTTATTGGTTATGTCTTGTTTAAAGACATCATTGGAACCGATGCCAACCAGACTTTTCCGGTTTTGATAAAAGAATTGCTGCCTGTAGGTTTAAAGGGTATTGTGGCTGCTGCATTACTTGCTGCTTTAATGAGCGTGCTTGCTGCAGCACTAAATAGTTCAGCTACTCTCGTATCCGTAGACATTGTAAAAAGATTAAGACCTTCAACAACGGATAAAGGACAAGTGTTGATTGGTCGCATCACAGCGGTTGTTATTATGATAATTGCTATGTTATGGTCAACTCAGGGAGGGAAATTCACCAGTATTTTCGAAGCCATTAATAAGATAGCAGCGGCTATGGCTCCACCTATCACCACCGTATTTTTATTGGGTGTATTTAGTAAACGTGGAACCAAAGAGGCGGCAATCGTTACCTTGTGGGCTGGATTCCTGCTGGGTGTAGTTTCGTTTTGTCTTGACTTTGTACCCATCAGTGGTAAAATGTACATAACCGAAGGTCTCGGCATTCCATTTATGATGCAAGCCTGGTGGTTGTTCTGTATCAACTGTGTCATCTATTATGCAGTAAGTTACGCCACTCCAAAGCCTGACCCTATCGCCATCGCAGAATGTACCTGGGAAAGTCCGTTGGCAGTGCTTACAAAAGGCAAACTCACCGGAATTTTCGACAACCGTTTGCTCGCAGGCTATTTATTTATAACCATGATTATTTTGTATGCAATTTTCGGATAAGAAAACTAAAACGTTATGAAACAAGCAATAATGATTACGCCGGGAAGCATCGAATTTCGTGAAGTGGAAGCACCCGGGAAACTGGCTCCAAACGAAATTTTGCTGAAAATACAACGCATTGGCGTTTGCGGATCTGACATCCATGTTTTTCATGGAAAGCATCCGGCAACGCCCTATCCTGTTGTTCAGGGCCATGAATATTCGGCCACAATTGTCGCAGTTGGCGATGCTGTAAAATCAGCGAAAGCAGGACAACGCGCCACCGCCCGGCCACAGTTGGTTTGCAGAAAATGCGGACCGTGTTTACGTGGGCAATACAATGCCTGTCAGGAATTGAAAGTACAGGGTTTCCAGGCACCCGGCGTAGCTCAGGAATATTTTGTAGTTCCTGAAGACCGGCTGATCGTTTTCCCCGACTCGATGAGTTACGAGCATGGCGCCATGATTGAGCCTGCCGCTGTTGGTGCGCATTCAACAAGTCGCTCCAAAGGATTGGAAGGCAAAAATGTGGTGGTTTCAGGAGCGGGAACCATCGGAAATCTGGTGGCCCAGTTTGCCAAAGCCCGCGGCGCTAAAAAAGTGTTGATCACCGATGTCAGCGATTTTAAATTGAACAAAGCCCTCGAATGTGGGATTGAAGATACCCTGAATATCCTGAAAACTCCTTTTAATGAAGGCATTAAAGCTACTTTTGGAAACGAAGGGTACCAGGTTGGTTTCGAGGCTGCCGGAGTTCAAGCATCGCTCGATGCGCTGATTGCCAATGTTGAAAAAGGTGGTGAAGTGATTATTCTGGGTGTTTATGCTAAAAACCCAACGGTGAATATGTATTTCGTAGGGGAACACGAATTGAACCTGTATGGTTCGATGATGTACCGCCACGAAGATTATAAGGAAGCTGCGAAATTGATTTCAGAAGGCAAGATCATTCTCGACCCACTGGTATCGAAACACTTTCCATTTGATCAATATTTGGAAGCCTACAATTTTATCGGCGAAAGCGGCGATAAGGTAATGAAAGTAATGATTGACCTGACTTAATTCTAACTTTCAAAAAATGAAAACGATAAAGAGCTTTTTTTGTGCCTTGGTTTTGCTACTTGGATTTCACTTTTCGATGGCCCAAACACCCTTGTTTCAATGGTCGTTCGATAATCCTGAAATCATTCACAAAACAGATTCCACCTTTGGAATTATTACTTTAAAGGAAGGCGTCTCAGGAAAAGCCCTGGAGTTTGATGGGTATTCCACTGAAGTCATCCGGAAGACACCGTCACAAGCTTTGTCTGCCGAATCATTTACAATCACTGCCTGGATCGCGCCACAGGAATATTCCTGGAATATTTCGGCTATTATCAATCAGCAAAAAGACATGAAAAGCGGTTTCCTTTTTGGTATCAACTATGCCGGAAAAATGGTCGCAGGAATAGCTGTGGATAACGAATGGAAAACTTTCGTTTCTGCCGATAGTATTCCTTTGCTGAAATGGTCGTTTGTTTCGATGAAATACGATCAAAACACAGGCATTACCTTTTATATCAACGGTATGGAAGCCGGAAAGAATACTTTTTCAGGTACTGCAAATTTTGCTTCCGGAGAGAATATCGTTATTGGGAAAACGCAATCCTTAATGGCTCCCGCGTTTACCGAGCGGAAGACAAGCATGGACAATAAAATGTGGATGCATTTCGACGGATTGATTGACGAGGTGAAACTGTATGGAAAAGCACTCAATTCGAGTGAGATTACTAAACAATTCAATTCGGTTAAATTAAAAAATATTCAGCCATTGACTTTCCGGAAAATGCCTTCGGGGAGCGACAAACCGATGCCTTTTGGCGCGTATTACACCAAATTGCAGTATGCTCCGGGCTGGGATTCGCTTTGGGTTGGAAGCGATGCGCCTGATGTGGTAGTCCGGTTTGGGAACAACCCAAGCAAGCTGGTTTTCTGGCGTGGAACCGGCTACATTCCCGCACTGGTTTCTGAAAATGGGATTTGGATGACCGACCAAAGTTTGGAGAATTTTGGTACTGGTGAGTGTTACGAAGCCATGGGCGACAAACAATGCCGCTATTCTCATGTACGGATTATCGAAAATTCACCGGCACGTTGCATCATTCACTGGCGGCATGCGCTGGCCGGAATTAAGCATCAGGTTTTGCACGAAAACGTGAATGGACATGGCGATTGGGCCGATGAATACTGGACTGTTTATCCCGATGGTGTGGCCGTTCGCAAACAGGTGCTCTGGACCGAATTCTGGGAAAAGGAGAAAAAAGTGTATCAGTTTCAGGAAACTATTTTCTTTAATCAGCCCGGAACCAAACCGCAGGACAATGTGGAATACAATGCCATCGAATTTGCAGATATGGACGGGAATAAGGCAGATTACAGTTGGGAAAACGGCGCACCAAAAGCATTCGATAAGACCAGGTTTCAGGCTATTCAGCTTATCAATTTCAAATCGAAATACAAACCGTTTGGGATTTTCACACCCGACCGCATCACCTTTCCGTTCTACTTTGGCTGGGTGAAAGGCTATTCCACCTTTCCGTGCTGGAACCACTGGCCGGTTTCGCAAATTGCAAGCGATGGTAGGAATACATTAGCACCCGATAAACCAAGCCATTCGTCGCTCACACAGGTTAACGGCGATCATCAGGTGGTTGAAATGGGCCCGAACAACAGCATTTTAACACGCTCGCTGGTTGGAATGACTACTGCTCCAATCGATTCACTTTTGCCACTGGCCCGCTCATGGAATTTTCCTCCTTCTGTAAAAATACTGTCCAATGGTTTTAGTTCAATTGGGTTCGACAAGTATCAGCGGTCATACATTTTTGAAAATACTTCAGAAAAAAACAAACAACTTGAATTTGAGTTACAGGCCAGCGAAAAATCACCTGTTTGCAATCTGTCGGTTGTGATAAATAACTGGAATTCATCAACAGCGGTTGTTGAAATTAACGGAATTAAAAAACAATTGAATAAAGATTACTTCGTCAGTTACCAACCCGGACTTGATTCCGATGAAATGGTGATCTGGATCTATGTAAAATCGGAGAAAACTACCAAAATCAAAATACAGTAATGACAAGATTTGAATCCAAACAGAAATCCTATCAAGTTGCAGGCATTGGCGAATTGCTATGGGACCTTCTTTCCGGCGGGAAACAGTTGGGTGGCGCGCCATGTAACTTTGCCTACCATGCTTCGCGGGCAGGATGCGAATCGTTTGTGATCAGCGCACTTGGAACGGATGCTTCAGGTGATGAGATACTTGCCCGCTTCGAAAAACTTAGGCTTGATAAAACCTTTGTTCAGCAAACTTCTGATTATCCAACCGGAACTGTTACCGTTTCATTGGATGCTAATGGAATTCCGTCCTACATCATTCATGAAAACGTAGCCTGGGACAATATTGACTGGAACAGTTCGCTCGAAACACTGGCCAAAAGTGTGGATGCCGTTTGCTTTGGGAGTCTGGCTCAACGAAATGTAGTTTCACATCAAACCATCCTGAAATTTCTGGAAGCTACCCGAACAGATTGTTTTCGGGTTTTCGACATCAATCTGCGTCAGTCTTTTTATACTGAAGCTATTATCATCCGGTCGCTCGAACTGGCGAATATTCTCAAGCTGAATGACGATGAATTGCCTGTTGTAGCTGAACTTCTGGAACTTCAGGGAAATGATGACGAATTACTAACACAGCTGATGAATCGGTTCAAGCTTAAATTAATTGCCTTAACCAAAGGAGCTAAAGGCAGCCTGCTATTTACTGAAAATGAGCAGTCGTATCTGGAAGTTCCAAAGGTAAAAATTGCCGATACCGTTGGCGCAGGCGATTCGTTCACGGCAGTCTTGGTGGCCGGACTTCTGCAAAACCATGACTTGAAAAGAATACACAAAACCGCAACAACAGTAGCGGCATTTGTTTGCACACAAAATGGCGCGATGCCTGAATATTAATATTAATAATAACAATATAAAAAAACATAGCAATGAATTTATTAAACAAAAACATTCAATCGATTGATCCATCTAAAGTTAAGCAACTTGTATTGCCCGATGGAACTCATATGCCACAAGCTGCAATGGGAACTTTTCATTCCGATAATCCTGATCTTATTGAGGTTATGGAAGACATTATCGTAGAATCTATTCGTTTGGGATACCGTCATATCGATTGTGCTACTGCCTATCAAAATGAAGAGGTTGCAGGACGGGCAATTGCAAAAGCGATTGGCCTGGGTTATGTAAAAAGAGAAGAATTGTTTGTACTGTCAAAACTTTGGAATAAGAACATGAACCCCGAAGATGTTATTCCTGCTTTCGAGGATTCATTAAAAATGCTTGGCCTCGATTATCTCGATATGTATGTGGTACATTGGCCATGGCCCAATTTTCACGTTCCCGGTTCAGCAGGTGATGCTGTAAATAATCATGCCGTGCCATACATCCACGAATCGTTTATGAAAGTCTGGGAGAAGATGACGGAACTGAAAAAAAGCGGAAAAGTGAGAAACATCGGTACTTCCAATCAAACGCAGAAGACGATGGAACTCCTGCTCCGGGATACCAACGACTTCAACCGCCCTGTTTACAACCAAATGGAGCTGCATCCATTGTTTCAGCAACAAGAACTGGTCAGGTATTTAATTGACAACAACATAATTCCTTCAGGCTATATGTCTTTGGGTTCACCACGACGTCCGGGTCGTGACCGTTTTGCAGAACATCAGGCTGATATGCAACATCAAGTAATTCAACAAATCGCGAAAGAATCGGGAATGACTCCACCGGAAGTGTGTCTTTCATGGGCTCACCAGAGAGAGAATAATAAAGTTGGTTATGTAGCAATGGCTGAACGTTCGGAATGGATAAAATCAAACCTTATGGCAGCTACTAAAAATGCACTTAACCAAAAGCAGTTTGAGGCAATAGATGGCGATGGTACACCAGAAAACCCAGGTATAAATACGAATAACCGTTTGATTTGGGGACAAGTATTTTTCTGGCCGGAAGCTCGTTTATTTGGGCACGACAGGGATGGACTTTGGAATGATACCCAGATTTTTGAGACCAGGGCAGACTATGACAGATTTAGCAAAGCTGCTGCTGAGTTTTATAAAATCTGGAAGACCACAGCCGTTGATTTACCGCTTTAGATTAGGTTGGCGAAGGACTAAAAACAGATGTTGAACCAGGGTTTTTAGTTGAGTACCCGAATCGGAATTTGAAGCATTGGCCAAACAGTGTATGGTTTTGCCCGATTATAAAAAGATATTTATTGAATTAATCTGAATGAAAATAGGAGAAATAGAATGTTAAATACTCAAACCCAGTATTCACTTTGGAAAGCAATCTGGATTTCAATTTTTTTGTTTGTTTTTGTGTTAAATTCTGAAGCAAAAGATGATGGTTTGGCACGGACACCACCCATGGGATGGAACAGTTGGAATGCCTTTGAAGCTAAAATTGATGAATCGAAAATAAAAGCGATTGCTGACGCAATGGTTAGTTCAGGAATGCGTGATGCCGGTTATACTTATTTGGTTTTAGATGACGGCTGGATGGCCAAAGACCGCGACCGTGAAGGAAATCTGGTTGCTGACTCCGTTAAATTTCCTGCAGGCATGAAAGCAATAGGTGATTATATCCATAGTAAAGGTCTCAAATTCGGCATTTACGAATGCCGGGGATACCTTACCTGTCAAACTCTTCCAGGAAGTTTTAAACACGAAAAGGCAGATATGAATTCATTTGCTTCATGGGGTGTTGATTATATTAAACTTGATGCCTGTTATGCGGAAAAAAACGGACGATTGAGTTCAGAGGATCTTAGTATTTATCATGACGCTATTGAAGAAACAGGCAGGCCAATGATACTTAGCATATCCGATTTCGGGAACGGAGCCTGGGCCTGGGGTGGAAAAGAATTTGGTCAACTTTGGCGTACTTCAGGTGATATTAGTGCATCGATAGAGTCGGCATACTTTTGCGCGAATACTTCAGGTGGAAGCGAATCAACAGATCCCGGATTCAACGGATTATGGCAATTTGCCGGTCCCGGTCACTGGAATGATCCGGATATGCTTCAAGTTGGAAACCTGGCCAATGATGCTGAGAATAAAGCACATTTTAGTCTTTGGTGTATGTTAAATGCACCCTTGATGGCAGGCAATGATTTGCGCGCCATGTCAGACACTGTGCAAAATATATTGACAGCGAAGGAAGTCATTGCCATCAACCAAGATTCCAGAGGATTACAGGGCTATAAAGTGTACGAAAAAGGGGATGTCGAAATTTACAACAAACCCCTTGCTGATGGCACTACTGCGGTATTGTTGATCAACAAGGGCGCCGCCACAACCGATATTACGGTGAACTGGAAGCTGATTGGATTGAAAGGTCTTCAGAATGTACGTGATTTGTGGGAGCAAAAAGATTTGGGAACATTCAAGGATTCGTACACAGCACATAGCCTTTCACAACATGGTCATGAGCTGATTAAAGTTGGCACTCCCGGCGGACAGCTTCTTCCGGGGCCGAAACCTGTTCCTATTGAAAAATATTCAATCACCAAAAGCGGCGCAACCATTCTTACGGATATTTATTATATCATGAAAACCGGCGATGCCCCGAAAATTGACAAGAACCACCAGGGTGCGGCTCTTGCAATCAATGGGATCAAATACCGAAAAGGGCTGGGATGTAAGACTGAATCCAGGATCATGTACAAACTGAATGGAAAGGCCGATCGTTTTCAGGCGATTGTCGGGATCGATGACGCATATTCCGGAACAGAATCGGCAACTTTCCGGGTATTGAACGAAGATAAATTTGGTAATAGGGCACTTTTTGCTTCCGGCAAAATGAGCAAAGGTTCTCCAGTTGTTAGCATTGATATTGATGTGAAAGGCTTGGAATTTATCCAGTTAGAATTTATTGGCAATGAAGTTATAGGGGATTGGGTTAACCCGAAAATAATTTCAAAGTAAGACATTCATTCTTATCATCGTGGGAATAAATAACAATAGCGAGTCAACCGACGATATTGATCTTTCCTGTTTCCCTTTTTTCAAGTCGTTGACCAAAGAAGAATGTGATATACTGAATTTTGAAAAGAAGTGTATTGCAAGCCAAAGAGGAACAATTGTATATGAAGAAGGATGCAGGCTTTCAGGCTTTTACTTCATAACTCGGGGTATCGTTAAAATTTATAAGACTGGCATAGATGGGAAGGAACAAATAATCAAGTTTGCCAACAAGGGAGATATATTTGGTTACCGATCGCTGTTGAGTGAAGAAACGGCTTGTTCTACTTCAAAAGTTATTGAAGATGCGATCTTATATCATATCCCTTATAAAATCCTTCTCAACCTTGTAGAGGCGAATCCGTTGTTTTCGCTTGACATACTTCGGATCGCATGTGACGAATTAAAGGAAGCAAATGAATGTATTACCTATTTTGGGCTGAAAACAGTCAGGGAACGACTTGCAGAAGTGCTATTACTTTTACATAAAAATTTTAAATTGGATACTGATCAAAGAATACAGATTTCATTAACACGAGAGGAATTAGCCAACACTGTAGGCACAGCTACAGAGGTTATTATTCGATTCCTTTCGGAGTTTAAGCGGGAGAAACTCATTGATCTAAAGGGAAGAAAAATAAAAATTCTCAACCTCAACGAACTCAAAAAAGTGGCGAAGTTGACTGATTAATTAATCTTTATTGAATTTCTAATTATTTCAAAATCGTATTATGATGAAGAAATTAAGTCTTATTGGTAGTTTCTTAATTGCTTTTAATATTAGTTTTTCGCAAAAGACAGACTGGCCCATTCTGAAACACTACGATCAGAACCATTTATTAAATATCGCCTTACCTCTTGGTGGTATTGGCACCGGAACTGTTTCTTTGGGGGGAAGGGGCGAACTACGTGACTGGCAAATCATGAACAGACCTGGGATCAACTTCAGTACTACCCTGAAGGGTAACAATGCCCCTTTTTTTGCAATATACATAAAGCCTCAAGGGAAAGATCCCATGGCCAAAGCGCTAATCGGCCCGTTTCATCCCAGTGAATACCAGCATTACGAAGGCCGGCCGGTAAACCAGCACGGGATGCCGCGTTTCTCAAACGCTTCGTTCGATGCGGCTTATCCTTTTGGACAAGTAAACCTGAGCGATGATCTACTTCCTGTTTCAGTAAAAGTAAAAGGATTTAATCCGTTTATCCCAGGGAATACTGCGGCTTCAAGTATTCCTATAGCGGTGCTGAAATATGAAGTGACCAACAACACCGATCAGCCTATGGAAGTTGCCGTTTGCGGCAACCTGCGTAACTTTATTGGTATAGATGGCAGCAAAACCTGGAAAGACTGGAAAGGCGATGTGATTCCGGTCGGAGCGAAGAACAACATCAATAGCTACCGCGAAAACGACCATTTGAAGGGTATTTACATGACCAGCGACGATGTGGAAAAAAACGATGCTGCATGGGGAACCATTGCCCTGACTACTCCCGATCGCGAACAAGTATCGTATCGGCGTTCATCAACCCATAACGGTTGGGAAAATGCGACCCTCGATTTTTGGGACGACTTTAGCGCCGATGGCCTGTTGACCGACAAAGCCGAACTGGTTGATGACAACCCAATGGCTTCGCTGGCAGTGAAAAAAATGATTTCCGCCAATTCGACACAAACTTTTACGTTTTACCTCACCTGGCATTTTCCAAACCGGCTCGACTGGAACAACGACAAAACGCATATCATCGGAAACTATTATACCACTCAGTATGCCGATGCGTGGAATGTAATCGAGAAAGAAGTGTCCAAACTGCCCGGATACGAGGCGCAAACCATGAAATTTGTCAATGCCTTTATTCATACCTCCATTCCTGAAGTGGTAAAGGAAGCTGCTTTATTCAACCTGTCGACGCTACGTTCGCAAACAGTATTCCGAATTCCTTCAGGTCAAATGTTGGGTTGGGAAGGAGTGATGAACGAATTTGGATCCTGTGCCGGAAGCTGTACCCACGTTTGGAACTACGAAACCGCCACTTCATTTTTATTTGGTGACTTGGCCCGTTCGATGCGCGATGTGGAATTTACCTACGGAACGAAAGAGAATGGCAAAATGAGGAACAGGGTTGAACTTCCTCTTGAACGGAACACGACCACCGACCATGTGGCAGCTGCTGATGGTCAGATGGGAACCATCATGCGGTTTTACCGGGACTGGATGCTTTCGGGTGATCCCGAATTGCTGAAAAAATATTGGCCAAAAGTGAAGGCTGCCATGTCGTATGCCTGGATTGAGCGTGGATGGGACGCTAATCAGGATGGTGTGGAAGAAGGCGAACAGCACAACACCATGGACGTGAATTACTACGGACCAAATCCTCAGATGCAGTTCTGGTATTTCGGAGCCCTGAAAGCCTGCTCGAAAATGGCTACAGCCATGGACGATAAAGTTTTTGCAAAAAAATGCGACGATATTTTCACCAAGGGAAGTGCTTGGGTCGATCAGAATCTGTTCAACGGTCAATACTATGAGCATAAAATTACCGATCCAAAGACTTTTCAGTTTTTGGATATGAACGACCCAACGATTCAGGTTCCTGATTATCAGCTTGGTTCAGGCTGTTTGGTTGATCAATTGGTTGGTCAGTACATGGCTCATGTGTGTGGTTTGGGTTATCTGGCTAAAAAGGAAAACGTTCAGACTGCTCTGAAAACAGTCATGAAAAACAATTTTGTGCCACGTTTCGACAACATCTTCAACAACATGCGTTCGTACGTAATGGACAAAGAGTCGGGATTGATTATGGCCAGCTGGCCTAAAGGTCGTCTGAAAGTTCCGTTCCCATACTTTGCTGAGTCGATGTCGGGATTTGAATATGCCGCTGCGATTGGTATGCTGTATGAAGGACAAACCGAAGCAGGGCTGAAATGTATTAAAGCCATCCGCGACCGTTTCGACGGAGAAAAGCGTAATCCGTTTGACGAACCCGAATGTGGACACCATTATGCGCGGGCAATGGCTGCATGGTCGGCTCCTATGGCTTTCAGTAAGTTTAGTTACAATGGAATCGAAAAGACTATAAGTTTTACGTCAACTCCCGGAACATATTTCTGGAGTAATGGGAATGCCTATGGAACCTGCACCGTAAAAGGACAAAAAGCGACTTTGAAGGTTTTGTCCGGAAAAATTAATATTGAAAAATTAATACTGGAGGGCATTGGTCAGGTAAAACAGAAAAATATGCTTTTGAGCGATGAAGCAAACAATAGCGCAACATATCAAATAGAATAATTAGAGTCTGTCTTTAAAGTCACCTCATTTTGATTTTTTTGCCCTAAGCGTTTTATTTTCCCGACGAATTGATGATGATACGTTCAAATTATTGCCTTTCGGTTTTTTCTTTGAAAAGAATGCTACAGCATTTTCAAATAATCAACCTATTAAACATAATAACATTCAATAGGACGTTCAAACTAATGTGTTGTAATAAAAATTGCTGTTCCCTCAATCTTTTCAGGCAAGTCCCGCTATTCGGGACAAGGTCATGTTCGTAATTACCCTGAATTCGAAATCTATATTTGGGCGTCCATACAATATGATATGTACACCGATAAATGACATGACTTATTGTCAAAATTAAAAAAATAGACCTGAGTTGTTACCATATCTTGAGGAGCATGGGGAACATACATATATTTTCTCAGTTTACCCTGCTTATCCTTGTCAAATATTCACGACTCCTTCCCCTAATGCTATCTATTTGTGAGGATGGAATTTTTATTGGCATGGAAAGTATAAATTCTGCCTCTCTAATTGCATTTGCCGTATCATTTATCATTAGATAAAGTTTCATTAATTTTTCTCTATGAGAGAATTTGTATGGTTGAATACCGCATAACTGCTTGTAAATTTTAATCATACGTTTATAATCATTTTGCTTCTCAAGGATTTGAGATTCGAGAGAGAATGCCGCCACGGAGGGGAAATATTCTGTCGCTTTTTCAATAGTGGTCATGGACTGTTTATCATCAGATAAAAATAATACTTGCGAAAAATCCAACATAAATTTTCCGCTCTGTTTTAGCGAAGGCAAAACTTCTTGATACTTGTCAGAGAGTGGTTCTCAGAAAGTAAAACATCATTACTCAATTTATCCCACAGTAAAACATCTTTTAATTGATAGGACATTTGTATGATCAAGAAGCAATTCAGGGCAAAAAATGGCAAAAAATATTTTGTTGGTACATTTATTTTGTTTAGAAATACATTTGGCGACAGAACAGCAATACACATGACAAATAAAAAAGTGATTGAATTAACATGTAATGAATAAGAAAACAAGCTGGAAATGATAATCAAAGCAACTGTTATCTGCAACGTTTTACAAAATTCGTCTGAATGAAAGGTTCTCCTGAAAATAAAAAACATAATGATTGCAATCGCTAAAAATCCCACTATTCCTGTTTCTACAAACCATTGCAGTGGCTCATTGAATGCGATAAATGATTCATCCGCAACTAAGATTTCCTTTATATTTCCAGTTGAAATATTTTGAAAGTATTGAATCTGCCAAAGTGGATAATTTCTGTGAAATTCACCGTATCCAATACCAGTAAAGAAATATTCTTTACTGTGAACCAACGATATCTTCCAAATTAATAATCTTCCAAGTGCAGAAAGTGGTTTTAACGAAAATAGAAAATAAGAACCAAGTATCAAAAGGAAAGAACAGGCAATAAACAGATGTAATCTACATTTATGTAGAGAACTCGACGTTATAGAAGATAAATAAATTATAGCAATACATGCCAAAACAAGAATGGAGGTTCTTGATTCTGTGAAGTATATCAATATCGAAACTGCTACGGTAATAAGAATGAGTAACAGTCTGCGTAAAACGGTCAACCCAATTTTTTTTGCATAATAAACTAATAAAGGAATATGAATAGCAAGATAAATTGAGTACACCCCCGAATTTTGCAATGAGCCATTTATTTGCAAATGAATTGCATCGGTATTGTGAAAATTGTAAAGCTGTTTAAACCCGATAAACAATTGAGTAAAGAACATTAAAATCAAAACGGGAACAAAATATGTTTTGATTAAATTGATTGGCAGAAAGCGGAAAAACAGATATACCAACAGAAAAACTCCCCCCATACAAAAAGTCTCCTTATGGATATTGAATAGAGAATTAGTAGCGAACAAAAGCGAGAAAAAAACAAAAAGGACCATCAAAACAAAAATATCCAGATAATTGATATTAATCGACTTTTGTTTTATGATGAACACAATCTCCGCCAGCGTGAAAACAAGAAGAGCAGACGCAAAAATATAGTAGTGCGGGGTAACGGTGTACGAAAAATTGAATGAAAACACATACGAGGTATGGAAAATGTAATACAAAAGACTCAACATCACGAGAATTAGAATTCCCGGTAAGCTATTGATTATTAAATTCCGTGACCGCGATAATCGTTTAAAAGACAGTTGCATCCAGCTTACATTAAAGAAAATAAATTTATGAAATTAATTATGAACGCAACCGCAAGCAATGTGATAACCATTCTCTTTTGGGGGAATGTTTTCTTATTGGCAATGGGCGTTTTCTTCATCGAAATTAGGATTAGAAAGAAGGATATCATTGAGATGATACCTAATAAATAGCGAATACTCATGTAACCGTGAAGATTCAACATAAATTTCCCCCTGTTTTGACAGATTGACCCTGTCATAGTATTGAGCTTACAAACACGAAGAGACAAATCATCCGATATTAAATATAAACATATTAGACCAACCCAAAAAAGTATTTTTGTTTTCATAAACTACTAATTTTGAACGCGATAATATCTGAAAAGATGGCCGAAACTAACTTACATCAACGACCATAAATTCAAAAAGGTGATTATAGATGCACTAACCAATAGTGCAACCTAAACGATTATACCTAAAATTATAAACAAAATAGTTGCGGCACCTATGAGGATAGAATAGATATAAAGTGATCTGAGATAAACCTTTTCTTTTACAAACAATATCAGAGAAATTATTGGAAGTGCATATAACATCGCTATAGCTGGAAGCCACAGAATCTCAAAGATTGCACCAACTAAAGCAAAACTATATACATTTATGACCTGTACCAGCCACCAGAATCCTGACACAATGATGCTCAAGATAAAAACTATTTTACTAGTTCTTGAATTTTTAAACGGAGTTAAATTCTCTTTCATAAATTTTAAATTAACCCGTTGTGCGATTAAGATGCAAGCGCCTATTTAATCTTGTTCAACGGTTTGTTGTTTAAAAAGTTAAAATATTGATGCACTGTTAATGCTGTAATTTTTGATAAAATGCGAACCGAAATGCCCAGGTTTGATTTTGCATAGTTACGCTTGAGTAAATTCTGAGGTTTTCAATTCCGTAAACTTGTTCAAATACCCCAAGAATTTTATTCGTTTTTTATTGCATATTTTCCTATTCCATTTTATTTTTAAAAGAACCATCCAATTGTAAAAATTGCACTGATAGCCAATCCGATAATACTAATGATTGTCAAAAAATGTGTCTTATGTTTTATTAAATGTATTATTCCGAGTACCAAAAATACAATTTGAGCAATAAGAAATGGAATTGTCAATAATTCTCTAAATACTCCAATTAAAATAAAATCAATTTTATAAAAATTAAGTAAATAAATCAGACCGAAGTACGTTACAATTACAAAATTTATAATTGTTAAATTTCTATTAGTTATTAATTTGTTCATTTTTTTTCAAGTTAAGAGTGTTTTTACAATGAATGGAAACAAAATACTAACGCCGAGACCTGACCCAGTCTGCATCATAAGAAAAACCAAATGCTTTCCTTCCTTCAGCCTGTTGAGCTGACAATATTCCTATGCATTTGGGAGAGATCATACCTTTCCAGTCTGCGTACACCCATATATCTGTTTTGTCAGCCATGATTTATTTCCCAATCAGTTTTAAATCCTGCAATTTTCTTCCAAATTCATCATCGGCTGCCAGCTTCAAAAAGTCATCCTGCAGCCCTAATACCCTAAGCACATTAAAATAAGCACCCATAGAAACGCTGGAATTTCCTTTTTCAATGTGATAAAGTGTAGAACGGTCAATACCAGCCCGCTCAGCAACTTGTATGGTCGTCAGGTTCCGCCGTTTTCTGGCCAGCTTAATATTTTCACCCATCTGTTCGAATATCTTTTGAAACTTTGGGAGCAAGGTTTGCTTCTTTGATTGCATGATTTGTTGTTTATTATCAACAAAAATAGACAAAATGTATTAAATAAACAACACTTAAAGAATTTGTCATGCTGCGAATACTTCACTTAAGAGTTTTAAATCTTCCAGAAGATGGTTCGAGTTTTGTACAATAAGGGTCACTGAACTTTTAAAAAGCCTTCAAATCACTTGATTTTGAGGGCTTTTTTGTGTTTGATTAAGAAATAACACAATTAATCATAAACCGCAATTCATTAGTATATAATCGATTATTGGTTCGAGTATCAGAAGGTTTCGTTCTAAACAATCCTTTCTTCCAATGTATCTTTCCATAAAACAA
>Ga0209511_1000093_pt1 | contig 123534 bp, 88 predicted proteins | sample SSSSmetaG_FD_184141 | JGI IMG/M metagenome (GOLD analysis project Ga0209511, IMG submission 184141) | Glacier valley bacterial and archeal communities from Borup Fiord, Nunavut, Canada, to study Microbial Dark Matter (Phase II) - ​SSSS... | ecosystem: Environmental > Aquatic > Freshwater > Ice... | reverse complement strand
AAAGCACCAGTAAGGAAGTTAATAATAACATCCGTTGTGTGCTGTATTTTGCCAGGTTTTGATTCAATATCGAATTTAACTGACCAATTCTGTTTTGATGTTGAATAATCTGATCGGTTTGAAGTTTAAGTACGCGGGCATTTGTTTTATCAACTACGGCAGTGTAAAGAATATTATCTCTTTTGAAAGGTTCGTTGTTTAAAATCCGGACTGCCGTTTGGATGGCTTTTTCGCCACCGGTAGGGTAAATAAAAGTAGCATCTAATATACCGTTGATCACCTTTTGAATTCCGCCCTCTGTACCGGGCAAAGCATCAATCCCCAGTAAAACAGGTTTTTTAATACCACTGAAAACGGTAATGGCTTCGTACGCACCGGCAGCCATTTCATCGTTATGTGCGAAAACCAAATCGATGGAATTGTTTTTTTGTAGTGCTTCGGTCATTTTTTCCCTGGCCTGTTTTCGAAGCCAACCACCATCGTTCTGATAAACAATGTGTATGCCCGGATATTTCTGAATGATACTGATAAATCCTCCATTTCTCTCAAAGTCCGGTGTGGAACCTTTCAATCCGCGGATTTCGACGATATTTCCTTTGCCGTTTAGTAAGTTAGCCGTATAAACGCCGACTTCTTTTCCAACCTGAAAATTATCGGCTCCAACAAAGGCTGTATATTTTCCGGAACTGATTTTCCGGTCGACTAACACCACCGGAATGCCTTCCAGCATGGCTTTTTCAATCACCGGAGTAAGAGGAATGGCTTCGTTGGGAGAAACGATGATCAGGTCAACCTTTTCGGCAATAAAGCTTTCAATATCGCGGATCTGCTGTTGGTTACTGTCGTGTGCGGTTTTGATCTTTATTTCCACCCCCGGATAGAAAGATGCTTCGCGAAGCATTTCGTTATTCATGGTTCGTCGCCAGGCATCATCGCTGCACTGAGATACACCGATTTCCTTTATTTGGCCGGACTTCTCATTTTTACAGGATGAAAGTACGACAACCAGGGCCAGGGAGAAAATGAAAAGAATTCGTTTCATAGTATTAATGAATTCGGGTGAAAGGTCAACACTCAATTCGTATTCAAAAGTAGTTATTTATTTGACAGTGGAAGATTACAATGTCATTTTTTATGTGATTTTATTCATTAACAAACCGATCGGACTATGAAATCCGATCGGTTTTATTTTTGCTAATGCATTTTTTGCTACTTTTTCACTAACGATAACAGACTCTCGGGCAAAACAGGCATGGCACCATGTTGTGTACAAATAAAAGCCGAAACATCTACAGCAATCTGGTGGGCATTTGCAATACTTTGTCCTCCCAAAAGCGAAGATACAAATGCAGCAGTAAATGAATCACCCGCTCCGACAGTATCAGCCACTTCGACCAAAGGCGTTGGTTTGAAAGAAGTTTCAGTTTGTGTAACAACATAACTACCTTCTGTCCCTTTTGTAAGTACAACCATTTTCAAATCGCAACTATGTAGCAATTGATTACAGATTTCTAATTCGCTTTTCGACTCCCAACCGAACAGCTTCCCAACAATCAGCACTTCGTCGTCATTAATTTTCAATATATTACAACGATCTAATGCATGTTCAATCAGTTCCAACGTATAAAAGTGTTGACGGAGATTGATGTCAAATATTTTCAGAGCCGTTTCTGGAACACAATCCAAAAAGCGATTAATCGTTGTTCTTGAAACGCTGTTACGTTGGGCTAACGATCCGAAACAAACTGTCCTGGTTTTACGTGCCAACGCTTCCATTTCTTCAGTAAATGGTATATTATCCCAGGCTACATTCTCGCAAATCTCATATTGAGGAATACCGTTTCCCGAAAGGGTAACCTGAACTGTGCCTGTTGCATAAGGAGTTTTTTCAATAAGATATTTTAATTTTTTATTACTAAGGCATGATACAATCTCATCGCCTAACGCATCGCCACCTATCGCACTAACAGCATATCCTTCAAAGCCAAACTGTGAAACATGATATGCAAAATTTGCAGGTGCGCCACCTAATACCTTTCCATGTGGGAATACGTCCCATAAAATTTCACCAATGCCTACAATAACGTTTTGAGCCCCAACCACTGAAGGGTAGTTGATGTTAGTTTCTTCTTGCTTGTTTTCTTGTGTGTTTTTCATTAATATTATTTTAAAATAATCAGTTGTAATATTTCTTTCTCCCCTTTAGGGGTCGGGGGTCTTTAATTTAGTCCTAATTCCTTTTCAATTTGTTCCAATGATTTTCCTTTTGTTTCAGGAATCCAGATCTTTACAAATATAAATGCTATGATGCTGAAAATGGCAAATATACCAAATAAATAACTCAAACCAAGTGTGCCCTGGATGACAGGTGCAAAATAAACCGTCAGGAAAGTGCATAACCAGCTTACTGCTGTTGAAAACGACATGGCAACTCCTTTAATTCTGTTCGGATAAATCTCCGAAATAATTACCCACATCACCGGTGCAAACGAAGCAGCGAAGAATGAAATATAAACCAGTAAAGCAACTAAAACACCTATGCCGTTTTGTACAGGTTTTGAAAATTCCAGTGTCAGGTAACCCAACGAAATAATCATTCCTACAGCTCCCCAAAGCAATAATGTTTTACGTCCTTTTTTATCTACCAGCCACAATGCTACTATAGTCATTAAAAAGTTGACCATTCCGACAATCATTGCCAACATCATCGAATCTCCTTTGGCAGCACCTGATGCTTTGAAAATTTCAGGAGCAAACATGATGACTGCATTAATACCAGTTATTTGCTGTAATGCAGCTATTAAGGTTCCAATAAGTACAATTTTACCGGTTTTACCTTTAAACAATTCGCCAAACGACATTTTTTCTTTTTTGCTTTCGGCCAATAATATGTTTTCCATTTCAGGAAGTTCTTCCCTTACTAAAGTTTCACCACCAATACTTTTCAATACTTTTATAGCCTCCTCTTTTTTTCCATGTGCCAATAACCAGCGTGGACTTTCGGGAAATTTCGATATTAAGAAAATTAAAAACAAAACTCCAAATATACCGGGAACTGCAAGCATATATCGCCAACTATTTTCGCCAAATCCAATTAGATAATAATCAAATATATAGGCTAATACAATACCAATGGTGATCGCAAACTGATTAAATGAAACCAACCGGCCACGACTGTGAGCCGGAGAAATTTCGGAAATATACATCGGTGCTACTACCGAAGTTGCTCCAACGGCAAGACCCGATAATATACGAAATCCAATTAAAATGGTTGAAGATTCGGCCAATGCACATCCCAAAGCGGAAATTATATAAAGTATAGCGGTTGTAATCATTACTTTTTTACGTCCGTATTTCTCAGTGAAATTTCCGGTAAATAAAGCTCCGATTAAGCACCCAAAAGTCAGCAGTGCAGCAACAGTTCCCAATCCACTATCAGTGAGCGAAAATTCACCTTTAATCATATCCACAGCTCCTGAAATGCCGGCCATATTCAATCCAAAAAGTAATCCGCCATTAATGGCTACAAAAGTGATCCAGTATAAATACTTGTTATTCATAAAATTAGATTATTGATTCAAATTATTTTTATTTTAGTTCGTAAATTTTTATATCTTCCGCTTTCCACGATAGATTTGGTGTAAAAAAGCTCAGGTTTTCGAACCATTGTGACGGAAAAATAATATTTGTCAATACAGTTTCCCCGTCATTGATAAATATCTCTGCTGATGCTTTATCAACTAAAAGTCTTACTTTATAGACAGCTCTCTTAGTTAAAGGTGCAATTGGTTCGGAAACAAATTTTTGATTGAAATCTTTTAATCCACAATTTCTTCTGTCAACTTTCAATATGTTTTGTTCCAAATCAAAAGTAAAATTCAAATAATCACCCATTGAGTTTGTTAAGCCAAATCCCCATATCTTGGCGTTTTGTCTGTTCAAGGTCATTTCAATCTCAAATTTGCCTGCATACTGTTTCAAAATTCCGCTTAGGATTTTGTCTTTACTTACAGTCTGATTAGCAACAGTAATGAATTCCCCGCGTAATTTCGTAACTTCTTTCGTCGGGTAACTGGCTAAAATTAAGTGCTCTCCATTATTCATTATTGATAATTCACGGGCAATAGTCATGGCACTGCGGAAATTCCTGGTTGGAACATTGTTGGCATAATCCCAGTTGCTCATCCAACCCATGAAAATCTTTCGGCCATCACGGACAGGTATATTGCTAAATGTAACACCGGCATAATTATCACGACCGTAGTCAATCCATAGTGGATAAGGAAGCGCATCTGCTTTAAATGATTTACCATCAAAATCTCCGATAAAGTATTGAGTAGCCGAACCACCATTCGGACCACCCGGGTTGATGCTTACAAGCAATACCCATTTAGTTTTTCCTTCAAACTGCAAAGGGAATAAATCAGGGCATTCCCAAACGCCACCATGAGCTCCCATGTCGTTGCCAAATTCGCTCAGTCTCGTCCATTTTTTCAGATCTGGAGAGCCGTAAAATGTAATGGTTTGTTTGGTTGCCAGGGTCATGATCCATTGTTTGGAAACTTCGTTCCACGACACTTTAGGATCGCGAAAATCGGTGATTCCGGGATTTGGCAACACCGGATTGTGTGCGTATTTTGTAAACGTACGACCTTTATCGGTGCTGTAAGCAATAGATTGTTGTTGAATTTTTCCGTTACTTGTATAGATGGCAACCATCGCATTTTTCCCAAAACCGGCTGTATTATTTTCATCAATCACTGCACTACCTGAAAAAATATCGCCCAGGCTATCAGGTGAAATTGCAGTAGGAAGATAAGTCCACGATGTTAAATCGGTACTTACGGCATGCCCCCAGTGCATATTGCCCCACATGGTTCCATAAGGATTGTACTGGTAAAAAAGATGATATTCACCTTCGTAATAAACCATACCGTTGGGGTCATTCATCCAGCCATATTCAGGTGTAAAATGGAATTTGGGACGATAAGTTTCATTGTATTCAAATTCAAATTTATCGGATTGTTTGATGTTTTTGATTCCGAGTGACGAGCTTTCAACTCCTTCGAAAGTCAGGCTAATTGTTTTGCCAATGTAATTCTTTACATCCAGTTTCACCCAATAGTCTATTTTATTCTGAGCCAATCGCAGGTAGAATGCCGGTGTGGCTGTGTTTGTTTTATAATCAACTACCATCTTAACCTCATTAGCCTTTTCCTCAATAGGTAAAAGTAAATAAGAATTTTCAGGTTTAAAATCTACTGTTGTGAATTTTGAGTTTTTATTGCCCTGTTGAGAATGACAGCTTGTATTGACTACAAGCATTAACAAAGTCAGAAACCGGAATGTTTTTTTCATATTAGAAAGTTGATTTTAATTACTGTGTGCAAAAATAGAAAGTATTTACAGTTTTAATTATCAAATTTGATACATCATCGTGTAAATTTGATACAATGAAAAGGGTGAAATAAGATTGATTCAGGGAGCTTTAATTCTTTAGGAATCTTTATTTATCCATTTTGCCAAGCTTAGATAAAGTATGGCAAAATGGATAAATGATAGGATATAGATGCTTATTTAATGGATATTTTAGAGCAAGCAGTGTTTCCTTCTGCATCGGTTTGCTTGAGAATATACATACCTTTCAGCATAGATGAATAGGGATTTCTTTGACTTCCATTTAATGTTTCTACAAGTTTGCCGGTCATGGTAAAAATTTCTGTTTTAATAATCTCTGCCGAAATAAAAGGACTGGAAACACCTGTTGTTGTATCATTGAATGCAACTACTTCGTCCCAGAAACAACGACTTTGTTCACCGACTATTGTTGACAAATTATAATCAATAAAAGGAGCAATGAGGAGTGTTGTGATATTTCCCATTCCGGAAGGAATTGTGAAATTTAATTTTTGCCAAACTCCCGCTGTGGTATAATTTCCAGTAACAAAAAAATTTGATGTTCCATCCTGTAATTCCAGACGAACTGTACCTGTTACATTTTTGTAAATTAATAGCGAAATGGTATTATAAACGCTTACATTTATGTTTAATCCACCAAGTCCTCCACCTGACCATTGATCACTATTTGGGCTAATCCAAATTGTTAAGGCTTTGGCTGAGGGATTGCCTTCTTTGGGATGCCAATCCACTATTTCGACTCCTGTAGAACCTGCCTGCCACCAACCTAAACCGGCATCTTCACCGTTACTAATCACTTGTTGAGAGAACATGGTCATAAATACCAAATTTGAAACTAAGAGTAAAATTGTCTTTTTCATAACATTGAATTTTAAAAAATTATTATTAGATAGAAAATTGTTTTAAGGGATTTTGTTGACTGTAAAGTCTGAGATTTTTATCGTTCCGTTATCGGAGAATATTGTCCATGGATTTTGATCCATTTTATAAATTCTGTTTGTAAATGCAACATTATCATTTACATATAAAACGCAAACTGATTTTTCAATGATGATTTTAATATTGAATATTTTGTTATCAGGAACTATCAATGGTGTAAAATTCAGTTCTTTGCTGTAAGAGCCTGTAACAAAGTTAGATTCCTTGTTCATAAACAGAGCCGGAATAGACCAGCGATTTGTTGATGTCAAATCAAAAGCAACGGAATAAATCTCCGACATATTACCACCTGCTCCAAATGAAAATCCGAACTTGTTGGATTGAGTTGCATCAATTTTCAACGAAATCTTTACAGGCGTTGTATTCCGGTTATACAGAGCATAGCTTCTGCCTGAAGTTGAAGTAATGGTGTAGATTCCATTATCACCTGTAACGTTCCCTTTTGATTTAATCTTTGCAAAATTGATAGGCTTGCTGAATTTCTTATCAACTGCTTCGGGAATTGCTGGATACAAGCGTCCATCAGGTTGTTGTACTAATTTATGGGTTACTAAAGTGCCTGCCCAGTCAAGTTCGTTTTTGCTGTTTACTTCCTGACCGGTTGAACACCAACCTGAAATATAACGGGCATTTCCGTTTGTAGCAGTTTTTGCTGCGTACAGAAATAAACCATCGAAAGTTTCATGATGTCCGGAAGCATCTCCGCAAATTTTCCATGGGCCATCAGGAGTGTCGGCTATTCGATAGAATGTTTTGCGGTGTTCATCTCTGTTGATTCTGGAAAATACAAGGTACCACTTGTTTCCCATTTTGAAAATATCGGGACATTCCAGAATTTGAGCATCCGAATCAAAATCAGTAAGTGGAGAAATCAATGTCCAGCTTAATAAATCGGGTGAAGTATAACGGACAAAAACTCCTTTTCCATCTTTAATAGATGTAACCAACATTACATAGCTCGAACGGGTGGAATCAAAGTACACGCAAGGGTCTCTGAAATTATTTTTATCATATCCATCGGGTGCCTGAAAAGTTGCATTTGGAACTTTTGTAAAGGTCTGCATATCCGTTGAAGTTGCAAGCATTACTTTCTCGGCTGGAAAAAGACTTCCGTTATGTCCGGTGTAAAAACCATATAATTTTCCATTGGCATCTTTTATAAAACTTCCGGTTCCCAAAAGTGTCTCCTGTGAACCGGCAGTCCCACAAGGAATAGCTTCTGTAAAGCTTTGAAAACTTGCATATTCTGCTGTTTTAGTACAATAAATGGGATGATCGGTTGGAGCGCCATTTCTCCAGTCCTGAAGAAAGAACACATAAAAAGTTTTATCCGCTTCATTGTAATAAGGCATTGGATCACCCACGTATCCGCTTTGCGGTTTGTAGAATGTAGCATAGCTACCTGTTTCCTGAATAATCCGAATAGTTGTTGTAGTGTCTATTGCAGATGTTTCGGGCGGAACAGGAGGATTTACACCAACGCAACCGGTACAGCATAAAAACAGGAATACAGTGGGAAGTAAAAATAATTTTCTTTTCATAATATGTTGTGATATTGTACGCGGTGCAAACTTACACCGCGTACTTTTGTAATTATTGTTTTGGATGAGCTTTCAACTGGTCCCAATACACCATTTGTGTGGTGAAATTAGGATCGTTTTTGGTGTCAACCACGTGCGGAGCAATTAAAATATTGTTGATAACAGCTGTGCGACCTGCCGGGATCAGGAATGTAAGTTCCTGCCATTCACCCAATGCATCGGCAGAATACGAAGTTTTTAGCCAGTCTTTGTTTTGCTCGCCATTGGATTGCACTTCCAACTGCACATCACCAGCAGTATATTTCAATATCATAATAGTGAATTTGTAATAAACAGCCGGGTCGATATTCACTTTGTTTTCGTTCCATAACGCACCGCCTGACCAGGGACGACCACCATCGTCACTTTCTTCTTTCCTACGTAAAATAGAAATACAGGTTGATGTGCTATTGATTCCATCTGTTTTAGGATTTACATAACCGCTGTTGATAGTACTTGCAATAGAAGCCCATGTTGGCGATACTGTTTCACCATCATACAGAACCAGTACAGGTTTTGGTTTGTCACCTAAAATTACCGTCACTTCATAAGTAAATATTGAACCTAAATAATTCAGGCTGAAATTAACCGGGTTTGTGAAGTTAACAGCTGTACCTGATTCAGGTGTCAGCGTTGCTCCATCTGTGTATTCAACCACAGGATAAATAGCAGTAACATCTGTTCCAACAGGAAGATAAACCGTAATCTTTTTTGTAATATCATCAACGTCACCTTCTATTGAACCTATTTTAAATTTAGTTATTATTGCTCTGGCAACATCAACTGAAACATTGTACTTTTGATACAAATCTTTATTGGTAACAGTAAAACTCACTATTACCAGATTTCCTTTTGCATCGACAAAATCAACAGCTTCTCCACTATTGGGAGTAACCTGAGCTCCTTCGGCAACAGTTATCTGAGGTGACAAATTTTTTAAACTTGACCCTGCCGGCAAAATAACCGATATGGTTGAATTTTCAGAATTAATGATTCCATCAACACCGTTGATACTGAAAGAGTGAATGTTTGTATCTCCTGTAATATCTAATATACTTTTCATTTCTTCATTACATGAAGTAAAAGCAAAGACAGGGCAAAGTACAAATAGTATGTAATATATTATTTTTCTCATTTTTCAATCGTTTTTAAAATCCGTAATTTTGTTGATAAATTCCCTTGCTGAAATTAATTTGCTGAATTGGAACAGGCACATATTCGTTTTTGTTTTTTGTGAATTGAGCACCCTGAAAGAATGTATGCTGAGGAGCCTGGCTCAGATAGTAAGTATTCATTACAGAATCAGCAATTCCCCAGCGAACCAGGTCAAAAAAGCGGCTTCCTTCCATGGCAAATTCCAGACGACGTTCCCAACGCAGGGCTTTTCTTGCATAATCCTGAGTCCATGTGCAGTTTACGCCATCCTGATAAGTCTGAATACCTAATTTTGTGACAGCGAATCCAATCAACCCTGTACTAACTTTAGCACGATTGCGAATTTGATTGATTAAGGGTAAAGCTGCTGCATGATTTCCATTCTCAATCAGAGCTTCAGCACGCATCAACAGCACATCTGCATATCGAATGACAATGTTGTTTTTGGAATTCGCATTCCAGGGGCCGGTTTTAACATAAAACTCACTGGCCGGATCTACATTTTCTTTCAACGAAGAATAATAACCATACATACCCGGGTTTCGGGATTGATTTTTTTCGTAATTTACATTGGTGTACTTATATGGCTTATCGGGTATTGCCACCGTGTGGAACAAACGCGGATCGACTTTATCAGTTGTTTCATTGTAATCAACACTGTTGTATGTGTCAAACAATGGTAGTCCGTTGCTTGTCTTGTATGCATTTACCAAATCCTGACTCGGCTTGTTGAAGTCGCCACCAGGTGTTGGTGTCGTTAATGCATTTCCCATGTTCAAACGTCCGAAAGTAGTTCCGTCGTCAGTTGAATATTGTACTGCAAATAAAGATTCAGGTCCGTTTTCGTAACTGCCGGGAAGAAAATTATATGCAAAATCATTTTCAAGGCGATAAGGTGAAGTCATAACAACAGCTGTCAGATCAATTACCTTCTGCATATCGGCAACATCAACCGAAGTGACGTTGTGCATATCGTCCTGACGGTAAGCTTTGTAAGTATACACTTTAGCGAGGTAAGCTGCTGCTGCAAATTTATTGGCACGCCCAACTTCGGTCTGGGTTTCAGGTAGATTTTCGTAAGCATACTGAAAATCCTCAGCAATTTTTTGCCACAATTCATCGTTGGTCATTGCAACATTCGAAACGTTGGCAATATCTTCGGGTGACATGGTTTCGTCAATATAAGGAACCATTTTGAAGATTATTTTCTGAATAAAATGCATGTGACCACGAAGAAAACGCATTTCGGCAATACGCGCTTTTTTATTTGGCATATTTGCTTCACTAATTATATTCAGCGATTTCAATGCCAGGTTGGCACGCGAAATAGCCACATAATTTCTGTACCAGAATACATCTGTATACCATGTTTCGTTTCCAATTGAGGGAGAAGATATTTCCAAAAAGTGTAGAAAATCGCCATCGTTCTGGTCATTGCCGCCTTTGTAAGCGTCATCTGAGCGTACATTCCCATAGTTCCACAAACTTAAAGGTCTGTTTATTTCATCATTGCCAATAGCGGCATAAGCCGAAATTACTTCATTTTCAATTTGTTTAGCTCCGGTTAGATTATCTACAGTCAGGGTTCCGTAAGCAGGAACTTCCAGAAAATCCTGGCAAGAATGAAGCGTGAGAATTGCTGTCAGTGCTAAAATTGTTATTTTAAATGTTTTCATATTATTCTGTATAATTTAAGGTGATATTAAAATCCTACATTTAAACCAAATGTGATGGTAGTTGAGATAGGATAGCCTAAATTGGGATTTTCAGGGTCAAGTCCGGTAAATTGACTGTTGTTGAGAGTCATTAAGTTCTGACCGCTTACATACACCCTGGTTTTGTCTAATTTAAGTTTTCTGATAAGGTTCGCCGGAAGTGAGTAACCTAACTGAAGATTACGCAATTTCAGGTACGATCCCGATTCTATGTAGTAGGATGAAAATCTCTTTTCATTGTTTAAGTCGCTGAATGATAAAGCTGGAATGTTCGAACCGGTATTGGTTGGACTCCAGGCATTTAATACCCGTGTGCCTTTATTTGAACCCAACTCATCTACTGCCCAGAAGTCAGAAAAGCGTTTCACCGTATTGTTGACTTCATTTCCGCTCATTCCCTGGAAAAATGCAGTAAAATCAAAACCATGCCAATCAAGAACAATACTCAGTCCGTATTCAAAATCAGGGTGAGGAGTTCCTAACCAGGTTCTGTCTTTTTCATCAATAACATTATCCAGGTTCACATCTTTGTACCGGATTCTACCAACTCCTTTTCCTGTTTGTGCTGCATACTGATCCACTTCATCCTGAGTCTGGAACAAACCATCAGCCACATAACCATAATATGAATTAATCGGTTTCCCAAGTATATTATCGGTTGTGCCGTTTCCACCATAATTATTTACTACACTTTCGGGCAGTTTGGTGATTTTATTCCGGTAACCTGAAATATTTCCGGTTAAATCGTAGCTCAAACCAAACGAAGTTTTTCCCCGGTAACCTAACTGAAATTCTAATCCTTTGTTTTCCATTGAAGCACCGTTTAACCAGTGATTACCTCCTTCGCCAATTGCTGCCAGATACGGGGGATCAACCAATATGTCAGTAGTATTTTTAAAATACCAGTCCGCACTACCGTATAAAGTTTGATTAAATAGTCCAAAGTCCAATCCTACATTGGTTTGTGTTGCTGTTTCCCATTTAACATAATCATTTGCCCGTTGAATTAATTGATAACCGGAGGGTAACATCCCTGAATTATTTCCTTCAATGTCATAAGCAGTACCGGTATTTGTTCCGGCTCCTGTTTCACCTATGTAATTTGCAATTATAAGTGTACGATTGGCATTGTTGGCAATTTCCTGGTTTCCGGTTTGTCCCCAGCCAACACGCAGTTTCAAATCGGATACAACATCTTTAGCATCAGTCATAAAGCTTTCCTGACTGATACGCCATCCTGCAGAGAATGCAGGAAATGTGGCATACCGGTTTTCAATACCAAAACGGGAGGAACCATCACGTCGCATGGTTACAGATGCCAGGTATCGGTCATCGTATACATAATCGACTTTTCCAAACAAGGAGATGAGCGAGTATCCGGTTGCACTTCCTGTTGCATACATTTCGCCAATACCTGCCGATGGCCACATATAATTTGGATCTTCCAATTCATACGTTCTTCTCTCGGTTGAGAAGTTGATATCTTTCTGATTATTCAGTTCTATTCCGGCAAGCAGATTAAACTGATTTTTATCTATCTTAAAATCGTAGGTGGCGATATTACTCCAGTTCCATTTCATTAATTGACTTTGAACAATTTTGGAAGATGTTAGGTCAGATCCTAATCTGCCGGTGAAACTGTAAGTCAGTAAACGTTGATAGAAATTTGAATAATCAATGCCGAAATTACTTCTGAAATGAAGGTTTTTAATGGGCTGAATATCTATATATGTATTCCCGAAAGTTCTCCAGTAGCTGTATGGATTATCTTTGTTGGCATCCAGTATTCGTGCAGGATTGTCCCTGTCGCGCATTCCTGAAGTGGCACTGGCCCAGTCACCATCGATAGTTTTAACCGGCATAATAGGCAATGATAAAATGGAGAGATCCAACACCCCGCCCGGAGCTTGTAATTCTGCTGTATGATTGACTGTAAAGTTTTCTCCAATTGTAATCAGGTCACCTAACAATTTATAAGATGAATTCATACGGGCAGAAATACGGTTGAAGTTGGTTTCTTTAATGGTTCCCTGATTATCGTAATAACCGAGTGAAAAGAAGCTGGTTGCCTTATCAGTACCGTTACTTACCGACAGATTGTAGGATTGAGCAAGTCCTGGTTTGGTTATTTCGTTGAACCAGTCCGTATTGGATGATAGCATGGTGTTTGTACCGTCTCTGGCATCAATATATTTCGGAACTTTAATTCCATTCAGAACAGCGTTCCCGTTTGTATCATATCCGTAATCGTACTTATATCCGATTTGGTTGGTATTCGGGTCAACTCCGCTATTCATCATGGCCTGCCATTGTGCTTGCCCAAACTCTTTTGTATTCAGCATATCGATAACTTTACCATATCTGGCAGAAGTTACATAGCTGTCGAAATTCACTTTTGTTTTACCTTCCTTACCCTGTTTGGTAGTAATAATAATAACACCGTTTCCTGCCCGCGAACCATAAATGCTGGCAGCTGAAGCATCGCGAAGTACCTGAATACTTTCGATATCTGCTGAATTCAACTCATGCATTCCGCTTTTTGTCGGAATACCATCGATGATGTAAAGCGGGTCTTTACTGCCCAGAGTGCCAATACCGCGAATGCGTACGGTTGCAGAACCACTCGGATTACCATCTGCACTCACATTAACTCCGGGTATTCTGCCCTGTAATGCTTTTATTGGGTTGTTTTCGCCCTGTTTCATCATTTCGCCGATATTCACGACAGAAACTGCGCCGGTAAGGTCTGCTTTCTTTTGTGATGTATAACCGGTAACAACCACTTCATCCATCAATTGAGTGTTTGTAGACATCGTTACATGAAGAACCTGGTTATTCCCGGCTTTCAATTCTTCTGTATTCATTCCTACCATTGTAAAGACTAATACTGCATCTTTATTTGGTATGGTAAGAGAATATTTACCATCTATATCAGTAATTGTTCCGGTAGAAGTTCCCTTAATTATTATGTTTACACCTATAAGACTTTCTCCGTTTTCGGCAGAAGTTACTACACCCGAAATCGTCCTTGTTTGAGCTAATAATGCAAAGCTTAAACTGCAAAAAAGAGCCAATAATTTCAACTTCCTTAAAATGTTGGTTTGAAATTTGCTTTTTACATTCATGATTTTATTTAGATTTAATGGTTAACACTACAAAGGTTGATTTATTTTTTGATAGTAGCGCAAAGTCTTTGCGCTAAATTTAATTTGACAACTGAACTCAAATAGATTTAATAAGAATAAGTTGTGATTCGTCATGATAATTTGATTTTTAGAGTTAATAATTTGATTGATTAATAATTGTGTTTTTTATAATTCGGAATTAAAAAAACATATAGTGCCTGCTTTTGAATTGATGTGATATTAAAATCACGATGCAAAAATAGAGGCTATTTATCCCAAAAACTGTCAAATTTGATTCATCATCGTGTAAAATTGATACAAAATGAATGTTTAACAAAAAAGGATGGTAGCGTAAAACTCAACCATCCTAGTATTTATATTTACTTTGGTACTTATAAAATATTTTTTGGAACCGGATATTCCATCATATATAAGATTTATCATTCAGCTATTCAGATTGTTTTGATTGAATGTGCTATGAAATAAAGATGTATCAAAAAAAATTGCCCCGGAACTTTCGTCCCGGGGCAACCACAATTAAAATATAATTTCAATATTTATTTTACCAGTACTTTTTGTACAAAGCTTCCTGATTTTACAATATAAAGGCCTGATTGAACTGCAATTCCATTAACAGCTTCAGTGGCAGACACTGATTTAATTCTTTGTCCGGAAATACTTATAATATCTACATTGTCAGTTGCGCTGGAAACATAGATTTTGTTATTCGACGAAATTAATTTCACATCTGATTTGTTAGTTTTCAAACCGGTTGCAATAGAGCCAGTAGCAGTAATATCATACCAAAAACGAGTTCCATTGGTTATTTCAAATCTTACAGATTTTGTTGTAGCATCAGCAACATTTGCAAGCAATGAAACTTCGAGGGTATCATTTGCTATACCTGATACAGGAGCTGCGATATCGAGGCTATAAGTTAATGTAGTCGCATTTTCGGTTTTGATAATATAAGGAACGTCGATTGTAAAAGCTCCGGTCGCATCTTTTGCTTTAACTGCACCTGTTGCAGCAAATGAGAATGCAGCCTGATGTGCGCTACCATCGTTTGATTCCTTTATATTCATATTCTGTACACGGCCAACGGATGTCAGATAGAATTTTACCGGAACATTGGCTAACGCTGCAACTGGAACTGTTGTGCCTCCAGTATAATCCGAAGATGTTCCTGTAGTAATGGTTCCATTGCTGTGATCAAGGTAAGTGTTTACAGTTGACGCAGCTGCTGCCAATACTGGAGCTTTCCACAAGGCAACCTGATAAACAAAAGTGAGATTATCAAAAACAATAATCGGATCAGTTACAAGCGGTACATTATTAGCATCAACGGCATTTGGTAGTCCATCAACAACAGCAGATGCATTTTCCGTTCCCATAGTTTTGATAATAATATACACGGGTTTATTTGAGAACGCGGCCGGAGTAACGCCAATAGCAGTAGCAAGACTTTTAGTTGTCATTCCGCTTCCGGTTGTGTAAAAATTCATGACAGAGTCTCCTATCATATTAGCCGGAGTAAATGTTGAACTTTTATATACACGTAAGCTGTAAGTTGCAGTTTTACCTGAATTACCGGCATCCAAAGTATTAATATCCATTGTGATGTCATCAATAACCTGTTTTCCTGCCAGATTAATATAGAATCCATATTCAACACGCTTTACTTTTCCGGGATACATGCCAAATGCAGCATCACCGGCACCTACATTGAATAAACATGTAGCCGGTCTTGACAGTGAATCGGAAGTATTACCATTAATTGTTGCAAAAGTTCCGGATACGATTGATTTGTTCATGATTTTTTTAAGAGAATCTACGCTATACACATAAACCGGATTGCGGTTCCCTCCATAATTATTACAATCAGATGTGCCAAATTTGTATTCAGTTGTAGTTGTTGCATTAACAAAACCTTTCATCTGAAGTCCTTTTTGAGTCTGTGCTTTACGCCAGTTGATGGAGTCCTTACCTAAACTGGCCGTAGCTTTGGCTGGTGCCCAGCTGGCAGGTGTTGCAATGTAATCGGTGTTGAAATTCACCAGAAAGGTGTCCTTGTCATTATAATTGACATTTTTAAGGACCTGACCAATCCGGGCGTTAGTTGATAAGTTGAATTGAGCAAAAGCTCCCCCCAACACAAATGCACTTAAGAGTGCTGTGAAGAATAGTTTTTTCATATCTGTTGATAGTTTTAAAATTGTAAATTATAAGGATAATATATTTCTAAGACGTGGAGTATTTAGGTGTGTACTCAATTTGTAAACAAAATACAATAAAATTATTTCAGGCTGTAGGATTGTTGATAAGCTTCCTGTGATTCATAATTTTAAAAATAATTTGAGTACTATATTCACTTTTCATCGTCTCTGTTTTATGTATAATTTCGATATTTGTAATTTTAATGTTTAGAAAAATAAGATTGATGATAAAATTGACACATCTTTTTATTGCTGCTTTTCTGTTTGTATTATTTTCATGCAACGCTGAAAAAGAGTACTTTGTGTCTACTTCTTTTCATGAACCCGCCAATGAAGGTCTTCGTTATATCTATAGTGAGGATGGAATTCATTGGGACAGTATACCCGGGACATGGCTTAAACCGGTTTTGGGAAACCAACAGGTACTGAGAGATCCATCCATGACCCGTACGCCTGATGGTGTCTATCATTTGGTTTGGACCACCAGCTGGAAAGACGATCTTGGGTTTGGATATGCAAACTCTAAAGACCTTATTCATTGGTCGAAACAAAAAATGATACCGGTAATGAAAAAGGAACCTACAACCGTGAATGTCTGGGCACCGGAGATTTTTTATGACGAAATAAAAGATGAGTTTGTAGTCGTGTGGGCATCCTGTATTCCGCTGCGGTTTAAGAAAGGCATTGAAGAAGAAAATAATAATCACCGACTGTTCTATACCACAACCAGGGATTTTAAAACGATTTCGGAAACAAAGTTGCTTTACGATCCAGGATTCAGCTCCATCGATGCAACGATTGTAAAACGTGGGAAATCAGATTATGTGTTGGTATTTAAAGACAATACCCGTCAGAGCCGTAACCTGAAAGTGGCCTTCGCAAAATCACCAACCGGTCCATATTCTAAACCAAGTACATCTTTTACACAAAGTTATACCGAAGGTCCCACAGTTGAAAAAATTGGCGATAATTATTTGGTGTATTTTGATGAATACAGGAAATTTGCTTACGGTGCCGTTGTAACAAAAGATTTCATACACTTCAATAATATTTCTAAGGAAATCTCTATTCCTCAGGGACATAAACACGGTACTATTTTTAAAGCTCCGGCATCATTCATCGGGAATCTGAAAAAAACGTACGAGATGAGTCGTATTCAACAAAATGATTCTACATCAAAAGACCTTACTATAATTAAGTAGAAACTTAATTATCTTTGTATTCATTTCTTAAATTCAGGATGAAAAAATCAACTAAAATAGTTATCTCATGTGTATTGGCTTGTCTGTCAATGACTCAGGTTGCTGCGCAAAATAAAATTCATTATACCGGTGCTGAGCTTTCCAATCCGGCTTACCACGACGGGCAACTTTCGCCGGTCATTGGTGTACATAATATTCAGGTGATGCGCGCAAACCGCGAACAGCCGGACGTTTCGAACTGCAATGGCTGGACGTATAACCACCAACCCATGCTGGCATATTGGAACGGAAAATTTTACCTTCAATTTCTGAGTGGGGAAGTCGGCGAACACATTCCGCCTTCGCAAACTTTTCTGCAAACCTCCGTTGATGGCTATAACTGGACAAATCCCGAAGTTCTGTTTCCTCAATACAAAGTTCCCGATGGCTATACCAAACCTGATTATCCGGGCGTGGCAAAAGATTTGAAAGCGATTATGCATCAGCGTGTCGGATTTTATGTTTCAAAATCAGGCAAACTCATCACCATGGCAAACTATGGCGTTGCACTTGATAAAAAAGATGATCCGAATGATGGTAACGGTATTGGACGCGTGGTGCGTGAAATAAAGAAAAACGGAACTTACGGACCAATTTATTTTATATATTATAATCATGCTTTTAATCAGAATAATACAGATTATCCCTATTTTACCAAAAGCAGAGACAAAGATTTTGTAAAAAGCTGTCAGGAAATTCTGGAAAATCCCTTGTACATGATGCAGTGGGTTGAAGAAGCCGACCGGGGTGATAAGCTTATTCCGTTGAATAAAGAATATAAAGCGTTCAATTATTACCATTTACCCGATGGAAAAGTGGCTTGTTTGTGGAAACATGCATTGACTTCGATCAGCGAAGATGGTGGAAAAACATGGGCTCAACCTGTGGAGCGTGCCAAAGGTTTTGTGAACAGCAATGCCAAAATCTGGGGACAACGCCTTACGGATGGAAATTATGCTACCGTCTATAACCCTTCGGAATATCGTTGGCCGCTGGCTATTTCCACTTCGGCTGACGGACTGAATTATTCAACATTAAATCTGGTTCACGGTGAAATAACCCGTATGCGTTACGGAGGTAATTATAAATCGTACGGACCGCAATATACACGTGGTATTCAGGAAGGAAACGGAATCCCGACTGATAAAAATCTGTGGGTCACTTACAGCGTGAACAAAGAAGATATGTGGATTTCGTGCATTCCTGTTCCCGTTAAAATTAATCCCACGACGCAGGCAAACGATAATTTTGAAAATATCAGTCAAATATCCGGACTGAACGACTGGAACATTTACTCGCCTCTTTGGGCTCCGGTTTCACTGGAAAAAAAAGATGGCAAAAACTGGCTGACACTGAAAGATAAAGATCCCTTCGATTTTTCCAGGGTGGTACGTAAAATTCCTGCTACAAAAGAGTTGAAAGTCTCATTTGATATGCTGGCCGATCAGAGCAATACAGGTATTTTCCGGATAGAATTTTTGGACGAAAATGGCATTGTCTGTTCACGACTTGAATTGGGAAACGACAGCAGTTTTCGTGCAAAAGGCGGGTCCCGTTTTTCGAATATGATGAAATACGAAGCCGGTAAAATCTATCACGTTGAAGCTAAATTATCTGTGGAAAATCGCAGCATAACGGTTTCTGTGGATGGAAAACAGGTTGGAATCCGCATGTTCTTTGCACCGGTCCGGTCTATAGAACGGGTTGCTTTCAGTACCGGCGAAACCAATGATTTTCCGACACCGGAAACACCCGCAGACCAGGAATATGATGTGCCAAATGCCGGCGGACAGGATGCGCTTGCTGTTTTCCGTATTGCCAGTTTCAAAACCGAATCGTCAGACAATAATGTTTCAGCTGCTATTCTGAAATACTCTGATTTCAAACATTATGTTGATTATTTCAACACGATGGAAGATGAAAATATCGTACAGGCCATTCCGAATGCACAGGCAAACGAATGGATGGGAAAGAATATTCCGCTGTTTGAATGTCCGCAAAAGAATTTTGAAGAAATGTATTATTATCGATGGTGGACAATCAGAAAACACATAAAAGAAACACCCGTTGGTTACGGAATGACTGAGTTTCTGGTAAACCGTTCGTATGCTGATAAATATAATCTGATTTCTTGTGCCGTTGGTCATCATATTTATGAAAGCCGCTGGTTGCGGGATACGACTTATCTGAATCAGATTATCCGCACATGGTATCGCGGCAACGAAGGCGGTCCGATGAAAAGAATGATGAACTTCAGTTCCTGGAATATCGATGCGCAACTGAACCGCTATTTTGTAACCGGCGACAAAGCATTTCTGATTAATTTATTGAAAGATATGGAAGCCGAATATACCCGTTGGGAAAATACGCACCGCCTGAAAAACGGATTGTACTGGCAAGGCGATGTGCAGGACGGCATGGAAGAAACCATCAGTGGCGGACGGAAAAAACAATACGGCAGACCGACTATCAACAGTTATATGTATGGTAATGCCAAAGCGTTGTCGACGATAGAATTGTTGGCCGGAAACAAAGAATTAGCTAACTTGTATTCTATTAAGGCGGATACCATCAAATCATTGGTACAGGACAAACTCTGGAGTACGAAACAGGGATTTTTCGAAACCATGCGCACCGACAGTCTGGCCAATGTGCGTGAAGCCATCGGTTATCTGCCCTGGTATTTCAATCTTCCGGACGCCAATAAATTCGATAGCGCCTGGACACAAATTACCGACGAAAATGGTTTTTCAGCACCTTATGGTATGACAACTGCCGAGCGTCGCCATCCCGAGTTTCGTACACGTGGCGTTGGAAAATGCGAGTGGGACGGTGCCATCTGGCCTTTTGCCACTTCACAGACCTTGACTGCTTTGGCAAATTTCATGAACAATTATTCTCAAAAAGTAATGACCGACAGCGTCTATTTCCGTCAACTTGAATTATTGGTAGAGTCACAATATCACCGCGGTCGTCCTTATGTGGGCGAATATATGGACGAGATTACCGGTTACTGGCTCAAAGGTGATCAGGAACGCAGCCGATATTACAACCACTCCACTTTCAACGATTTGATTATCACAGGACTTGCCGGACTTCGTCCCCGCATGGACAACACGCTGGAAGTAAATCCGCTTTTACCCGATGGAAAATGGGACTGGTTCTGTCTGGATAATGTGCGTTATCATAATCATAATCTGACCATTGTGTGGGATAAAAACGGCGATCGGTATCATCTTGGTAAAGGTTTGCGTATATTTGTGGATGGAAAAGAGGTTGGACATGAAGACACTCTGACTAAAATTACTTGTTTAGATGTTTTGAAATAAAGAAATAATTTACAATGACACGAAAAATCTCAATTTTATCAACTTTAGTACTTTTAGTCTCTTTCGGACTACACGCCGAACGCATCGATATGCGTAAAGCCGGAGCCAATCCTTCAGGTACAAAGCTGAACACCATAATGATCAATAAAACCATCGATAAACTAAATGCTAACGGTGGCGGTACCTTGTTTTTTCCTTCCGGTAAATATCTGACCGGAGCCATCAGGATGAAAAGTAATATCACCATCGAGTTGGAAGCCGGTGCCATACTTTTGTTTTCCGATAATTTCGACGATTATTTACCTTTTGTGGAAATGCGTCACGAAGGAATTCTGATGAAAAGTTTTTCACCGCTCATTTATGCCGTTGATGCTGAAAACATCACCATCAAAGGCGAAGGGAAAATAGATGGACAAGGGAAAAAATGGTGGGATGAATTTTTCCGTGTTATTATTGATCTGAAAGACAATGGGATGCGCGATATCAACAAATACCAATCCATGTGGGACCAGGCAAATGATGTGAAAGCACTATATGCCGAAACCAACGAAGATTATGTTTCATCCATGCAACGCCGGTTTTTCCGTCCGCCGTTTATCCAGCCTGTCCGTTGTAAAAACGTTAGAATAGAAGGAATCACAATTGTAAATTCACCTTTTTGGACCGTCAATCCTGAGTTCTGCGAAAATGTTACGATCGACCGGGTTACCATCAACAATCCGCTTTCGCCCAATACTGACGGTATTAATCCCGAATCATGCCGCTATGTGCATATTTCCAACTGTCACATTTCGGTAGGCGACGATTGTATCACCCTCAAGAGCGGACGCGACTTGCAGGGACGTAAGCTGAATGCACCAAATGAAAATATTACCATTACGAATTGTACCATGTTGGCCGGCCACGGTGGTGTGGTGATTGGCAGCGAAATGAGCGGTGGAGTCAAAAAAGTTGTGATCAGTAACTGTGTTTTCGACGGAACAGACCGTGGGATACGCATCAAATCAACCCGTGGTCGTGGCGGCGTAGTGGAAGATATACAGATCAGCAATATTGTGATGAAAAACATTCAGGAAGAGGCCATTATTCTGGATATGCTTTACACTAAAATGTCAGTTGAGCCGGTAAGTGATCGCACCCCCATTTTCAGGAACATCAATATCAGTAATGTCACCGGCTCGGATGTGTTGATTCCGATAAAAATCCGTGGTTTGGAAGAATCGCCTATTTCAAATATTACGCTTACAAACATTAATATCGACGGTAAACAAAAAAGCATTTTTCAAAATTGTAAGAACATTAAAATGACTGATGTTTTTGTGAATGGAGAGAAACTATCAGTTGAATGAAGTACAATTTAATGATGTACTATTGAAACATTAAAGATATTCCAAATGAAAAAAACATTATTTATAGCATTCTTATTTTCAACATTATTGGCTGCTGCTCAAACTCCGGTATTCGAGAACCAGTTTTCCCGTCCACTCGGGCAGGTTCTTCAGGAAATCAGTACCCGTTTCAATGTGAAATTGAAATACGATGTTGATACGGCTGGTAAAGTAGTAAATTTTGCCGATTTCCGTATCCGTCCATATTCGATCGAAGAATCATTGACCAATGTATTGTCGCTTTTCGACTTTAAATTTGTAAAACAAGACGATACAACCTACAAAATCAAATCCTACGAATATCCCCGTCGTACGCCCGAAGATGGAAAAAAAATGCTGACTTATCTGAATTCACTTTATAAAGACTCAGCAGAGTGGAATACACGAAAAGCTTGTCTGAAAAAGGAAGTCCGTGAAAAATTACAGATAGATCCTGTACTGGCGAAACGCGTAAATTCAAAACCGATTCTTTCAAAAATCCGTAAATACGATGGTTATTCGGTTCAAAATTTTGCCATTGAAAATTTGCCCGGATTGTATGTTTGCGGTTCCATTTATAATCCGCTCAGCAAGGGAAAACATGCGTTGATTCTTTGTCCGAACGGACACTGGGGGGATGGGCGTTATAACAAAGATGAACAAACCCGCTTTGGTACCCTTGCCCGCATGGGTGCAACCTGTGTCAGTTACGATCTTTTCGGTTGGGGAGAATCGGAATTGCAGGTTACGGGGACGGCACACCGTACTTCGGTGGCACACATCATTCAGATTATGAATGGCCTGACGATTCTCGATTATATGCTGACCCGCAAAGACATTGACGCTGTGAAAGTCGCTTCAAACGGCGGTTCCGGAGGCGGTTCACAAGTGGTTTTACTTTCCCTGCTCGATGATCGTTTTACGGCTGCCTGTCCAACGGTTAGCCTGGCTTCGCACTTCGATGGCGGTTGTCCCTGTGAAAGCGGAATGCCGGTTTCACTGGCTTGTGGCGGAACAAACAATGCGGAGTTAATGGCTACATTTGCTCCGAAGCCGGTTTGTGTAATTTCGGATGGAAATGACTGGACGGCTTCCGTGCCTGAGCTTGAATTCCCTTATTTGCAAAGAATTTACGGTTTTTATAATGCATCCGATAAAGTTTCCAATGTGCATTTGGCTGCCGAGAAACACGATTTTGGAATTAATAAACGGGATGCGGTTTACGATTTCTTTCTCAAAACTTTTAGCTTAAACAAAACCATGCTCGATGAAAGTAAAGTAACCATTGAACCAATAAAAGCAATGTTGAGTTTTGGTGAAAATGGAGAATTGATGCCCCAAAATGCCATTCGTGATTTCAAAATGGTGGAAAAATTTTTCAATAAAAAAGCAGATGCCAGAATCAATTCGGATATTGATGCAGAAAAGCGGGCTCAATCCTGGACTGATTCTCTGAAATTGAACGATAAAGAAAAAGAAGCAAGGGTTAAAGCGGTAATTCTGAAACATATCAAAGCGGTACGCGACTGGCATAACGAGCATCCATACACGTTGGTGCCCGAAGGCATTAATCCGATAACAGGTGCAGTTCTTAACAATGTTCAGCGTGAAGTAATCATCAATTCAGCAAAACCGGCATCTGTTCACGAAAACCTGATGAACGGACTGCGTAAAGACTTGACTGAAGAGCAGGTTGAAAAAATACTTGATTTTTATACCATCGGCAAAGTTGCTTTCACCATGAAAGGTTATCAGGCTATCGTCCCCAATATTACCGAAAAGGAAGAAGCGTATATTCTCAGCCAGCTCAAATTAGCACGTGAACAAGCCGTTGATTATAAAAGTATGAAAGCCATTTCTGCCATTTTTGAAATTTATAAAGACAAATGCGAAAAGTACCTGAACGACAACGGTCGTAACTGGAAACAAATGTACAAGGATTTTACAAACAAAATAAAAGCGGAGAAAGAGGCAAAGAAGAAAGCGGAAGAAAAGAAATAAATTTCACGTAAGAATATTGAAAATGGCAGCCTGAAGTTGATTTGTGCTGCCGTTTTCTGTTATAGAAGCAGTCATTTTATGTAAATACTGAATTATACTTCAATAATTATATATAGATACTGAATTAAAGTACAATTATAATTCAACAAAGTCAAGATAATTAGCTTTATTAATTGCTGAAAATTGAGAATCCGGATAGTTGTCGGTAAATGCTCTTGGAACTTTCGACATTTTTTCTCCCCATTTGAATTCGAAGGCATTTACCTTACCCGACGACTCTTCTATCAAATCGATTTCTTGTCCGTCATAAGTCCGCCAGAAGTAAAAGGTTTTATTTTCAGACGAATTATAGTTTTGTTTTACTCGTTCACTTCTAAATACATGACAATAAATACAATTACTAAACAAGATAAGAATAGAACGCGGATTTACACGGGTTTAGCGGATAAAAAAACGGATAAAAAATACTTCGTATTTTGATTTTCAAAGATAATCTATTAATACTGCCCTTATTGCAAAAAGAATAAATAATAAAACCTGCCTACCGCAGGTAGGCTCACATGTAACATTTCAAAGCATCTTAAACAAAAATTGTTTGTTCCTGAAAATCATTCCAATTTATTGGAATTAAAATCCGTTATTATCCGCTAAACCCGTGTAAATCCGCGTTCTATTCTTTTTTGTCATGTACTTAGCGTTCACTTATAAAATAATTTTCCCACAATTGTTCTACATCGGTTCGAAGTGCCAATTGAAGAAATTACCAGTTTAATGATATTATGTCACTAATATATCTACAAATCAACATTACTTGCTAAATTTCAATTCACTACAAAAACTAAGTACAAAATTTCCCGTTAAACGTCAGTACTTAAGATAAATTGACTCCGCATGAACCATACAACAAATAAAATCACCCTATCTATATTTCTTATTCTCTGTGCAATCAACTCATTGTATGCACAAACCAACGACTATAAACTCTGGTACGACAAACCTGCTCAGGTATGGACGGAGGCTTTACCCCTGGGAAACGGTCGTTTGGGGGCCATGGTTTTTGGAAATCCGGGAACGGAACAAATACAACTAAACGAAGCAACCATCTGGGCAGGTCGTCCGAATAATAACGCCAATCCCGATGCATTGGAAAACATCCCCAGGGTTCGTGAGTTGGTTTTTGAAGGTAAATACCTCGAAGCGCAAACACTCGCCACCGAAAAGGTGATGTCCAGAACCAACTCGGGAATGCCCTACCAGACTTTTGGTGATTTACGCATCTCTTTCCCCGGACATACCCGTTACACAAATTATTACCGCGAATTAAGTCTTGATTCGGCACGTGTTTTGGTGCGATATCGCAACGATGGAGTGAACTATAAACGGGAGGTGATCACATCTTTTGTCGATCAGGTGGTGATGATACATCTGACTGCCAGTAAGAAAAATAAAATAAATTTTAATGCAATTCTGACTTCTCCTCATCAGGATGTGATGATAAACTGTGATGAGGATTGTGTTACACTTGATGGAGTAAGCTCGTCACACGAGGGCTTGAAAGGGAAAGTGCTGTTTCAGGGAAGGATGACTGTAAAATCGCAGGGTGGAAAAATCTCGTGCAAGGACGGAGTTCTGGCGGTGGAGAATGCCAACGAAGCTACACTTTATGTATCTATTGCCACGAACTTTAATAACTACAAAGACATTGAGGGTAATGCTGCGGAGCGAACAAAAAACTACCTCGATAAAGCTGTACAGCACACTTATTTTGAAGCTAAAAAAACGCATACCGACTTTTTCAGACAATATATGCATCGTGTTTCGCTGAACCTTGGCGAAAACCGTTCGAAGGAAACGACTGACAAACGGGTTGAAAATTTTGCCAAAACAAATGATGCCCATTTGGTGGCTACTTACTTCAACTTCGGACGATATCTGTTGATTTGTTCCTCGCAACCAGGCGGACAGGCGGCCAACCTGCAGGGAATCTGGAACGACAAACTTTTTCCCCCGTGGGACAGCAAATACACCACGAATATTAATCTGGAAATGAATTACTGGCCGGCGGAAGTTGCTAATTTGAGTGAGTTGTACGAGCCAATGCTTCGGCTCACCAAAGAAGTAAGCGAAACGGGACAGGAGACAGCAAAAATAATGTACGGAGTCGACGGGTGGGTGCTGCATCACAATACCGACATCTGGCGTATGACCGGTGCAGTTGACAAGGCGCCTTCGGGTATGTGGCCGACCGGTGGCGCCTGGCTTTGCCGTCAGATGTGGGAACATTATCTGTACACCGGCGATACGGTTTTTCTGAAATCCGTTTATCCAATCATGAAAAATGCGGGTCTGTTTTTCGATAATATTATGGTTAAAGAACCGGTAAACAACTGGTTGGTGGTGTGCCCAAGCAACTCTCCCGAAAATACACATGCCGGAAGCGATGGAAAAGCCACCACAGCTGGCGGTGTGACCATGGATAATGAATTAATTGCTGATTTATGGACTTCCATAATTGCAAGTTCGAAAATTCTGAATATTGACGATGATTTTGCCGGTCATCTGCAAACCAGATTGAACGAAATGGCTCCCTTTCAGATTGGTCGCTGGGGACAATTGCAGGAATGGATGTTCGACTGGGACAATCCGGAAGATATTCACCGCCATGTTTCGCATTTGTGGGGATTGTTTCCCGGTAATCAGATTTCGCCTTACCGCACCCCCGAATTGTTCGATGCGGCTCGTACTTCGTTGATTCATCGCGGTGATCCGTCGACAGGCTGGAGCATGGGCTGGAAAGTATCTCTTTGGGCACGTTTGCTCGATGGAGATCATGCATATAAGTTAATTACCAATCAACTCTCGCTGGTACGTAATGAGAAAAAGCAAGGTGGAACCTATCCGAATCTGTTCGATGCACATCCGCCCTTTCAGATTGATGGAAACTTCGGTTGCACAGCCGGAATTGCCGAAATGCTGATGCAAAGTTACGATGGATTTATTTACCTGTTGCCTGCTTTGCCTTCGGTATGGAAAAGTGGTGAATTCAAAGGACTGGTAGCCCGCGGCGGTTTCGAAATGGATTTAAAATGGAAAGAAGGAAAAATTGAACAGGTCACTATTCAATCAAAAAATGGTGGAAATTGTCGTTTGCGGTCGTTGACTCCGCTCACAGGAACCGGACTGACCGAAGCAAATGGCGAAAACCCTAATCCATTGTTTGCTGTTCCAACTGTTTTAAAACCTTTGATTAATGAAAATGCAAAATTAAATACAGTGGATTTGAAAAATACCTATCTTTACGATTTAAAAACGGAAAAAGGACAGACTTATAAAATAATAATGAAGACCCTCAATCCCTAAAGGGGAACTTAAGAAAAGAATCCCTGGACCTTAAAAAAGGGAAGCAAAATAAAAGAACCCCTAAAGACCCCCAACCCCTAAAGGGGAGTTAAATTACAACTATTAATTATAATAAAAGATGAATATAAAAAGAATTTTCAGAGACAAAACTAACTTTAATTCCCCTTTAGGGGTTGGGGGTAAAGACAAAACTAACTCCAACTCCCCGCAATTTGCCCCGCTTGCGGGAGGGGTTGGGGGTCTTTTCCTTTTTATTTTTCTTTTTGTTTCGTCTTCTCTTTTTTCCGCCAATCTCCCCTGGGACAATGGAAAGTTGCAGGTTAGTGAAAATCATCGGTATCTGCAACACGCAAACGGCACGCCTTTTTTCTGGTTGGGTGATACGGGCTGGTTATTGCCCGAACGGTTAAATCAGGACGAAGCAGATTTTTACCTCAACCAATGTAATAAGCAAGGATACAATGTGGTACAGGTACAAACCATTAATGAAGTTCCGGCCCTCAATATCTATGGGCAATCGTCCATGCCCGATGGATTTGATTTTAAAAACATCAACAAAAAGGGCGTTTATGGTTATTGGGATCACATGGACTATATCATAAAAATGGCTGAAAAAAAAGGAATTTACATTGGAATGGTATGTATCTGGGGAGGATTGGTTGATGCCGGAAAAATGAATGTGAAAGAGGCCCAGGCTTATGGTAAGTTTTTGGGCGATCGCTATAAAAACTCACCCAATATCATCTGGTTTATTGGTGGTGATATTCGTGGCGATAAAAAAACGGAAGTTTGGGAAGCACTGGCAAACGCAATAAAAGCAGAGGATAAAAACCATTTAATGACTTTTCATCCACGTGGACGCACCTGCTCATCTACATGGTTTAACAATGCAACATGGCTCGACTTTAATATGTTCCAGAGCGGACACAGGCGCTATGGACAACGCAAAGGCGACGGCGATTATACCATCGCTGAAAATACAGAAGAGGATAGTTGGCGATATGTAGAAAAGAATCAGGCTATGACACCATTAAAACCGGTCATTGACGGTGAACCTTCGTACGAAGACATTCCGCAGGGTTTACATGATTTCAATGAAGTGCGCTGGAATGCCAACGATGTGCGCCGTTATGCGTACTGGTCGGTTTTTGCCGGCTCGTTTGGTCATACTTACGGTCATAATTCGATCATGCAATTTTACAAACCGGGTATTATGGGTGCTTACGGGGCGACTCGTGCCTGGTACGATTGTATGGAAGATCCCGGTTTTATCCAGATGAAATATTTAAAAAAACTGATGCTGACTTTTCCGTTCTTCGAACGTGTGCCTGACCAAAGTGTAATAGCCGGTCAAAACGGTGAGCGTTACGACCGAGCCATAGCCACCCGTGGTAAAGATTATTTGTTGGTCTATAATTATACCGGTCGTCCCATGCAAATTGACTTGTCGAAAATAAGCGGTGCCATGAAAAACTGCTGGTGGTTCAATCCTAAAAATGGAGAATTACAATATATCGGAGCATTTGAAGGTGGTAAAACTGCTGACTTCCCTATTGATGTAGCTTATAATTCAGGAAACGACCGCGTTTTGATAGCGGTGGATTCGGCGAAAGAATATATTAAAAATTTGCAAGAGAAATAATTTGATAAACTGACAATTTGAAAATTTAACAATAATATCACGAAGTAAATAATGGCGATGCAAACCATCGCACGAGGAACAACTATCTGCTGAATATCATGAAATCAAATATAATCTTTTTACTTGTGCTTCTGTCATTCAGTGCTGCACTGAGTTCCACTATCTCAGTAACGTCCATGCGCACCGAAGGAATGACCAATCCGTTGGGAATAGATGTGGAAACTCCGCGTTTCAGCTGGAAGTTGGAAGCTACCACCGAGCAAAACGTGATGCAAAAATCCTATCAGATTCTGGTGGCTTCAACGGCTGAAAATCTGGCAAAGGAGAACGGGGATGTGTGGAACAGTGGGAAAGTTTTATCGGAGGAGTCGCTCTGGATTCCTTTTGCAGGAAAGGCACTGGAAAGCAATGCTCCTTATTTCTGGAAGGTAAAAGTGTGGACAAACAAAGGCGATAGCAAATGGAGTTCAACTGCGAAATGGAGTATGGGGCTGCTTAGCGAGAACGACTGGAAAGCGCAATGGATCGGACTCGAAAAAGCCATGCCCTGGGACGACGAAAGTTATTACAGCCGGCTTTCTGCCCGTTACCTGCGCAAGGAATTTCCGGCAACAAAAGCGGTTAAACGCGCCACGGTTCATATTTCAGGCCTGGGACTTTACGAATTATTTCTCAACGGGAATCGGGTGGGAGATCAGGTTCTGGCTCCGGCGCCGACTGATTATCGTAAAACTGTGCTTTACAATACCTACGATGTAACTTCATTGATTCATCAGGGGGATAATGCTGTCGGTGTGACCCTTGGTAACGGACGGTTTTACACGATGCGTCAGCATTATAAACCCTATAAAATCCCAAACTTTGGTTATCCTAAATTGCGCCTGGTTCTGATTATGGAATATGCGGACGGAACCGTTGAAACTATAGGCAGTAAACCGGACTGGAAACTAACATCCGACGGACCTATTCGCAGCAATAACGAGTATAATGGCGAAGAATACGATGCAAATAAGGAACTTTCAGGTTGGTCGCAGGTTGGATATGACGATGCGGCGTGGATGGATGCCGAACGTGTAAGTATACCCGATGGAACGCTCCGGGCACAAATGATGCCGGGAATGAAAGTGGTGGAAAAAATTACCCCTGTCTCAATAAAACCATTGGGAAACAAATATATTCTCGATCTGGGACAAAATATGGCAGGTTGGTTGCGCATGCATGTTCAGGGCAACAAAGGAGACACTATTCAACTCCGTTTTGCTGAAACTTTACAGAAGAACGGGGAACTTTATACCGAAAACCTGAGAAGTGCCCGTTCTACTGACGTTTATATTCTTAAAGGTGATGCTTCGGGCGAAGATTGGGCACCACGCTTTGTCTATCATGGTTTCCGATTTGTAGAAATCAGCGGTTTGAAATATACGCCAGTAATTTCTGATTTTACCGGCGAAGTAGTGAACGACGAAATGGAGAGTCTGGGTACACTCACAACTTCGAACGATATTTTAAATCAGGTATTGAAAAATGCCTGGTGGGGTATTCGGGGCAATTATAAAGGCATGCCGGTAGATTGCCCGCAGCGGGATGAGCGTCAACCCTGGTTAGGCGACCGCTCGATGGGTTGCTGGGGTGAAAGTTACCTGTTCGACAACAACGCTATGTATGCCAAATGGGGCGACGATATTCGGGATGCGCAACGTCATGACGGTTGCATTCCCGATGTGGCACCTGCCTATCTGATCTATTACAGCGACAATGTTACCTGGCCTTCCACTTTTTTGATGCTGTCGGACATGACATACACGCAATTCGGCAATAAAAAACCAATTGCAGACAATTATGCCGCCATGAAAAAATGGATGGAGCATATCAGAAAGAATTACATGACCGATAAGTATATCGTTACACGCGACGAATATGGTGACTGGTGCGTGCCACCCGAAAGTATGGAACTGATTCACAGTCTTGATCCGAAGCGTAATACCAACGGTGAGCTTATTTCAACCGCGTATTATTACAAAATGCTGCAACTGATGACGCGTTTTGCCAACGTGCAGGATTTGAAGGAAGATGCAAAACAATTCACAGCCCTGGCCGAAAAAGTAAACGAAGGTTTCAACCTAAAATTCTTCCGGTCCGATTCCCTTTTCTACGGAAACAACACGGCCACTTCGAATTTACTGCCGCTGGCTTTTGGTATGGTGCCGAAACAATATAGCGACACGGTTTGCAAAGAAATTATTAAAACCGTGGTGGCAAACAATACTCCGCTAATCAATACCGGAATGATCGGTACACAATGGCTTATGCGCGAACTCAGTAAAATGGGACGTGCTGATGTGGCATTTGCTTTGGCTTCGAACGATAAATATCCGTCCTGGGGTTACATGGCTGCCAACGGGGCAACCACCATCTGGGAACTTTGGAATGGTAACACCGCAAGCCCAAAAATGAACTCGGGCAATCATGTGATGTTGCTTGGTGATCTTTTGCCCTGGGCTTATGAAAACCTTGCCGGAATAAAAACAAGCTCCGAAAAAGTAGCTTTCAGACATATCATTCTGAAGCCGGATTTTGATATTCCGGATCTGGAAAAAATTGATGCATCGTACATGACGCCTTACGGCAAAGTGGTGAGCAAGTGGAAAAAAACCTTGATGCATCTCGACTGGGAAGTGACCATCCCGGCCAATACCACCGCCGAAGTTTTTTTACCGAACGGGAAACCGGAAAAAATAGGTTCGGGTACATATACCTACAGTATGGAAATTCCACAGAAAATAGGAATTGTAACAAATGAATTTTTGTACGAGAAAGCAGATTTTCCTCAATGTCATGCGGCTACCATTGTAGAAACAACGAATGGTGATTTGGTAACTGCATTTTTCGGAGGAACACGCGAAGGTAATCCAGATGTTTGCATCTGGACATGCCGGAAAGATAAGGGAAGCGATAAATGGACAGCACCTTTAAAAGTCGCTGATGGCGTGCTCAGTCCGACAGTTCGGAAAGCCTGTTACAATCCGGTTTTGTATCAAATACAAGATGGAGCGTTGATTTTATTTTATAAAATAGGAAACCGGGTTTCTGACTGGACCGGTTATCTGAAGATGAGTAATGACGGTGGTCGTACGTGGAGTAAAGATTTTCAGCTGCCTGATGGTTATCTGGGGCCAATCAAGAATAAAATTGTGGATGTGGACGGAAAAGCCATTGCTCCTTCAAGTACAGAGTCCGGAGGTTGGAAAGTGCATTTCGAAATTGCAGAAGATGGTGGACGAAAAACGCATATTGTTGGTCCTTTGGATGCAGAAAAAGCGTTGATGACACAGGATATGGTTCCTTTGGAAGGATCAAAAAAAGAGGATCCTGAAGGTGGAGACAATGCTACTGCTACCACCATTCAGGCTATTCAACCAAGTATTTTGAAACACAAAGATGGACGATTGCAGATTCTTTGTCGTACACGTAACGGAAAGATTGCCACTGCGTGGAGTTCGGATAAAGGAGAAACCTGGACACCGCTTTCTCTTACAAATTTACCGAACAATAATTCAGGAACAGATGCTGTGACTTTAATGGATGGAAGACATGTTTTAGTTTACAATGCAGTTGCCACAAAACCCGGAGAAAAGAAAGGGCCGCGAACTCCACTTAATATTGCTGTGTCAAAAGATGGGATAAACTGGAATATGCAGCTCATACTCGAAGATTCACCCATTTCGCAATATTCCTATCCTGCTATTATTCAGGGAAAAGATGGACGGATTCATGTGGTTTATACCTGGAGAAGACAAAGGATTAAATATATGGAAGTAAAATTGCAAATCATCGATATTATCTTACAAAAAATCAATTTGATTAAAACTGACCTGTAATACTTATAAGATATTCCACTTTTCGAAATCGTGAACTCCGGTTTGTATCTATTGATATCTGACGAACCGGGAGAAATTGATAAGATTCAAACAATTCAGAACTTGTATGGATGTGTAAGATCTTAGTTATCGTTTTTTATGTCCCTTTTAGGATGTGATGTCCAAAATGATAGCATCTCCTGTCAATAAATGCATGATTGTCTTGATTCTATTTTTAATACGGTAGTCAGGAATATTTCTTATTGCTAAGATGCATTATGCCATCCTGAAGGAAGGTTTTACAGGCTTATCATTTTTCCAGTCATAATAAGATTTTTGTATGGTTTTGAGAAATACGGCTGTATCCTGAGCCCCGTAAACAGAATATTTCCTGTTCATAACAAAAAACGGAACTCCGTTTGCACCCATTTTCTTTGCCTCAGCGCCGTCATTTTTTACTTCTTCGGCATATTGGTTTGATTCAAGCACCTGACTTACTTCGTCTTTGGAAAGACCAACTTCTGATGCCAGTCGAATTAAAGTTGCATGGTCGCTCATCAATTCACCCTCGATAAAATAGGCTTTAAAAAAACGTTCTTCAATCTCGTTTGTCAGATTGTATTTTTTTGCAAGTTGTATTACCCGGTGAGCATCAAAGGAGTTGGTAATTTTTGTGATGTCAAAATTATAATCCAATCCAACATTTTTGGCGGTTTCGGTTAAACTCTGATGCACCTGAACTGACCATTCGCGTGTCTGGCCTTTTATTTCGGCTAAATAGGTGTAAGAATCTTTACCCGGTTGATATTGCAGGCCCGGGTTGAGCTGAAAACTACGCCATACGACTTCAATAGCATCTTTTTCGGGTAAGGAGTTTAATGCCGCTTCAAATTTTCTTTTTCCGATATAACAAAACGGACACATAATATCACTCCATATTTCGACTTTCATTTTATTTTCCATATTGAACTTTTTACCTGATTAAAAACTGCTAAATGAATGAGCTTTTAAAACAGTATTATGCTTTTAAATGTTCATTAGTTGCTCATAGTTGTTATTCGTTTCTATTAGTTTTGGATTGCAGAATATTTAAATAAAACAGATAAAGTGAGGTTTAATATAAAAATCTGAAAGATAAATGTGTCCGGTATGAATCTCCCAATGTTTTTGTTTTGTGAAGTGAAAATGAATTAATTAACAATTCCATGTGTCGGGGGAGTAAGTTGATTCCGTTCGACTCACTGATAAACTGTAGAAATATAAAAAAGACTCCCGCATAGGCAAATTGCCTGATGCGGGAGTTTATTATTAAAATTAAAATTCAATTATTTTACTTTTTCTGAGCTTCATCTCTGGCTTTAATGCGTGCATACCAGGCTTCCCGTTCTTTTACCAGATCGTAACCCCTTTTGGAAAGATAGTTGTTGATACGGCCTTTAAATTTGCCGAATGCTTCGTGTTTCTTATCCGAATTCTCTGCATCTATCGCAAATTCACGTCCTTCTTTGAGCCATGCCAGTATCTGAACTTTCTCTTCTTCTTTAAGAGTTGGGATCATGTCCAGCGTGGCATCGTAGGTAACTTTCACAACTCCGAATGTAATTCCATCCTTTACTGCTTCCACCTGTTTCTCATCAAGGTAGAGCGAAAGGTCACCCGGAAATGCAAAATGTGAACGGTACAAGGCTGCTTCTTTTTTGTTTTGTGCAGCTTCCATGGCTGCCGTTTTGGCATCGCCCGTCAAACCCGATTTTTTGATTTTGTTCACTGCCGAATCACGCATGGCATAAATATCATTCAGTGAAAAATACTTGTTAGCAACAATGTTCAAAACATTTCGTGCAACCACCGAGTCTTTCAACTCCAGTTTGTCGACTATTTTTTTAGAACGTCCAACGATATTTTCGACATATTTCGGATCACGGTTTTTTGTGTCAAGCTCTACAGCCTGAATTGCAGAACTCAGCAATAGAAGTAACAAAAGAACCCCTAGCCCCTGAAGGGGAATTAAATTAGTTTTGTCTCTGAAAATTCTTATTATGTTCATCTTTGATTATAATTATAGTTTTAATTTAATTCCCTCCAATTTATCCAGTATGCGGAAGAGGTTAGGGGTAATTTTTTTTAACTCCCCTTTAGGGGTTGGGGGTTTTTAGTGGTCATTTTACATTAACTTTCCTTCTTTAGCCAGTGTATCGTGGTTATTTTCTGCATTGGTCCAGTCCACTTTTTTCTTCGTGTCTATCGCGTTGATATACTTTTCGATATTGGTATATCCATCGCCATTACAATCTTTTACTGCGTCCGAAGGATCATTTGGATTCAAATCATTTTTCTTTTCCCATGCGTCAGGCATACCGTCTTTGTCGGTGTCAACATAGGGTTTACCTTTGTATTCAGGATAACCACCAACTTGTGAGATATCAGTAATAATACCATATTTATATGAATCTTTTGGTAAGCGGCGGTATTTGAAATGATAGAAAGATTCCGGATCAAGACCTTCTTTGTAGAAAACCTTTCCTGTTTTAACCTGGTCAAGTATATGCTCATCCACAATATCCCTGCGGGGAATATTAGCTCCGGCATTGGTTGTTACAAAATCATATGCTTCTTTAGCACTCATGATAGGAAACTCCGGTTTTGGGAAAGGTTCGTTCCATTTGATGGTGTCGGTATACTGACCGGTATTGTCCATTTCCTCAATCTGAACTCCACCATTCCAGTTGTCTTTGGTTACGGCTTCGTTACCTTCCATAATGTTTCCATTGCAATAAACACGACCATAAACACGATATCCTAATTTGCTTCTGCCGGATTCAGGTTTAAGTATACGATGACCAATTGGTGCATCTTTTGGAGTTAACGGACCCGGTTTGTAGTAGTTGTTGATGATATTGTAAAGGGCTGTATAGTCGCCACCATCCACCGAACGGTTTGCCCAGTTGTAAACCACATTGTTTACGAAGTTAAATATGCCATTCCAGCCGATGGAAGGATTACGCCCTGCATTATTTGCCCACAAATTGCGCATGAACGAACAGTTTTCACCGCCCAGCGTGCTGCCAAAAGCATGGTTATAAGTGTCCAGTGCCTGAGCAGAAATGGTATTTTGAATGGTTACGTTTACAGTTGGCAGTTTTAATTCTTTGCTTCCATCTTGAGGATCGAACATGTGCCGATAGAACGAGATATTTTCGTCCAAACCCCAACTCGTAGAGCAGTGGTCGATCATGATATTTCCTACAGGATTTCCACCGAAAGCATCATCCCGGCGGGTAACATCGGTTGAACCACGGCGGAAGCGCATGTGACGCACTACTACATCGTGCGTGTTTACCCAGAACGATTCGCCGGCAACACAAATGCCATCACCGGGAGCTGTTTGTCCCGCAAGGGTTAGGTATGGTGCATAAACGATAATCGGTGTTTTCAGATGAATAATACCGGCCACATTAAACACAACAATACGTGCGCCACCAGTTTCGCAGGCTTCGCGCAAAGTGCCGGGGCCACGGTCTTCGAGACTTGTAACTGTAATTACTTTACCGCCACGGCCGCCAAATGTATAAGCGCCACCACCTTCAGCACCGGGGAACGATGGGATTTTTGCCTGTGGTAAATCGGTAGGACGGGCAGCCCAGGGAATGTAGGGGCGGCCTTTTATTGCTTCGGCTTTTATCGCTGGCATAGCACGCTCAAAAGCTTCCAGGGAACTTTTCTTCTCTGCATCAAGTTTTACGTCTGATATGGCTTGTTGCTCTTTGGGTATCGTTGGATATTGCGCGTGCAAAAATGAAAGTGGTGCAAAAAGTAGCACTGCACAAATTCTGAATAATTTTTTTTTGTTCATTTTTTTTTTGAATTTACTGGGATTATACCTTTTTGAAATACTATTATAAGACGGCTTCAGCAAATGAATGTACTCAAAACTAACCTGCAAATATAGAAAGAAAAATGGAGATGCCGGCGTATAGCCGATATCTCCATTTTTATGATTGTAATAGGTGAAAATCTAAATCATGATCTTCTTATTTTGAATTCTACCATCTGTATCTGTTGCCCTGATTATGTAAATTCCTCTTGATAATCCCGACACATCAACCTGTTTCGTAAATCCTTTGAACACTTTTTTTCCTTCGATAGAATATAGTTCTACAGCTGCATCTTCAGATAAAATAATATTTTTTCCGGATAAGAAAATTTTAATTGAATTTGCCTGAAGCGATGCCACGGCAGAAGGTGCCTGGGTTGGTATCACACCACTGAAAACTTTGATTTGGTGAATACGTACAACCTGTTGTTGTGCCAATGGAGTATTTGAGGTTGTAAAAGTTGTTCCGGTTGGATTCGCTTCTGTAATTGAAGTCTGATTTATATGAATACTGTCACCGTCCCAAATTCGGAAACGCACGGAAATTTTCGATGTTACATCATCTTGTTTTCCAATCATTTCTTCAAACTGATAACCTTGTTCGGCGAATGTGGCATAAGAATTATTGTTACTGGCTTCCCAGCGTAAAGGTTGCCATTCCCCGCTACCATATTTAATATCGCATTTCACACCGCGTTTGTAGCTGGTTGCCGAAAATGACCATTGAATTCGTTCTACCTGAGGTAAATCGTTTAATTCCACATATCCATGGCGACTGGGTGGAGTGCTTGCCACTTCAGAGGCTAACCGGCTTAATTCAATAAATCCTTTTTTGTCCCAGATCGGACTTATTACAACTGTATTGTTATTCAACGTGCAATTCAATGCAGTACCTGAAGCACTTGCACCGTTAACCACCACTTTTGTATAAGCACTGTTATAAAAAGTAGGTGCTATACATGCCATGTAATAATTAACCGGCCACATAACCGAAGTTGGAGTGTATGTTATTCCATCGGTGGTAGTCATAACTGGTGTATTGAAAGATCCTGTGCCGAAAGTTGCAGATGTTGCTGTTCCATCCGATTTGTCATGTAACGGTAGAGATGTGTTTGTAAGCGTTTCTGCATCAATGTCAATGATCTTATAATATTCGGACTGTGTCCAACCTGTATTTGGTGTATAATAAGGCAGACACTGAGCTGCAGATTTTTGCGCAAACGGCAAAATAGTAGCCAATAGAATGATTTTTGTAAAGTTTTTCATTTCCTTTGTATTTAAAGTTAAACATTATTGTTTATATAAAGACGTTGAGTATTAGTTTCTGTACTATTAAAGTCAATTAAATCTTTGCTTTAAAACAATACATCATTCTTTGATGAATTTAAAGTGTTTCGAATCACCATCTTGAGTGCTAACAATAAGAATGTAACATCCCGGATTCAGGAGTGTGGCATCAACAGCGTTAATATGTTCCGGTTTTGAATTGTATATCTTCTCGCCCCGGATAGAGAAAACAGATACAGATTTCACCGGAACATCGGAAACTATTGATATCTTATCTGTTACAAATGATGGGAAGATGGAAATTCGGACATCGTTACGCTCATTAATTCCGGCTGCGCTAAAATCATGTTCTATCATTTCGCCCATGAGACTATTCAGATAAACTTCCAGGGCTGTATATCCTGCAGGTGTAGTCAAATTTCTGTCGGTGGCGTCTGCCGGATTTAAGCCGTTTGCCGACTCCCAGACATCATCCATACCGTCGCGGTCATTATCGGCAACTGTAACTGCTGCAGGATAAGTTAAAAAACCTTCGGCGTCAAAGGACTTGTCTATAATTCCCCATTTACCTTGTGATGCTTTGAAATTGGATGTGCCGGTTTTTACTTCGCGTATAATCCGGCGTTCAACAGAATCACGATTAAAGGTGCCAACTTTGTTTACTACAGATTGGTATGCATTTTCAGCTGTTTCGATATTTATTTTATAAGGGTCGTAACCTATCCATGTTCCTGAATATACATTTGCCAGGGGTGGGAGCAATAATGTATCAGACTTAATTGTAGTTAAATCCGTAGGTTTATTGGCAAAACCATCCCAATTGCTTGCCGTAAGTGAAGGTGAACCTTCCATCGTGTTTCCAGCTACATACCATTTTGGATTATTGGCCCCACTTACAATAGTCAGGTTAAAGAAATTTTTAGTTGCATCGGTACCGGGACCAGGTTTATAATAATTTCCTACAAAATTTGCAGTGTGCGAACGTGTTGTGCCGGCATAGCACTCTCCTCCGTAAGGAGCGCCCGACCGTCCCCAATTATAGTTTAGGTTATTGATAAACTCTATAAACACTTTTATCTCATTATCGGTTCTGGCTCCGTTTAAACGGGGTGACCGGGAATAATTATGAGCAAACAGATTATGATGCCAGGTCGCATTAACTCCGCCACATTGCCCGCCATAGCTTCTGTTCCCTTTGCCATGTCCATCGTCATATAATCCTTCGTGCATAACCGACCATTGAACAGTTGTGAAGCGGTTATCGTACATTGTAATATTTTCTTCGCCCGACCAACCAAACACACAATGGTCGAAAATGGCACGTAAAGCATTCTCGCAACCCATTGAACCTCCGGGTAAAAAGGACCCAACAGGTGCAAGCGTGTCTTTCGCCACTCCATCTACTTTATAACCATAAATGGGAGTTTGATCTGCTGTGTCACCAATTCGGAATCTTACATTCCGAACAATTAAATCGACACAACCACCTAAATTAACTTTTCCGTTTCGTATAACAATGCCTTCGCCGGGAGCTGATTGACCTGCAATAGTCAGTTTCGGCCTTGAACTACGGATATCATTCTGATTTTTCACAGTTGTTCCGGATAATTGCAAATAGGGTTTTAGTTTGATTATTCCCGATACCCTGAAAATTATGGTCAAAGGTTCGCCGGGATATTGAGTCAGTGCCCACCTGAAACTACCGGGAATTGGTGTTTCAAGATTATTATAAGCAATGTAATCATCCAGGTTTTCCACAAAAACTACCTGACCACCACGTCCTCCGGTAGAAAATTTGCCATAACCTTCGGCAGTGGGGAAGGCCGGGGTTTGTGCCTGAACTGATGGGAAAAGTATCATTAACATGAAGATTATTCCCGTCAAATAGAGTAATTGTTTTTTCATTTGTATTATTATTAGAGTGAATGTGATTTTATTTAGCATGCAAATATATCGTATCCTTTCCCTTCCGACTGGTAAAAATTGATATATTTTGTGGACAAAAAGATCAGGGGTCTATAAAAAATGCTATATATTTGATTGATATATTATTACAGGTTTTAGTTTTTAATGAATTTCTGTACGCTAAAGCCTCCGTTTAAATCTTTTATATGAACCAGGTAAACGCCTTTTGTCAGATTTTTAATTGAAAATATCTGACAATTCGCAGCCTCTCCAACTTTATCTCCATTTAAGGAGAACAGTTTTATTGTTGCAGGTTTGTAGAGATAAATCAGATCATCAAAAATAGATGCCCGTGGAACTTCTTTAAATTCATTCAGCGCTGTTGCTGCAGATATTGCGGTACTTAATTGTCCCAAAGTTCCAACACTCCTGACACTATAAATTCCACTTACTCCTGAGTCATCCGTAAAAGTTGTTTCAGTTCCGGAGCTCAGATATTTTCCATCTTTCAGAATTATATATGCTGTTACTCCATCAACAGCTGACCAGGAAATTAAGTTCCCATTGACGCTAACCGAAACCGGAGCTGTTGGAACTACACAAAGCGAAACCGGTTCGTAAATTTCAGTGGATATCCGCCCATAAATGCCGGCAGTTGTCATCAAATTGTCAACGTCGGCCTGTGGCAGTTGAAAACTCCAGCTTACTCTCCCCGACACATCGGCAAGCGTACCATCTGCATTCATGCTGTTGTATTCAGCAAAACTTGCTGAAATTTCGTTACCGTTCCACTCTTTCCAACCTTTGGGATTGATGTGTTTCCCCAGTTTACAATTCAGGTAAAAGGCACCGGCTGTAGTATTCCACGGACGACCCAGATAATAACTGTTGTCGGCAACTCCGGTTTGTGCCGTAATATCACAATTCCGGAAAATAAAACCGAGTCGCAGAAACTTATCACAAACGGTAGCTGTTTTTGGAATAGTCTGATAAGCATCCTCGGGAGCAACGATGTAGCCGCCACCCTGCAAACAATGCAATTCGCAATCGTCGAAAAAAACCGTGCCGCCTGCATAGATAAAATCAACGGTGCCTTCAATTTTACAATCTTTGAGGTAGGCACGTGTTCCCTTTTTGGAACGATACGTATCCTGAAATCCTTTTATATAACAATTTTTGAAAGTAGCTCTATCGCCTGCGGTGTAAAGTGCCAACGCCTGACCTGCCGAAACACCCGCGGTATTTGCAAAAGTGATATTTTCGGCATAGAAATCTTTGGCGTAGAGCTGAAAAGTAGTAGCTTCTTCGAATTTGGTAACCATTGGTAATGATTTATCATAAGTCAAAATCACCTGATTATGACTTTCGCCAATCAGACTTATTAATTTCGTTGATGCAACCGTTTTTGTGCCTAAATAAGTTTGTCCGTAATACGTTCCGTTTTTTACAAAAATAATGCTTCGCTCATTATCAGGACAAGCATCAATGGCCGATTGTAATGTAGTGTGTGTACCGCTTCCATCGGCTGCCACAATAAAACGAAAAGGCTGTGCATTTGTAAAAGTACAAATACACAGCGTTAATAAAAGAGTAATCAGTTGTTTCATTATTTCAACAAGTATTAGAAATAGAACCTTATGCAGTTTGATTTACTGCATAAGGTTTCATTTAATGATTTTACTCGAACGGATCGAAAACTCCGTTTTCCCACCCTATTGTTTGTACGAGTGCCGGGCTGCGCGATAGTATGCTTTGTGGAATATCGAAGAAGTTGTAACTTCCGTTAAAAGTGGTTTTAAGCGTAGCCGGGTTAGTGACACACCTGTACGAAATGGGTTTTACCAACGGACCGGTTGATTTTGGTGACATGGTAAAATATTTATAAACACTGTCGACCGGTAAATTCGCTTTCAGCAAATTAAATTCTGCAGTTAAATTCGATTTTAAAGTAAATGTATAACCTGATCCGCTTTTTCTCCATTCATTCAATTTTGGTATGTTTATTCCCAAATTATCGGTAAACATGTTTCTGCGGCGCAAGTCATAAAAACGTTTACCTTCGAAAGCAAGTTCTATACGACGTTCGTTCATAACTAACTCAACCGGAGTGAATGCGGGATTCGATTTCAATCCGTAAAAGCCATCAATACCGGCTTCAATGCCAGCGCGCTGACGTAATTTTATCAGACAATCGTATCCAACCTCTGATGCATTACCCTGATATTCGAATGCCGCCTCGGCAAGATTCAACAACACTTCGGCATAACGCAATTCGATCCAGTCGGTATATGTTTTGGCTCTTTCTTCTCCGGTAATTGCGGGGTTGACATATTTACGGCAATAAAATCCGGTTGGTGAGGTTTTATCGGTTGTGGTTCCTTCGCCTCCGGTGTAGGTCCATTGCCGGCGGGCTGCGTTTCCTTCGAGGGGATAGTAACTTCCGTTAAATGCAACCGTTGCATAAAAACGCGGATCTCTGTCTTTATAATATTTCGTTATATCAGTGTTTCCCGTAAATTGACGAATATTGTTAAATGGTAATTTCCCATCTTTCATGGGGAATGAAATAACCAAATCCCATGTAGGACAATTTGATGGACGTCCCGTTCCATTGGTGATTTCGGCAGGACGAACTGAATTCTCGTAACCATGATATTTGTTCGCCAGCAAATATGGAGTAACCAGGATCACTTCGGGATTCCCGGCCGTTTTTTTTGTTATAAAAATTTTATTGAAATCCGTATTTACAGGCCATTGCGTCGTAATTGGAGTAGATATAACCATCAACGAATATTTATCCTGAATACAAATATCTCTGGCACGTAAATTCGCATCATAGGCATCTTTCCAACGGTTCATGTCATTTGTTGGATTGAACTGCGGACTTGCATAAAACAGCATAATCCGACCCAGGAATGATGCTGCTCCAGCGCGTGTTATTCTTGCATATTCCTCTGTTGGCCACGCTGAAGGCAGGTATTCGATAGCTTTTTCAAGGTCTTGTTTCATGTAGCTGATGCATACTGATGTTTTATTCCGGGGCGCATTTTTAATAGAATCGGGACTAAGATAATCCACAATGTCGCGCATATAGGGAACACCTCCGTAAAGCTGAACCAACTTCCAGTGTTGCCATGCTCTGAAGAAATACAATTGACCGAGAATTTTGTTACGTGCTTCACCGGTTAATGCAGAACTTTCCATTTCGTTAAAGGCGATATTGATATAACGAATGGACTGATAAGTAGCACCTGAGTACAGGCCAACACTTCCGTTTTCCATTGTCCCTAAAAGCAACTTCGAGTCCATGCTCGATGTTTCGTCGGATAAATTTGCAAGGGAACCATCTGAAACCGGACTTTCACCACCAAAAGAATACATGCAGCTGTTGTAAATAGTATTTATGTACAACGCTGCGGAGTTTTCGTTATCCCAAATGGCGGGATTGATGGCTGATTCATCCTTCACATCCAAAAAGTCGGAACACGAAACCGATAGTAACGCTGCACTGATAAATATGATTAAACTTTTTATTTTCATGATTTTTGATTTTTAGAAATTAAGACTTAAACCGAAATTGAACGATTGAATCATTGGATAATCTGACCAGAAACCAACACTTGCATCCTTGTATGGATAAGGATTGATAATTGTCAACAGATTCGATCCCGAGAAGAATACACGTAGCTGCTCGATTCCAACAGTTTTTGTAAGTTTCTGTGGAAGCAGGTACGATACATTCACGTTACGAAGACGAAGCGTGTGACCATTACGCATCCAGAAAGTGGAGCGTTGATTTCTTAAACTGTAGGTGTCTAAACGTGGATATTTTGCGTTTATATTCGTTGTAGTCCAATAGTTTCCGTACCATTCGCTCAACAAATTTGAGGTGGTGGATAAAAAATCACCGGTTCTTGATCCTCCCGAGGCATCAGTCCAGAAACCTTTTTCGAAAACCACATCGTTTCCAAATGCACCATTGAACAATGCATCAACTCTCAGATTCTTCCAGGTAAAACCGAGTGAAAAACCATATGAGAATGGTGCAGAATCGTACTTGCTGATAATGCGTTGGTCATCATCTGTAATATTCCCATCGGGAGCACCATCATGCCACATTCCGTTTTCATCTTTATAAGGAGCACTACCCATGTCTTTGTACATAAGCATGCCTGGATACATGTCGGTTTTTACTACACCATTTTCAACATATGATGACCTAAGTCCTAAAACCGTAACAGTACCATTCCCGCCCGGAGTATGCGATTGCAATTCGGCAATGTATGCATCAACTTCAGCTTGTGTACGGGCAATTCCGGTACTGAAATAGCCCACTTCACCTCCACGAATTCTACCAAGCTCATCTTTCCATGTGCCAATTACTCCCGGATTTTGAGATTTCTGTATTACTTTGTTGGTAGCATATGCCATATTTCCTTTTATGCTAATCTCCCAGTCTTGATTAATTTTTTTGTTGTATCCGAGCTCAAACTCACCACCCCACGAATCCTGTATTCCCTTGTTGAGTTTCGGTGTCGGGCCATTAATACCCGCCGATTGCGGGAATTCGCTTTTGAAATCATCCAGAATATCAAAAGTATGACGATAAAATCCATCAATTCCAAGTGTAAACACATTGAGAATTCTCATGTCAACACCCGCATTATACGAGTCGGTTTTTTCCCAGGTGGAAGTGGTATAAACCAATCCTTCCATAGTAGGATACAAAACGGTAAGCAACGAGCTTCCGCCAATATAAGCACCACCTGAAGTACTACCATAGCTTGAACGCCATTGATTCATACTGGCTTTATCGTTACCCAAACGACCGTAAGATGCACGAAGTTTAAGGTTATCCATAAATGTCACGTTATCCTTGAAGAATTTCTCTTCCGAAATACGCCATCCGAGCGAAACTGAAGGGAAAAGACCCCAACGGTAACCCGGTGCAAAGTTTGTAGAAGATTCATAGCGGGTAGCACTTTCAAAAAAGTATTTATCGGCGTAATTGTAATTTAATCGTCCGATAAATGACTGCCGGCGCGAAAGCGTATTGATATTTGAGTTGTTTCCTTGTTCGCTCAGTCCGTAACCGCCCAGTACTTCGTAATTATCAATGATTACATTATTTCTAAAAGCATTTAATCCGTTCCCTCCACTTTCTGATTGTTCGAACATCAACATCGTTGAAATATCGTGTTTCCCGAATTTGTTATCATAAGAAATTTTTGGATTTAACTGGTACGAATAGGAATAGGATGCCGACTCGTAAAGTTTATCGCTATTTGTAATTCTTCTTCTGTAAAGGGCATCTGTAATAGGATATTGATTTTCGGAAATTAAATAACTGTTCTGTGTATCTCCTTCAGGAATAAAACCATAAACATAATACGGTTTTGATAACTGTTTGCCAAAACCCGAATTGTTACTGTAATTCCCTGACATTGCAATTTTTAAGCCCTTGATTTTATCGAAATCGTATTCTACCGAAAGACCTGCTGAAATGTCATTCGTTTTATTTCTACGGTACGAGCCCGAATTCATCACTTCAAGCGGATGTGTTCCGTTGGATGGTATTGAATTCCCAACAGGTAAGCCATTGATATAGGCAGGTATGAAACGTGGAGCACGTGCCAGATCGCTAAATGTTCCATACATGCGTTCAGGTTCAGCATCTTTTTGGTTCAATGGCATTTCGGTTTGCTTTGCCGAGTAATTCATCGAGAAGTTTGCTTTTAAGTTTTTTGCCAGTTTCGCATCAACCCCCATACGCAAACCATAACGATTCATGTTCAGATTTTCAAAATTTCCATCAGCAAACATATACGACCCACCGATAAAATATCTGATATCCTCAGTTCCGCCACTCACGTTCAACGTGTGCCGGTTATTCCCCGAATTTTTCCACCCTAAATCCAGCCAGTTATAATCCAGCATTCTCATTTTATTCAATTCGGACTCTGTGAAAAATTTCGCTTTTTCAGGATCTGCACCTTTGTATTGTATATCTTGTTGCCACAAATCGTTTAAAGCCATACCTTGCTGGTAAGCGCTCATCATTTCGGGCATTTGAACTCCCTGGTTTAAACCGAATGAACTTGTATAACTCACTTTTGCTTTTCCTGATTTTCCCTGTTTGGTTGTAACCAGAATAACGCCACCTGCACCCCGGACCCCGTACACAGCTGCTGATGCGTCTTTCAATACCGAGATGTTTTCAATTTCAGATGCATCGAGAAGGTTAAATGCATCCACATCGCGAATAAATCCATCAATAACATATAATGGATTTTCTGCGTTCCAGGAACCGTTAATACGGATACTTATTGATGCGTTACCAATAGGATTACCGGTTGCTTCACTTACGTTTACGCCCGGCATGGTACCCATCAATACCGAAGCCAGATTAGGAGAAGGAATATCTGAAACATCTTTCATGCTGATACTCGAAACCGCACCCGTCAAATTCGCTCTTTTCACAGCTCCATAACCAACCACCACAACCTCATCCAGTTTTGCAAAATCTTCATTCAGTATTATAGAAAGCGGAGCGCCTGTGACTTTTACTTTTTGGCTGGTAAAGCCTATGTAAGAGATAACCAAGGTGGCATTCGAGGGTGCTTTTACCGAGAAGTTCCCGTCAATGTCACTGATAGTTCCGCCTTTTGTTCCTTCTACAAGTATAGATGCACCAATAACCGGAATATTACTTGAGTCGACGACTTTTCCTCTGACTGTTATTTCTTGTCCTGTTGCTGTTGCAGTTCTAGCCTGTGCCAATAATGTCGTTGGGCTCAACAACAGGCAGGCAACCAAAATCGCTGCTACATACAAGGATTTACGTATAGAAAAAGCTACGTAATTCCGTTTTTGATTTTTTTCGAGATCCATAAATTTATTTATTTAAGGTATTGTTTATTTCTTTATTTATTAAAAGTGCTTTTCAGAAAGTCTATATTGGTTCCGTAATTTTTCTTTACATTGTGTACATCGGTTTTATCGCGTGAACGCTCCACAACCAGCCAGCCGCACCAACCCATGTCATCGAGTATTTTTTTTACCCTTGTCATATCCACCCGTTTATTATAGGGTAGTGTTACATCATCTGTATCGGTGCAGTGAATCTGACATATATTGTCTTTACCCAACATTCTTAATTCCTTGTACAGGTCACGTCCCGATACCGATGGATTTTGAAAATTGTAATATATCTTTATCCCGTCCGAATTAATATCTTTGAGCAATTGATTTTCTTCCCCGGCATCCAGTGAAGTTTCAATTCCTATTATCACTCCGGCCTTAACTGCCATATCACCAATAACTTTCAACCGTTCAATTAATCCGGCTTTCAATTCAGGATTCTTTTTCAAATCGCATTGCACACCCAGTGGCAGAAACGCAACTTTTGCACCCATAATCTGCATAGTACGAATACAATCCTCAACAAGTTCCCTGTAATTTTTTCGCGTTGCAAATGACTGAGCATAAAAACCGGACATTGCCACCGAGGGTACTTCCAGTTGGTATTCTTTAGCCTTTTGAAGAAAAAGCTGTTGAAAATGCGGTTGTCGCAACTTATTGTCGAATGAATCGCGTAGTCCCAAAGCGCCCATATCCATTTCTACTCCATCACCGTTTAATTCCCGTACAAGTTCAAAAGATCCGATCTTCTGACGTTTCAGTATCATCCAGTCACAAACGGCAATCTTGTAACACTTCACAGTGGATATAGTATTCAAATCTTTAACAACCTGACAATTGCCTGTAATGCTGACTGCTAATAATGCTGCTGCAAAGAGGCAAAACGTAATATAATTGAACTTTTGCAGTTTGTACTTAAGCATCCCTTGATTTGAACAGTTATTGATTTAGTTTTAATAAGACGTAAGGTCATTAAATATGTAATCATTTATCCCGATTTATATTCAGTTGAGTCTTAATTAATAACATAATATGAGAAGATTGGTTTACTGAAAACATCTGAATTTTAATCTTTAAGATTGGTATTCAGAGCCCATTGTAATTTATTAAGTAAGTTACAAAAGCTCAGACTAAGCCTCTCTTTCCTGTGGAATGAATCTACTTAATTAATGTCCTGAATTTTTTTTAATCAGGAATAAAATAAGCTGTTTCTTTAATTGTCATGCCGGGGAATTTTCGAAATCGTATTTTTGTTTATAATGAAAACGTTTATATTTATTCCTAATAAAACATGTTTTTGTGCATATTCATTCGGTTTGTAAATAATTATTCAAAAAAACTACTGTTTTAAGTTAGTCCTGAGCTGAAATCGACGAAAAAATGTTTTACAATATACTTTTTTATGTTTCAGGTTTCAACATGTTTGCGTACTTTTGCAGCTCATAAGGTATAAGAATTAAAAAAGATGCTAAGTTGTTTATTAGCAAAAAAAATAACTCAAAATGAAAACATTAGAAAAAAATGTTGCTGAAAAGCTTTTAAAAATCAAAGCAATTAAGTTACAACCGAACAATCCCTTTACATGGGCTTCAGGATGGAAATCACCCATATATTGCGATAACCGCAAAACGCTGTCGTATCCACAAATCCGGAATTATATCAAGATCGAACTGACGCGTTTAATTCTGGAAATGTATCCGGATGTTGAAGTAATTGCCGGAGTTGCTACCGGAGCCATAGCACAGGGCGCATTGGTTGCCGATGCGCTAGGATTACCCTTTGTATATGTACGTCCCACACCAAAAGATCATGGTCTGGAAAATATGATTGAAGGCGACTTACGCCCAAAACAAAAAGTGGTGGTTATCGAGGACCTGATCTCAACCGGTGGCAGCAGTTTGAAGGCTGTGGAAGCCATCCGAAACGATGGTTCGGAAGTGCTTGGCATGATGGCTATTTTTACCTATGGTTTTCCGGTAGCCGAACAAAAATTCAAGTTAGCGAAAGTGAAACTCACAACCTTATGCAATTACGATTCTGTTTTGACTGAAGCGTTGGCTACCAATTACATCTCGGCAAACGACATAGAAACACTCCAGGAATGGCGTAAAAATCCATCTGTCTGGAAAACTGAATAAATTGACAATTGATATATTTACAATTGAACATTTGGAGTTTAATATCGTTGATAGAGATATTGGTGTAAATGAAATGTTTATTTACCAATTGTAAACCTGCTTGCAGCAGGCAAGTTGTAAATTACTAAATTGTAAATGTATAAGAAATGACAATATATGAAAGCGATTTAAAAACCATTTCTTCGGGCGAAGAAGTGGTTTTTGCTATACTAAGCGACCTGACTAATCTGAAAAAATTTCAGGATAACGCGCCCCAGACCGACAAAGTAAAGGACATTCAATTCGACTCCGACAGTTGTAGTTTTGTGGTGGAAGGATTTGGTAAAATGGGTTTCCGTATCATTGAACGTACACCTTATCATTCTATAAAACTTGATTCGGAAAATGCACCGGTTCATATTCGTGTGAACATTCAATTGAAACAAGTGGCGGAAAACAGCACCGAAATGAAATTGGTTTTGAATGCTGAGCTGCCCATGATGATAAAAATGATGGTCGACAAAAAACTCAAGGAAGGTGTCAATATGGTGGCTGATGTATTGGCGAAAGCGCTGAGCAAGACCCCTAACCTCTAAAGGGGCTTTTGGCGGGCTGAGAACAAATAGTTTAGAGGAAATAAACAGTAAATTACAATAAATTAATCACACGATTACTTTAGGAATTTAAGAGACGAAAGTAACTTAGTCCACCTTTAGGGGTTAGGGGTGGTTTTATTTTATTATGGCAACAAAACTCTGGGAAAAAAGTACGCAGGTAAATGCTAAAATAGAAGCTTTTACCGTTGGTCGCGATCGCGAGATGGATGTGTTTCTGGCAAAGTACGATGTGTTGGGTTCCATGGCGCATATCCGCATGTTGGAATCTGTCGGATTGTTGCAGTCCGGTGAGTTGAACGCGCTCCTGGCAGAGTTGAAAAATATTTACAAAACGGCAGATAACGGAGAATTCTCTATTGAAGAGGGAGTGGAAGATGTACACTCGCAAGTAGAAATGCTGCTGACCCGGAAACTGGGCGATATGGGCAAAAAAATCCACAGCGGCCGTTCCCGAAACGACCAGGTTTTAGTGGACCTGAAACTCTTTGCCCGCGCCGAAATAGAAAAAACAGTTGCTTCAGTTACCGGATTGTTCGATGTGCTCATATCGCAAAGCAACCGCTACAAAGATGTTTTGCTTCCCGGTTATACCCATTTACAGGTAGCCATGCCCTCTTCTTTTGGACTCTGGTTTGGAGCTTATGCCGAAAGTCTGGCCGATGATTTACAACTTTTGCTTTCTGCCTGGAAAATTACCAACCGCAATCCGCTTGGTTCCGCTGCCGGTTATGGTTCGTCCTTTCCGCTCGACCGCCAAATGACCACCGATTTGTTGGGATTCGACAGCATGAACTACAACGTGGTTTACGCGCAAATGGGTCGTGGAAAAATGGAACGCACCGTGGCCAACGCGTTGGCAAGTGTGGCTGCAACGGTTGCCAAACTGGCTTTCGATGCCTGTATGTTCACTTCGCAGAACTTCGGATTTATTCATCTTCCCGATGAATTCACCACCGGTTCGAGCATTATGCCCCACAAGAAAAATCCGGATGTATTTGAGCTGACGCGCGCCAAATGCAATAAACTGCAATCGCTTCCGCAACAAATCATGATGATAACCAACAATTTGCCATCCGGCTATTTCCGCGATTTGCAGATCATCAAGGAAGTTTTTGTCCCTGCTTTTGGTGAACTGACCGATTGCCTTGAAATGACCGCCATGATGATGGCAAAGGTGGAAGTAAATACCACGATTCTGAACGATTCGCGCTACGATTACCTTTTTAGCGTCGAAGAAGTGAACCGCCTGACTTTATCCGGTGTGCCCTTCCGTGATGCCTACAAACAGGTTGGTCTGGAGATTGAAGCCGGTAACTTTAAGCCCAACAAAACCGTAAACCATACCCATCAGGGCAGTATCGGAAATCTGTTTAACGACGAAATCTGCAGGTATAAAGATGAAGTTGTTTCTCTGTTTACGTTTGAGAAAGTAAGAGAGGCTGAAAAAAGTTTGCTTTTATAAATCTGTCTGATTTTTCTGTCCAGTAAAAATATCTTGCAAGAATAATAAAAAAAGGTGTCATGAAAAAAATAAACTTTCAACCTTCATTTCTTCAGATTTTATATTTGATAATCTTTTTAATTCTGTTTTCTTTTGTGATTTATATTCCGACACTTATTAACGGACCATTACATATAAAAGAAAAACTCATTTTTGAAGAACAAACAGTCGAAGGCATACTCCTTGCTATATTGTTTGTTTTGAGTGTTTTGATGATAAATTTATATATGCACGAAGTTTCTTTACATAAGGAAATTATTACTAAAATCCAAAAAGATAAAAAGAAAGTAGAGACCAGGCTGAATGATTCGGACCAATATATTGGGATTGTAAATGTTCAGATTCAGGAGATTAAATCATTATTTAATAGCATTAACGAATATCCGGAAACGAAAGCAGAGCTCAAAAAAACCTTTAGTTTTTTTGCGGAACGTGTTCTTGGAATTGTAAATTCAGATTGGGTATTAATCAGAATTATCGACAGTAAAACTCAGCGGACTATCAGTGAGCATTTTGGCACCAGGTTTGGACTTTCTCCTGAATATCCACATGTTAGCAATAAAATGATCATTGAAAATCAACCAGTTTCAACATGGACTTCAGTCATCTCCAATCCCAAAAACTTAAATGTACTTGTTTTTTGTGTAATGCCGGTTGATAAAATAAGCAATGACCAACGTTTTTTTATTCAGGCAATTATGAATGAATTTACTAAGATATTTGTTATTTCAAATTCAACCTATTACAAAAAAGAAAGTAAAACAGTAAGTCAGGATAAGAATCTCAATTAATATAGATTTGCTGAACCAAGGTTTGATGCTTTTGTCCATTCATGTTGAGGAACGATGGGGATGTGGTAACAATAGGAAGTGATAGCCGAAACCCTGATCGATTCGCTTACGATTATCTTTTCAGCGTCGAAAAAGCCAGCCGACTGGTTTTACCGGTTGTATATTTCCGCCACGCTTACAAACAGGTTGGTCAAGAGATTGAAACCGTCAACTTTAAACCCGACAAAACCGTAAACCATACCCACCAGGGCAGTATCGGGAATCTGTTTAACGACGAAATCTGCAGGTATAAAGATGAAGTTGTTTCTCTGTTTACGTTTGAGAAAGTGCATCAGGCTGAGGAGTCTTTGTTGAAATAAGACTGTTATTTTTTCGCTTTAAAAACCTCATTCATTCTAAAATAAATCACCCGCTTCGTTTCGGCTTTTACGAAACTTAGCGGGTGTTGCTTTGTGTATGTGGCTTACTCTGTGGCAAGTTGAATTTTAGCTGTTTCTCTATAAAATTTTTTCACCGATTATTCCTACAATAAAACCAAAGGTGGCACCAAGGGAAGTGCTGTAAGAACCCTTCAGTTTGCTTTCGGGAATAATATCCTGGAAAAGTAAATACAAAATTCCTCCGCTAGCGAAAACCATTAAGTGAGCAGTTATTTGGGGTTGGTAACTCAAAAAGAAATGTCCGGTTAACGCTCCTGCAATCCCAAAGAAACTTAAGAAAAAGTAAATCAGCAAGGTTGTTTTCTCTTTAAATCCACTCAGAACCAGGTCCCTGTATGAATTAAATGCTTCAGGAAGATTCTGTATTCCAATAAAAATCGCAATCAAAGTTGCAGCTGCAAAATCTTCAGCAAATACTGCTCCCAATGCAATGGATTCGGGAATAAAGTCCATTAACATTGTTAGTAAGGTCGCTATTTTACCTCCTTTTTTTGCTAAGGATTTGTCAATGAGATAAAAAACGATAGCGCCCAGGAGAAAAGAAACAAGCAATTCCATTAATGGTAATTCTTCCATACCTTTTGGAATCAAAACGAATGCGATAGCAGATAAAACAATGCCTCCGCTAAATGCTACCAGGGTATGGGTTATCTCATATTTTACGGGAGTCTCTTTAATGTGATGGTTAAACAATCGTGACAAAACACCACCGATAAATACGGTTATACCGGAAATTCCAGCGAAGAGTATTATTCTTTCGACCATATTCTTGAAATTTTGTTTGTCAATTTATCTCATTCGTTTTGTGTTAAGTTAATTATGACGTATCGAATGAATTGAAATTCTTTGATTCTTTTCATTTTCAAATGGCAACGAACCTGTCAGACGGTAGTCAGGGTGGACAACCCGTTTTGGGCGGGATTGGCACATTTTAAAATGATTATGTCTGAGCTACAGTTTCAAGTAAAAAACTTCGTAATCTTTACTTTTCATTAACCAGGGCATAACTAATCCCCATCACTTTAATTGTTCCAAAGCCTTAATAAAAGGTTCCGGTGTTATATGTACAAGACCTGTGAAAGGGTGTACAAGCGCCTCAATTAAAAGCAGGACAAGACATATAATGGCAGACAATGAAAAAACCATAATTATTTGAGCAATTTCATTTTTAGTTCCAAAAAGATAACTGAATCCAATTGTAATAAATGCACCAATAAATAAGAATACCCACATAAATAATGGAACATCATAATTTATTGAAATTATTCTCAGTCGCCGTGCATCTGCCAGCTCGTTTAATTCTTTTATAGATTCTGAATACCAGATTCTTTCGAAATCAGTTTCAGGGACATATGCCTGATGTGATTCCCATATTCTTAAGTATGATTTTTTTGCTTCCTGTGATATCTGAAGGTTGTACATGGCCTTCCATTCGTAGTTAATCATATCATTAATATAGTTCACTGTCCTTGTTTGAATTTCATTTTTTACAGGCTCAGGAAAAGCATTTGCATTCCTGTAAATATCCACCACATGACTTACTTCCAGGTTTACGTTTTTTTCGGCATCGGAATATTCTTCCCAAACAGTAACAACAACGAATGCCAGTAAAACAGCATATATTACTCCTAAAACAGCATAAATAAAGCCGGCTACTTCATTGTGAATCTCCAGCTTTGAATGATGCACAAACTTCCTTACCACCAGAAGACCGGAAATAAAAAATGCGATAAACAGAATAAACTTGATTAATAGTAAGATCATAAATAATTGATAATTAACGATTAATAATTGCCGGTACGCTGATATGCCGGTAGATCTATATTAACAAACTGGTCAATAAATATCTTCGATTACTTAATAAAGTATTATATTAAAAAGTTTCAATGACAGTAGATCTGCAATGAGTTAAAACAGATTAAACCAATTACTGACAATATTTAAAAAAATAACAATACAGCACAAACTAAGCATATGAAACATAATGTCCTCTTAGTTAGCATGATGAATTGACTTTTAAATTCACTTCCTGCCTGTAAAATGTCTGCCGGATTTATCTACAGGAGGCTGAGGCTAAGGCAGACCAGTATGTACCATTTGCGAACTTTGCGTCTTTGAACGGTTTTAACAGTATCACCCAAAGATCACAAAGGTTGCATTGATGAAAATCTCAACATCATATTTTTCCCACCATTTAATTATTCCTGAAAACTAATTTCTTCCGAAAATTCTTCATTATCAAACAGGGCGCGAATATCTTTATTGGCACCGGTTATGATCATGGCTTCATCTGTTTTTAGTTTTTGCTTGGCGAAAATCAGCGCCCGAATGGCCACTGGTGTTATTTCTTTCAGTGAGTTTAAATCCAAAACAAGTGTATCCGGTTGATTCTCAATAATTTTTTCTAACTCCTCACGCAATACTGGAATGGCATGTGCATCCGTGATTCCTATTATTGTAAGGATTGCTTTTGATCCCTGAAAATCAGTATTCACACTGAAATGGTCTAATCCGGAAGTCGGACTGATTCGTACTTTAATTTTCACAGGCACCTCTGACGCAGGCAATTTGATGGTCAGTTCGTTTGCATCGAAATCGGTATAGTTTTCTCCGTTTACAGTGACAGATTCTATTTTTATACTTCCAACCGGGAGCAAGTCGGGTGCAACCCTGAGAATATTATCCTTGAGCGAATTTGGTGACGGTTTAAAATAAAAATCCATGGGCTGCTTGGTAATCAGCAGATTGGTGTAAACCGCTGAAAGATAGCAAAGTTCGAATGAATGGTAGCCACTCATCGAATGACTTCCTTTATTTCTTTCATTACCCAGAAGATAAGGAAGACCGTTTGCCAGGACATTAAAATATACAGCACCTGAATCGTGATCAAGAAACCAGGCATTGTAATATGCTGCCGATTCCCTTGCCTGTTTCAGATAATCGGAGTCTTTAAGAATTCCGTTCATAATCAGGTAAGCCAATATGCCCTGTTCCTGCTGCCACCAGGCCTTTCTGTCGTGCCAGGCATAACGGTGAACGGTCTCGCCCGCGCCCAGTTCACGCTCAACCACATCGTACCAACCACCACGTAGGGCATCGCCACCATGTATGGGCATTAAAGACCCTATTTTGCGTGCAAACGCGATATAGTCTTCTGATTTGTTGATATTGAAAACCCGCATCAGATTCCATGCAATCTTCAGATTATGACCTACCACACCCCGGTTTTGCTGCCATCCCCAGGTCTTATCATGGGTCCAGTCTTCAAAAAACTTCTCCTGCACGAAAGCGCAACTCTGATAATCCTGAAAATGTTTTGTAATGGTATCGGCAGTCTCAATGAGCATTTCCAGGTGTTTCTTCTCCCCGGTTGCCAAAAGCAGGTTGATCAGGTAAGCCGGAGCATGATCGCCAACCGAATTCCAGTTTTTCCGGGCTCGATTCCTTCCCAGACTTTCACTTCTCGGGTCAAATGTTATGGGGTCAATATGAGAAAAATAACCTCCGTTTTCATGGTCTTTGTAGTATTTGTCAAACAGGTTCAGCGTTTTGTCAATGACATCGCGAATCGTTTTATTACCCGTAATCCTGTAAGTCTGCGTTAATCCTGCCAAAGCATAAATTTGCTCGTAAGCCGGGATGGCATCATAATCATCTCCAAATTCGGAGGAAATCATTTTTCTTTCACGAACGGTATTGGCTTTTGACTTTCTGAATCCCGGAACTTCGGGCATATTGGACCCCAGAATTTTCTTGCTGTGATTGTCGCTAAACTCAACTGCATGATACCAGTAGCAAATGTCATCGGTTGTATCGACCATGCAGAAATGATCACGCAGGTATTGAGATCCTTTTTCGGCCACTTCAAGGTATTTGTCATTGCCGGTGAGCAGATAAGCCGACGCAAATCCAAAAACCAACCTGGAAATTGTATCGGTTTCCTGACGAGTGGAGTCTTCCTTTACACCATACAGGTTAAGCATGGTTCTGTAGTTTGCGAAATCGATGATGTCAGTATCAAACTGAGCTTTGATGTAAAAGTCGGCCAACTGACTGATTTGTTTTATCCACCAGTCCTGTTTTTCAAAAACAAATTCCTTCGTTCTTTTTCCTGAAAAGACGATATGTTTTACTTCGAACATGTTTTTTTTATCAGGATAAAAAATACCATACGCGAAAATATGTCTTCCCGGTTCAAGCATATCCTGCATTTGTCCGGTACAATCGATATAAGATTCACCGAGATTTCTGATTAATTCGGCATAGGTGTTTTCAGTTAATTTAAAAGAAAAGACTTTCCCGTCAGAGGTTTCTATCTTATATTCATTTGTTTGCTTATTGGCTTCTTTAATATAGCCGGCAACCATTTCAGAAAATGAAAAATCTAATGTATTCATACTTTTTGGTGTTTAAATTAATTTTAGAATTACTATGCTATATGGATTCAAAATATATTCACTGTTTTCGATAATTACATCATTCGTGCTTTCTGTTTCATCAATTGAAGTATCCGTAAAACGAATCCATTTTCTGTTGTCAACCGGAGCCGGTATTTCGAAAGAAAGCGGAAAAGGATTAAAATTCATCATCACATGAATATCATAAGCATGCTTATCCATTCCGCCAATGGTAAAGGCCAGCACTTTCGAGGATTCATCATCCCAACCTGGCGAAAACAACTGGCATCCATGCCATTCAATATCTTTAAAACCTCTTTCATTCACGCTACCGTCATAGAATTCGCCTGCATGTAAACTGTGGTTTTCAAAACGGAATTTTATCATCTTTTCTACAAAGCGTAAAATGTCATTGTTGATATTCAAATCGTTCCAGTTAAACCAACTGATCCGGTTGTTCTGGCAATAGGCGTTATTGTTTCCTTTTTGTGTCCGCCCAACCTCATCGCCCATAAGTATCATGGGAATTCCGCGCGACAACATTAATATCGTGAAGAAATTCTTCATCTGTTTTTTTCGAAATTCAATAATTTCCTCATTGTCGGTCGATCCTTCTATACCACAGTTCCAGCTGTAGTTTTCGTTAATACCATCGTTGTTCCATTCTCCATTATTTTCATTGTGCTTCGCATTGTAAGAAACCAGATCCATCATGGTAAATCCATCGTGGCAGGTAATAAAATTTATGCTGTTCAACGGGGTGTGACGGGTTTCGTAATAAATGTCGTTACTGCCTGCAATCCGGGATGCAACCGCAGACTGAAATCCGGCAGTTCCTTTTACAAAACGCCTGACATCGTCTCTGTACCTTCCGTTCCACTCACCCCAGCGATAGCCCGGGAAGTTTCCAACCTGGTAGAGTCCGTCGGCATCCCATGCTTCCGTAATTAATTTTGTGTTGGCAAAAACATCCGACAATTCAAGTTCCCAAATCACAGGTGGGTGCATGACCGGTTTCCCGTCCTCACCCCGTGATAGGATTGATCCTTCATCAAACCTGAATCCATCAACATGCATTTCTTCTACCCAAAATTCTAGACAGTCAATTATAAATTTTTCGATTACCGGGTGATTGCAATTAATTGTATTTCCGCAACCCGAGAAATTCTGATAGTATTCCGGATCTTCGGGTGATAAAAAGTAATAAATCTTATTGTCAATTCCCCTGAAATTTACATAAGGTCCTTCGTGGTTACCTTCGCCGGAATGGTTAAATACAACATCCAGAATGACTTCAATACCCGCCTTGTGCAGTGCTTTTACCATCTCCCTGAATTCATCAAGATGCTTTCCTTCGTCCGGATTCACGCAGTATTTCGAATGTGGCGTGAAAAAGCCGATTGTGCTGTATCCCCAGTAATTCGACAATTTATTTCCTTCATTGTCAACACCGGAAACTTCTGTTTCATCAAATTCAAATACCGGTAATAACTCCAGCGAAGTGATTCCAAGTTCTTTCAGGTAGGGTATTTTTTCAATCACACCCCTGAAAGTGCTGGGATGCTTTACTCCTGATGATTTGTCAAGCGTGAAGCCCCCGACATGCGTTTCGTAAATAATTGTTTTTTCCAACGGAACTTCGGGAGCAGCAATACCTTCCCAGTCAAAATTACTGTAGTCAACCACCACACTGCGTATTGAAGTCAGAAGATTATCCTCTGTTCCACAGGCGTTCACCCTGTTCCAGTGCTTATTCACAAGTCCTTTGGAATAGGGATCGATAAGGGCTTTATTGTTACAGAAGCGGTAACCCTTTCCGGGTTCATACAACCCGTTTAATCGATAAACATAGCCCATACCTGCTTTGGCATTTTCTACAAATACATGCCAGAAATGGAAAGTCCGGTTTTCAACAGGATCCAGATTTATTATCTGAACCGGTTCAGGATCATAAGGCTTATTGAATAGCACGAGTTGTACTTCGGTGGCATCCTGCGAGAAAATTGAAAAGTTCACGCCTGTCTGTTTCACTGTTGCACCCGGAGGATGGGCTCTACCGGGTTGTGTTGTGTAGTTGGTTGTCATAATATTATAGAGATTAAATAAGCATACACTTTCGGTTATTCTACTCTTGAATTTAAAATTTCAATGATCTTCTTTGCAAATAAATGCGCTTGTCCGCCGGAACGGGCTGTAACCAGGTCACCGTCAACAACCACGTCGGCGTTGGTGTAAATCGCTCCATAAGCCCGTGCATCACCGATCAGATTGTTGTGGCACACCAGTTTCCGCCCTTTAACCAATTCGGTAGCAGGTGCCACCAACCAAAGTCCATGACAAATTATTCCCTTGAGAATGTTTTTTTCGGCAAAAGCTCTTTTGAGAAATTCTACTGCTGGTGGAATCTTTGTTACATCCTCGGTATAGCGCAATTTATCGGAAACCATACCCGATGGAACTATAATTGCACTGTAACTGCGAAGTTCTTCATCGCTCATATTCTCAAAAGATTCGGAACAATCCATGGGTACTTTATATTCATGACCATGAAAAGTAAGTCTTTCCTGTCCCCATAATCTGGTTAAGAAATGCAGTTCAATATTTTCTTCAGCAAAACGGTATTTGTAATAAAAGATCTCATTTTCGTAATAGTCACCTTCGAAAAGAATTGCGATTTTTCTATTTTGTTGAGTCATAATGATAAAGAATATTAGTTAGATTTTATTTCCAATGCTTCAATGACCCGGGTTGCCTGGTTGTGGTAAACATAGTCGTTCAGCGCTTTTAATGCAAGCATTTTCGGAGAAGTTCCGGTATGATCTGTAATGTCGGGATTTGCACCTTTTGATACTGACCATTTGATCTGTTCCAGATGACATGATAATACTTCTCCCGATGAAGTAAGTGCCCGGTGCACTGTGTCCTTCAAGGCTGTTTGCCCGTTAATAGCTGGTTTTTCGTTTAATGCAGCTGCAAAAGCAAGCGGTTTCATATTTTTCGAAAGCAATTGTAGTATCTCAAAATGGTTTAAAACAGAAGCCCTGATCACTGCATCTACTGCCATCGGATGTTTTTCGGGTTTATCGGGATCTGCATCATATTCCAATAATATCAGTACAATTTTTTCTCTGAAACCGGCAATCTGACTGTTTGCATTTACACCGGTTAATGCAGCAATAAGTGGCGTCTGACTTAACGGACCACCCAGCCGGTTAATGTCAAACAAAGGATTTGAAATTATTGAGAACAAAGCTTTTATGATTTCACTTTGGGCTGTTTCGAAAGCTTTGTTGTCATCCGGATTTAAGTCGGACAATTTTACAAACCCATCAGTAATTGTTTCTATACAGCGGTCGGTAAGCTGTTGTTTTTTGCGTTCGTTCTCATCGGGTGGGACGGGAATAGCAATAATTTTCAGGAGGTTTTTATAATATTCCTGTTTCTGTTGATCTGTACTCTTATCAAATTTTGCAAATAATGCCTCCATGGGCCTATTATTCCACAACCTGGACATTGACAAACAGGAATATCCCCTGACATTGGTAGCAGATAAAAGCCTGATATGTGCATTTTCTATCGTTGTAAAATCATTGTCCGGGATGCCCAGTATTTCAGCAATATTTTCCAATACCCATTCCGCTGTTTTTAAATGCTTTTCTGATCCAAAAAAGGCAAGTTGAAGCAGCAGGGTATGTCCGTTGACTTTACTAATTACAAACAGTTGTTCGAAATCATATTTCAGTATTGTTATTACAGTTTCCAGATCGCCTGACTGACCGGCCCAGAAAATCGGAAGTGCATCCGCATTTTCAAGCCTGTGGTTCAGATTCGCTTTTTTCCCACCCGGGATATCGTCAGAAAGGAGAAACTTTACAACTTCAGCCTGCCCCCTGACGCTGGCAATCATAAGCGGACTCCAGCCTTCAAGGTTTTCAACATCCGGACTGCCACCTTCATGGAGCCATGTAGAAAGTACATCGATATTCCCCGATTGTGCTGCCTGGGTAAGCGGACTTGTGATCCAGTTTAAAACACTCAAAGCCTGATAACTTACATTTGCAGATGGTTCGCTTTGATCGGTTGAAAATCCTCCCTGTGCAGCATACATTTTCATGATCCATTTATAAAGTGGTATCACTTTTGGGGTACATTTTAGCAGATCAAGTGCCCGCATGACACAATACGAAGTCCATAAATCCGATATCTCCGGTTTATCGCCAAATCCGCCATCCGGTCGCTGTCCTGAAAGCAGTAATGCTGTAACTGCTTGCTCGTTTTTTAGTTTTTCGCCGGCACGCAATAAAGCACCCGAAGCAATTGCATTGTTTAAAACCGAAGTTCCGAATGTGCCATCGTCCATCTCCATGGAACGGAAAAATGCAATAGAAACAGATGGAACAACCGGTATGTTGCATTCATCAATCAGACCAATCAGCATAAAATGTTCTTCGCGGATTGTGGCGTCATCGGTCATAAACTTCAAAGCAGATGGCAGATATTTATGAAAAGCCTCAAGTGCGTGGGTATTATACAGGATCAACAAGCCCAATGCGGTACTGAAGACAGTTGCTTTTCCCGAAGCGATATCTGTAAATCCTCCGGTTGCAGCATCGTGTAAATTTTCAATGTATGAAAATATAGCATCGGGTTTGTGGGGCTGTGTTCCGAAAAACTGAAATGCCTTCAGTGCACTCAGCGTTGGCTGCAGGCTCATGAATGCATTATTCCGGTCAGAAAATCCGCCATTTATGGACTGAAGTGAATGAAAAAAAGATATTATTTGATTCCGCTCTGATTGTTTCAGCATAATATTCTTTTTAGGAATGATAATATTGATGTTCTGAGGAAATTAAAACCCTTAATAACAACAGTTTTTTATTCCTTGATTTTTAGCTTTTTACTTGTTAAGGATTATAATTTATTCACGCGAATGGTACATACCGACGTGTCGGTAGGCGCAAAGGTCGCAGAGAAAAATAAATACTAAATCCTGTTGTGTGATGAAAAATTTCAATTTCTGCATTTAATCCTACATGTTCGCATGGCATGCATTGTGCCTCCCGACAAGTCGGCATGTTCCATTTGCGTGCATTATTTTTTTTCTCAAAAGAAATAAAACCACATTACAATAGCATAATTATATGTGGTCAATATCAATACAATACTGAGTTTTTATATATTCTCCGGTTCTTTCAGATATTACTTCCATCCAAACTTTCGTAAACCTTCATCGAGGCATTTGACCAGTATTTCGCCACAAAGATTTGATTCACCTACCGAACGGCTGGTAAGGAATGGATAATCCAGAATAACCGAATGAACCCTTCCTACATTGCCGTGGAATTGACCATCGGGCAAAACCGCATCTCGTAAAATATACTCAAGCGAAAAGGGTGGTGTCCCAAAATTCAGGTAGGAACCGTTTGCCATGATCGACCAGCCATCAGTATAATCGTATTCCATGGTGTGACCGGTTACCCGTTTCCCCGAAAGAATACTCTTTCTCGAATCCAGTTCCCGTGCGAAAGCCAGGCAGGTTACAGTATAACATTCAGCAGCGACAGGTTTATCGGCATAATAAAATCCTAAAATTAAATCGTGCAGCCGGGGATTGTTTACCATATCTACAATGGGACCACTGCCACCCACGAGAAGAAAAGCATCATAACCGGCAATTTTTTCCCATGCTTTTGATCTTGCTGTATAATATTTTTCGAGACTCCCAACATAGTTGTTTGCGCTCAAATATGGACGAACCGGAAACCAATCTTTTAGGTTGATTCTTTTTGCAAACAACTCTTCCCAATTCGTGTTTTTACCGCGTTCGGCCATTTCTGCGCTGGTAACGGAGCGACTAAGCGGGGGATCGATATAAACACTGTCTAAACTGGCTCCGTCCGGAAATGGCAGTGCACCTGTCGGGGTGACAAAATCAACCTGATAACCGGCCTTTTTAAGGTGATCCAATGGAAGAACCAATTCTTCAACCCAGAAACCATTTTCTGAAACTGCAACTAGAACTTTTTTATTCATTTTGTATGATTATTAAATGCCAAAAGGCGGTTTATTATATTTGTTGATTATATCTCACTTTCATTTCCAAACAACCGGGGGATGTAAATGTCGATGATGGCAGCGCCCAGGCGTTCGGGATATGCCTTTAACATGAAATCTTTAAACGCATCGTTTGTTAATCCATCGTCCATAGCTTTTTTAGCTGTGTTCAGATATTCAATATTTTTGGCAACTTCTGCTTTGTCGGCAGGTGTCCCATGTCCGGGAAGAAATAATTCATAATCGGAATGTTCAATTTCTTTTAAACTCCGGATCCAGTGCTCTGAATTTTTTGTGATGTACAAATGCGCATGGCTATAAATCAAATCCTGTATTATATAAACCTTTAATTCAGGAAGTTTGAATGATAAATGAAATTCTGTTTCGGTATCAGCATGCACACACATTTCATATTTCACGCCGTCAATAAATTCTATCCCGGCTTTCACAGCGTGTGTTGGAATAACTACTTTTTCGGCAACAAAGGGGCCAAATACAGCAGCCCTTGACGCTCTGATGGTTTCGCCGTATTGCTCCAGAAAACTGATCGTTTCCGGCAGGGCATAAATCGCAATATCGCTGAAAGCAGCTCCAATCCCGAAGAAATGGTCGGGATGCCCGTGCGAAAGATACAGTCGGTTGATGGGTTTCCCCAGGCTGTCGGCATAAGCCCTGAATTGAATGGCGTATGGTACAATGAATTGACCATCAATGATAACCAGCATATTTTCACTTTCTATAATATGCGTGGCATTGGACAGGAAAGCTTCGGGTGAAATGAACGTATGGATTTTTACATTCCCGCTTTCTTTCACTACTTTGATTATGGGGTCAGGTAATTGATCTGGCATAATTATAAGATTTACAATTAATTAAACTGTTCGTTGGTTAAGCTAGAACTTCAACCAGTTTATTCCCGAAAGCTACCGATGATTCAACCGACAGTCCGGTAACAAAAGGAGGATCCCATACCACGCTTGGTCTTTCGCGCGAAGTAGTAGGATCTGAATACACTTTGCCATTGGGCCCAACAGCATCTTCGACCATGTATTGCAATGGGAAAACAAAACCACAGGTCTTCAGTTTCATATCCGGATTGTCCGGTGTTGCACGCACTAAATCATATCCCAGATCACCGGTAAAGTCCCAGGCGTGTGGGTGTGCAGTCACGTTTTTGCCGTAAATAACACTTTTATTTCCGTTTTCGGGATCTCTGGTAAAGGATAAGGCAGCCACCGCGTAACAAAGTGCGCCGATAGTCTTACCACTTTTATATGCCTGGTATACGAGTTTGTGTACGAGCATATTTCCGGCCACATCAAGTACCGAACCTGCTCCACCGACAATTACCAGTGCATCGTAATCGTCCATATTTGCATCAGCCATTTTTATGGGATGGCTCCATTCGCCTGTATCCAGGATTTCGTTGATCCTTGCAATAAGTTCCGGTGAATTCATTGCTACATGTTGCATGGGATCAATAAAACCCGGATCCATACTCAATTGACCCGGTAAAGGCGTTTTTCCCAAATAAGTAGCCAGTGTCAGCTCGTGTCCTGCTTTTTTTAATGCATCCCAGGGAGCCTGAAGTTCTTCAGCCCACAAACCATAATTTGATGCGATCATTAAAATTTTCTTTCTCATTTTCTTGTTTGTTTTAATTAGGTAATAGAAGATATTTAATGAGTAATTTGCTAATCTCCGGAAGCCTGCATATCAGCGTTCCGGCAATTATTAATTTTTAATTACTTAGAGATTATTCCTGTTATTTTTTCTCACTCAGTTGTTTTATGGCCGTTCCCCAATCTTCGGCATGATATAACCTGTCTATCTTCCCATCTTTGATAATATTGATATCTATTGTCATAATACTGAAATAATTACCCGAATATGGAACTAAAAAGTCAGCATTGGGAGTCCCTGAGAGTTCGCTTCTTACAGCTATGGAGTCACCATCAATAATTATTTGTTTGATATCTACATTTATATCGGGGACCAAATCAAATAAACCCTGCAAATAGGGGCGGGTGTCTGTTCTGGATCGATACTCGGTGTTCGTGTAATAGGCTCGCCAATCATCCGACAGTATTGACATTGCTTTATCCCAGTCGCGTTTATTTGCCCTGAATAAATTATAGAATGGTTCAATAATAGCCATTGCCTCTTCTTTTGTCATTTTTGTTTCCATTTGAATGAAAATTAGTAGTCATGAAACGATGTTGATTTATATGTTAAAAACATGTGATGAAAAGTGTATGAATGAATATATCTGATTTTATTGTGTTTGAAAATAATCCGGTTAATTGGTATAAGCTGTTGTCAGTAAAGTTTGAAAACGATACTGTTTTTTTTTCAACACAAAAAAATCTATATCCTGTATTCCATGTGTATACAGTGTAATTTATGCCGTATTGTTTGTGGTGATGTCTGACTGATATGATTCGAAATTGAAAAAATAATCTGAGAAACACCCTGAAACCCTCGTTACAGAGTGGTTCAGACAAGCCTGTAATTGAAAAAGAATGTATTGTTATGTTCAGGAAAATATAAAACAATAATGAATGCAAAAATGTTTGGTTTGGTAGTGAAAAATTAACAATTGATGTATTTATAACCGAATTCATTTAAAAGTGAAGATGGAAAAAATAAATTCAATTCTAACCTGAATTGAATGTACAATGCGCTCCTGCCGTGTATAGAGATTGATAAAGTTGTGGGATGGGTGTAATTAGCCATGGCGTGATATTCATGGGAAATGAAATAGAATAAAATCAAAAAATGCATCTGAATGAATTCAAATCCGAAGGATTTAAATTTGAATAGCCATGGTGTGAGATTCATGGGAAATGAAATATAGAATAATTTCAAAAATTGTATCTGAATGAATTCAATTCCGAAGGAATTTAATGTGAATAGCCATGGCGTGAAACCCATGGAACAATCGATATGAGATTTAATTGCAACCCCGAATGGGGTTGAATATCAATAACTAATATTCTGAAAGAACTCTGATTGTATCAATGTGAAATATTTGATCCAGATATTCACTCACTTCGTGGTTAGTAATCTATATTCACCTACACATCCATGCATTTTATACATGGCTATTCACATTCAATTCCTTCGGAATTTCAAACAGGATTATTCTCATTAAACTCCCATCACACGGGTTAAGTCCTGAAATTTAATCTTGTTAGTTTAAACTGAAAACAAGTCGTAATCTGTTTAATTGCCGCCCCAAACCCGCCCTTACCCCAACCCTCTCCTACTGTTGAGGGAGAAAGATGGATTAAAATTTCAACCATCTACTATAAAATTTTCAACAAAACTTATAAAATCCTGAAACCACTCTTGACATACTCTTTAGGGGCTAGGGGCGGTTGAAATAGAATTACTGTATTTACAAAAATTGGAGCGGTGCGGTAATCTGTTTCACTGAATTGAATTGCCGGATAGTTGCAGAGTCCACCAATCGAAATGCTTTTGTTTCGCAGAGAGTGAATTGACATAAAACTTACCAAAAAAGAAGCCCGATACAATTATTTGTAACGGGCTTTTCTACCATGCAATAACCTTAATTGAAAGTTGTTTTTAACTAAAACAATTATTAAAAAGCATAGCCTATGCCTAAACTAAAACCATTAAACTTGGTTGGATTTGACAAATATTCATATGGACTATCATACATATCAAAAGCAAAATTTGTATCAATGTAACGAGGTGCAATTTTAAAATATGCCATAATGTAATCGTTATTTTTGAGTTTATATGCGGCCTGAAGTCCGTACCAGGTTGCACTCGTCAGACTGGAAATATCACCAAAATTTAATCCAACGCCAAACTTGATATAAGGCAATAAAAATATTTTTTTTATATGAAACGGATATTGGTACCCCAGAAACAGCAATCCTTCTTTATAATCAACGTATCCTTCATCAGTTACTTCATATGTACCAGGATCTTTATTATACCCCATATGAGAATACTTATGTAAGGCAAATCCAAACATAGATTTGTATCCAAACGATACCTCAGCACCATATCCAACTTTCTCTACTTTATCTGATGGGAAATACAATTCTGTCGATACATTCATTGTATATTTAAAATCTCTTGCGATACCAAAGAACTGTTCTGTTTCTGAAACTTTAAGTGTTGAAATGTCTTTTAATTTCCATTGATTTTGTTCTATCAACCAAACGGAGTTTACTTGTTTGTTATTAAGACTCATCATAACAGTAGTCGGAGTATCATTAGAAGCTAATCCGGTGATAGAATTATAAGAAAAAGAGTTTTTGTTTTTCTCAATACTTCTGTATATATTATCTGCAATTGCAATACGAACAGCTTCTATTGGATGACCATGTTCAAACACATCAGATATATCCTCCATGGCATCTTTTGATGATTTTTTCCAAAGTTGAAAGAATTCTTCCACACTTATTTTAGAAATATAATTGTACGATACATATTTAAGAATTTTCTTGTAACCATGTTGTGCATCGCTTGCAAATTGCTGCGACATTTTTTCAAGAATCTGATTATTGTCAATCCTCTCAGAGCTTAACGCCCGGGTAATAAATTGTTGAATGGTAGAAACAGGAATTGTTAGATTTACATTTTCACGATCTAAAACTTTCCAGGTATTCAATCCTAATGCTGAATATCCAGTCACTTGTGTAGTATCAGCAATTAACAAAGGACTTCCGGAACTTCCTCTATCGATTTGAGCTGTATGTTGTATGGCTTTCATTTTTAAATCCTCATCTAGGGTTTCCATTGAAAATGCAGCGTTAGAAACAATACCCTTACCCAATTGCCATGATGGCTTACCTGCCATGCCAGGAAAACCTGCAGAAAAGACTTCCTGACCATCGAAAGGAATTAAAACTGAAAAATTGAGAGCTTTCTGAACAGTAGCATCTTCAGGAAATGCCAACAAAGCCAGATCATTATCATTATCTATTTCAATGATTTTACATCCCTCATAGTTTACTTTACTTCCGTCCGTATTAGAAAACTCAATATTGGCAGTCTCTGCCTGCATCACAACATGGCGATTGGTTAAAATATACGTTTTCCCATCATCTCCCTTTACCAGAAAACCCGATCCAAAACCTTTTCCTTCTGAGAATGCTTTCAAATAATTTGATGCATATGTATATCCTTCTGAACTAAGTTTTTCACTGAATTTTTTGAGAAATTCAGTAGTACTTTCGTGATAAACCGGGCGTACTATTACAATATATTCACGTAGCTGTTTTTGAGCAAAAATGTTTCCTATACTAATAAAAAGAAAAATTGAGATGATTTTAACTTGTTTCATGTCACTATAATAATAACGTTTAGTTTCTTAAATATATCTTTTGCATACAAAGATAAAATAATTAATTAAATAATTATGAAATATTTGTTCAAATTATTTTGTAAATTTAATTTTATCTTTTTGAAAGATTTAATTAATATAGTTTTACCTTTGTAGAAAAATCAAACTATGTTCAAATAAATTTTATTATGAAAATAAGAAATCTTCTACTAATTGTACTTTTATCAAATGGTTTTGAAATTATTGCACAAGGCTCATTAAGAGACTTTGTTGTTATAGTTAAACCAACCTACCACGAAAGCACTACTAAATTTCTAAAAGAGTATAGTGAACGATTAAAAAATCATGAATATAATTCTTCTGCAGATTTCTTAAAAACTTTTATTGAGGGGAAAGGATTTGGATCTGGTTTTTTTGTGAAGGCAAATAATGGCAAGGTATATTTGCTAACAAACAAGCATGTAGTATTGCAAGCAGCCACTGTTACAGCAGAGTTTTCTAAAACGGATGGAAGTAGTTTGGTTTATGAAGGTGGTACTATAGTGAGTATTGCCGAAAATGAAGACCTTGCTTTAATAGCCTTTCCTGATGAAACGAATATAAAAAACGTTTTACAACTTTCAGATGTCCAACCTGAAGATGGCAATACGATATTTTCAGCAGGATATCCTGGTATGGCAGGTAAACCGTCATGGCAATTGAGTATGGGCATTATTTCGAACGCTGCTTTTCACATGGAAAATCTTGATGAAGAGAATAAGACAACGGCCATTCAGCATACTGCCCAGATAGATCGTGGTAGTTCCGGAAGCCCATTGCTTGTTGCAGATAAAAATCAGAAATTGGGATACGCAGTAATTGGACTAAATACATGGAAAATAAAAGATCGGGAAAACGTAAATTTAGCTATTCCCTCCTCAGCAATTGCTAAGTTCATACGCAATGCTACAAAAAATGATAGAATACTTACTAATGATTCACTTGAAAGAACTTCAATTCAATTTGCAAGTGATATATCGCATGGTTACAAAAATATTTTGAAATACATTTCATACGATTATATCTCAAAATTAAGTGTCGATAATTTTTATAGCTTTTTCGACCATGCATCTGAGGATGTACAAAATGATATAAGTATGGCGCTAAACAATGGACATCCTATCGAAGCAGTCAGAATTGCACTTGCAAACGCGATTTATATGAGCATTGCAAAAAACAAAAATGATATACAATTCTCGTCTATTAAAGGTAACATCTCTGTACAGGAATCCAGTTCAGTGATCTATCTTGTTAATCAAAAGCCGGTTAATTGCTCCTGGATTATAGAACAAAACAGTTTGAAAATTAATAGCTTTTCAAGTCTTAAAATATTTGATATCAATAAATCAGTCGGTAAATCATGGGATTTTGGTTATGATTTAAATGTAGGTGCTGATTTGGCTATTCCCTTTACAGCTGCAGAAAAAACCGGTTACGGTTTAGAATTTGAGGCTGCTGTACCGGGGTTTAATAAGGCATTCTTAGGTGCATCGTTACATAAATATTCACACCTTTCATATAAGAAAGAGTTCGATTATGACCTGTATAAGGATATTATTACAGATACCGGCTTTTCAAATTATTCCGAACTATGTCTAAATCTCGGATTTCAATATCCACTACAAATATCTAAATTGTTTTTTATCCCATATATCAAAGGATCAATAGGGGCCTATATGGGTGATGTCAGTCTATTCATTGCCCGGGCTACCTTTGGTTTAAAAACAGCATATGAAATCGACAACCGATCCTATTTAATATTTAATTTTGGCATGGCCAGTAGAACAATCAAAGATGACGGATTTTTTGGTGCCAGAAGTGATACATATGATGGCTTGTTAAATACCGGAAATTTTGGAAATTTATACCTTGGCTTATCCTATGCATTCAGAATTGACTTTGAAAAAATGAACACAATTATGATGCATTAGGAAAGACATAGAATAATACAACTGAATGCATTATTCAATTTGCTGGAGATAACTCTCATTATAGGTATGGGGAATGTAAATAAACATTCAAACAAACAGATATTCTCTTTGTTTCAAAACCTCACCGACCAACTAAACGAAGGCAAAATCGGAAATAGGGACCTGGACATTAACACAGGTTTGAAGGTTCCATCCCCTTGCCTTTTATTTATGACAGCATACATATACGGATTGGCCCGGTTGTACAGGTTGTAAATACCCACTGAATAGGAAGCATCGTAGCGTTTGAAAGCTTTGTATCTTTGCGTTAATGAAACGTCCAGTTTGTGAAAGGCCTTGGTACGGTAGTTATTCCGTTCTGTTTCAATAAGATTATATTTCATATATGAATAATCAGGTTCACCGGTTTCGGGATTTGCTGAGGGATAGGAAAATATGTTCGTGGGAATGGTAAGGAGTCTGCCCGAACGATACTGCCAGGTTGCCGATAAGGTTAAGGTCGACGAAAGCTTGCGCTCCAGGGTCAGCGAAGTAGCGTGGCGAATGTCGGTTGAAGCGGCAAAGGGGCGTCCGTAATTCAGATCTGCGAATTGATTTTCGGCCTGCATCAAGGTATAATCTGCCGATAGTGACCAGTACTGTAAAGAATAATCTGCCGAAATGTCCACACCATAAGCCTTGCCATTGCCTTGCGTAACTACTTCATCGGCATGTTGGCTTATGTTTTTCTGGAAAAACCACACCGTCATCGCATCATACCCATCCCTGAATTCCACAATGTTTTCCATGGTTTTGTACCAGACATCTGCTTTTACAGAGAAATTGTTTTTGTTCCACTTAAAATCTTTTGCTACACCCAACGAGAAGTTCCATGAACTTTCAGGAAGCAGGTATGCATCCGAAGGCATAAAAATCTCGAATGTAAAACCCAAACCCGGATTCGCAACCCGATGGATGGGTTGAGTCATGCGACTAATGGACGCACTCAACGAAAAATGATTGGTAAAAATACCGTGGTAATTTATTCTTGGTTCTATGTTGGTGAAAATCTTATCCTGATTTCCAATCGCACTGATTCTAAGACCGGTTGTCAACAGATGTTTGTCGGCCAGTTGAAATTCCGATTCTGTAAAAAGCACCCCTTCCGATTGGCGAAACAGGTCGGAGGTTTGAATGACGGTGGTGCTTGAGTCTGTGTGATTGAGTTGAATGGGTGAAAATCCAAACATCTTCATGGATCCGCCACTGATCAGTTTCACTTTGTCCGAGAGTTGAATACTATATTTTTCTACGATACCCACTGAATTGATGCCGGTAAGTAATTGATCTATTTGTTTTTTCCCGGTTAATAAACCTTCACTTGAAATGCCGAAATCAAAAACAAAGCTGTCGGCATAAACAAACAAATGATTTTCTGCAGACCCTGAAGCAGTGCGAACCCAGTTTATTCCAACATTTTGTTGCCTGTTATCTATCCAGGAATCCCCTATGATGTTATCCTCCAGCGTTGTTACATCCATTCCATCGCTGTTGTTGAACCAGGTCAGTTTTAACTTGTCCTTATCTGATAATTTCCAGCATAAACCGGCATTGATATCCTTAAAATGAAACGCGATTTTGGAGGTGTTGTCACCACCCACCAGCGAAGTGAGATTCAGCAGACTATAATTGGAAAGGCGACCGGCAATAGACAAAGCCAGCTTATTTTTTACCAACGGAATATTGAGCGCCACTTTACTCGTAAGCATACTGATATCGATATCACCCGAAAATTTTTTCAGGTTGGCATCAGCAGTATGCACATTGACCACCGATGATATTTTACCCCCGAATTCTGCCGGGAAAGCCGACTTATACAGTCTGGCGCTTTGCACGATAAGCGGATTATAAGCCGATACCATGCCGAAGAAATGTTCCGTGGAGTAAAGCGGTATGCCGTCCAGCAAATAAAGGTTCTGCCCGTGCAGACCACCCCGCACCTGCATATCTGCCGCGCCTTCGTTGCTCGATGTTACACCTGCAGTCAGTGCAAATGCCTTTAAAATATCGCGTTCACCTATAAGGGCGGGTATTATTGTAAGCGCATGATTGTCTATCTGTTCCACTCCGGCGGGTAATTCGGTGGCCGGTTTGGCTGCCAACACTTCCACTTCCTGTATATACTGGGAGTTAAAGGGTGACTGAAGTTCAATCATCACGGTTGTATCCGACTGCAGATTGAAGGATACCTTCTTTTTATCAAACGGATAATAATCGAACACGAAAGTGTAATTTCCGGCCGGTAATTGAAATAAATAATCACCTGCTCTTCCTGCATCCAGGGTTTTATTGATGGGTAGAATGGTGATGGGTATTCTATTTATCCCTTTTTGTGTACGGTTGTTTATGATTTTGCCTTTTATGCTAAAACGTTTCATATAGGCCTGACCATTTAGTGTCATACAACCAAAGCATAATAATATCATGCTGATCAATAATCTGGTTTTTATTTTCTGTATCAAGGTATTAGACTTAATTAATGAGATATTAATAATGTCGTAAATTTATCTGAAAATAGCTATAAGAATAGAACCTGTCTGCCGAAGGCAGGCGCGGATATTCGCTGATTTAGCTGATAAAAAACGGATTTAATTCCAATAACTTGGAATGATATATTCACCTAAGTTATAATCATTCATATGAATAAAATCCGGATTTAAATCCGTAATATAATTCTTATCCGCGGGAATCCGCTTAATCAGTTCAAATCCGCGTTCTATTCTTTTTGAAAACAGGAAATTATATTGTTCCAATTACCTATAGTTCGGTTACCATGATCAGTTTACTGTCGGTACTAAAACTTCCGAAGAGCCCTATGGCGTTTTCGATATTTGAATACGCCGGTAGTACACCCCCATACGTACTTGTTATTGCCGTTATAAAATCGTCGTCAAAACTCTGGCTGAAAAGAATGTTTTCTGAAAAACGAAACTTTTTCAAATAAGGATCCACAGTAATCAGGTTGAGTGTAAAAGCGCTGTTGTCATACGGGCATTGAAATTCATTGTCCTGATAAAATCCGCTTTCGTAAGGACCATTGAATCCAATCTCTTTTGAAAAAGCAGTTAAATAGACTCCGTAATCTTTATGCGGAGGCAGTGTGAAATGCAAGCTCAGGGTGCTGCTTTTCGTACGAATCGTTGGAGCTTTATTCTCACCGGAATATTTGCTGTTTGAAGCATCGTTACCGGCCTGGACTGTGCAGCTTGCATACATAATTGTTGCCCCATCGGCCGGCACTGTTGTTTGAGCATGCAGGTTTTTGTCTTTTAATTCTATTCGCAGTTCATACGTTTTACCTTTTACCACCCTTAATAAATGATCGACATCCTTATAGGATGAGGTATCTGCCGATTGCAGTTTCAGTTCCACCCACGCGCTATCCCGTTCGCACATAAATACTCTGGCTTCGGGGTAAGGAATCGGGTTTGCCGTATTCTTTACAAAATTGCTTTTGCCCAGATACAATTCCACCGGGTAATCGGGAGAAATTACCGAAAATACCATCGGTACGGATGCTGTACTCCAGGGCGTTTCTTCCACTTCGTTACGAACGCAACCGGAAAAAGAACAGAGCGCAATCAGTATTAGAAAATAATATTTTATACCGCTCATTGGAATGTATAACAGGCTTTTAAACGTAGGTAAGGAACTGCATCAAAAGTACGGAAGCTCCTCAGCGTAAGTCCTAAACCGCCTGCTGCTTCCAGAAACATTTTATCGGATAATGCGTACCGGTATCCCAACGAAGGAGCAATCCCTCCGGCACTGAATGGCTGGTTAGAATTCAAATAGCTGCTTGTAATCTCCACTGGCAAACCGATAAACCAACCTGAGTTTAGCTTGTTGATTGTTCCATTCAGATTGCTTTTTTCGAAGTCTAAATAAATGCGCGCTTCAGCCGACAGTGACAATTGAACACCATAAGTTGTAGTAATAACAACTTGATTATTGATGACATTCAACTGCTGGTAAGTCGAATTGAGCACATTTCCACCCAATATCAGGCTAATATTACGACACATCCTGAGCTCATTTATAAAACCGATACTCAAAAATCCGTCACCACCATCAGTCCCATGCGACAAACCGCCACCAATATAGATGCCCTGCAAACTGGATACGGATTTTGAGTCATTTGAATTCCCGGGTGTTTCTACATTTTGTTGAGCGAAAGAACCGAGAGAACAAACAAGAGAAACTGACAGAAGCCATAAGATGCGTTTCATACAATTAGTTTTAAAGTGTAGCTGATGTTTTGTTTAATTGAATTGCAAAATCACAAATGTGAATTAACAATATTCAGAACGCTTTAACATACTATTTATTGTTTTTTTGTTTGAAGGAGTGAGAATAATGTAGAAGTCATCCTGACTTTTAATAATCTTGTCGTAAAAGGTCATTAATTGTTGTTTATAATCGGGTTTTGCATATTCCAACTCGCAATCATAGCTGAATACCGCGAGTTGGAACTCGTGTGACCTGAATTAAAATCACTATTGAAAAATAACGACGGGACGACTTCTAATTTAAATCCTTTAGGACAGATTTAAAGGAGGATGCTTATGAGGAATTGGAAATATGAAGAAAAACCCCACAGAGATTTACACGCACATCACCTCCAAAGTATTTTGATAAGATTACGAAGTAGTTAAATAATGCAAAATTGAATAGACAAAAATGACAATATGAAAACATATGCTTATTATTGAACGTTAAATGGAATAAAAGTATCATTGTAATCATTATAATATTCTGTTTTTGCTAAAATTAAAAAGGAAAAATCATTCAGCTAAAACGACTGTATACGAAATTGCTTCCACTTACAGAAATAAGTAATCGAAGATATTTATCGACCTATTTGTTAATCTGCAGCTACCTGCATATCAGCGTACCGGTAATTATTAATAGCACATTATTAATTACTTAGAGTTCCACATGCCGGGATATTATGGGCAAGTTTAAAAAAAGACAGCGGTCAAAAAATAGGGGCTGACCACCCAATTTTACAAAAAGACAGTATCACTTAATTTACAAAAGTGGAATTCTAAAACCACTATAAAAAATAGCCTGTCCCGGCAAGGTCGGTCTGGGTGGCGAATCCGAAAAGCCATAAAAGAGTAGGAGACATGTTTCATTTTAATAATCTATTACATATGAAAACATTAAAAGAGGTCTTACAAAAGGACCACAGTAAAAAAACGAAAGACGAACTGGTTAAAATGCTCGCCGACCTGGAGGTACTGATTACACCGGGTGCCTACGAAAAAGTCAGCGGACTTACTCCCGCAGAAATCAACGATTTGACCAAAAAAGAGATTCTGGATATCGTTGAAAGCTTTAAGAAAAGTTATTCTGAAGATTGGGAAAAAGCACTGATCACTGCCGCTCCTGATTTACTAAAAGGAATTCTTGGTCAGATTGCCGCTGATGAAGCTATTTTTGCGGTAGCTGATGTTTCTGATGCAGATTTTGCTGCAGAACTGGGTAGTATTGATTTTGCAACCATTATTGGAGGACCATTAGATGCTTGTGTGAAAGCCCAGTCTAATGCTTCTTTAAGTACTGTAAATTTTATAAAGGAAGTTGGTTTCGAAACATCCGGAAATGATACAAAAATAAGAATGGTGGATTTCTCTTACACCAAAGATGTTCCGAATCCAAATTATCAAAGCACCGACCCGAATTTACCGGTAGGCACCAACACAACTGACCCGACACTTAGTGAAAGCGTGGCAATCAATGTCCCGTTTATTTCAATCCTGAACATTCCAAGCTTCAGAATTGAAACATGTGAAGTTAATTTTCATGTGAAATTGAATTCTACATATACAAAAGACGTAAAGAATGATCTTAAAATTGGTGTAGGTGCTCAGGGAGGATGGGGTCCTGTGAAACTCAAAGTTGATGTTTCTTTCCAAAGGACATCAAGTACCGGAATCAAAGTTGAGAAAGAATACTCTTTAGGTGTAGTAGTAAAAGCAACCAATGATGAAATGCCTAAAGGTTTAGAAAAAGTTTTAGGTTTACTATCTCAATAATACTGTTTGCGATGATAAAATTATCAGATTACCTGGATTATCTCAATAATGAGATAATTCAGGCTCGCAAAAGAGCAGATGAAAATGCAGTAAAGATTGCAAAAGAATATGCTCAGCATGAATACCTGAAATACTTCAGGGTTCCAAGGTTTTCTATGCCTACTGTAAAAATGGATATTCCTTTAAAGATAACCGATATTGATTCTGAGACAAAATATGATTTTAAAATAATTCCGGATCAGTTTGTTAAAGAAGTCAATGAAAAGATCGATTTAGTCAATAGCGAAAAGAAACTTAATATTCCTAAAGTAGATAAGGACCAAATTGACAAACCGGAATTTAAAGAAATATTTAAAAAAGTTGAGAATAGGGATTATAAGTTCATTAGAGATATCAATACAGAAATTATAAAAGCTGATCTAAAGCTGCCTGTCATTCATTTTTTATCTGCCAATGTATTTTCGACTCAGGATGCAATTTCTGATACAGAAAAAGTCGAAATGGAAAAGATATTTGCTGATGTTCTTATCAGTAAACACAGACCTGTCTCCACGAAATTAAATGAACTTTATATCGATCCCGATACTTCAAAAGCATCAGATAAGGATAAACTGCTTGTGAATCTTCATGTTGAAATGATCGAAGAAGGCATAAGAATTGTCCGTATAAAAGATAAGAATGGAAAGGAAATTGAAGAAATCACTTTTGAGTAATGCAGGAATTTATCCACCATAAAATTCAGACTATTGACAATCTGATGGCATCTTACAACGATGTTCAACAATTGTATATCCGGAGTGCTTATGAGTTTGACGATAGGTTTCTCGAACTTTTAAGCAGTTGTCTGGAGTTCTTCAAAATTCATGGCACCAACACTCAGGTGTCAGAAGTGCTGAATATTATCAGCATGTTTGAAACTTCAAAAAAAGGTATTCATCCATTTAAACTTGAGAAGGTAAATTCCGGGCGCAGAGAATTAAAGATGATGATAGCCTACCATGGGATTGAAAAACTACATCAATTAATAAGTATTACTTATGAAAAAGAACTTCATAAATTAGAGGAAGCCGAAGAGATTTTAAGCAACCTGATCTTCACGTTAAATCAATCAGGGTTTTTAGATGACAAAAGAATTAGAGAGTTACAAACAATTGATCAGATTAAAGTTTTCTGGCTTGAATTGTTAAATGTAAATGGCTCTATCTCAGGTATAAATAAAAAACTCAGATTAAAATTAATACCTGAGGATATTTATCTGCTTATTGAAAAAATAATTTTAAGATTTACCTGATATGGGAAAGACAAATAATAAAGATACCGAAAAGGACACAAACAGATATATTGTGCTCCTGGATAAGGGGAATGCTACTTCCTTAAAAAAAATTGAGAAGGAATTTCAAATAAGTATCACATCCTCTGAAGATTTAAGCAAGGACAACAGATCGTTCAATATCTTAAATACAGATAACAGCATTTTCTATAAAAACCTCGATGTGGTTGTGATGGAAGATATTGAATTAGAGCATCTAAATCATTCCTTAAATGATTCGAAAAGTCCTGTAATTTATTTTGAAAAAGAACGGGTTTTTACCCCTGTTAATGAGTTTGACTTAATTAATGAACTGAAATCCCAATCTGTATCCTTTCAAAAAAAGATATTGGAATTAGAAGATTTATTAAAAATCAAATCAATTCCACAGGCACCAAAAATTGAAATGGAATGGGGATTACGGGCTATTGGTTTAGATAAGACTCAATATACCGGCAAAGGTATTGATATTTGTATCTTGGATACAGGTTTTAATATTACTCATCCTGATTTCACCAATCGAACGATTGAAGGAAAGTCATTTATTCCGAACGAGGATTGGGATAAGGATTTTCACGGACACGGCACGCATTGTACTGGCACTGCTGCAGGAAACAAAAGAATAGATACCGGGAAAAGATATGGTGTAGCTCCGGAATCGAACATTAAGATTGCAAAAGTCTTGTCTGACACGGGCAAAGGGGGCACAAGCAGCATCATTGACGCCATTGACTGGGCAATCTCAAAAAAATTCAGGATAGTCTCTCTTTCATTGGGTTCTCCGGTTGGGATGAATGAACTACCTTCACTGATATTTGAAAAAGTCGGGGAAAAAGCCCTGGAAAACAATTGCCTGATAATAGCTGCGGCCGGGAATGACAGCAACAGGCCATCTCTGCCAAAACCGGTATCTTGTCCTGCAAATACTAAATCAATAATTGCAGTTGCCGCAATTGATGAGCAACACAGGATCGCGAGGTTTTCCAATGCAGGTATAAATGCAAGTACAGGAGGTGAAATAAATTTATGCGCACCGGGTGTTGATATATTCAGCTCATATTCAATGAATTATAATAAACCAAGCCTGTATGCATTGTTAAATGGCACAAGCATGGCAACTCCTCACGTATCAGGTCTGGCTGCTCTTTATATGGAAGCAAATCCCGGTATGAATGCCAGGGAAATATGGGAATTATTGGAAAAAAAGGCAAAGCCTGTCGCAAATGCACTTTACAGGGATATTGGCAAAGGTTTAATTCAAGCAATTTAATTATGATTATTTATCTTGGAACATTAAAAAATGGGATAAAATACAATAAAGCCCTGATATCCTACTTAAAGGAGAATGATATAGTGGTTTTAAAGCATCTGAAGAAACTGCAAGTGTTAATTATTCAAACTGAAAAAGAGATTTCAGCAGCAGATCTTCAATGCTTTGAAACACTTGAAATTGAAAAAAATGATTTCTCCATCTGATAATGACTGTAGAGACAAATTATAACCTGCCCATAACAGGCTGTATATTTTATTGCCGAAGTCAATGCCGGAATAATATGAATAGAACGCAGATTTACGCAGATCAGGCGGATAAAAAAACGGATAAAAAATACTTCGTATTTTGAATTCCGAAGATATTCTATTAAGAAAAATCATTCCAATTTATTGGAATTTAAATCTGTTATTATCCGCTAAACCCGTGTAAATCCGCGTTCTATTGTTTTTTGTGATTAACTAAAAAGTATCCTCAAATTCCGGTTTTTCAGCGTTTCCTTTATCAATAACATAATCAATTACTGATAGCGTATTTTTCATTTTCGGTGCTCTTTTTTTCACAATAAGCCCTGCATCCTGTATCTGTCTGCCTACCGGATCATTGGCAGCTAACAATAAAAGATCATCTTCAAGGCGAAGAACAGACAGCACCTGTAAATAACTACCCAGTGAGACCGATGGAGATCCTGCCTCAATATTACCCAGGGTAGATGTTGCAATACCAGCCCGCTCAGCCATAGAACGAATGGATAACTTACGGCGCAATCGGGCTAACTTTATATTCTCACCTAATGTGGCAAAAATACGCTTCTGTTTTTGAGTGTAATTTGTTCCTTTTGATTTCATAACAACTGATATTTCAATACAAAGTATATATAATAACTGAGATATCATATATTATATTTAAAAATAAGTTGAAATAGAATGATTATTCATATAGCCCGGTTATCACCAGGTCTGTTGAATGCAGAATGTGGATAGTTTAACGTAGTGTAACCTGGACCTACCTCTGCCTCTATCTTCGATAAATGCGGCAGGGAGGCTGAAAACAAATGCAGTTTAGAACTGAATATAAAACACAGTTACAAATTGTACATCCCGTTTTCGGTACTGCTCAAATTACCAGCACAAGTTACCGCTTCGATCAAACTCGCGCTATCCACCGGGAAAAGTTCGGGTTTAACGAAGTGTAAGCTGGACCTAAAGCGATATCCGCCAGGACAGGAGGGATTAAATTTATCTTCCTCCCATCCTGCCGGATTATTCTTTATATAATCCGCGATCTTTTGATACGATTCTTCATCGCGAATAATTATATCATGAAAACGTTCCTGCCAATCATATTTGTAACCCAACCGATGTGCATGTTTTGTTACCGCCGATTTGTATGACCCGATAATGGACGATATTGTATTTGATCCCTGATGTTGTAATCGTTTTGATCCGAGGGATGGTGGTTGTGTTTTGTAGAGACAACGCATGCATTGTCTCTACAAAACGCGTTGTCTCTACGTCGCGCGTTAAACCTGATCGATTGTGAATGTGTGTTTATTGTGAATGATTTTCTGGTAAAATGCAACCACATAGTTTGGTGGCAGGTGGGCGGAAAATAGCCGTTTAAATTACACTGGTAAAAAATAATTAAATTAGTTGCACACGTCAATCAATTTTCTTTCCTTTGCATAAAATTAAAAAACACTGAATATGGAAGCATCTGAAAAGCCTTTAGGAATGGTAGTAGTTGAAATGTTAAAGTCAATGTTCCGGGTATTGGAAGGCCGGGTTAGCGGGAAAACGCAGATTAAGCTTACTATGGCTCAGTTTGGTTTGCTATTCAATATTAGTATGGAAAAAGAAGAGGTGATACTCAAGGATATGGCCGAAAAGATGGGTAGAGATAAATCGTCTATAATGAGGATGATCGATTTATTGGAGAAGAAGGAGCTGGTACGCAGGGTAGTGGATCAAAGCGACAGGCGAAAAAACCAACTCCTGGTTACCAAGAAAGGGGAAAGGCTGATAGCGGAATTTCAGGAAATAGAGTTGGTGTTGAACCGTGAATTACAGGAAGGATTGTCGGATGCCGATATGCAAACATTTTACAAGGTGGTAAGTCACCTTAAAGCAAAATCGGATCAATTGTAAATCGGTTCTGAATATGATTGACTTAGTCAATCATATAGGAATGAGATTAAAAAATTCAAAGCTTTTAATCGCCTGAATTGTATAAAAGCAATAAACCTTCGGGCGAACAAAAGGATCAGGAAGGTGTTATCAAGTTTATTAGTAAATATAACAAGATCTATTTTAGTTAATTAGTGTGTAAGTTGTAAAGTTATGAAATCAAGAAACATTTTAGTTGGAGCTGTAGCTCTCCTGTTGTGCTTAAGTTCGTGTAAAAACAAGCAGTCCGACTCGGCAGCCGCCGATCAGGTAAAGTCATTCCCGGTGGCAACTATGTCACTTCAGGATGTAGAATTGCAGGCCAGTTACCCGGCCGTGCTTAAGGGTCAGCAGGATATAGATATCAAAGCCCGCGTTGAAGGGTATATCGATGCTATTTATGTAGACGAAGGTGCAGTGGTGACAAAAGGGCAAGCTTTGTTTAAGATCAATTCTCCTTCGTCGGTTCAATCCATCGAGAATGCAAAGGCCAATTACAATACAGCCAGACTCGATGTGGAGCGTATCCGTCCGTTGGCCGAAAAAGGAATCATGAGTCAGGTAAAGCTTACGGCTTACGAAAATGTGCTGGCTTCGGCAAGCGCCACGCTGAAACAGGCAAGGGCAGCGTTGGGATGGACCACGGTGACCAGTCCGGTAAACGGAGTTGTGGGTGCTATTGCTTTTCGTCAGGGAAGTCTGGCTACAAATGCTACGGTATTAACAACAGTCTCTAATATATCCAGTGTTATTGCCTATTTCACGGTCAATGAAAAGGAATTGCTGATCTTGTTGAAAGAATTTAAAGGAAATACTCAGGCCGAAAAAATAAAAAACATGCCTGCCGTGAAGCTCTTACTTTCGGATGGCAGCGAGTACGAAGACGCCGGACGTATAGAAACTATTTCGGGAGTGGTAGATGCCATTTCGGGATCGGTCAGTTTCCGGGCTCTGTTCCCCAACAAGCATGGTTTATTGCGCAGTGGTTCCAGCGCTAAACTAATTATCCCCAGCGAACACAAAGCAGCGATCGTTATTCCTCAGAAAGCTACATTCTCTCAGCAGGACAAAGTTCTGGTCTATAAAATGCAAGGCGACTCGGTGGTTCAAAAAGTGGTAATCGTTAAGGCTACCCCCGACGGACAGGCTTATGTAGTAACCGAAGGTCTTTCGGTAGGCGACAAAATAGTTACCGATGGCATTGCCACCTTGACTAACGGTCAGAAAATCAAGGAACAATTTTAAATTACTCAAATCAAAGAACATGCTAAAAACTTTCATAGAAAGGCCGGTATTATCCACGGTCATTTCCATTCTTTTTGTGGTGCTGGGTGTCATCGGTATTTTTACCTTACCGATTGAACAATACCCAAACATTGCTCCCCCTACGGTAAGGGTTTCTACCAATTACAGTGGTGCCAATGCCGACGCTGTGCTAAAAAGCGTCATCGTGCCTCTGGAAGAACAGATAAACGGAGTGGAGGGGATGGCCTACATGACGTCTACTGCTGCCAACGGTGGTTCTGCTTCGATAAATGTTTATTTTAAACAGGGAACGAACCCGGATATGGCCGCCGTAAACGTCCAGAACCGGGTGTCGCAAGCTGCAGCCCTGCTGCCGTCGGAAGTAACCCGTAACGGTGTGACCGTTCAGAAACAACAAAGTAGTACGGTGTTGATGATTATGATTAAATCGGAGAATCCCGATTACGATGGCAAATTTATTCAAAACTACACCAACATCAATATTCTTCCACAAATCAAACGGGTGATGGGGGTAGGTGATGCCGCGGTTTACGGAGCCAAAGATTATACCATGCGTGTGTGGTTGAAGCCGGATGTAATGAAATCGTATAACATCAGTCCGGCTGAAGTGACTGCTGCCTTACAGGATCAAAACATAGAGGCAGCTCCGGGTGAGCTGGGTGCTAACAGCAACCAGTCCTTTCAGTATGCTTTGAAATATACAGGCAGGCTGAAAGATACCGAGGAATTCGGGAATATTATTATCCGTTCCAAAAACGCCCAGATCCTTCGCCTGAAAGATGTGGCTACGGTGGAACTGGGTGCTCAGAGTTATTCGATAATGACCCGCAACAACAATGCCGAGGCTGTGGTTATGGCGATCAACCAGACTGCCGGATCCAACGCTCAGGACATAATTAAGGAAGTGAAAAGCGTGATGGATAAGGAAGCCAAAAAACTTCCAACGGGTATCAGCTTCGAGTATCAAACGGATGCCAGCGAGTTTCTGAATGCATCCATAGCTAAAGTTCTTACTACTTTGCTGGAAGCATTCCTCCTTGTTTTTGTGGTGGTGTTTTTGTTCCTGCAAAATTTCAGGGCCACACTGATCCCTGCCATTGCGGTGCCGGTGGCCATTATCGGTACCTTCTTCTTCCTGCTCCTGTTCGGTTTCTCCATCAACCTGCTTACGCTCTTTGCTCTGGTGCTGGCCATCGGTATAGTGGTGGATGATGCCATCGTGGTGGTGGAAGCTGTGCATGCCAAGATGGATGCGGGCATGACGGATGCCAAAGAAGCTGCCATTACTGCCATGGGCGAAATAGCCCCGGCCATCATCTCCATTACCCTGGTTATGGCTGCCGTGTTTGTTCCGGTAAGTTTTATAGGTGGAACGAGTGGTGTGTTCTTCAAGCAATTTGGACTTACCCTGGCTATTGCCATCCTGATTTCGGCTGTGAATGCGCTTACGCTTAGCCCGGCTTTGTGTGCTATCTTTCTGAAATCGGAAAAGAATCCCGATGTTCACGATAAAAGCCTGATTCGCCGGTTTTATTATTACTTCAACGTAGGATTTGTAGCATTAACGGTTAAATACAGAAAGACGCTTGAGTTTTTGGGAAAAAAGAACCATCGCTGGATTACGGTCAGTATAATTATTGCCTTTACGGCTCTTCTGGGAGTAACCATGAAAATGGTACCCTCGGGTTTTGTGCCTAACGAGGATAGTGGAACGGTGATGGGTATGATCAGCCTTTCGCCGGGTTCGTCGCTCGAACGGACAGATCAGGTGACGGCTCAGGTGACCAAAATTGCAGAATCTATTCCGCAGATACAGAGTACCACCAGCCTTACGGGACTTAGTTTTATGAGTGGTATGGGTAGTTCGTATGGTTCTATGATTATGAAAATGGATCCGTGGGATAAGCGCGATATTACTTCCTCCGATTTGGTGTCTATATTGAAACAACGTACCGATTCGATCCAAGATGCTAAATTTATGTTTTTCGGAACGCCAACTCTTCAGGGATTTGGTATGAGTAGCGGCGTGGAGTTGAAGATGCAGAACAAAACAGGTGGCGACGTGGATAAGTTCTACGGTGTAACCAGCGAGTTCCTGGATAAGCTGCGTAAACGTCCGGAAGTGATGATGATTATGAATTCATTCGACCCCCGTTTTCCTCAAAAGCAAATTGAAGCCAATGTATCTAAAATTAAAGATGCCGGACTTAGCCTGGGCGACGTAATGTCTACCCTGCAAGCCTATGTGGGTGGTATGTATGTCTCCAATTTTAACTCCTACGGTAAACAATACCGCGTGGTGGTACAGGCTGCACCCGAATATCGGTCGAAACTGGATGACTTGAACGGATTGACTGTGAAAACATCGAACGGGGTGATGACACCCATCACCGAATTTATTACTGTTAAAGATGTCACCGGTCCCCAGACGCTGACCCGTTTCAATTTGTTCTCCTCGATGGATGTTACCGTGATCCCTAATTATATGAAAGGATATACCTCGGGTGATGTACTTGCGGCTTTGAAACAAATTGATTTGCCCGATGGCTACGGATATGACTTTGGTGGAATGACCCGCGAGGAGGCGAATAGCAGCAATCAGACTATACTGATCTTCGGGTTGTGTATCATCTTTGTGTACCTGTTGCTGGCAGCTTTGTACGAAAGTTACATACTTCCGTTTGCCGTTCTGCTTTCATTGCCCATAGGCCTGGCTGGTGTGTTCGTCTTCGTTCTGGTTGGCCTGATGAACGGTAGCGGTATCGTAAACAATATCTACGTGCAGATTTCGCTCATCATGCTTATAGGCTTGCTGTCGAAAAATGCCATTCTGATTGTGGAATATGCCTTGCAGCGCCGCCATCAGGGAATGAGCATAGTCAAGGCTGCCGTTGAAGGGGCCACAGCCCGTTTGCGCCCTATCCTGATGACATCGCTGGCCTTTATTTTCGGCTTGATGCCTTTGGCTCTTGCCACCGGTGCCGGTGCGGTCGGTAACAGATCGATTGGTATCAGTGCTGTAGGCGGTATGTTGTTTGGTACTGTATTCGGGATATTAGTTATTCCGTCGCTCTTTATCATTTTCCAAAATCTGCACGAGCATTTCAGCAAAACCAAGATTGTAACCATTGACGATCAACAAAAAAAATAACCCTTTGTTCGGCTGGTGCCGGAAATCAGACCGATTTCCGGCACCAGCCGAACAACATGATAAAAATATTGATATGTATATAAAACATAAAAACATAAGCCTACGGATTTTGATGGTGGTAATGATTGCCGTCGGGTTCGCATCGTGCCGGAATTACAAGGAACTGACCAAAGTACCTCAACCCGATACGAAAAACATGGTGCGTGATGCCGCTGACAAAAGCGCCGACACTACTTCTCTGGCCAATATACCCTGGAAGAGTTATTTTCCGGATGTTCAACTTCAGACCCTCATTGTCGAAGGTCTTGAACACGGCTACAACATGCAGGTGGCCATGCTCAGAATTCAACAAGCCGAAGCCAGTTTGTATATGTCTAACTCATCACTTTTACCTTCGTTGAGTGTAGCGGCGCGGATCGATCACACGCGCTTCAGCTCGGGTAGCAGAGGTACCGATGTATTCGGGTATGTCTCTAATGTAGCTTCCGTGGGCGTTACTGCCGGCTGGGAAGCCGATTTATGGGGAAAACTGAACAGCCAGACTAAATCGCGTTACGCTGCCTACCTGAACACGCTTGAATATAAAAAGCTGATTCAGACAACTATGGTTTCTTCTATCGCCAAGAGTTATTACAGCTTGTTGGCACTGGACGAACAGTTGGCTACCACCAAAGAAACCATAACGTTACTGGAAAAAAGCACCGAAACGCTGCAGGCTTTGAAAGAAGCAGGACAACTCACGGCAGCTGCTGTGGAACAAAGCAAGGCATTGCTTTACAATACCCGGCTCTCAGTTTTTGACCTGGAAAGCCGCATGCGCCAACAGGAAAATGCCATCTGTGTACTGATAGGACGGACGCCGGGTACCGTTGAACGCGCTTCCATCAACGATCAGAGTATACCGGCTACTATGAACGGTATTGTGTCGGTACGTACCCTGGCCAACCGTCCGGATGTGAAGCAGGCGGAATTTTCGTTACAATCGGCTTATGCATTGACCGACGCAGCTCAGGCCGCTTTTTATCCTTCGTTCAGCATCAGTACGCTTTCGTTGGGATTTGCAGCCGGTGGAATTTCGGGTTTCTTTTCGCCGGCCAATCTGGCTGCCGAAATTATTGCCGGAATCACGCAGCCTATCTTTTCGAGAGGCCAGCTGAAGGGTAACCTCAAGATTTCAAAAGCGCAACAGGAAGAAGCTTTACTTACCTTCTCGAACACCCTGTTGGTGGCCGGGCAAGAGGTGTCGGATATTTTGTTCAGCTACAAATCGTTGGTGAGTAAAAACGAGTGGAGAGAAAAACAAGTGGAGTCACTCACCAAATCGGTGGACTATACGCAGGAATTACTCAAGGCCGGTGAAGCCAACTACACCGAAGTCCTCTCGGCACAAAAAGACCTGCTGGCAGCTCAGCTCAGCATGGTAAACGATAAACTCGATCAGCTGACTCAGAGTGTAAACCTTTACAAAGCACTCGGAGGCGGAGTTCAATAAAGAATCATCCTTTAAAAATCAATTTTAAATTTTTCAGCCCAACTTAATGAGAATTAAGTTGGGCTGTTAATATTTTGATGTTCTGTTTGTTTTACGATGTCCCTGCGTTTTTTGGAAATATATCACAGCGTAAATACCGGCTAACTTGATTGTAAACTCTGCGCGACCTGCGCTAACCACCTACTGCATATTCTCAAACTTCAACGAAATAATGCATCCATTTTTATGTGAATTTATGTCTGACAAATATAGTGAAAATTATTTTGTTAAAGGAAAATAGCGGATCTCAATTTTTTATAATACAAAAGTTAGCGTTATAAAGAAGATTCAGCCAGCCAACCACAACCTTGTTTCTTCTAATTAAGGTTTGCTGAAAAAGGGATAAATTGCGGTTAATCAATGAAATATTATGTTGTCGAAATTATTTACTGCAAAGAAAAATAGTTTAAAACCTCAAAACTCAGGCAAAAATAGTTTCTTATATTCCCCTTTAGGGGATAAATATCAATAGAAAAACGGGTGACATTTTAAGAGTTCCCCGTAGGGGATAGACCCAATTCGATATTGATTAATTCCCTACGGGAAATTTATTTAGGCCGTTTTTTTTCTATTGCTATTGATTCCCTACGGGAAAATGCACAAAACTTAGCATTGTGTTTTTAAGTAAGCCCTAATTATAATCGTATAAATACGAGAGAATGCTGTTCTCAATCCATCTTTATAGATAACTTGTCCCAATTCCAACTCAAATTACAATGTTATGACAGAACCCCGTGCTACATTTGTTTCGTTTCGTAACACATTTTAGCCACTTCGTTACACATTTAGCCCTTTTCGATGTATTTTAGATAATATGCTATTGGTTAATAAATGTATAACTTCTATATTTGCATCGGTTAGTTCGCTGAGTATACCAGATACTTACCAGATACTTACCAGATACTTACCAGATACTTACCAGATACTATCCGGATTAGAAGCTAAAATGTTGAAGAAGTCCTTATTGAATTAAATATAATTTAAAAATTTACAATTATGGCTGAATCTAAAAACAATGTAATCACCCACGGTTTATCCGGTAAGTTAGGTGATATGATCGTATTTAAAAACCGCAGTGGTAAAACTTACGTAGCAACGAAACCCAAGGAAAGAACAGGAGAGCCAACAGAAAATCAGAAAATGCATCAAAAGCGTTTTCAGGAAGCAGTTTTTTATGCTAAAACATCTGTGACCGATCCTAATATCAAGTCTATTTATGAAGATAAAGCGACAAATGGTGCATCGGCTTATAATGTGGCTGTGGCCGATTTCTTCCGTGCTCCCAATATCGAAGTTGTGGATTTGAGCAAGTACAGCGGCAAAATCGGAGATCAAATCACCATCCGTGCTACCGACGATTTTAAAGTGGTTGAACTAAGTGTCAGCATTCACAATGTGGATGGTACCGAAGTAGAACATGGTCATGCCACTCTCGCTGCAAATGGAATGGACTGGAACTATGTGGCAACAGCCGAAAACACCTCACTTGCTGGTGATCGTATCGTAGTACGCGCTTCCGACCTTCCGGGGAATATAACCGAAGAAACAAAAGTGGCATAAGAATTAATCTTTAGGCGCTATCCTGCCGGACTTAAATACCCACAGGATAGTGCTCTTTTTTTTTGAATAAAACTGTATATCTCTGAAACAGTGGTTTTAGTTATATCTAAGTGTATTCCGGTAAATAACTTACCGGAATTTTTTTTATCTGATAATAATTGCTAATTTTACCGGCCAACAACATTTAACCTAACTAATATGTTTGAAGACAAAAAGGTATTAATAGTCGATGATGAAGAAAAGTCACGATTATATTTAGCAACTGTTCTGACGGAACTTTACGCAAATATAGTCATTCAGGTTATATCAACGCCGGTCGAAGCCTTGCTTGTGTTGACGAATCAACATTTTGATGCTATTTTACTGAAGGTTGAAATGCAAAATATGTCAGGCCTCGATTTGGTAGCCGAACTGCTGAAGCAACGGAAACATTTCCCTGTGATTTTTATTTCGGCATGCAAGAATGCAGATCATATTCAAAAAGCTATCCGGCTGAATGCGGTTGATTATATAGATAAACCCGTGAATCCTGTCGTATTGGATCATGCACTCAGGAAAAGTTTTGAAATGCAGCCTGGGACCCCTGCATCCGTATCTTCGGGACGGTTTTGCATGTTGACGGATATTGACCTGAGGTTAGTAGATACGCATGAAATTCTTTATTTCAAATCCCATAAGCGCTATTCAATCATGTGTTTAAAAGATGGCACACAAGTCAAAGTGCGTTATAACCTGGCAAGTCTATCTAAATCATCACTCGAAAAATCGTTTTTATATGTTAGCCGTCAATATATTGTAAATCCCGATTACATTAAATATTTATCGCCGAGCAATAGAACGATTACTTTGAAAGTTGAAAATAATGATTTAATATTGGAGAAAATATTCCCGAGTGTTCTTTCCGGCTTGATTAAGAAATACAATCTTTATAATTTGAATCAAAAATAAACAATTATATCTTTCTCATAAATCCCTTCTATAACCAGAATGGGTGTAGGATTGAGCTTACCGGATAGCTACAACCGGAAGTGAATGACTAAATACACAGTGCGCCCCTTTTTCCTCCAAGTCTGTTGAATGCACCAAACTGGATAGTTCGAGTTTAACGAAGTGTAACTTGGACTGAAAACAGACAACAGAAAATATCAGTGATTAACAGCAATCTATTACTTTTTCAGCAAACCCTAATTCTGAGAATGAGATATTTACGAATTGAATATTGATTATATTCTATACTATGGAAATAAGGGGGAATAATTACCTGGCACTTTTTCTACTAAGGGCAAATGCTACAATATAAGGGTTTTATAAATTGAAAGTTGAATAGGTCTACCCCCTTAGTAGAAATCCGATCAGCATAAAACAGCCCTTATTCCCTTATTTTCATAGTATAGTTTCAATTAATAAGTAATTACCATTTCAATTATTGTTTTTACATAGCCTCTTTATCAACCAGGGGTTCTCTTCTTCAACACTTCGCAATTCCCCTTTAGGGCATAGCCGTCAAGCTAAGGAATTAAAAGACTGAAAGTCTGGCATATTATAGCCCAAGGTAAAACCCTGAAAGGGTGTCGCCTTGGGAACGTTATATTAATTAGGTTCTTCGCCCTGAAAGGGTAACATAATGATAATTATAGCAATTTTCCAATATATTGCCCTTTCAGGGCGCAAATTGTATTTCTTCATTTAACCCAAGGCGTTGTCCTTTCAGGACGTTGCCATTGGGCTAAGTTATAAAGGGCTTTCAGCCCGAAAACCAAGTATTTACAAAAATAAAATACCTTAGCTTGACGGATATTCACCTTTAGGGCCCAGGGGTTCTCTTCAAAACTTCACATTCCAGGTAAACGATGGTAATATCGGGAACATAGACATGGATTTTAATACCGGAGTAAACGATTTATCCGGGTTCTGAATGCCGTCAATAAAGTAAATATATGGATTTGCCCGATTATATACATTGTAGATTCCCAATGAAATACTTGCGTTTAAATGCTTTTTGCGGGTTTTATAATTGTGGTTAAACGAAACATCAAGCTTGTGAAATGGTTTTGTCCGGTAATTGTTTCGTTCGGTTACGACGCGTTGAAAATCTGAGACATCATAGTCGTAAATTTGTAAAGGTTTATAATTTGAAATAGGATTCAGGAAGATATAAGTCGGAACAGTTATTGGTTTTCCTGAATTGTATTGCCAGGTAGCCGAGAATGACCACGATTCGGAAAGTTTGAATTCCGAAGTAAGTGAAAGTGAATTCCGAATGTCGGTTGGTGCGGCAAATGGACGCCCAAAGTTTAGCTTGTCAAACTGATTCACTGCTTTCATTAAAGTATAATCAGCCGTCAGTCTCAGGTTCTTAATGTCGTAACTTGCTGAAAAATCGATTCCATAAGCTATTCCGTTCCCCTGAGCAAGGTATCTCTTTGTATCTCCGGTTATATCACTTTGCATGCTATACAAGACTGTATAATAGGCATCATATCCATCCTGAAATTCAACGATATTTTCCATCGTCTTGTACCAGGCATCTATTTTTAATGTTAATTTGTGATTTTTCCAGGAGAAATCTTTAGCTCCTCCAAGCGAAAAGTTCCACGAACTCTCAGGCAGCAGCAGTGAGCTTGATGGGTAAAACATTTCGAATGAAAAACCCAACCCTGAATTGGCAACCCGGTGAATGGGCTGCGTCATTCTGCCTGCAGAAGCACTTATGGAATAGTCATTACCAAAAATTCCATGATAAGCTATCCGGGGTTCAAGATTGGTGTAGAATTTATCCTGATTTCCATTGGTACTTAGCCGTAATCCGGCAGTTAGAGTTTGTCGTTTGCCTGGTCGATATTCGCTTTCCGCGAAAACTACTCCCTCCTTTAACCGGATTTGATCGTTTACTTTTACACTATTCAGGTTTGAATCATTCAAATTGTATTGAATGGGAGAAAAACCGAATGATTTGAAAGACACACCGGCATTCAGCTTCAATTTCTCCGAGATCTTGTAATTGAACTTATCTACCAGACCTATAGAATTTATCCCGGTCAGGACTTGCGCCATTTGGATATTATTTGTTTTAATATCCTGTATTGAATTTCCAAAATCATAACCATAGATATCTGTATACGCCAACAGATGATTCTCCATTTTTGCGGACAGCGTATTATACCAGTTTAAACCCAGGTTTTGTTGATGATTTTTAAACCAGGCATTATTTCTATCATATTCCGTCGTGCTTTGTACTTCAATTCCATCCGTGTTATTCAGGAAAGTCAGTTTTATTCTGTCTTTTTCAGATAGTTTCCAGAACAGATTGGCATTAATATCCCCGAAATGAACACCAAAGCGCGTTCCGGCTGACTCGGGTAGTAGTGGTGAAATAATATCAATGATACTGTAATTGGACAACCTACCTGCAACCGATAATGCTAATTTATCCTTTACCAAAGGGATATTCAAAACCAGTTTACTGGTGAGTAATCCTATTTCGGCTTCTCCTTTGAATTTCTTCAGGTCGGCATCTTCGGTCTGCACATTGATGACAGAAGATATTTTACCGCCATATGCTGCGGGGAATCCGGACTTATAAAGTGTTGCGCTTTTAATTATGGTTGGATTATAGACAGACACCATCCCGAAAAAGTGCTCGGTGGAATACAAGGGTATGCCATCCAACAGATATAGGTTTTGTCCGTGTAAACCGCCCCGAACCTGCATGTCGGCAGCACCTTCGCTGCTCGATGTTACTCCGGCCGTCAGACTAAATGCTTTTAAAATATCACGTTCGCCAATCATGGCGGGAAGACTTTTAAGTTGCCTGCCATCTATCAATTCAATAGCTGCCGGAGTTTCGGTTGCCGGTTTGGAACTTATCACTTCCACTTCGCCCAGATACACTGAACCGGGCATGGCATGAAGTTCAATGACCAGGGTGGTATCCGATTGTAAATTAAGTTTTATTTCTTGCTTCATGAAAGGACTATAATCAATCAGAAATGTATAAAGCCCTTTTGGCATATTAAACAAAAATGCCCCTTTATTGTCTGCATCAATCACTCTGTTGAAGGGTAAAACCTTGATGGGTATTTTCTTTACTCCTTTTTTTGTTCGTCCGTCGATAATTTTACCATGCACTTTAAATCTTTGATCTGTTTCCTGAGCATGCATACTTGTAAAACATACAACCCAAAGCAGTACCCAACTAAAGATTTTTATAGTCTCTAATAATTTTTTCATTTTAGTTGGCTAAGGGTTTTATTGTTACTCGTTTACTAACCGATACAGTATTGCCAAAAAGTCCGACAGCATTTACGATATTGGAAAATTGCGGAAGTACACCACCAAATGATTGAATCAAGGCCAGAACCGGAGAATTGCCGCTATAGTTTTCCGAAGCAGTGGAGATAGATTGTGCCGTTAAATATCTATTGAGATTTGGATCGACCGTTATAAGTTTCAACATAAAAGAAATTGAATCTTTAGGTGTCTTGAAATCATTAGCCTGAAAATCCCCTTGATTCGGATATCGTGTTCCATAAATTTGTTCTGAAAATGCAGAAAACCAGTATTCGCAGTCATTATTACCCGGAAGCGAGAATTTCACAGTTAAATTATTAATATTTAAAGTGTCATATATATGTTTTGGAAGAGAATCCCACACAAGATCGTTGTAAGTTCTGCCGCTAAAAATACAATTTGCATCGGTAAGAAGTGCCGGTGCAGAAATTACAGTGGTCTGAGCGTGTACGGTTCTGTCGTTTAATTCTACTTTCAGTGAATAAGTTTTACCCTTTTCAATGTTTAACTTTTTCTGAATGTCCTCAAAAATGGTTGTATCGGGTGATAAGCGTGTAAGTTCTATCCAGACGCTGTCCGATCCACACATATATACCTTTGCTTCGGGATAGGGATTTTTGCCTGCCTGAGTATTCAGATTATAGGTTTTGTATAAATAAACCTGAACTGGTTCATTGGGTGATATGATTGAAAATATTACAGGGACCGGTGTATTATTCCATGGAGCATCTTCAATTACGGAATTGGCGCAGGATGAGAATAAACAAATCAACAGAAAATAGAATATATTTTTTATGGAAAACATTTGATTGTTTATTTAAATGTGTAAGCGGCTTTTATATTAAAATATGGGTATAAATTAGGAGGCACAACTTCAATTTTTTTATTTTGATTAATATTAAAATAAAGATCAGCTCCAAATCCTAAGTTAGTTTCTAAATATATGTTCTTTGATAAGGCATGTCGATAACCAAAAGTTGGAATAATAACAAACATGCCATTTGGATTTTTAGGAAACCACCCGTAACCTAATAAAGGTTCAGGCGTGTTAAGTATTGTAGTCTGAAATACAAGTGGAAACGATAAATAAAATCCTGAATTTAAGAGGGATTTCCCTGACAGATATCTTTCTTTATATTCAAAATACCACCGGGGTTCTACACATGCTTCGATCTTTAAAGCATAACTTGTTTTCAGATTTTTACCCGAACCCCAAACATTGCCGTTTGAATCTTTCTGCCAGATTACATCTTTAAATAATACATTTTGAAGACCGATTGAGTAATTTAACGACCATGCATTACTGATGCGTTTTTCATTAAAATATCCAATATAACAAGCTGAACTGAAATCTGTATTTAAATGAAATAATTGCCAAACCCAACCATAAGGGAGTAATGAAACCCGTGTTTCTATTCCATGCATCGATTCAACCTTTATGGAGTCGGCTGAAATATTCGTAAAAAACACTTCGTTTTGAGAAAAAAGTATCATTGAACTTTGAATAAAAACATAGATTAAAATCAGTTTTTTCATTTATATCTTGTAAAATATAACTTTCAGTAGAAATAATGTTTATTTCTACTTAAAGTTATGTTATTAATTATAATATATTGATTTGTTCATTGAACAATTTTTATCATTTGACGCATTTACAGAAATACTTGTCATTCTTACACCAGAAGTTACTGATTGATATTCATCAATTGGACTTACATTTTGTACTCAATAAGGTTTTATAAGTAGTAGGGTATCAAAGTATTTAGTGTTGTTATTGTCATCTGTTGTATACATACTAGCCCTATATGAGCTTTTTGCGGATAAATTCATCTGATAAATTATTTAAATGTATAAGCGGCTTTCAAACTAATTGTAGGTTGAAAAAAGAATGAAGGTCCCGATATGAAAAATGTTTTATTCATTTCATAAAAACCAAAGTTCCCGTTTAAGTATTTAATATCACCTTCCAGAAAGAAACGCTTTGCTATTGCCTGACGATATCCAACCGCCGGAGCAAAAGCTAAGGATCCATAGTATTTATCATAGAACCAAGTCGGTTTATTAAAATATTCCGAATTACTCATCAGCGTGAAGCCGTATGAAACAGGCAAAGATAAATACCAACCTGAATTCAGATTAGCCCTACCCACCGGATAACGGTTTTTATAACTAAAATACCATCGGGGTTCTACGCTTAATTTTAATCCAAGTGAGTAAGTTGTTTTGTAAGTGTTCGAAGAACCAGTTGTTATGGTATCAATCATTGAAGAATAAGCTGATTTGGAGAGACCATATGTAATTTCCGCAGAAGAAATTAATGTCAATGTAGATGCAATCCTTTTTTCATTAAAATATCCGAAATGAAGTGGAATATTTAGGTATTGCCTGTTATAGCTGATATTATCAATTGTCGCAATTGGATTAAAACCTGACCCAATCACAATACCCTGCATAGATTCCACTTTGATATCTTCCGGTTTTTTGTCGTTGAAAAATACTTCTTTTTGGGCATAGGCACTCAAAACAGAAATCAGGAGAAAGGCAATTGAGAATAAGCAATGTTTCATATCAATTATTTTAAAGAATAAATTTTGGGTTTTAATCGTTAGTAGGTTTATTAATATAGTCCCTCTTATAGCTTTGGGGCTCAATTCTTCAACACTTCCCGGTTTCCGATACCCCCATCTAATGCCCCTCGTTTGTAAGCAGATGTAATTGATTTTTCGTTTGTAACGATAAACATTGACAGGTGAAAAGGTGAAATCTTCTTTGCACAATTGTTATAAAACAATCAACCAGCACCCCCTCGTTACAAACGATTGGAAAGCGGGAATTTAAAATGAATCAGCTTGTTCTCCCAAAATTTCGACGGTGGTTTCGGCTACAGCATGCTGTAATTCCGGACCCTGTGTAATGGAAACAGACACCGTATTTACTTTGGAATTCCATGTTTTACCATTAAATCCTCCCTTGATCACGGGGCTCACTTGCACCAATCCGGTATTCACGTTGTAACCCGACAGTACCAGGTCAGCAGTTTTGCGGTTGAAGCGTGTGATAAGGTCTACCACAGTTTCGCGTTTCAATGCAGGATCTTCCTTTAGCATTTCGTCAATAATGTTATCAATACCCGCACTTCCACTACCGGATACCTGAGCTGTGTAGTCGTTCGGGTCAGGAGATTGATGTTTTTTTCTCAACCATGCTTTCAAAACTTTTCTCATATTCGTGATTTTTTAAGGTTAATGGTCAGGTCCCTGTATGTAAAAGCAGATGCATGATGTTGTTTTCCAAAAATGTCCGCTTTGGATTTTTTCTTTTCGGTATGGAAGGGCTTAAGTGTTGGAATTAACTACATATGACAAGTAATTATTTTATAAAAGTAAAGCGGTACAATCAATGCAAAATTACGAGCTGCATTATGATCCTCTATATTGAAAGGTTTAGGTTCTGAGGATTAATACCTGTGTCCACTACTACCTTACCCGTATTGACTGTACCGCTTTGTGCCTTTTATGGCGGATGGTTATTATTGGTTCAATCCCCCGGGAATTCGTTGAATTGAGAAAAGAGTTTTTTACGCAAAATGCCTGTTGATGTTTTGCCTGAAATGAAAAATGACAGATGAATAAATTGAGAATATTATCAGTCTTAAATTGTTTCGTTCCGCTAAAGTAGACAAAACGCGCTAAGCAGCCAAATATAAAAGCTTAAAAAAGGTGGACGCAACATTTTAAGGCTGTGCTGGAAATCAGTTGATTAACTGCGAAAATTCAATTATTTGGTGGACAAGGTTTTCAGGGGTGAAAAAAACAGGCTGAAAAGGGCTATCCCCGACAGGAAGGTACAAAAAAAACAGGCATTGTTTAATTTTGCCACTCTTATTGCAGTAGATTTATTCTTCGTAAAGTATGCCGTGGAGAAAATCGTTCAGGTCGGTCGAACTGGTGAGCTTAGTCTTTTGCGCCAGTCTTTGTTTCATTTTAATCAGACTTTCCGGCTTGTAATTAAGCAACAACAGCATATCAGAATTAGGGATATTGAGTAGATGCAGGCAGCACCAGGTCATTTCTTTGGGCGTGATGGCCAGGTAGCGTGAATTGAGTTTACTCACCAGATTATTGAGAATCGCGTCCATTTGGCGGAAGAAAAACTCGGAATCATCGAAATGAATCAAATGGTTGTACAGTTCTCTGTCCATGGTTTCCCTTGCCGAAGGGGTTGCTTTTTTGCGCTCATTCGCCTGTTCATCTTTTATTTCCTCTATTTTATCTAACAAAGTATCCCTTTGTTTCAGCATTACATCCATACGTATGTTTACTTTCTGTTCATTCAGGCGTTCTTCGGTATGGGCATTTTCTTTTTTATGATGCTTTTGCATTTTGTAAAGCACTTTAAACCCGAGCGCCAGGATCACAAAAATGAGTATGCCTAAAATAGTATTTTGTTTTTTATTGCTGTCGGCATCCTCGGTTGTTTTATGCAATGCCTCCAGTACCGTGGATTTGGTCTGCGATTCAACTTCCCGTATTGAATCGGTACAGGACTGGAAGTGACTCATATAAATACCCATTTGCTTGATATCCTTCCGTCTGAATTCAATATTGATCAGGATTCTGTAACACTCGCGTTGCGTAAAGAAATTTATAGGATATTTTAATGCAAGCGTTGCATAATGATATGCAGAATCTAAAAGTTCTTTATTAAAAAAAACATCAGCCAGATTTCTACATCGAATGGCATAACTGTTCCCTTTGAAAGGGTATAATAAGCTTTTCTGAAGGTATAATTGTGCCGAATCAAGTTGCTCGTCACTATAGAAATTTATTCCGATATCCTGATAAACAGCTCCAACTAACATAGAGTCAATTGAATGAGCAAGTGCCTTTTGATAATACTGTTGTGCAGTTTTAAAATCTTTTTCAAAATGATATGTTCGTCCTATGCTAAGGATAGCATAATTCGCATCTTTTGTTTTTCCGGAACGATTTGAATTTTCAAGTGCCAGCAGATATTTTTTTCGGGATTCTTTGTAATCCATCTGAATGGAACTGATATCCCCCAGGTTGGCATAAATTCTACCCAACAGGGCGTAATTCTTCTGATATTTCAGGTAGTCCAATGCTTTTAGGAGCAGCACTGTGGCTTCATCATAATGTTGAACGCCCATTAACATACAACCTTTATAGAAATAACAACGCGACAAATGAGGATTATCATTTTCGCGAATATAATGACTTATTGAAAAATCAATCAATGAATCAGGCTGTAATTTTTTATTGTTATTATCCAATGCCTGTAAAAGCAGTAGGCCATATAAGGCACGGTTCGATTCAGACATTTTTTTACCTGGTGGAATCTGTTGCAGGATATGCAAAGCAGAATCAGGATGGGTATCCATAATTCTTTCGGCTGTTTGCAATTCGTTGGGTACGTGCGAACAGCCTGCAAGCAACAGGAAAAAAACTGGGAGTATTAAGCGGAAATTATGGGGCATAATTCACATTTAAAAATGTATCGTTAAATATGCACTATGCTCTACGCGAGGTCTACGACCTTTTGTTCAGAACAGATTATGCATATTTAAGAATACAGAAATGCAAAATTACACAAATAATTCCGGTTTTAACTTTTTCGCATCCATTTCGTTTAAAATAGTTGCGAAAGAAAGTGATGTCCCTGACATTATTTGCAAAGAAATTTACTAAAATTTTGTCAGACTTTAAATTTTCCTCGCCAGGAAAGCATTCGACAGATAGCTAATAACTCCATAAATCCGGAGCATTGAACCTGCGCAACTCCATCGTTTTTAATGAATAAGTTTGCTGTATCGTGACCTAATTAGACCGTGTATTCCAGATGCTTATCGTATACCATAAAACCAGTTGCGTCAAAAAAATCACGATGATTTGTAGATAGTCGTTCATAATATTGCGTTTTTAGAATTTAAAATATATAAAGAATCGTCAGAACCGAAAGTATGATGATATAACTTGAAAAAAGAAAAACTGCTGTACCGAAATATGGGTTTAAAATAAAAGATTTCATATGGATATATTTTAAAAGTGAATAATTAAAATGATAAGTATGTGTATTGATTGAAGTAAAACTAAATTGATATAAAGTAGCGATAAATGTTTAAAATAAACGAAACAGGATTTGTGAATGATCCGTTTCAGTTGTTGTATCTTTATGCTTTGAATAACCAGGTTCGGAAGGCAGTACCACAGGCACTGTTTTCAGCGGTAACATTCATATAGGAACCTCTCAGGTCTGAATTACGGTCGTTCGTGTAAAGGGTATCTTTATGTTGAGTGATTTGATCGGTCAGATTTTCCATTTTCATGGGATCACCGTTTTCGCCCACAATTTCCACCCTGGTTTCGGCTATAGCCTTACGCAGGCTGTATCCCTCTGTAACGGATACGGATACGGCGTTGATATATGTATTCCACTTACCACCATATAACGAACCTTTGATTGTGGGGCGCATATTTACGATACCGTTGTTTACACTGAAACCCGACAGTACCAGATCGGCAGATTTGCGGTTAAAACGTTCTATTAAATCCAGGGCGAGCTCGCGATTAACTTCAAGACCTTCGTTAAGCAATTCATCGATGATGTTTTCTACATCCATGCTTCCTTTATCAAAAATCTGAGCGCTGTAGTCGTTGGTGGCTTTTGTGAGTTGGCTTTTCTTGAGCCATATTTTTAATATCTTCTTCATATCGCAAAATCTTTGTGTTATTAACTAATCCTATGGGTAATTTCAAAAATTGTGGGTCTTATTTTTGAACCCATGAGAAAACAAATACCAGAGAAAAACATTTTAAAGTTGGTTTTTAAAAGCGGTACAGTCTATAAATTGTTTTAATTATTATACATTGCTGATCATAAGACCGGTTCTGCAATCCAAACAAATCATATTCAAATACCCCCGTATCGACTGTACCGCTTTTTTTACCTAAGTTTCATTTAAACCAATTACAACTGAATTCCTTCAGAATAAAATGTAGTACCGTAAGATACGTTCACCGTGTAATTACCAGCGCTCCAACCGTAAGTTGAAATAACCATTTTTAAAGTCTTGTTTGTGTTGATCGCATTTTGATAAACAATAAAGCCATATTCATCTTCAATGGTTACCTGAGCTGTTCCAACTGCGTTGTTGAAATTCAATGTCAAATTGGTACCGCTTAACAACATGGTAACCGGACTAATTGATACAGTTTCTAAAGAATATGATGTTAAAGAGTATGATGTTATAGAGTAAGAAGCAGGTACATCTCCGGGACCGGGAGTACCTGGTTTAAGAGGTGCTTCATCAGTACCGGCAAAAGCATTTTGAAATGGAAGGATACATACTGACATCATAAAGAAGCTGAAAAGGAAAGCGTTTAATTTTTTCATTTTAATTGAGTTTTAATTGTTGTAGTGAAACATAGGTTTTCGGGAGTCTAAAATTGTGCTCCGTTCTGATGTAAAATTAGACATAGCAAAGTAAGTCTCCAAATTTTAGCCCAAAAATAAACTGGACAAGGCCTTTTTTAAGTATCAGGAATAGAGGCAAGTAGGGTGGGACGAATGACGAAAAACTGGACAAGGCGTTTTTTGGAAAAAAAAGAGGGCGAAAAGGACCTTTTTTGGAGGACGCGAAATAGGAAAAACGGAAATTAGCGAAATTATTTGTCAGCGATTTTTTGCTCGAGAAGGAGGTTTAATTCTTTGGCATTTTTCAGATTCATCTTCTGAACCAGGCGTTGTTTCAACTTGTATAAACTATCCAGTTTATATTCGAGTAGTAATAGAACCTCCTGAGTTGGAATTTCAAGCAGAAAAAGACAACACCAGGTCATTTCTTTCCGGGTAATGTCGGGATATGTATTTTCGAGCGTACTTAACAGGTTATTGAAGGTATGATTCATCAGAATCGAAAACTCATTCCAGTCGTTCACGTGCAGGCAACTGTTGTATAATTCTATGTCCATAGTCTCCCTTTGTGCAGGAGTCGATTTTTTATATACTGAAGCCAGTGTGGATTTAGCGTCTTTAATTTTTTGAATTAAATTTCTCCTGAGCAAAGTTTGTTTTTTACTCAGCAATGTTTGATTCTGACTCAATTGTTGCTCAGCCTGTTCCAGCTGCTGCTCTTTTCCCAGTGTACGTTTACGCAATCTGACCATGACAAAAAGGCTCAGCAACACGATGACAGGCAAAATCCAACCGATAATCAAAAGGTAGTATTTTATTTTACCAGCATTAGCATTCGTTTGGTGTATGTTCTCTAAAACAGTAGTCTTGGTTTGGGCTTCAATTTTCCCCACGGAATCGGTGCAGGCCTGAAAGCTGGTCATAAAACCTGCCATCTGCTTAAAATCACCTTTAAAATAGGCATTATTTGCTAAAATCCGGTAACATTCCCGTTGGGTATAAAAATTAGAAGGGTGTTTTAATGCAATTGAAGCATATAAGTTGGCGGAATCAATCTGTGATGTGTTATAAAACAAATCCGCCAGGTTATAGCATCTGATTGCATAATTGTAGTATTTGTGAGGATAAAGTAAACTTTGTCTCAGATAATATTTTGCAGAATCATATTGCTTTGCCCAATAGTAATTAATCCCGATTTCCTGTAGGGCGACGCCGCAAAATATAGAATCCTTGTTTTGTGAAAGCGCCTGGCGATAATATTGTTGTGCGGTTTTATAATCTTTGGCAAAATGGTATGTTCTTCCGATATCAAGAATTCTGTAACTTGCATCTAAAGTCTTTCCGGCCCGGTTAAAATAGTTTATGGAAATTTTATATTTTTCCCTGGATGCATTATATTCCATTTGAATGGAAAGTATATCCCCCATATCGGCATAAATTTTACCCAATAAAGCATACTCTTTTTTGTTTTTCAGTAAATCTAATGCTTTGAGGTAGTATAGGGTGGCCTGGTCGTAGCGTTGAATGTATTTATACTTTCTGCCTTTGAAGAAATAGCAATTTGCCAACCGGGCTTCGTCATTTTGGCTCAGGTAATAATCCAGGGAATAATTTAAAATAGAGTCAGGTTTTAAAGGCAGTTTGTTTTTATCCAATGCCTTGAAATACAGTAGACCATACAAGGCGCGGTCCGCTTTGGTCATAGTCCTTTTCATATCGAAATCCTGCAGCAGATGCAGGGCCGAATCAGGATCTGTTTCCATAAGTTTTTCAGCGTCTTTTATTTCACTGGGTAAAAGAGAGCAACCGGCAAGCCACAAACAAAAAAGCGGTATAAATATGCGGAATAAGCGGGTTGAATACATAGTATAAAATGCACAGTTGACTTCGCCAACTTGCTGCATTGCGGATAAAGTTTATGATTGGATGTATGGAAATGCAAAACTACAAATTAAAATTCATTTTAAAACAAATTAAAGCAATATCTGTAGTATAAAAAGTGGTAAAAGTATTGAAAATGATAAACTGCACAACCTCAGTACTATAGAGATTTCTGCTGTTTTTCAGAGTTAAGAATGCAATTTAATATCCCGGGATTTTTAAATTAAAATGATAAATTAAAAAACACTGACGTTTTTATCATGTAAGATGTTAATCCATGTTGAGCCGTAATAAGAACTTATATGCACAATAATGTTTTAGATTGTAATAACAGCTTATGCAACAGCCAGCGTAAAAACGCTCACTTTAATTCCTTCAGTTTCAAGTAAAGCACGGATGCATGCTTCGAGTGTTGAGCCGGTGGTAAGTACATCGTCTACCAGTAATACATGTTTATTTTTTAATATCGTCAAATCACTGAGTTCGAAAATTCCTTCGGTGTTCTCATAACGTTCGAATACAGATTTCTTCGTTTGTGTTGCATTCTCGCGAACACGGACTAAGGTGACTATGTCCTGAGGCTTTTCAAGTATTTCCGACAAACCTCTGGCGATCCATTCGCTTTGGTTGTAACCACGTTTCTTGTATTTCTTTGGATGCAAGGGCACGGGAATAATAACATCCACGGATGCAAAATCGGGGGAGACCAGTATATCGGCAGCTGCGTATTTCCCGAGTACCTCACCAATTTCTTTATTGCCTTTATATTTCAGGCAATGCAACAGCTTTTGAAAGGGTGAACCTTTCTGAAAAAAGAAAAATGAGGTGCAACGAAAAACCGGTACTTTACCCCAAAACCGTTTTTCGATGGGATTATCGGCGATAAGATGATAATTGGTTTTGGGAATGGCATGCAGACAGGCAAGACACAAATGATGCTCGTTCTTCAAGAGGTTTTCTCCACAAACGATGCATAAATCGGGATACATAAGATTAAAAAAGTCGACAAATGGATTGAACTTTTTCATAATTGAAGCCCCTAAATCCCTTGAAAGGGGAGTTTTTAACTGGTTTTATTAATATATAAGTAGCAGTAAAATTGTAATGTCCTGTTTTTCTTTTTTGCGACCTTTGCGGTCTTTGCGCGATAAAAAAACAAAAAACCACGCAAATGGAACATACCGACTTGTCGATAGGCGCTAAGAACGCAAAGTAAGAAAACTTAAGAGTCTATCATATAATTATAAAAGACAGTATATTATACCTTTACTTAAATTGTCTGTAGGTTATTTAATGCAAATAACATGAACGATGCTGTTCCTCAAAATCCTGCAAGTGGAATCAGGGAAATAAGGTACTCCAGCCTTTTGGAACGAAAATCAACAGACCAATGATAACTGAAATGATGGCACATATCAAAACGGCTCCGGCAGCTGCATCTTTTGCTTTACCGGCTAAAGGGTGTTGATCGGGTGACACTAAATCAACGATATTCTCTATGGAAGTGTTTATCATTTCAGCACCTGTAACCAAACCGAAACAGAGCAAACACAACATCCATTCAGTAAGGCTGATATGGAAAATAAATCCGCAAATAATGACAAGTATGCCAATGCCGGTGTGAATCTTCATATTCGGTTCCGACCCAAAAACGGTGCGAATTCCACGTCCGGCATATCCGAAACTCTGTATCCTTTTTTTCATGTATCTTTTTTATCAGTTAAATGTAATGCAAATGTATAAAAAAATCCGGCAAACAGAATTGTTTGCCGGATTTTAAATATAGAAATAAACTTATGATAGTTTTCTGGTTGAAAATATCATTGTGTTTTAATTCAGTCTTAGACTTTTACGCGTTCAATGTATGAACCATTACGGGTGTCAACTTTAATTGTCTCACCATCGTTAATAAACAAGGGAACACGAACGGTTGCACCGGATTCGAGTGTGGCCGGTTTGGTGGCATTGGTTGCAGTATCACCTTTCAACCCGGGTTCGGTGTAGGTAATAAGCAGGGCAACCTGCACGGGTAGGTCAACATACAAAATAGTTTCCGATTGGGCATGAGAAACAACTTCACAGATCATCCCTTCTTTCAGGAAGTCTACACCGTTAATAATATCTTTATTTACAGATACCTGTTCGTAATTTTCATTATTCATAAAGTTATATCCCGCCTCGTCTTTGTAAAGAAACTGGTAATCGCGTCGTTCGATACGCACTTCTTCAATACGAATGCCCGAGTTAAAAGTTCTGTCGAGTGTGCGACCGGTCACCACATTTTTCATCTTGGTGCGGACAAAAGCAGGTCCTTTTCCGGGTTTAACGTGAAGAAATTCGGTGATGAAATAGTATTGACCATCAATGTCCAAACACATTCCGTTTTTAATATCTGCTGTAGTAGCCATAATCCAATTTACTATTTAAAAATTTACAATTTACAATTCAAGATCATTTTCTGATGTCTGTAAATTCTATCTTCAACAAGGTATTATTCAATTTGAATCAATTAATTTACGGGCACAAAAGTACGATTTTTATTCTACATATCAAAACGGATTGGATATCAAATGTTTGAAAAAAAAGCCCCTGCTTATCAGGCAGAGGCTTTCTAACGGTTTTTATTTGTTTTATTTATCGTTTCGTTTCTGTACGTTGTAATAAATTTTCATTTGATTCCCCAGAATCTTGGTAAATCCTTTCACATCGTCTGCACTCCAGGCGCGGTTTACTTCACCGTATTCACCGAAGTCGGTTTTCATTAGATCGAAAGTGCTGTCTACACCGATCAGCGTGTAACTGTAGGGGCGGAGTTTGATAAACACTGTTCCGGTAACATTCTGTTGCGAGCTTTGCAGGAATTGCTCAATATCGCGCATAACCGGTTCCAGGTATTGGGCTTCGTGCAGGAACATACCATACCAGTTTCCCAGTTGGTCTTTCCAGTATTGTTGCCATTTGGTCAGTGTATGTTTTTCCAGCATCTTGTGGGCGTTGATAATCAATAACGGAGCAGCTGCTTCAAAGCCGACGCGTCCTTTGATACCGATAATCGTATCGCCGATATGCATGTCGCGACCGATACCGAACTTGCCGGCTATAGATTCCAGTTGATTGATCAACAAAACTTTGTCGTCATTCTTTTGTCCGTTCACCGCACAAATTTCACCATTTACAAATTCAAGGGTAACGGTTTCTTCGCCTTGTTTCTCTACCTGGTTTGGATAAGCATCTTCGGGCAAAGTCTGATCTGATTTCAGGGTTTCTTTCCCACCTATGCTGGTTCCCCACAGACCTTTGTTGATGGAATATTCCATTTTTTTGAAATCTGCTTCGAAACCATGTTCTTTTAAATAATTGATTTCGTATTCGCGGGTAAGTGTCAGGTCGCGTGTCGGCGTCAGTATTTTGATATCCGGAGCTAAGATGCCGAATGTAAGGTCAAAACGGACCTGATCGTTTCCGGCGCCGGTACTGCCATGTGCCACATACTCTGCCCCAATTTCTTTGGCGTAGTTGATAATGGCTATTGCCTGAAAAATGCGTTCGGAACTTACCGAGATAGGGTAGGTGCCATTCCGCAGCACATTTCCGAAAACCATGTATTTGATGCTTTTCTCATAATATTCCTGCGTTACATCCAAAGCAACATGACTTACTGCGCCAAGTCGAAAGGCTTTATCTTCAATCACTTTTAAATCTTCGGCACTGAATCCACCCGTATTAGCCACTGCAGTATGCACTTCATATCCTTTTTCTTCTGATAAATACTTCGCACAAAAAGAAGTATCCAAACCTCCGCTAAATGCTAAAACTACTTTTTCTTTCATATTATTTTATATCTTATTTCTAATAAATAACTTTTCAACCAAGAGCCAAGAGATGAATTTGAAAATTTGAAAATGTGCCAATTTGAAAATGAAAAAATGAAAAAATGAAAGAATGGAAAAATGGAAGAATGAAAGAACGAAGGAGTGACTCCTTAATATTAAACTTCAAACTTTTCAAACCTGTACTCAGAACTTTTCAAACATCAAACCTTTCAGACCCGTCTAACTCAAAACTCAGAACTCAGAACTCAGTACTTTTCAAACATCAAACCCTTCAAACGAATTAACGAATTAACCAATCACCTAATCAACCTTATTCTTCTTCTCTTCCACGGCAGGATCGTACAACATGCCTGTACACAAACAATGTTTGCGACCTGTACGTTGCAAAATATCATAATTCACACAACTTTGACAACCTTTCCAGAATGCTTCATCATCGGTAAGTTCCGAAAAAGTTACAGGTTTGTAGCCCAGCTCGGAGTTAATCTTCATAACTGCCAGACCGGTAGTTAAACCGAAAATTTTAGCATCGGGGTACTTTTGGCGTGAGAGTTCAAAAGCTTTGCGTTTAATTCGTTTGGCAAGTCCGTGACCACGAAACTTATCAACCACAATTAATCCTGAATTGGCAACAAATTTTTTATTGCCCCACGATTCGATATAACAAAAACCTGCAAATTCGGTTCCAGCCAGGGCGATGATGGCCTTGCCTTCTTTCATTTTTTGTTGTATATACTCGGGTGAGCGTCTGGCAATACCGGTTCCGCGAACTTTGGCTGCATCGGCAATGGTGGTCAGGATCGTATCAACATAATCTAAAAAATGTTCATCAGCAACTTGTACCGTTATTTCTTCAACGGCTATTTGTGTATTCATAATCTTTTTGGGTAAGTTCTGTTTTATCCTGCAAAGTTTCTTCTTCACAGGATATTTTATCATCTAAATAATCCTCTCAATCCTCGTTGTATTTTTCTATACTGTAAAATGCAATTTCTCAATTGCCTTTTATTTAGTCCTTTTCTGAAAAAGTAATGTTCAGCATTTCTAAAATATTTTCCCGTGTAATACCTTCCCTGGGAATAACTAAAATCGTATCATCACCGGCTATCGTCCCAAGTACCTGATCGTTTGCCTTGTTGTCAATGTCCCAGGCAATGGCGCTGGCATAACCGGGTTTTGTCTTAACAACAGCCAGTTGCCCCGAAAACTCCAGGCTTAATACAGCACCATGTGCAACCAGGGTGTTGCTGTTCCCCTGGTTGGCCAAAGGTTTATTGTAGGAGGGCAGTATATATTTATAAGCACCGTTCGATAAGGGTGTTTTTGCAACTTTCAACAATTTTAAGTCGCGCGACAAAGTTGCCTGGGTTACTTCACATTGCCTTTCGCTCAATATTTTCAGTAACTCCTCCTGACTTCCAACAACACTCGATCTAAGTATTTCCGAGATTATCTGTAAACGGTTCCTTTTATTCTTCATAAATGCATAATTATTTAGATTCGCTGCAAAAGTACTACTTATTTTGCATGTTCTATCATTGAAAAGGAAATATATTTTATAATTATTCTAAAAATCGCTTTTATGACACTAAATATGCAGAAAAATGGATGTGCGGGGAAAGTTATTGTATATATTTTGAATGTTTATTGTCGGCTTATGCAAAAATATGCTGCCTGAGAGAAACTGTAACTTGCAGTAATTATTAATTCTCTAAAAACTGTAAGTACATTTTATCAGCTTTGGTCTTTTTTCATTACTTATGATGTATCTTTGCAAGTCGGAAAATAATTAATAATTAAAAATTAATAATTAAAATTGCGATTAGCAAATCGTTGGTTGTCTGGAATATAGATGCCGGAAGCCCTGATGAGGCAGCAATTTTTCATTTTTCATTTTTTCATTTTTCAATCAGATAGCATGTCCAAACAAGGAAATATTTTAATAAAAGGAGCCCGGGTTCACAACCTGAAAAATATAGATGTCGAAATTCCTCGCAATCAACTGGTGGTAATTACCGGACTTTCCGGATCCGGAAAATCGTCCCTGGCTTTCGATACGCTTTATGCCGAAGGACAACGCCGCTACGTTGAAAGTTTATCATCGTATGCACGACAGTTTTTAGGCCGGATGAGTAAGCCCGAAGTAGATTATATAAAAGGAATCCCGCCTGCTATTGCTATCGAACAAAGGGTGAATACCCGTAATCCGCGCTCAACCGTGGGTACTTCCACCGAAATTTACGAATATATCAAACTGCTTTACGCCCGGATTGGTAAAACTTACTCGCCAATATCAGGCGAAATAGTGAAGAAACACGAAGCAGATGATGTAGTGGAAGCAGCCATGAGTTTTGCCGATAACACGAAATTGTTGATTCTGACAGTCGTAAATTCAACCGAAGATAAAACACGCGATGAGCAACTGCAAAGTTTGCAGATGCAGGGTTTCAGTAGGCTGGAAGTAAACGGTGAAACCCTGAAGATTCAGGAATACCTGAACAATGCAGTAAAATCGTCTCCGGATACAGAAGTGTATTTGCTGATCGACCGTTTGACAGTAGAACACTCGCAGTCGGCAGTCAGCCGGTTAACCGATTCAATAGAAACAGCATTTTTCGAGGGGAACGGAACCTGTATCCTTAAAGTAATCACGGAAGAGGAAACTCAATTGCTTTATTTTTCGAAGAAATTCGAAGCCGACGGGATGGAATTTGAAATACCATCCGTGCATACTTTCAGTTTTAACAGTCCTATTGGAGCTTGTCCGATGTGCGAAGGTTTCGGAAGGGTAATTGGAATAGATGAAGACCTGGTGGTGCCCAATAAAACCTTGTCGATTTACGAAGATGCCGTAGTCTGCTGGAAAGGTGAGGTGATGAGCGAATGGAAGAACAAACTTATTCATTCGGCAGCTAAATTTAATTTCCCGATTCACAAACCATATTATGAACTTTCAGAGGAACAACGTCAGTTGATCTGGACTGGAAACCGTTACTTCGAAGGTCTGAATGCATTTTTTAAATACCTGGAGGCAAGTCAGTACAAAATTCAATACCGGGTTATGTTGGCCCGTTACCGTGGAAAAACCGTTTGTCCTGAATGTCTGGGCAGCCGTTTGAAAAAAGAAGCTTCGTATATCCGGATTACCAGAAAATCCATTACAGAACTGGTGTTGATGCCAATAACCGGATTGAAAGATTTCTTTGATCATCTTCAACTGGATGAACAGGATGCTGCCATTGCCAAACGGTTGCTGGTAGAAATTGAAAACAGAATTCATTTCCTGCTCGACGTTGGACTGGGTTACCTGACAATAAACCGGTTGTCAAATTCACTTTCCGGTGGTGAAAGTCAACGTATTAATCTGGCAACATCGCTCGGAAGCAGTCTGGTTGGTTCGCTTTATATTTTAGATGAACCAAGTATTGGATTGCACGCCAGGGATACGCATTTACTGATCAAGGTTTTGAAACAACTCCGTGACCTTGGAAATACGGTGGTCGTGGTGGAACACGATGAAGAAATTATGCGTGCTGCTGATTATCTGATCGATATCGGACCGAATGCCGGCCGTCTGGGTGGTCAGGTCGTGTATCAGGGTGATCCAAAAATCACAGCTTTAACCAAAGCCGAAACGATTCAGGCCGAAATTGAAAAATCATATACCCTCAAATACTTACTGGGTCTGGAACAGATTCATGTTCCGGTGCAGCGCCGGAAATGGAATAATTATATCGAAGTGATTGGTGCGCGCGAAAACAACCTGAAAGGTATCAATGTGAAATTTCCATTGAATGTAATGACAGTGGTTACCGGTGTCAGCGGATCCGGAAAATCTTCGTTGGTACGGAATGTGTTTTATACAGCTCTGAAAAAACATTATGGTGGCGTTGCCGACCGGACCGGACAGTTTGGAACATTGAAAGGAAGCATGTTGCTGGCCAAAGATATAGAATTTGTTGACCAGAATCCTATCGGGCGTTCCTCGCGCTCCAATCCCGTAACGTATATAAAAGCCTACGATGAAATTCGTAAACTTTTTGCCGACCAGCAATTGTCGAAGCAAATGAATTATACCGCTTCACATTTTTCTTTCAATACCCAGGGCGGGCGTTGCGAAGAATGCCAGGGCGAAGGAACGGTGACGGTGGAAATGCAGTTTATGGCTGATCTGGTGCTGGAATGTGAACATTGCAACGGAAAACGCTTCAAGCAGGATGTGTTGGAGGTGATGTACAAGGGCGTCAATATTTTCGACGTGTTGGAAATGACAGTGAATCAGGCCATCGAATTTTTCACGGAAAATACCGGAAGCACCGAGAAAAAGATTGTAAAACGCATGAAACCGCTGCAAGATGTAGGTGTAGGTTATGTCAAACTTGGACAGTCGTCGAGTACCCTTTCGGGTGGTGAAAGTCAGCGGGTGAAACTGGCCTCGTTTTTAGCCAACGAAAAGCCCGAACCTACCATTTTTGTTTTCGATGAACCGACAACCGGTCTCCATTTTCACGATATCAAAACGTTGCTGAAAGCCTTTGATGCATTGATTGTTAAAGGGCATACAGTTATTATCATTGAGCACAACCTGGAAATTATTAAATGCGCCGACCATATTATCGATATTGGTCCCGAAGGTGGCGAAGGTGGCGGAAATGTTGTTTTCGAAGGAACGCCTGAGGATATTGTGAATTGCAAAAAATCTTATACCGGAAAGTTTTTAAGGGAGAAAATGCCTTAGTTTATATAGTTGTTGCTCGTTTGGCAGAATATGGTATGTGATTATTGGATTTCAATTATTGGATTTCAATAATTGAAAAATAATAATTATCTTTGCATAAAATTAAATTGTTATGAGAAGAATATCAAATCCATTTATTACCAGTGGTTATGTATCAGATGATTATTTTTGCGACAGGGAGAAAGAGTCAAAGGAATTAATCAAAACGATTACAAATGGGAATAATCTGGCCATAATTTCACCACGAAGAATGGGAAAGACAGGTCTGATTCAACACTGTTTTCATCATCCTGAAATCAGTCAGAATTATAATTGTTTTTTTATTGATATATATGCCACAAATAATATTAAGGAATTTGTTTATAAGCTTGGAAAAGAAATATTTGAAACTTTAAAGCCCCAGGGAAAAAAGTTTATTGAGAGTTTTTTTTCAATCATAAGTTCGTTACGACCTGCATTTAAATTAGATACAGTAACCGGAGCTCCCACCTTTGATATTGGCATAGGCGAAATTGCTGAGGCTGCGTTTAGTCTGGAACAGATATTCAAATACCTCGAGGCAGCAGATAAACCATGTATAGTGGCTATTGACGAATTTCAACAAATAGCAAATTATTCCGAAAATAATATTGAAGCGGTTTTAAGAACTCATATTCAGCATTGTAAAAACACTTCGTTTATTTTCGCCGGCAGCCAGCGACATTTAATGCAAAATATATTTTTTAGCTCCTCCCGACCATTTTATCAAAGCGTGAGCCTTTTACAGTTAAAGGCGATTAATGAACAAGTATATATTGATTTTGTAAAAACGAATTTTAGCCGGGATAACAAAACAATTTCCGATGAATTGGTAAGTACAGTATACCGACTGTTTGAGGGTCATACCTGGTACATTCAAAATGTCTTTAATGAATTGTATTCGTTAATTGAGAATGGAGAAACCTGCACTTTGGAGTTGGCACAGGAAGCTGTGGAAAATAAAATTGCTTCGTACGAGCCACTTTACAGTAGTACCTTGTCACTATTGTCTGAACGGCAAAAGGAAATGTTATACGCCATTGCAAAAGAAGGTAAAGCAACTGCTATTAATTCAGCTTCGTTTATTAAAAAACACGGTTTACTTTCTTCAAGTTCTGTTCAAACAGCTGTTAAACAACTCTTAGATAAAGAAATTATCACTTCCGAAAACAATGTTTATCAGGTTTACGACCGTTTTTTCGGATTGTGGTTAACAACCGTTTTTGGGACAGGCTACCGGGTAAATTGAAGCATGTAATTTTCTTTCGGTTAAAGTAAGGTATCGATTTTAGAAAAAGACAACCGGATGAATTTCAAAGTTGAAATTCATCCGGTTGTTGTAAAATTAAGAGCTAATATTTGATTTTATTACAATCCCAATACCTTCACATCGACCAGAAAAATTGGTTTCAGTTCGATGGTATAATCTTTCTGAATTGTTTCGTCGGCGGTAATCGTAATTTTGAATTTGAATTTATCCTCCAGAATGTATTGTTTCAAATCAATTGGATCAACGGTTAAAACCAGCGTGGTATCAGTACTGACAGGAATTTCCGACAAAGAAGCTATTTTAATAGCAGGTAAACTGTCTGACAAAATTGAGATTTCTATCGTTTTTAAGAAATTAAAATTTCCGTCGGTGGGGTCTGTTACATTCAATTTCAATTCTTTCAATGATATCTTCTGAATCATATCAGTTTTGATGTTGTTTTTTGTAAAAAAATCGGCCGAGTTACTTTGCATATCCGGCGTAGTCATATCTAAGGTTGAATCTTTGACAACCACTTGTTTTGGAATCGTTACGGATTGAGTAAAAGGCATATCAAATTTAGTTAGTTCGCTTAAAGCTTCGCAAGAGCTAAGACCAAGAACTACAAATAAAAGCGGAAACAGAATTTTTTTCATGATGGTTTTTATTAAAGTATATAATTGCTTTGTTTTTAATTAGTTGAATGTTTTTTTATAGATTCAAGGCCAGTCGCAATGCTTTATAACCTGCAGGACTGGTTTTAATCTGTTGTCCGTTTTTAAGAGTCAGCAGTTGATTTTGTTTTTCGTATAGCTCAATCCGTGAAATCATTTCTACATTTACGATGACAGACCTGTGCACCCTTACAAATTGGTTTTCGGGTAAATGTTCCTCAAAATACTTCATGGTTTGTTCTTTCAGGAACTTTCCCTGAGCCGAATAAATCTGAACATAATCACCATCTGCCTGTAAGTACAATATTTCGGAAACCAAAACCACATGAATTTTAGTACCTGATTTTACGGCTATCCTTTCGAGTACTTCACTTTGAACAGTAGTTCCCGGAACTATTTCTTCTGTTTTAGGTTCATTTTCAGTGGCTTCGTTTGTTTTGTCAATGGTCAGAATGGCCAGTTGAAACCGTTGAATAATCAGCAAATATATCAGTAAACCGATAAGACCACGAATTGGTAATGCCGGAATAAGTTCCCTTGCGAAATCGAATCCAAACTGCCAATAAAACAAACCATAGCCGGAGCTCAACCAACAGGTCAGACTGAGTAAGGCCAGGGCAATATGATTAACTAACCGCTGATAAACCGTTAACGCTGCAAAGTTACCATATTTTACCACACTCCAAAGTAAAATGCCCAGTAAACTGAAAACAGTAGCATGAATCATGCCATCCGCGAGTAACATCCCAATTGGTAGTGTCACTAACCAATCTAAAACAATGGCCTGCAACAAAGCATATACTATCCAAAGGAAAGCATATTGCAGGATTTGTTTTGTGTTTTCAAAAAACGGATGTGGCATTGTTTTAAAAAGTTTAGCGTTTCGTGTTTCGTGTTCCGCGTTCTGTGTTACTGGTTTCGCGTTTGAAAAGTTTGAAAGGTTTGAAAAGTTTCGCGTTCCGTGTTCCTGGTTTCGCTTTTGAAAAGTTCTGAGTTTCGAGTTCTAAGTTTCGGGTTTGAAGGTTTTGACAAGTTTGATGATTAATATTACGGAGTCATTCCTTCATTCTTTCATTTTCAAATTGGCACATTTTCAAATTTTCCAATTCTTTCATTTTCAAATTGACACATTTTCAAATTCATCTCTTTTGTCTTGCCTCTTACTCCTTACTCCTTACTTCTTACTTCTGTTAGTTAGTTCCTGATTTCTCCTCCCCCAAACACGCACGATCCGGTGATCACCAATTTCCGTGTTTTGTCCAGCGGCTCTTTTGGCATGCGGTTGTCCTTGAAACCACCAAAAACGGCATCTAAATGTGTCTCCACGAACCAATCGTTCGGTACGAAAATGGTTATTCCACCAAACACTGCGTTCACATCCAAATGTGTTTCACCTTCGGGCAGATTGGTCCTGCGTAAATCTAAAGTTAGTCCGCCAAATACAGCATTGAGTTCCCCGCCTTTAAATTCCGGGTCGAGCACAATATGATCGCCGCTTCCAAAAACACTGTTCTTCGAGAATCCTTCAGGATTATAGTTGCTCTTTGATTGATTGTAACTTTGTGCATGACGATGGTGCTGTTGTTGCCATTCATTTCCCCAGGTTTCAAAGCCCCATTCCGGCCTGACAAGACGTTGTAACAGAATGACAATGCCTGCTCCAATAAGTAGTAACGGCCAGTAGGTCTGTACAAACTGGTGGTCGAGGCCCGGAATCACTCTGGGGATTATGAAGAATCCTCCGATAAAAATCAGAACAATCCCGGATATAAGCCGTTTTTTGAATAACTGAACCACACCTATAAAAATAAGAAGCATCTGCCACGAAATTATGACATGTCTCAGTGTTTGGGGTATCAGCCCAAAATTAAAACCCAGAAATAATACGCCTATCAACATAAGCACTAGTCCGAAACCAATCCCTTTGGAATAGACCGGACGATACGAATTTTTCATTTCATTTTCCATGATATTGAAGTTTTTAAAAATTATCCGGCAAAGATAAGGGCTTACAACACTCCGGACAAGCTAAAATCGATGAACCAAACCTTTTAACCCGACCAAATGGGGTAATCGCGCGGATAAAGAATTTTTATTCATTGAAAATGATCATCTCGTAAGATCAAAAAACGAACAAACATAGTAAATATTTATGAAAACAAAGAAATAAACCTTTCTAAAGAAATTACTTTTAGTAAAGCTTTGACCAAAAAAAGGTGTTCCGAATCGAAACACCTTTAAAATAAGTTTCATAAATTGAAATTACTTCAGTCCTAATTTAGTCAGAATATCTGTTGGGATTGCATTTTTGTTTACCAGAATATTAATTGTTTTGTGCATTACGAAAGATTCGCTGGCATACCATGTCCCTTTATATTTGTTGTCGACACCCCAGGAGTTTTTTACCAAATAAAATTTCGTTCCGTCCTGATCTTTGGCTGTTCCGTAAATAACCATACCGTGGTCGTCGGTGGTCTGATAATTATCGAATGAGGCCTGACGAATGGCTTGTGTAACTTTTATTTCGGGTTGTGGTTTCAGATTCTTAAAGATTTTATCTTCCCTGTCTTTATCCGAAACTCCCAACCAGCGTTCCTGATCGGAGCCTGTCATGTTTTCAGTTTTGGTTTCCGGATTAAAAGCAATCCCTTTCTTTGAAAATCCCTTTTCGCTCACATCCGAACCCCAGGCAATGGTGTATCCTTTGTCGATGGCATAGTCGAAAACGCGGGCAAATTCATCGAGTGGCAGGTTATACGACTCAGCCCAACGCCAGTTGTCGGGAATTTCAATGGCAAATTTCGAGTAAAACGGATGATGCGTAAATGAAGTCAACGATACATAATCGTCCGGATTTAGTCCTAGAGATTGTTCGTACATCAAAGGATTCATTTTTTTTCCATTTATGCTAAATTCTTCAGGGCATTTCCCAAGGTAGGCATCCAAGACGCCTTCGAACCCGGTTTTCCATGCAGTCGAAAGTTTTTTGTTCGGATTGGAAACGATCACTTTTACATAAGCACTCGTTAACGCATCAAGTTCTCCGTGACGGTGTTTCTCTTCGCCGTAGTTAAGTCCACCCATGGCTGATTCCGGTACTATACCGTAGTTCTTCAACACATAAAGCACATCGTAGAACGAACCACCACCTGCAAAGTTGTTTGACCCGTTCATGCGGACATATTTATCGGCTTTATCGGTATAAGAATGATGTACCACGAACATTTCTGATAAGTCAACGGCAGGTTTTCCCATACGTAACAATTCAGCTTCGAAGAATCCCAGGCCCGAAAAACTCCAGCAAGTTCCTGAAATGGCCTGGTTTTTTACAGAACTGATCTTGTTTTCTTTGACCGTGGTAAATTTGAAAGTGTCAACGGAGGTTGTGTCTTTTTGCGCAAAAGCACTAAAGGAAATGAATATAAATATACTGATGATTAATAGTTTGTTCATAAAGACAAAAATAAAAACCCATAAGTCCCCAAAAGGGGACTTAATGAGTTCGATTAGAAATTATTTTATTTTGGTTTCTAAATCCCCTTTAGGGGTTGGGGTCTATTTTACCGGGATGTTTTCCAGGGTAGCCAACAGGTAATCCCAGAATTTAACCACAGTTGCAATGTTTACTTTTTCGTCGGGTGAGTGTGGGTAACGAATGGTAGGGCCAAAGGAAATCATATCCATTTTTGGATAATGTGTTCCTAGAATTCCACATTCCAGACCGGCATGAATAATCATCACTTTAGGAGTCTTGCCGTACTTGTCTTCGTACACTTTGGTCATTAAATGTAAAATGGGTGAGTCCAGGTTTGGCTTCCAGCCCGGATATCCACCTACCAATTCCACCTTGGCACCGGCAAGCAGAAATACACTTTGCACCATCGAAGCCAGTGCCTCTTTCCGGGATTCAACGGAACTTCTGATTAGTGTCCGGATCGTGACGCTACTGCCATCCGACTTGATTATGGCCAGGTTGTTTGAAGTCTCTACCACGGTTGGTAATTCAGGAATAAAACGCATTACGCCGTTTGGACAAGCGGTAACCCCGTTAATCAAATCGTCCTGAATTTCTTCGGGCATCAATCCTGATGGCAATGGCACCTGTTCAACTGTGAACGAGATTTTTTCTTCAACACCTTTATATTCTTCGATAAACAAATCCTCACATTCCTGAACGAAATCTACGACGTCGTCCACACCTTCTGCCGGAACAGTAATCACTGCAAAGGCTTCACGTGGTATAGCATTACGCAGGCTACCACCATCGATGCTGGCCAAACGGGCTTCGAATTCTGCTACTGCTTCTTTCAGGAAGCGGAACATCAATTTATTCGCATTGCCTCTTTGTAAATGAATATCAACACCGGAGTGTCCACCCTTCAATCCTGTCAATGAAATCTTTAAAGCAACATCACCCTCTTCAATTTCTACTTCTTTGTATTGGAATGAAATATCTCCATCAATTCCACCGGCACAACCAACGTACAACTCACCCTCATCTTCGGAGTCCATATTGATCAGAATATCACCTTTCAGAAAATCAGGTTGCAGTCCGAAGGCGCCGAACATGCCGGTTTCTTCATCTACGGTTACAAACATTTCGATGGCCGGATGTGGGAAGTCTTTCGATTGCATTACAGACATGGCAGCTGCCAGCCCGATGCCGTTATCAGCCCCGAGCGTTGTGTCTCGTGCAGTAACCCAGTCGCCATCAATGTAAGCGTCGATGGGATCGGTTTGAAAATCGTGAGGCACGTTGCTGTTCTTTTGTGGAACCATGTCCATGTGTGCCTGCAACACTACCGCTTTTCGGTTTTCCATACCCGGGGTTGCCGGTTTGCGAATCAACACATTGCCTATTTCGTCGCGAAGGGTTTCCAGGCCGAGTGATTTACCGAAATTTTCGAGGAATGCACCGATAGCTTCTTTTTTGTGGGAAGGGCGGGGCACTTGTGTGAGTGAGTAAAAGTTTTGCCAAAGCGCTTTAGGCTCCAGTTGGCGAATGTCGTTTGCGTTCATATTGTTTTGTTAATTGGGTTATTAGTTGACTGGTTAATTAGTTGATTCGTTTGAAAGGTTTGATGTTTGAATAGTTCTGAGTTTCGAGTTCTGAGTTTTAAGTTTCGAGTTTGAAGGGTCCCGCAAGGGCGGGATGTCCATCCTGCCTGCCGGTAGGCAGGTTCATTCCCATTTGAAAATTGTGCTGTTTAATATTAAAGAGTTATTCCTTCATTTTTACATTCTTCCATTCCTTCAATTTCAATTCTTCCATTTTCAAATTGGCACATTTTCAAATTTTTCCATTTTTTCATTCTTTCATTTTTTCATTTTCAAATTGACACATTTTCATATTCATTTCTTGGTTCTTGTAAGAAAGGAAGTCAACCCTTATTTATTCATATATTGAATAATTATACAAGCTGTTTGTAATGCAAATATCCACATTTAATTTGAGATTAACAGTTTTTTGGCCGGGTTTTTTTATAATATTGATATTTAAAGTTGATTTTTGAAGAAGCAGATTGAATAAAATGTGTACATTTTCAATTAATGAAATTTTTCTGTAATTAGTCCCCGATTTACAATGTCAATCAAAAATTTATAGGTAATTTTGCGCTCGAATTGAAACCTTATATCAATGTCGGTTTTTTATCTTTGAAATTAAAATTAATAAACTCAAATACAATCAATTGTAAAACAGAAACCAGTCTGTCGGCTGGCAGGTTTATCAATTGGAAATTTAAAAGTTATGCAACAAACGTATAAATTCGTAACTGCCGAGGAGGCAGCAAGCTATGTAAACGATGGTGACATCGTAGGTTTTAGTGGTTTTACACCAGCAGGATGTCCGAAGGAAGTGCCAACTGCCATCGCCAAACGGGCTGAAGCATTTCATGCTGAAGGAAAAGAATTCAAAATTGGTATGTACACCGGCGCATCTACCGGCGATTCACTGGACGGTGCTTTGGCGCGTGCCGATGCCATTTTATTCCGCACACCTTATCAATCGAACAAAGATTTAAGAAGTGCATTAAATGCAGATCGTGCTCCTTATTTTGATATGCATTTATCTTCAATTGCCCCGCATTTACGTTTCGGATTTATGCCGAAACCAAAATTCGCCATTATCGAAGTTTGCGATATTACTACAGACGGGGAATTGATTTTGACTACTGGCGTTGGAATTTCACCAACCATTGCCCACCTGGCCGATCATATCATAGTAGAATGGAACCATAAACACCCGAAAGAATTACGCGGCTTCCACGATATTTTTGAACCGCTTGATCCTCCTCACCGTTTGCCAATGACTTTATTAACCCCTTCGGATCGGATGGGAGTGCCAGTTTTAAAAGTTGATCCTTCGAAAATCCTGTGTGTAGTTGAAACTTATCGCGATGATGAAGTTGGTGGATTCACACCTACGGATGAGGTAACCGATAAAATCGGGAACAATGTTGCCAATTTTCTGGCCGCTGAAATCAAATCGGGTAGAATTCCGAAAGAATTTTTACCAATACAATCGGGCGTGGGTAATATCGCCAATGCAGTTATGGCTTCATTGGGTGTCAATCCTGATATACCTACATTTGAAATGTACACTGAGGTCATTCAGGATTCAGTAATCGATTTGTTAAGAAGCGGTAAAGTCAGATTTGCCAGTGGATGTTCATTGACCATTACACCGCCGGTATTGCAGGAACTTTACAAAGATCTGGAATTCTTCCGCGATAAAATTGTTCTTCGTCCTCAGGAAATGTCGAACAGCCCGGAACTTGCACGCCGTTTGGGATTAATTACCATTAATACTGCGCTGGAAGCTGATATTTTTGGAAATGTGAACAGTACCCACGTGCTGGGATCGAAGATGATGAATGGTATTGGTGGTTCTGCCGACTTTACCCGCAGTGCTTATATTTCGATTTTCACAACCCCATCGACAGCCAAGAAAGGAAATATCAGTTCCATCGTTCCTATGGTTACACACGTCGATCAAAACGAACACTCGGTCAACATTCTGATTACCGAACATGGTGTAGCCGACTTACGTGGGAAATCACCCCTGCAACGCGCCGAAGAAATTATTGAAAATTGTGTAGCTCCTGAATACCAGCAAATGCTTCGTGATTATTTAGATTTGTCAGGACCTTGTCATACACCTACTAATTTACATGCTTGTTTTGGCATGCACAGTAATTTTATGAAAACAGGAACAATGTTGGGAACCAATTGGGATGATTTTAAATAATTGCATTTTTGTAATTATTTTTTTTATTTCATTTCGATTTTCGAGGCAGAATTACACTGTTTTTGATTTGGGAATTTAAACTGGAGGGAATTGCCATAAACTGGTGATTCCCTCTTGCTTTTAATATAAAAACCAACTGTATAATTATTTCCTGGATGTATACGGTATTTGATGGTAAAAGAAGATTTATTTCATAAAAAAACATAAGATAGATTTTATAATATGCATAAATACAGATATATAGCCAATAGTTATTGCATTTTGTTTTGATACTTATTGATAAAATAAAATAAATTCGTATTTTAGCGAAATATTTCAATAGATAGTCGTTATATCTCTTGATAATTTTTATTCAATTATTATTCAAAATGAGTTTCATTCTTAAACCAACTCATCGACCTGAGCAAATGATAGGTGTGCTATGTTTTTTATCCGTATTTTACTACAGATTAAGGCTCACTGATTATTTAAACAGTATTGAAATCTAAAAAACGCAATTTCTATGAATACCACTAAGCTCCCGGCTGCAGAACCTGAAATGCTAAAGCAGGAATCTAAAAAACAGCACGCAAAATTTAAAGCCGACCGGACTCATTTTCCGATCGTGGGCATCGGTGCTTCAGCAGGCGGATTAGAAGCTTTGGAACCTTTTTTTAAAAATATGCCGGTCAATAATGGCATGGCATTCGTGTTAATTCAGCATCTTGATCCTTCCCATAAAAGTATAATGCCCGAATTAATACAACGTTTTACTGGTATGAAGGTCTTTCAGGTTACCGACAATCTGAAAGTAAAACCAAACTGTGTATACGTGATACCGCCCAACAAGAGCATGTCGATACTTAAAGATGTGTTGTACTTGTTCGATCCGGTTGAACCTCACGGTCTGCGTTTGCCCATCGATACTTTCTTTCGTTCATTGGCCGACGACAGACAGGAAAAAAGTATAGGCATTATCCTTTCGGGCATGGGAACCGACGGAAGCCTGGGACTAAAAGCAATAAAAGAAAAAGATGGAATCGTGTTGGTACAGTCGCCTGTTTCTGCCAAATTCGATGGAATGCCCCGCAGCGCCATTGAAGCAGTCATAGCCGATATTGTGGCGGATGCTGAGGAATTGCCCGAAAAGCTTGTCGCCTATCTGAAATTTGTTCCGCCGGTTCATACTGAAATTGAAATTGATGATAAAAGCAAAAATAACCTCGACAAAATAATCATACTGCTCCGTGAGCAATCGGGTCATGACTTTTCTTTATATAAAAAGAGCACTTTATTTCGCCGCATCGAAAGGCGCAAAGGTGTACACCAGATAGACAAGTTGCAAAATTATGTCCGCTATTGTCAGGAAAATCCCAAAGAAATTGAAATTCTTTTTAAAGAGTTATTGATCGGTGTCACAAATTTTTTCAGGGATACCTCGGTGTGGGAAATACTAAAAGAGCGCGTTCTCCCTGAATTAATTGCTGAATTTCCAAACAGGTATGTAGTACGTGCCTGGGTAACCGGATGTTCAACGGGGGAAGAAGCCTATTCGTTGGCCATCATTTTTAAGGAAGTAATGGAAAAGGCGAAAATCCGCAAAAACCTGTCGCTGCAAATCTTCGCCACCGATCTTGATCCTGATGCCATAGAGATAGCCCGTAAAGGTGTTTACGCATCGAATATTGTTGCGGATGTATCGCAGGAGCGTTTAAACCGGTTTTTTTCATTAGAAGGTGAAGGTTATAAAGTAAATACTCCGATTCGTGAAATGATTGTTTTTGCGCCACAGAATGTGATAAAAGATCCTCCGTTTACGAAACTCGACCTGCTATCGTGCCGGAATATGCTCATCTATATGGAGCCTGAATTGCAAAAAAAGCTGATAAGCCTGTTCAATTACAGCCTTAATCCGGGCGGCATTCTGGTGCTGGGTTCTTCGGAAACACTTGGTAATCACCGTGAAGGATTTGAAGATATTGATACGCGGTTGAAAATCTACGGACGTACGGTCACCCCTCTTCCGCGTCAACTTATTGAATTCCCTGATTCGTTTTTTCATAAAGGATTATTGAAAGTTGAAAAAGCAATACCTGCAAAAGCTGTAGATAGCATACAGACGCTCGCCGATCAGATTCTGTTGCAACGTTATGCACCTGCCAGTGTGCTGGTAAACGAAAGAGGAGATATCCTTTATATTACCGGTCATACGGGTAAGTATCTTGAACCTGTTCCCGGAAAAGCAAACTGGAATATTTTTGCCATGGCGCGCGAAGGCATCAATCATGAACTGCCGGTGGCATTCCGGAAAGCCATGCAAAGCTTCGAGGCTGTGTTAGCACCAAAAATTAAATTGAAAACGGACGGTGAACCTCAGTTTGTGAACCTCACGGTACAACGCATCGAAAGTCCCGATTCAATTAAAGGCATGATTATGGTGGTTTTTTCAGATGTGACAAATGTGATAGAAAATGAAGTATTTAAAGTCAGGAAAAACAAGGATGGCTCTACAGTTGAAATGAGTGAATTGGAACTTAAGCTGCAAAGAAGTTATGAGGAATTGCAAAGTGCGCGCGAGGAAATGCAAACTTCGCAGGAAGAGTTGAAATCGACCAATGAAGAATTGCAATCGACCAATGAAGAATTACAGTCAACGAATGAAGAACTTACGACTTCGAAGGAGGAAATGCAGAGCATGAACGAAGAGCTTCAGACCGTGAATGCAGAATTATTAAATAAAATAAATGATTTTGCGCAGTCAAATAATGACATGAAAAATCTGCTCAACAGTACAGAAATTGCTACACTGTTTCTTGACAAAGAGCTGAATATCCGGAGGTTTACCGATAATGTAGTAGAACTGATTAAACTGCGAAATACCGACATTGGCAGACCTTTTACCGATCAGGTAACCGATTTGCTTTACCCCGAAATGGACAGAGATGCCCGTCAGGTAATTAAAACACTGAAAACTGTTGAAATGGCTATTGAGACATATGATGGTAGGTGGTTTGAGGTCAGGATTATGCCATATCGCACCATGGACGACCATATTGACGGCGTGGTGATCACATTTACGAATATAACAGTAGCCAAAAAGCTGGAAATAGAAATGAAACAGGCCAATGATGAATTAAAAACAAAGGAAGATGCTTTGATTCTTTCAGAAGCACGATATCGTAACCTTTTTCAATCGTCGAAAGATGGAATGCTTATACTCGATGCCGAATCCGGAAAAATTATGGATGTGAATCCCTGTTTGATAGATATGTTGGGTTACTCACCCGAACATTTTCTGCAGAAAGCAATCTGGGATATCAGTTTCTTTAAAGAAATAGTGGCAAACAAAGAGGAGTTTTTGAAATTGAAACAGAAGGAATTTGTGCGTTATGAAAATTTGTCACTTAAAACGGCTCACGGTCAAGATATTCGGATAGAGTTCTTAATTAATGTTTATTCAGCAAATCATCATAAGGTAATTCAATGTCAGATTCGCGATACCCGAGAGCAGAAGTAACATTATATTTCTCACTTATGATTAAGTATTTCCCGTTTTAAAATAAAACGTTAATACAATATCACAATTAATGCGAATCAGGAGTAGAGACTCCATAATTCATTGTTTGTATAAAGTGTTTATATTCAAGAAAATAAGTGTTAAATAATTTGTTCAATTCACTGAAAATCATTATCTTAGAAGATAATTTGCAGT
>Ga0209511_1000091_pt1 | contig 124911 bp, 136 predicted proteins | sample SSSSmetaG_FD_184141 | JGI IMG/M metagenome (GOLD analysis project Ga0209511, IMG submission 184141) | Glacier valley bacterial and archeal communities from Borup Fiord, Nunavut, Canada, to study Microbial Dark Matter (Phase II) - ​SSSS... | ecosystem: Environmental > Aquatic > Freshwater > Ice... | reverse complement strand
ATAGGACAATAAAATATAAAATAAATTAATAAATAATTTGAAATATTAATATAAAAATAAGTTGACAAATTATTATAATCAAGGTATGATGTAAATATAATAAAAAAAGGATAGTGAAAATAAAAATGAATATTTTAACAAAGGCAATTGTCTCAAACTCTGAAATGATAAAAAATTATAAATCCTGTAGGGAAAAAGCACAAAGCTTTGGTAAGATTTTTATTTTCAAAAATAACCAACCTGATGCTGTATTGTTTTCTATTTCGGAATATGATAGGCTTTCAGCGTTAATTGAGTATATGGAAAGTCTTGATGAAAAAGAGATTGCTAAGGTTACAGAGTCTTTATCAATGGAGCAAAATGGGAAAAGACACTGTGCAGACAAATCAAGTAATGATTTGTAAAACGAAGAATAGTAGTAGATAGGATTATGTATTTTGTATTAAAAATAATAACAAAACTTTAGGGTGGCAATCTAATTTTAGAGCGCCACCCTTTTATTTAATAAACCAGCGCAATAAATACTAGAATATAATATTTACTAGTAGCGAATTTGTAAATAAGCAACTAAATTATGTTTGCTTAAAAATTGAAAGGTGGAATATATTTATGAAAAAACAAAGTAAAATGAGAGTTATATCATTATCACTAATACTATTTCTTTTAATTATAGTTGTTGTGCCTACGAAGAGTACTGCAGCACAACAGACTGTGAACCTCGGAACTTCTTCTAGATTTGCAGTTTTGGCTGGATCAACAATTACCAATACAGGAACAACCACAATCGACGGAACTGTTGGCGCAGATATTGGTTTGTATCCAGGTACTGCGTTCGACGGACGGACAAATGTAACAATAAGCGGTGGGGAAATTCATATGACAGATACTAACGCAAGTAAAGCCAAAGATGATCTGTTAACCGCATACAACGATGCAGCCGGAAGACCATTGGATGTTACTATTGCAGCTGATCTGGGTGGAACTACCCTAAGTCCCGGTACTTATAAATCAGAATCTAGTATCCAAATTACAGGAACTCTCACGCTCGATGCCATGGGCGACCCAGAAGCCATTTTCATATTTCAAGCTGGCTCTACACTCACCACAGCATCATATAGTACAATAAACCTCGTTAACGGTGCTCAATTTAGTAGAGTCTTTTGGCAGGTTGGAAGCTCCGCTACATTAGGAACATACTCTCATTTCGAGGGACATATTTTGGCAATGGAATCTATCACAGCGAATACTGGAGCAAAGATAATGGGACAGTTGTTGGCACAAAATGGCGCAGTCACACTTGATAGCAATTCAATTTCAAATGGGATTAATATAGCTATAGTGACACCGACACCTATGATAATACCGACACCTATAATAACACCGACACCTATGGTAACACCAACACCAACAGTAACACCAGCAGTAACACCAACTGTAACACCAACACCAACGATAACACCAACACCAACGGTAACACCAACACCAATATTAGTAATAGCAGCACCTACTACGGCACCGGGGACTGTTACAGGCGGACAGCTTCCAAAAACTGCCACACCTTGGTATAATGTATTTCTAGCAGGTACTGTTTTAACACTAGTTGGTGGAATTATGGCTTGGAGCAATAGGAAGCATTAATGTATAAAATAAAACTGACAAAGGGCAAGACTTACCTAGTCACGATTCTATCCATTGGGTTTATCGTTGTTGGGATTGGATGTATCACATGGGCAATGATTAATATTGGGGCACAGCCTGATTATTCTGCCCCATATGAGTATACGACGGAGGTCGCTAATATAAAATTAGAACCGTCCCCCGTCCCTCTTGCAATAGATATAGAAAAAAATCTTTACCCTGTAGATCCTTCCGCAGGTGATAATATTGGAAGTCTAACGATTCCGGCCTTGAATCAAGAACTGCCTATCATTCAGGGAACTGATGCAGATGAGTTAAAAGAGGGCGTAGGCCACTTCATCCAAAGCGTACTGCCTGGAGAAGAAGACAATTGTGTCCTTTCAGGCCATCGCGATACGGTATTTGCAAAATTGGGGAAGCTGAAGATAGGTGAACAATTAATTGTGGAAACATCAGCTGGTATATACACATATGAGATTGATGCCATACGAATCGTTGATAAAGATGATAAAACAGTTATTGTACCTACCGACCATGCTGTACTGACACTAAGTACTTGCTATCCATTCGATTTTTTTGGTGATGCACCAGACCGTTATATTATAACTGCAGATTTAGTTATCAATAAATGAAAAAATATATAAGGTTTGATTGACATCAAAAAGCAAATAGGGAGGGTTTCATTATTCTTTTAGATGATTTAAAAGCATTGGTAATGAAAGAGAAAAGAAGTATAGAGAAAGCGAAAGTAGCACAGAAATCCGCTAAAAAAATGGGCGTTGTAGACAAACCAGGTGTAGCAACAGGAATTCTTATTGCTCCAAAGTTTAGAAAGCAAGCGCGTGAGGATTTCAAAAAAAAAATAAAATCACAAAGTCCCAAAGGATAAAGAACTTCGATGAATCTATGGAGGAAAACTAATGAAAGCATTATTTCTTGCAGGTGGTATGGGAACTAGATTAAAACCATTAACTGATGATTTACCTAAACCCATGGTACCAATCATGGTAAAGCCACTTTTAGAGAGAAACATGTTGAAACTTAAGGACTGTGGTGTTGATGAAATTATTCTTAGCACATGTTATAAGCCACAAAAGATAGAAGAATATTTTGGAGATGGCACAAAACTAGGATTGAAAATTCATTATGTATGTGAAGATATTCCTTTAGATACTGGGGGTGCAATTAAAAATACAGAAGAATTTTTCAATGAAACTTTCATAGTTATTAACGCAAATATATTTTCTGATATTGATATTACGGAAATGATAAAATTTCACAAAGAAAAAGGTGCAGCAGTTACAATTGCTGTCACACGAGTTGATAATTCTTCTTATGATGTGATTGAATATAATATAAATCTTTATGCTGAATCGTTTATTGATAAACCAACGCTTTCAGAAATAAAATCAAGCTATATTAACGCTGGTATCTATATATTTGAGCCGAATGTTTTAAATGAAATCCCTGTTAAACAGGTGATTTCAATCGAAAGAGAAACATTTCCTTTGCTACTAAAAAAAGGCTATCCAATTGCGGTTTATAAAAGCGATGCCTATTGGATGGATATTGGAACCGTTAAAAATTATATCCAGGTCCATCAGGATATTTTAAATGGGCTCTGCTCTTTGCAAGAATTCAAAGCTGAAAATCAGGACATATTTATTGGTGAGAATACATTAATCCATCCAACAGTTAAAATTATTGGTCCTGTTTTTATTGGAAAAAACACAATAATCGGAGCTTATTCTACTATTGGTCCCAATACAATCATTGGTAATAATTGCAGAGTTGACATAAATGAAATAATCACCGATGCTATTTTATGGGACAATATAAATTTACAAAATTATTTCACGTATTCAAGTATTGCTCTTGACTCAGAATTTATCATATTTAAGAATAATATGAATGCGATTGAAACTGAACTTCTATATGAAAGAAGCGCACTTTAGTTTTAGATATAGATATCTTATTACATAGTAATTGATTCAAACTACCGAACATTCAAGAATGAGTGTTCGGTAGTTTGAGTTTGTATTGGTTTCATTATACTAGGAACCTAAGACTAATCGAACATATTGAAGGAATAGTGGAGTTAATAGCAACCATACGAAATGGGATACATTAATGAGTGCATAAATTATAACAGCAATATTAATGATTACATTTGCTTTTTTTAACTGAGTTTGACTTGCTTTTTGTATTCTTAAGTATAGATAGAATAATATAACTGCAGGCAAAATAACCTTTAAGACAAAACTAGCACCATAATTTTGCACTGTTTTTGACATTAACAAATTCATTTCCATAAATAAGCCCGTATTTAAAAGTAAAAGAGTAAAAACAAGGTCTATTACATTGAGTATGTAAAGCAGTATGAGTTTCTTTTTTATCGTTATGAAGTTGTAGCTTTTAATAAAAGTTATCATATCAGTCCCTTCAATACCTTTCTATTCGTTGTACAAGTCTCTATGTATATTATATGAATTAAGGATAGAAAAAAGAACTAGCTTAAGATCCTAAAGATAACTGGTATTGATAAAAGACATGAATTATAGAAAGGATAAAGTAAATAAATTTAAAACAAATAGGTTGACTTTTGCAGGTTACAGGTGTAAACTACGTAGTATAAGGTTACAAGCGTAACTCATCAGGAGGAAGACATATGAATAAATTGGCATCAAAGATAACAGATTCAGAAGTTGAAGTAATGCGTGTATTGTGGAAATCAGATTGTGAGCTTCCTATTGCAGACATTAGAAAAACACTGGAGAAGTCAAGTAAATGGGAAACCTCAACAATCAAAACATTGCTTCGCAGACTCTGCGAAAAGGGCGTGGTTTTAGCAACAAAAAAAGAAGTATTCTACTATAGGTCGCTGGTTAGCGAGGAAGAATATAACGAATATACGACGCAAGCCTTAATTGACCGTTTGTATTTAGGTAGTGCTAAAAATCTTGTTGCATCTCTCTTGGGAAATAAAAAACTAAATGATTCTGACATTGAGGAACTACGGAATCTATTTAAGGTAGGTGATAAAGATGAATGAAACAATGAAGTTAATACTATCCCTATCCTTATCAGGAAGCATTCTTGCAGGGGTTCTTTTTGCGGTAAAGCCTTTGATAAAGCACAAGCTATCTAAGACGATACAATATTACCTTTGGATTGTGGTACTGTTTCGACTCGTACTTCCATTTTCCTTTGAAGGAAGTATTATGAATCTTGCATTCTATGGAGAACAAGTATCCGGAGTAATTGGTACACAAAGTATAGTTCTACCAATGGACGGTACAGGGGAGAATACAGTCAATTCACCAATATTGCCAAATGCTAGCGATAATGTAGCGAGTGATGTCTATCATGGCGATGTTGACCACAGCCGCTATTTGAGAGATCTATTTAACCAGTATGTATTCTGCCTTTGGATCATTGGTGTAATCATAGCATTTACGATTAATATGGCTGGTTATTTTTGCTTCTCAAAGTACCTAAAACAGGAAAATAAACCAGCTACGGAAGAACAAAACAAAATCTTTATTGCTCTTGTTGATGGGCGTTATCAGGTGAGGTTAGTACGTAATCGTTTTGTGACAACACCAATGCTAATCGGAATCCGAAGACCTTGTATCATAATTCCAGACATAAAGTTTGAGGAAAAGCAACTTCAAAATATATTGCTTCATGAGATTTCACATTTGAGACGTTTTGATATCGCAGTAAAATGGCTCACGATGATTACTACATCAATCCACTGGTTTAACCCACTTGTATATGTGATGAAGAAAGAGATGAATCGTGCTTGTGAATTAGCTTGTGACGAAACTGTAATTAGAAACTTTAATTCAACAGAAAAGCAAGCCTATGGGGATACATTGATTTCTGTTGTAGCAGATTACAAATATCCAGTTGGAGTACTGCAGGCAACGTTATGTGAAGAGAAAAAGAGCTTAAAGCAGAGATTGGTAGCAATCATGAATTATAATAAAAAATCAAAACGAGTCATGGCATTCTCAGTTATTTTGATAGGAGTAGTGATACTTGGTGCACTCTTTTTAGGTGCTTGTGTGGGGGCAGGAAAAGAAAACCCACCGAAACTATATATTAATGCAGAAGAGAGTGAAGCAAAGGAAGCTCTTACGGGATCCTATCAGTGGACATATCGTGGTGTGCATACGCTAGCGGATTCCGATCATCCGAAAAATTTTAAATATAGCGCAGAAAACATTGTTTCTGTAACAAGTAATCAGCAGCTAATTATTAGCACACAAAAGATAAATTTTGATAAAAAATATAATTTTACAATTGATGAAATCAATGTATATAAGGATGATCAGTTACAAGAAATAGAAACGGTAGAACCAAGCTTAATAAGTGGTAATCTATATCTCCAGGCACCACAGGAGGCAGGGGAATATATTTATACCATGATTTTAAACTATGGAGATAAGGGAACAGTTAATTACGGATTTGTTGTAAGAGTTGATATGCTGACCTTTGATTTGACTGAAATCGCAAAATATAAAACACCATATGTAGGCAATAATAGTAAGGTCTCTGGAATTGCAAGTCGCCTTCCTGTCCCTGATCAATATTTAAAACAGCAGTATACTTCTCTAAAGACGAAGGACGAACCTTATGGCCTTACCATCTATTACGAACCAGCTATCAATCAAGAATATGAAGGTACTTGGCCAATTGTTACAGCAGGTTCTACGATTGAAACAAATTCGAGTATAAACGCATTAGTAGCATTTTGCATGATTGATAATCTTGATGAAGTAACCTTTGCATTTCGTAATTCACAGTCGGATGGAACACTAGATGAATCAAAATATGATAACTCCATAACCTTTGAACGGGTTACCTATGAAGAAGAATATGGTGATTTAAAAGTTCTTGGCGAGAATTTAGATCTACTTCAAGATAAACTAGCTGGTAAAAAATCAGCATTCAAAGGACTAGAACTATATGTCTGGAGAAAGCCGGAGTTGACAGGAAATAACGATCTTTATTACACGCTCCTTATGGGTACTAATCGTAATAAAACCAAAGAAGAAATCTGTGATTTAAATATCGCTACCAATGATTTGGATGTGATTAAACAGGAATTTTCTGAATATAGCAGCGACACATATTTATTCATTTTGAACAGTTCAGATATCGATCAGGAAACAATGACTGAAATTGGTGATAAGCTCTCTGGAGTGGTTAAGAATGCTATTATTACAATTGGAGAATATGAATTAGAATAAGCGTAAACAAATCATGGCTACTTGATACCACAGTATTTAATTTACGCTCGAATAATAGACGTACTACTATAAAAAAATCCGACACCTATTTTATTAGATGTCGGATTTTTTTTGAATTTTTCGCAAGGTGCTTATACCAACCAATATAATACAAGTATGAACATAAACTAATCACGTTGATTGAACTAATTTAAAAATTATAAAATATAATATTTTCTTTGAATTTAGTAATACTATAAGTGTGATTATTTTTACCAAATTTACAGATTATGTTTGTCATATAGTTTATCAATCAAAATATATAAAATTTGTTTATATAAACGTTTATATAATATGTACAAAATGATATTAAATAAATGATAAATTATGCAAGAAAAATATGCATAATTAACAAAAAACAGTACGATATATAGTGTATATTGTACAAATAAGACACATAAATTTATATTATTATTGAAAATTTACACAAACATGTTTTATAATCTAGGTAGAAGGAGGGAACGATATGAAGGCCAATATAAGAACAATTAGTAAAATGACCGGGTTTTCTCCAGCAACTGTTTCAAATGCTTTGAATCATAAAAAAGGCGTAAACAAAGAAACCGCTGAAGAAATTTTAAAAGTAGCAAATGAAGTAGGATATACAAATGAAACGAAAATTTCAAGAATTAAGTTTGTAATTTATAGAAGAAATGGTTCGATTATTGATAATTCACCTTTTTTTACGAACCTTCTTGAAGGTGTTGAAATGGAATGTAGAGAATTTGGATATGAGATGATGATTTGTAATTTAGATAGACGAAGTGATTACTTTGAACAACGTGTAGATGAATTACTGAATGATAAAACAACGGCTGTTATTATGTTAGGAACAGAAGCACTGGATGAAGATTTTAAACGTTTTAAAGATGCAAAATGTCCATTGGTGATACTTGATAGCTGGAGTACCAATATGAATTTTAATGGAATACTGATTAACAATTCTGATTCTGCAAAGAATGCAGTAGATTATTTGGTTAAAAAAGGACATAGAGAAATTGGATATCTGAAGGGGAAATTTCGTATTAAGGCATTTACAGCTAGAGCAACCGGATATTCAAGAGGATTATATAAACACGGAATTAATATGAATGAACAATACATTGTATCTTTAAATACGACAATGGATGGAGCATATAAGGACATGCTTACGTATTTAAATCAAAAACCAAAACTTCCTACGGCATTCTTTGCAGATAATGACATGATTGCACTTGGAGCAATGAAGGCGTTAATTGAAAAAGGTTATCGTATACCGGAAGATATATCTTTGATTGGATTTGATGATTTATCTTCTAGTGAGATATCAACACCAAGACTAACGACAATTAAGGTTTTTAAACAAGAGATGGGGCAATTGGCTGTTAGAAGGCTCCTGGATGTAATAAAAGATGGGAATGGAATTAAGAGTAAAATCCAGATTTGTACTGAGTTTATCGAGAGAGACAGCGTTAAAGATTTGACAAAATAATTTTGGAGGAAATGCAATATGAGTGGAATTAAAATCGGTTTGGCACCAACAAGAAGAAGCATTTTTAGTGCTCCGGATGCAATAAAATATGGAAATCTCACAAGAGATAGACTGAAAGAGTTAGATGTGGATTTTGTAGACATCACAGATATTAACGAAGAAGGTTTACTCTATAATGATGAGGATATGACAAAAATTGCAGAAAAATTTAAGGCTGAAAAGGTCGATGGATTATTTTTACCACATTGTAATTTTGGAACAGAATATATTTGTGCTAGATTGGCGAAAGAGTTAAACGTACCGGTATTATTATGGGGACCAAGAGATGAAAGCCCAGATGAAAAGGGAATTCGTTTAAGAGATACGCAATGTGGACTATTTGCTACAGGTAAGGTATTAAGAAGATTTAAAGTACCATTTACCTATATGACTAATTGTAGATTACATGATCCTGAATTTGAAAGAGGATTGAAGGACTTCTTAGCAGTATGTAATGTGGTGAAAACCTTTAGAAACACAAGAATATTACAGATATCTACCAGACCATTTGATTTCTGGACAACCATGTGTAATGAAGGTGAATTACTAGAGCAATTCAACATTCAATTAGCTCCGATACCAATGCCAGAACTAACCTACGCCGTAAAAGCCGCTATGAAAGAAGGCACAGAAGTTGCTGAAGTAGTTCAATATATCAGAGAGAATATGAATGTACAAATTAAAGATAAGGATCTAGAAAGTGTTGCAGCAGTAAAAATAGCAATGCATAGATTAGCGACGAAGTACGGATGTAATGCAATCGCAATTCAATGTTGGAATTATCTTCAAGCTGAAATAGGAATTATGCCTTGTGCGGCCAACTCTTTATTAAATGATATGGGAATACCAGTTGTTTGTGAAACAGATATCCATGGAGCGATCACATCGTTACTAGTTGAAGCAGCAGGTATGGGTGAGACAAGATCTTTCTTCGCTGATTGGACCGTTCGCCATCCGGATAATGAGAATGGAGAATTACTACAACACTGTGGTCCATGGCCAATCTCGATTGCAAGGTCAAAACCAACACTTGGATATCCATTAGCATTTGAGCATCCGGGTGCCTTAGAATTAGAAGCAAAACATGGTGATGTTAGCTTATGTAGATTTGATGGAGACAACGGAGAGTATTCCCTGCTACTTGGCAATGCCAAAGCGATAGAAGGACCGTACACGAAAGGTACTTATCTCTGGATTGAAGTGGATAACTTAAAAAGACTAGAAGATAAGCTAGTCTGCGGACCTTATATTCATCATTGCGTTGGTATTCATAAGAATATTGTCCCTATTTTATATGAAGCATGCAAGTATATTAATGTGAAACCTGATTTTTATGATCCAATTGAAGAAGATGTAAAGGCATACATCAGAGGCGAATAATGAATTCGTTTTCAACGAATTCAGGATAATATGATAACATGAATTTCAGCCTACGAGCAAGCGTAGGAGATGGGAGTAGAATGGAAAATTTGAAGGCAGTGTCTTTTGAACTTAGAAAAGATGTTATTAATATGATTTATAAAGCTAAGACGGGTCATATTGGTGGGGATTTCAGCGTGATGGATATTCTGGTAACGCTTTATTATAAGCATATGAATATTAGTCCGGAGACTACCAGTGACCCAGATAGAGATAAATTTATACTTAGCAAAGGACATTCGGTTGAAGCATACTATAGTGTTCTAGCAGGAAGAGGGTTCTTTCCAAAAGCCGATTTAGAAACTTATTCACAGTTTAAGTCAAAGTATATTGGTCATCCCAATAACAAGGTGAATGGAATTGAGATGAACTCTGGTTCTCTTGGACATGGATTATCGGTTTCAGTAGGTATGGCACTTGCTGGTAAAATGGATCATAAATCCTATCGTGTTTATACGGTTATGGGAGATGGAGAACTTGCAGAAGGTTCTGTATGGGAAGGAGCTATGGCAGCAGGTCATTACAAACTCGATAACCTTACCGCAGTCGTTGATCGAAATCGATTACAGATTTCCGGAACAACAGAAGAAGTCATGTCGCAAGATAATCAAGATGATCGTTGGAGTAGCTTTGGATGGAATGTAATTCATGCACAAGGCAATAATATAGATGATCTCGATAAAGCATTTCAAATTGCCAAAGATACAAAAGGAAAACCAACGGTAATTATTGCAGATACAACAAAAGGATATGGTGTTTCATTTATAGAGAATTCAGCACCGTGGCATCATAAAATACCAAATGCCCAGGAGTATGAAAAAGCATTAGCAGAACTAGAACAAAGGAGGTTGGCAGCAAATGAATAAAATATCAAACCGTCAAATAATCTGTGATGTCTTGGTTGAAAAAGCAAAATCAGATAAAGATATCATTGTTCTCTGCAGCGATTCAAGAGGTTCTGCATCCTTAACAAATTTTGCTGATACTTACCCAGACCAATTCGTAGAGACGGGTATTGCGGAACAAAACATTGTATCAATTGGTGCAGGACTTGCTAAGTGTGGTAAAAAATCCTATGTTGCGTCACCGGCTAGTTTCCTATCGACTAGAAGTATGGAACAGGCCAAAGTAGATGTGGCATATTCAAACACCAACGTAAAATTAATTGGAATTAGTGGAGGCATTAGTTATGGAGCACTGGGTATGACACATCACTCAGCACAGGATATAGCAACGATGAGTTCCATACCAAATATGAGAGTCTATATTCCTAGTGATCGCTTTCAAACGCAAGCATTATTCGAAAACTTATTAAAAGATGAAAAACCAGCCTATATCCGTGTTGGAAGAAATGCGGTAGAGGATGTATACGAAGAAGGAAATGTGCCATTTGAATTTGATAAAGCAAGTGTCGTTCAAGAAGGAACTGACCTAACGATCATTGCCTGTGGTGAGATGGTAAAGCCGGCTCAAACTGCAGCAATCGTGTTAGAAGAACAAGGAATTCACGTAAGAGTGCTTGATATGTATTGCGTAAAACCAATTGATCGAGCAGCAGTAGAAAAGGCAGCAAGAGAGACCAAAGCAATCATTACAATCGAAGAACATACTTATATTGGTGGTTTAGGTGCAATGGTTAGTCAGATAGTCGCAAGTACTACGCCTAAAAAAGTAATCAATTTAGCATTACCCGATTCTCCAGTTGTAACGGGAGTATCAAAAGAAGTCTTTGATTACTATGGCTTAAACGAAAGTGGATTGGTAAAAGTTGCATTGGAGCTGATGAATGATGTCAAGTAAGTATATTTTAGCAATCGATCAGAGTACATCAGGAACGAAAGCTTTACTTTTTGATGAGGTCGGAGATTTAATTGCGCGGAGTGATTTACCACATGAACAAATGATATCTGAGAAGGGTTGGGTAGAACATAATCCAACACAGATCTATGATAACACATTAGGTGTAGTAAAAGCGGTAGTGGAAAAGTCTAAAATCGACAAGAATGATATTGTTGGTATTGGTATTAGCAATCAGAGAGAAACGGCGATGGTGTGGAATAAATCATCAGGTGTTCCAGTATATAATGCGATAGTTTGGCAATGTGCACGAGGCGAGGCAATTTGTAATGAAATTGCGAAAGCCGGTTACAGTGAAATGATAAGAAGTCATACAGGATTACATCTTTCTCCCTACTTTTCGGCAGCAAAGATTAGCTGGATTTTATTAAACGTAAAAGGTGTGAAAGAGAAGGCCAAACAGAAGGAACTTTGTTGTGGCACAATGGATAGCTGGTTAGTGTATAAACTTACTGGTGGTAAAACTTTTAAAACCGATTATTCGAATGCCTCAAGGACTCAGTTATTTAATATCAATGAATTAAAATGGGACGAGGAAATATGTGAATTATTTGGCATTCCAAGTGAGATGATGGCTGAGGTTTGTGATTCCAATGCTGATTTTGGTGAAACTGATTTTGATGGTTTCTTGGATGCTAAAATACCTATTCACGGAGTCTTAGGAGATTCTCATGGAGCATTATTTGGACAAGGGTGCTTAGAAAAGGGAATGATAAAAGCAACTTACGGCACAGGGTCTTCCATAATGATGAATATTGGGGACAAACCTGTATTAAGTAGCAAAGGTGTTGTTACTTCGCTAGCCTGGGGTATAGGCGGTGAAATCAATTATGTTCTCGAAGGAAATATTAATTATACAGGAGCAGTCATCAAATGGTTGATTGAAGATGTGAAGCTTATTCAATCAGCAAAAGAGAGTGGAGATTTAGCCAAAAGTGCTAACAAAGAAGATAGTACTTATCTGGTTCCTGCATTTACAGGTCTAGGAGCACCCTATTGGGATAGTAAGGCAACAGCTTCTATAAGTGGTATGACAAGAACAACTGGTAAAGCAGAAATTGTGAAGGCGGCAGTAGAGTGCATCGCTTATCAAATTTCTGATATTGTGAAGGTAATGAGTGAAGAAGCTAGCGTTGCCATAGGAGAATTAAGAGTAGATGGTGGACCAACAAAGAATGAATATTTGATGCAATTTCAAAGCGATATACTAGGTATTCCAGTACAGGTTCCAAATCTGGAAGAGCTGTCCGGTATTGGTGTAGCTTATCTGGCTGGAATTACGATAAAGCTCTATGAGAAAGATAAATTGTTTGCTCATATGAGTAGAAATAAGTTTGAGCCACTCATGAATGAGGATATCAAAGAGAAACGATATCAGGGATGGAAAGATGCAGTAAAATCTGTTCTTACAACGAATAGCTCGAACACAAATAGCTAATTTAATTTGAAAGTATAGACAAAATCAGGAGAACTTACGAGGGAAACTTCGTGGTATCTATAGAAACTAATCATAATTTATGGAGGATGCAAGAATGAAGAATTACAGAAAAATTTTATCAATTTTAGCGGTAGCAGCATTAATGAGTACAATGCTTATTGGTTGTGGAAAGAAGAATGATACTACAGACGTTGTACCAACGAAAGCTGCAGAGACACCAACAACAGCGGCACCAACAACGGCACCAACAGAGACACCAGTAGCAGCCGCACTTACAGGTGGTGGAGCAAATTTAATTTACATTATCACACCATCACATTCTAATCCTTTCTTTAAGACTGAAGCAGAAGCAGCTGCAGCTAAGGCAAAAGAATTAGGCTATGAAGTAAAGACAGTATCTCATGACGATGATCCAACGAAGCAAGCAGAATTATTTGATACTGCTATCTCCGAAAAAGCAGCAGCAATTATTTGCGATAATGCAGGTTCAGATGCAACAGTATCAGCAGTACAAAAAGCAAGAGACAACAATATCCCAACTTTCCTAATTGATAGAGAAATCAATGAAACAGGAATTGCAATATCACAAATCGTTGCAAATAACTATCAAGGTGCGAAAGCAGTAGCAGAAGTTTTTGTTGAAGCTATGGGCGAAAAAGGAAAATATGCAGAATTATTAGGAAAAGAATCTGATACCAACGCTGGCGTTAGATCAAGTGCTTTTCATGAAGTAATTGATCAATATACAGATATGGAATTAGTTGCATCTCAAACTGCTAACTGGGAACAAACAGAAGCTTATTCAAAGATGGAAACTATTCTACAATCAAACCCAGACATTACTGGTGTAATCTGTGGTAATGATACAATGGCAATGGGTGCAGCAGCAGCAATTAAAGCGGCAGGATTAAAGAATATTGCAATCATTGGCGTTGATGGTAGTGATGATGTTAGAGACGAAATCAAAGCAGGAAATATTACAGCTACCGCTCTACAGCAAGCAGCTTTAATCGCTGAGATGTCAGTAGAACAAGCAAGTAATTATTTAAAGAATGGTTCCACTGGATTAGATGAAAAACAACTTGTAGATTGTGTCGTAATTACGAAAGAGAATGCAGATAAATTAAAAGCATTTAAATTCACTGAATAATTAAGATAATTTTGTAATAAAAATGAATTTGTATTTTGGTAAATAAAATAGGATAAGGTACGGTTTTATCTGAGATATCATCGTACCTTATTTAAAAAAAATGAGAAGTAATTAATTAAAGCGGGCAGATCGGAGGAAGTATGAAAAAACAAGTTTTAGTATTAGCAATGACGGTAGTGTTGGCTATAACAGCAATGACAGGTTGTATGAAGATTGTTAAAATTGGGGAAGAAGGTAAATTGACTGGCGAAGTCAAATTTAATGCAGGAGATAATGTCGCTGAGATATGGGATTTGGCAGCGGTACCAGAATTAACAGGGAAGGCAGTGGATTTGTCAACCTTTTTAACAGAAGCAAATGGTGACCTCAAATCATTGGCAGATAAATACGGAAAATATTCCATGGGAACATCCGGCGAACTTAGTTATACAGTAAAGACAGTCGCAACAGTAACAGAAGTAAACACTGAGAAAAAAGCTGGTTACATGGTATTCACAATAGATGGTTATTCAGGTCCAATTATAACTGAATTACAAATTGGACCAGTATTTAAAGGTTCAGCAGTTAGAGATTCCTTGAACATTATTAAATTTGAAGATTATAAGAATCAAGTAGATTATGCTGCAGTGTCTCAGAGTATCCATGAAATTATTAAGTCAAAAATTCTTGATCAGATCGACCTTTCATCTTTAGTTGGAAAGCAAATTGAATTTACAGGATGCTTTACTGTAGATAAAGAAGATCTTATTTTAATTACACCAGTTGTCTTAACTGTAAAATAGAAGAGAGGGCATAACAATGGATAACATAGTAAAAACAAAGAATAACGTTTGCCTGCATGCAGAATGCATTGATAAGATTTATCCTGGAACAAAGGCATTAGATAATGTTTCCTTTGATGTGCTCACAGGAAAGGTAAATGTATTAATTGGAGAAAATGGTGCGGGTAAATCTACATTAATGAAAATTATTGCTGGGATTGAACAGCCTTCCTCCGGAAAAATTTATATGGGAGATGATTTGGTTTCCTTCAAAGATACAACAGAAGCACGTAAATATGGAATAGGTATTATACATCAGGAATTAAGTCTATTTCCAAACCTTAATGTTTATCAGAACATTTTTATGGCAAATGAAAAAACAAAAGGGAAATTCACTCTTGATAATAAAAAACATATTGAGTTAACCAATAAAGTCTTAAAGAAATTAGAATATCCATTAGATGCGAATACGCTAATTGGTGATTTAAGAGTTGGTCAACAACAGATGATTGAAATTGCAAGAAATCTTATTCAAGATGATTTGAAAATTCTGATTATGGATGAGCCGACCTCTTCCTTAAGTCAACAGGAAGTAGATGTACTATTCAAATTAATGAGAGAATTAACAGCACAAGGTATCTCAATTGTATATATTTCTCATCGATTGGAAGAGATATTGAGAATTGGAGATCATGTAACTATTTTACGTGATGGAAAATTCGTTGCGGATGCTGACGTAAAAGATATCGATGTCCCATGGATTGTACAACAGATGGTGGGAAAAGGAAAATCCTATCCAAAGAGAGAAAGAAATATTGATTGGAATAAGCAAAAGTCTGTATTACAAGTAAAGAATTTAACACTTCCGAAAAGCGGTGGTGGATATCTACTTGATAAAGTTAGCTTTGAACTTAAGAAAGGTGAAATTTTAGGTATCTATGGACTAATGGGTGCAGGTCGAACTGAAGTATTTGAATGCATCATGGGATTGAGACCAGAACATACAGGAACTGTTGTCTTAGACGATAAAGTCATAACTGTTAGGAATATATCGGAGCAGATTGATAAAGGGTTCGCGATTATACCAGAGGATAGACAGCGCGAAGGCATTGTACAGACCATGGACATTGGTAAAAATATATCATTATCTAGTTTAAAGAATTATGTAAAAGGATTATTCATTGATAAGAAAAAAGAAAATAAATCGATTGATGAACAAATAAAAGATATTCACATTAAGGTGGCAGATAGGAATTTACCAATCTTATCACTATCAGGGGGAAACCAACAGAAAGTAGTTATTGGCAAGGGTATTTTAACCAATCCTAAAATATTACTTCTTGATGAACCAAGCAGAGGAATTGATATTGGAGCTAAAACAGAAGTCTTTGATATTATTAATAAATATGCAGAAAGAGGTCTATCCATCATTGTGATTTCCTCAGAATTAAAAGAAATTATTTCAATTGCCGATAGGGTTATGGTTTTATCCAATGGCATAAAAACTGGTGAATTCATGGGCGATGAAATTATGGAAGATAGTTTGGTATTAGCATCCTATAATGGACATCATAAGCATTAAATGGAAGGAAAAGGAGAAAAAGAATGAACCAATCACAGTCAGCAAAAAAACGAAGTAAAAATGCTATTCTGATGACATTATTAAAAGGTAGAACCTTAATTGTATTAGTTATATTAATCATTTATTTTGGCATAGCCAGTCCAACATTTCTAACAACAAGTAGTATATTGCTAATAGCAAAGCATGTTGCATTATATGGTATACTAGGTATTGGTATGACCTATGTTATTATTACAGGTGGAATTGATCTTTCGGTTGGTGCAATTGTAGGTCTTTCCGGTATGATAGCTGGCGGATTAATTAATGAAGGATTAACCCTTGGCATGTTTGGATATACAATTTACTTTAATGTTCCTACCATCGTTATTATTACGATAATCTTTGGTGCATTGGTCGGAATTATTAATGGATGGATCATTACTAAATTTAATGTTGCTCCATTTATTGCAACGTTAGGTATGATGTATATTGCGCGTGGATTTGCAATGCTTCGTTCCCAGGGCGCCACTTTTTCTAATATTACAGGTCAAAAAGGACTTGGAAATACAGGAATTGAATTTTTCGGTCGGAGCGTAGGTGGAATTCCAGTTGGTGCTATTATACTTGTGATTATTGCAGTGATAGCCTCAATTCTATTAAAAATGACTCCATTTGGATGGCATATATTATCCATTGGTGGAAATCAAAAAGCAGCAAAATTATCCGGTGTAAAAGTTAATCGAGTTAAAATCTTAGTTTATATGTTCTCAGGAATTTGTGCAGCAATTGTTGGTATTATTACAGCGTCCCAATTGGTTGCGGCTCATCCAGCATCAGGTTCAACCTGGGAGATGAATGCAATTGCAGCAACCGTTCTTGGTGGAACTTCAATGTCTGGTGGTGTTGGTACCATTGGAGGAACAATTATAGGTGCTTTTGTAATTGGTGTTATCAATGATGGATTAGTTATGTGCGGGGTTTCAGAATTCTGGCAGATGGTTATTAAAGGGCTAGTAATTATCCTTGCAGTAATTATTGATCAATTCCAACGTGGGTTACAGGCAAAGATGGCATTACAGTCACGAAATGAAAACTAATAGAACAATATTTTAATTGAACGAAAAAAGTCCAATTAAGATATTGGTATGAATATCACCGCATATATATTAAATTTTGCTGATTACTTTCAAAAGGTCGACGCGAAATTGAACATATATCCGGCGATATTTATTGCTATAGGTAAAAATCATGTAATGGTAAAGTTAATTAAGATTATTTAATAAGGCAATGATGAAAGAAATGATTTATAATTAAGTCATTGATTAAGGTATGAATTAAATCGATCAGTAAGGCAATGATTAAGGCATGAATTAAGTCGATTTGTAAGGCAATGATTAAGACATGAATTAAGTCAATTAGTAATGCAATGATTAAGGCAAGGTTTGATTATGCTAGAAAGAGGTCAAGATGAAAAAAAGAGGTATTTTGAATGCGCAGTTAGCAGGCTATATTGCTGCGTTAGGTCATATGGATCTATTTTTAATTGGAGATGCGGGGCTTCCTATACCGGCCGGGGTTCCGATTGTCGATTTGGTATTGTGCGGCGGTGTTCCTAACTTTGAACAGGTCTTAAGTGCGGTACTTGATGAGGTTGAAGTGGAATATTATTATCTTGCTGAAGAAATCGTGGGGAAGAATGACAGGTTATTGCATTTTATAAAAGAAGCGTTGCCAGAGGTTGATAATGAGATGATGCCTCATATTAAGTTTAAAGAGTTTACGAAGGATGTAAAGTTTGCTATTCGAACAGGAGAGTTTACACCTTTCCCTAATATTGTACTAAGGGCTGGAGTTTCTTTTCCGGTGTAACACGCTTATAAGTCTTTAATACACAAGTAAACTGCTCCTAGAAAGGGTATGAGGTTATTATGAAAATATTGAACATTGGATCTTTGAATTATGATTATGTTTATTCTGTAAACCATATTTTGAAACCAGGGGAGACTATTTCCTCTACGAAGATGGAGACATTTTGTGGTGGGAAGGGACTTAACCAATCGGTTGCATTAGCTAGAGCAGGCGAAAAGGTTTATCATGCAGGTATGATAGGCTCAGAAGGAGAACTTCTACTAGACACTTGTAGAGAGAATAATATTGATGTTAGTTATATTGAGCAGGTAGATGGAAAATGCGGTCATACGATTATTCAAGTGGATGAAAACGGTCAAAATTGTATTCTCCTTTATGGTGGAAGCAATCGAAGTTTGACGAAAGAATATGTGGATAGTGTCCTCGCATACTTTGAAAAAGGTGACTGGATTATGCTACAAAATGAGGTCAATTTGTTAGATTACATTATTGATAAGTCATATGAAAAAGGCTTAAAAATAGCGCTTAATCCATCCCCTTTTAATGATGCATTGAACGATTGTGATTTATCAAAGGTATCCTTATTTCTTCTTAATGAGATTGAAGGCGAGCAAATTACAGGAAAATCTAATCCGAATGAGATTCTTGATTGTATGCTAGATCAATATAAAGAGGCGCAGGTTGTTATGACATTAGGTTCAGAAGGAGTAATGTACCGAGATAAAACTACGGAATGCTCTCATGGAATTTATAAAGTAAATGTAGTGGACACAACTGCAGCAGGTGATACCTTTACCGGATATTTTATTTACTCTATGATTCATAATTTAGCTATAAAAGAGGCACTTGAGCTATCTTCAAAGGCTTCTGCTATTGCTGTGTCAAGACCCGGAGCCACTGCATCTATTCCTTACAGGAAAGAAGTACTGGATACGAAAATAGTGCTTCGATAGCCACGATGATAATTTGAAATCCTTAAGAACTATGTTAAATGATAGAACATTCGACTGGAAGCATAAGATGTGTTTTGTGCTTAAGAGGTAGGGTGTTTTTTTGTGCGTTTGATATTCTAAAATAACGAGTCTGTTTCACATCCTAGAGTTTGATGCCACCATTCAATATGATTCATCGCTTGCAAAGACTTTTGATATCGTCCATATAATGTGAGGTCAATATATTCGTGATACTTTTGGTTTCATTTTTGAGATACCTTTGGTTTCATATTATAATTGACAGACTCAAATCTTCATGGTAATATATCTTTAAGATATATAACTAAAAGATATATTGAAGTGAAATCAAGAGGAGGACGTAAGTGAAAAAAACAAGGTATGTATTGCTAGGACTTCTTCAAGAAGAAGAACTAAGTGGGTATGAAATGAAAAAAATTATAGATATACGAATGTCATTCTTCTGGCAGGAAAGTTTTGGACAAATATACCCAGAGCTTAGCAAGATGTTAGAAGAAGGATTAATTGATTTCTCCAATACTGAATCCACGGGACAAATAAAACGAGAAAAAATTAGATATAAAATAACTACCCCTGGAGAAAATGCGTTAAAACTGTGGATGGAATCAGAAAATGAAAAAGATACTTCTAGAAGCGAATTTCTATTAAAAATGTATTTATCAACTGAAGCGAACGCGGAGGAAATGCGAAAGCATATCCTTCAGTTCAAAGAACAATCCGAACAAAAACTGAATTTATTTCGTTTGTTTGATACGCAATTAAATCAGGATATCAATATGCATCATAATCACAGGCAGATACTTTTTGTACTTAATCTAGGTATCCGTCAGGTAAAGTTATATGTTGATTGGAGTAAGGAAATATTAGAGCTTTTGGAAGGGGCAAAATAGTATGAATAAAGTAAGGGAATTATTACAAAACAACATAGGATTTTCGTGGAAAGGGTTCGTAATCTTTTTACTGCCTATGCTACCGAATATTCTTTTTTTTGTGTGCAAGGATCCCAACGGTTTGAAGGCAGCCACCAATCATCATTTTTTATTAGATATGATTGAGCATGGAAGTCAAGTGATATTTTTTGCTCTTTTGATATTTGGAGTCAGTAAGAAAGAGTCTCCAATATTTTGTGGATATACAGTTTTTATGGCAATATTTTTATTATCCTACTTTGGATTTTGGATTGCATATTTTACAATAGGTACTAATTTTATTATGCTTATGGGTATGGCTATTTTCCCAGTAATATATTTCCTCTTAGCTGAAATCTGGCTTCACAATCTAGTTGCTATTGTACCATTAACAATATTCGGAATAGTACATATTATAATTACTTATATAAATTATCATCCATCGTAGCCGTTTTAAAACCACGCATGAAATAATAATTGAACAGCCTTAGTTATTTCCACTTCTGTCATCGCTGCATAACCTAATAAAATCGTGGGTGACTTATCAATAGAGGTTTTATCAAAATAATATTTTGATATTCCATATACTTTAATCCCATGTTGGAAAGCAGAGGAGATTAACTCTTCTTCCGTCATTCCATTTTGTACTTTTAATAGCAAGTGTAGTCCGGCATCGGCACCCAATAGCTTGATGCCACAATTTAATTCTTGAATACATTTTACCAATAGTTCTCGTTTCTTCTTATAAATGTTACGCATTTTATTTAAGTGCCTTTCAAAATAGCCATCTTCTATAAAGCGGAACAATACTTTTTGCTCGATGAGAGGAACGGGACAGATAATATAAGAAAGCTGTTCGATATATTTTTTGATTAAATGTAAAGGTAATACCATATAGCTTACGCGGATGGTAGGCGAAAGTGACTTCGAAAAGGAGCCCATATAAATGACTTTCTCATTGGAATCCAGGCCTTGTAACGCAGGAATCGGTTTTCCACTATATTTAAATTCACTGTCATAATCATCTTCAATAAGATAGCGCCCATCCGATTCGTTTGCCCAATTTAATAGTTGGATTCTTCGGTTAATCGGCATAATCTCACCCGAAGGAAACTGATGCGCAGGAGTAATGCATAGAATGTTTGCAGTGCTCTTTTTTATTTCCTCTAAAATCATTCCATTCTTATCAATGCTAACTGCTTGAAAGCGAGCACGATTACTTGTAAATAACAAATTCAATTTCTCATAGCCAGGATTTTCTATACCGTAGATACTATCTTGATTAAATAATTGAATTAACGTCTGAAATAGGATTTCGGTACCGGAGCTTATCACGATTTGGTTGTAGGAACATTTCACTCCTCTTGATTGATGAAGATACTCTGCAATACTAGTTCGTAAGCTATGATATCCTTGAGAATCCCCAAGTTGTAGGAGCTCTTTGTCATATTCGTTAATTGCATCCTTTGAAAGCTTTCTCCAGGTTGTAAAGGGGAAGGTTTGCGTGTCAACACCATGATAAGAAAAATCATATTCTACGGAAGGCAGGGTAGGTTTTTGATCAAGGAAATCACTTTCTCCTTGAATGTGTAATTTCATTATATGATCTATTTTGCATACATAAAAGCCTTTTTTCTCTATTGAAATAACATAACCCTCTGCAATCAATTGATCATATGCAGATTGAATGGTATTTTGACTAATCTTTAAATAGGTGGATAGCTTTCTCTTCGAGGGAAGTTTCGTATCGAAGGGAATTCTTCCTGTTTCGATTTCTGATTTAATAAAGGAATAGAGTTGATGATAGAGAGGAAGGTTACTCTCAACATTAAGCGTAAATGTTAGCATTTCCATATTGTATTCTCCTTGAAAACTGATACCATTAACTTTAGGTTTTCTGATACTTATTATGATATCAGTACTGTACTATAATAAGGCAAACAAAATAAACTGTCAAGATGTTTATGGCGCCGTATGCGGCGGAATGGAGGAAGATATGAGTAATCGATATGAACTGAACAAGAATTTAGCACAAATGCTTAAGGGTGGAGTTATTATGGATGTAACTAATCCGGAACAAGCACGCATTGCAGAAGAAGCAGGTGCTTGTGCCGTTATGGCATTAGAAAGAATACCAGCAGATATTCGCGCAGTAGGTGGAGTGTCAAGAATGAGCGACCCTAAGATGATTAGGGGAATACAGCAGGCAGTATCAATTCCGGTTATGGCGAAGGTTCGAATTGGACATTTTGCAGAAGCGCAAATACTTGAGGCTATCGAGATAGATTATATTGATGAAAGTGAAGTACTTTCACCAGCTGATGATACGTATCATATTGATAAAACTAAATTTGAGGTTCCTTTTGTTTGTGGAGCCAAAGACTTAGGAGAAGCATTAAGAAGAATTAGCGAGGGTGCTTCTATGATTCGTACGAAAGGTGAGCCAGGTACCGGTGATGTTGTGCAAGCTGTACGTCATTTGAGACTGATCAATCAACAAATAAGACATCTTCAAAATATGAGAGAAGAGGAATTATTTCAAGCAGCAAAAGAATTACAGGTACCATATGAATTAGCGAAATATGTTCACCTGAATGGAAAACTTCCTGTTGTTAACTTTGCTGCCGGTGGAGTTGCAACCCCTGCGGATGCTGCATTATTGATGCAACTTGGTGCTGAGGGAGTATTTGTAGGGTCTGGTATTTTTAAATCAGGTAATCCAGCCAAAAGAGCAGCAGCGATTGTTAAGGCAGTTACCAACTATAATGATCCTAAGATCATCGCAGCATTATCAGAAGATTTAGGGGAAGCAATGGTTGGTATCAATGAACAAGAGATTGAATTGCTGATGGCGCAACGAGGTATATAATGAAGAAAACAGTTGGCGTTTTAGCGGTGCAGGGTGCATTCGCCGAACATATGCAAGCCTTAAAAAAACTAGACATTAACGCGATCGAAATCAGGCAAAAGTCCGATTTAACGGATCATCAAATGGATGGAATCATATTACCCGGTGGTGAAAGTACGGTCATGGGTAAGTTGCTCAACGAGTTAGATCTATTCGAATATCTAAAACAGTTAATTTTAAATGGATTACCAGTACTTGGAACCTGTGCAGGCATGATATTATTAGCAAAGAATATTACGAATGGCAATCATAGCTACTTAGGGACCATGGATATTGTTGTGAAGCGTAATGCCTATGGACGTCAACTTGGAAGCTTTCAGACGAAGGGACAATGTGCAGGAATGGAGGAGGTACCAATGGTATTTATTAGGGCTCCTTACATTGAACAAGTCTCAAGCAATGTTGAAGTCTTAGCAACGGTTGATGACCATATTGTAGCGGCAAGACAAAAGAATATGATTGTAACCTCATTTCATCCAGAATTAACTTCTGATTTAAGAATTCATAGTTACTTTATTAATTGTATGAATAAATAGAATTGAGTCTTTAAAAATAAGAATACCGCCGGAAACTTTTTTTGAGTTCCTGCGGTATTTTTATGTCTAGAATAATTATATCTTGGTATCGTTAGGATAGAGTAATTCTATAGTGGAATGGTTGTGATTGAGTAATTCTATAGTGGAATGGTTGTTATAGAGTTAATTCTATCGTGGTATCGTTGTTATAGAGTAATTCTGTCGTGGTATGGTTATGATAGAGTGATTATGTCGTGGTATGGTTATGATAGAGTAATTCTATCGTAGTATCGTTATGATACAATAATTCTTACATGGTATAGTTTATCTCAGCATAAATCTTCCTGTAAATGGCTATTTCATGTTTATCCCTGTTATTATTACAAATGGATAAGCTCAAATCGTGGTATTGAATTTATTTACTTTGTGCTAGGTTTAGGCGTTTATACAATCCTTCCTGTTCCATCAGCTCCTTGTGATTGCCACTTTGAACAATCTTACCTTCATCTAGAACCAGAATCAGATCTGCATTCTGAATGGTGGAAAGGCGATGGGCGATTGCTACGATGGTTCTAGTACCTGCTAAATCAGCAATGGCCTTCTGGATCTCTTTCTCTGTCTCGACGTCAACCGAGGCAGTTGCTTCATCTAGGATAATAATTGGTGCTTTCCTTAGGATGGCGCGAGCGATTGCAATTCGTTGCTTTTGGCCACCGGAGAGGCGCATTCCACGTTCCCCAACCTTAGTTTCATATTGGTTTGGCATGTCCATAATGCTATCATGAATTCTGGCGGCTTTGGCTGCAACAATGATTTCATCTAGATCTGCCTTAGGATCTGCATATCCGATATTATCAGCAATGGTTCCGTTAAAGAGAAAAGTGTCTTGTAGTACTGGTGCAATATTTGCTCTAATACTTTCAATCGTTACGTTTCTAATATCTTTCCCGTCGATTAAAACTCGTCCATGTGTTGGATCATAGAATCTTGAAATTAACTGGGTTAATGTTGTCTTTCCAACACCGGTCGGTCCGACCAAAGCAACCATCTGTCCAGGTTTGCAGGAAAATGCAATGTTCTTAAGAAGCGGCATCTCTTCTTCATATTGGAAATCTACCGAGTCAAAAGTAATGCTACCATTTACATTTTTAAGTTCTTCAGCATCCGAAGCATTTTCAATTTCGTTTGGGGTATCTAAAATCATCATGACACGTTCTGCACCTGCATATGCCTGTTGTACCTCTTCCATCAGCCTTGCAAGTCCCGATATTGGTGTATAAAATAAGGATAAATATAATAAAAATGCTATGATGTCTGATACCGACATTTCACCACGAAGCGCTAACATACCGCCTATACCAACCACAATGACTGTACCTGTAGAGGAGAGAAATTCTACTGCTGGATGAAATACCGCACTTAAATTAAGCGCATGAAGTACCGCCTTGGTAAAAACACCTGCTTGCGCAGTAACCTGGTCCTTTTCATATGCCTCCTGTCCGAAGGCCTGAATTTCATGGACACCTGAAAAGTTATCCTGTAGTTTGGAATTTAACGATGCGAGAGCCTTTTGAGATACTTTAAAATTCGGACGTACTTTCTTGGCAAAAATCCAACCGGAAAATAGAATGAGTGGGATAGGGATACAGGTCAATAAAGCAAGCTTCACATTAATGGTAAGTAAGATAATCATAACACCTACTACGGTAACAATGTTGGTTACCATCTCAGGAATGATATGGGCATACAAGAGCTCGAAGGTTGCTGTATCATTGATTACGCGGCTCATTAAATCACCGGTTTGCTTATCTTGGAAAAAGCTCATGGAGAAATTCTGTATTTTATTATAAGCACGTACTCTTAAATCCTGAACTAAATTCCAAGCTGCTTTGTGTGCCAGATAATTACTTAAGTAGCGGAACAAAATTCTCAATAGATATAAGGCAATTAATACTGCCGTTAATACAATGATTTTGCTTGTAGAATCCGCAAGCTTTCCGTTCTCTACGATGGATGTCATGGAGGTGAGGATTTTGGGGGCTGCAAGGTTAATCATTGTTAGTAGAAATGTGGAAAGTATGGCAATCGCATATAAAACTTTATATTTCAGTGCCTCTTTTCCAAGTCTCCATAATAATTTCATGTGTCGTTTCCTCCTAAGTTGTCATTTTCTCCAATTCTACCATATAAAGTAACAAATGTCTTCACATCAATTTACTAAAATTTAAATATAAAACTAATTTCAGCCAAGCGAAGCGAAGATTATCAATAGCAGAGATATTCATAATTAAGTCATTTAAGAAATCTTGACACTTAAATTTATCACAAACGATTTAAAATAAATTTTATAAGTTTGCTTAATTTGCTTTATAATATGTCAATACTAATGATTGATACTATTTAAATTAAAAGAAAAGGAAAAGTAATAATGATGTATTTTCTTAGCAAACTATGTCGTCCTGAGATTTTTCAGGGTAAGAAGAAAAAGTTGAACTACTTTGAAGGTTGGTATTATAAGATTATCGATGATAAGATGGAAAATGCTTACGCAGTAATTCCTGGAGTGTCTTATGGAAAGAACCTAAAGGATGCCCATGCATTTATACAGATATTAGATTCCAATAATAATGTTAATTATGTGCCCTATGATATTTCTACATTTAAATTTAATGAAGATAAATTCGAGATTAAAGTAGGGGACAATTATTTCTCAAGAGACAAAATGCGGTTAAATATTAATAGTAAGGATATTCAAATGAAAGGTCAGCTATTATTTAACAATATTATCAGGTTTCCCAAAACATTATTTTGTCCGGGCATTATGGGGCCGTTTTCCTATGTTCCATTTATGGAGTGTTATCACGGTGTTGTGAACATAAATCATGATATTGTGGGTCAATTGAATATCTCAGGAAAAAGTGTGGATTTCAGCAGAGGATACGGCTATATTGAGAAAGATTGGGGTAAATCGTTTCCAGAAGGATGGGTCTGGCTTCAATCGAATCATTTTAAGAAAGAGGATGTGACACTGATGTTCTCAGAAGCAAAGATTCCATGGTTAGGGAAATCCTTCCAGGGTTTTCTTTCATTACTAAGAATAAAAGAAAAAATATACATTTTTGCTTCCTATACCTTTGCAAAGATAATCAAGCTGGATTACTCTGACAATAAACTAGAGGTAATTGTGGAAGACAGAAAATATAGAATGAAAATGAAGGTCAATCATTCCCCTGGAGGAGCATTAAAGGCACCAAAAAATGGACAAATGAACAGAGTAATCGTTGAGAGCATTAACGCAGTAGTCAAGGTTAAGCTTTCCGATAGGAAGGGTAACATTATTTTCGAAGGGATAGGAACGAATACGGGGCTAGAGATTGTGAAGGAGTAGTACTCCAAGCCGTAATTTATGTAACTATTATATCTTATTTTTCTTTCGTAGTAGAGGAAGGCGTACTACTTAAGATAAATCTTTTTAGAAAATGTCCTTGGCCTCTTCCCTTAATGTAAAAGTATCCAAATATTGAAAAAACGGTAGCACCAATAAAATTAACGATTAAATCCGACATGGTATCAATCAATCCCAGATCAACATATGCCTTCCAAGGTTCGCCGTTAATTGTAACATTCGAAATATTAACTTTAACAGGTACATTATTAGCGATTGGATTTATTAATATAGATTGAAAGGAAGTGATATAAGCATCTTTCTGCATATCATAACCCAAAAAATTATCCATTCCAAACTCAAAAAATTCCCAGATAACTCCGATTGTCATTGAAAAGCAAAAGGCTACCAACGCTACAAAGATGGGGGATAAGGATATTGCAAACCTGTCATTTTTGTTTAATATATCAATCAATGAAAATCCAATGGCTGCAGCAAGAAAGCCATTTAGTGTATGTAACAAGGTATCCCAATAAGGAAATAATAAATAATAAGAATTTATTTCACCTAAGATTTCTGCAGAAAATATAAACAGAAGCATAATAATCTCAAGGGTATCTGGGATATCGATATGAATTCTTCGTTCGATGAAGCTTGGTACCAAAAAAAGAAGAAAGGTCAATAGGCATAAGAATACATTTTCAAAATTCCTGTTGCGAAGTTGCTCTAGCAAAACCAAGATAACCGATAACCTCAATAACAAATATACAATCGAGATCCATTTATGTTCACTAGTACTAATAGGATGAAAAAATTTATTCATTTTTCTTTTCCTCCTGCTTTTGCTTCTGCTTTAATGCTTTAGCTGTAATTTCATTGACGTTTAGCTTAAAGACTGCAATCGCTTTAAGATTTATTTCATTAAACTCAAATGTTTTTTCTTTTGAATATTGTTTCATTAGATGGGTTAATGCATCGATTTTCTGGTCATCATTTAACAATGATACGATTCCATTTCCACAGACACTTTCGTACTCCATCGTATAGTCACAAGCTTTTTCACCAGTGATTAATCGATGAGAACAATCCATTTCAAATCCAACTTTATTGTTAAGCCCCAGGAGTGAAAGCTTTTTGCCTGCATTTGCTCCATGAAAATAGAACTCAATATTTTCACCATCAAATGAAAAACCAAAATTGAGTGGTATAATATAAGGATATTCACAGTCAAATAAAGCTAGTCTGCATACATCACACTTCTTGATTATTTCAACGATATCCTTTAAATCTGTTATTTCACGATCTTTTCTTCTCATTATTTGCTCCAATCTGCCTACTTTATTTATATGTTTTCTTTAACAGGTTTACAATTTTCATGCACACTTTTCTCTTATTATAATATTTGATTAGAGTGTCATAAGTCAGATATAGTAATATGAATGAATATCACTGTATATACATTCATTTGTCTGCCTTTCCTTCAAGTGGTATATTTCTTACAAGCCTCTAAAACCATGAGTCTTGACGAAATATTAACACCACTTTCAGCCGGTCGACGCCAAGCTGAATATATATACATTGATATTCATAAATATAGTCCATGTTGGACTTATGACACTCTAATCAATATTTGCATAGAAAGTTCTTATTATCAATACCAACAGATGGTAAATCAACTTTTATTAGTATATCATAGATATATGATTTCTTCATTAAAATCTATGATATAATTTTCTTCTTATGTAGTTATTACGAAGGTGGACAAAAGATTTATAAATCGTTATAATAATGAAGTTAGATTATACATTTGAAAGTATTGGAAGGAGTTCAAGATAGATGAAAAAAGGACAAATATATGAAGGAATCGTGGAAAGAGTCGATTTCCCAAATAAGGGGATTGTAATAATAGATGGAGAAAAGGTAGTTCTTAAGGATTGTATTCAGGGACAGAACATTCGATTTTCGGTCAGTAAAGTACGGAAAGGAAAATCGGAGGGAAGAAAGCTCGAAGTTCTGCAAAATTCACCACTCGAAACGAGAAATGGTGCTTGTAAGAGCTTTGGTTTGTGTGGTGGATGTAGTTACCAAAAGATGTCTTACGAAAATCAATTGGAAATGAAAAAGGAACAAGTAAAAAAACTCATTGATCAAGTTTGCGAGGATTATAATTTTGAAGGAATACTTGGAAGCCCAAGTGAATGGGGCTATCGCAACAAGATGGAGTTTTCCTTTGGTGATGAATATAAAGATGGACCACTCGCTCTGGGACTTCATAAGAAGGGAAGCTTCCATGATATTGTTACGGTAGATGACTGCAAGATTGTAGATGAGGATTTTAACCAAATCTTGTCACTCATTAAAAATTACTTTACTGAAATGGGTGCAGATTATCTTCATAAGATGTCTCACCTTGGATACTTGAGACATTTACTTGTAAGAAAGGCTGCCAAAACTGGAGAGATTTTAATTAATGTGATTACGACGACACAGGAAGATGGCCTAAGAAAATCGGAGGAACTAACGAATCCGAGTGACCAAATGAATGAAATTAGTCCGCGTGAAGATATTTTGGCACCATTAGCAAAATCATTATTAGAGCTTTCGCTTCTTGGAACAATCACTGGCGTTATGCATACCTATAATGATAGCCTGGCTGATATTGTGAAGAGTGATCGCATGGAGATTCTTTATGGACGTGACTATATTTACGAAGAACTATTGGGACTAAGATTTAAGATTTCAACCTTTTCCTTCTTTCAAACAAATTCCCTGGGTGCGGAGGTTTTATACTCCAAGGTAAGAGAATATGTTGGTGAAACCAAGGATAAAATGATCTTTGATTTATATAGCGGCACCGGAACGATTGCCCAACTTCTAGCACCAGTAGCCCGTAAGGTAACTGGTGTAGAAATCGTCGAAGAAGCAGTTGTTGCTGCAAGAGAGAATGCATCGCTCAATGGACTTAGCAATTGTGAATTTATTGCAGGTGATGTGCTTAAGGTGATCGATAGCCTTGAAGATAAACCTGACATTATAGTACTTGATCCACCGAGAGATGGGATACATCCTAAGGCGCTTGATAAAATTATTGATTTTGGAGTTGAGAGGATCGTGTATATTTCTTGTAAACCTACTTCGCTCGTGAGGGATTTGGAGATACTCATGGCGAAGGGGTATCGGGTGGAGAAGGTTTGTGCGGTGGATATGTTTCCGGAGACGGTGCACGTGGAGACATTAGTTGCACTACATCGGAAAGATACGTAAAAATCCTTGATTTTAGGCACTTTGAGAGACATTTCATGTTTTCTCAGGGAGACCGAAAATACAAGAAAAAAGCAATTTCTGATGGTGTGAACGTGTCGGTGGTTCTGGACATGGTGTTGGGGAACACATAAATCTACAGTTCATAATTTGGACTAAACGTTGTTATTTTTATCATTCAATTAAATATTAAAATGTCGAAGAGACCGCTTATTTTCAAGCTTTTGAGAATGAGTGGTCTCTTTTTGTTTAGAAACAAAAGAAACTGAAATTTAGTAATTAGGAGAGGTGGTGACTTAAATGGAAGAAAAAAATTCAATGTGTTCCAATTGGCAAGGAGACCAGGGAATAGAGAGTGATAAGGATAATAAACATGAGAAAATAGCCGTAATACCGTTAAAACAGCTGAAAGATTTCAAAAATCATCCTTTCAAAGTGGAACTAAATACAGAACTGTTTGAATTGATGCAGAGTATTGAGAACGAAGGAATATTAGTTCCGTTGCTCGCAAGACCGAATCCTGATGGAGAAGGTTACGAAATTGTAGCTGGTCATAGAAGAAAGGCAGCATGTGAGTGGGCTGGTATAACAGATGTACCTGTTGTTATCCGTGATTTTGATGATGAGCAGGCAATTATAGCAATGGTTGATAGTAATCTTCAACGAGAGAATATCAAACCGAGTGAAAAAGCTTATGCCTATAAGATGAGATTAGAGGCGATGAAAAGGCAGGGACAGAGGACGGATTTAACTTCGGACCAAGTTGGACCGAAGTCAGGAGATAATCCAACACTAATGGTTAAGAAGCTTGAAGCTGGTTATGACAAGGATGGCATATGGAACATAACAGAAGGCGATGAAATTATTAATAGAAGGAGTAATGAATTATTGGCAAAACAAATTGGAGAAAGCACTACTCAGATTAAACGCTATATTTGCCTGACAAATCTGGTTCCTAAAATCTTAGATATGATAGATGAAGGAAAGATAGCCTTTACTATTGCTGTGGAACTTTCTTATTTAAAAGAAGAAGAGCAGTACGAACTTTATGCAGTTATGGAATTAGAACAATGCACGCCATCCTTATCACAAGCAAATCGTTTAAAGCGAATGAGCCAGTCGGGCAATTTAGATATGGATGCCATGTATGATGTTCTAGGAGAGGAAAAACCAAACCAGAAGGTACAAATCAAGATACAAGCTGAACGGTTGGATCAATATTTCCCAAGTAATTATACAGATAGGCAAAAGGTAGAATTAATCGAAAAACTAGTGAAGAGTTGGCATGACCAACGTATACAGAAGAGGTAGTTCAATGATATTTAGAAGGAGGAAGCGTAATATGGAAGATAATCATATTGAAGTAATAGGAGTAGATCATGGTTGGGCCAATTGCAAAACTATTGGAAGTGTCTTTATTTCGGGAGTGAAAGAGATTTCAACAGAACCGGCATTGTATGATAATGTCTTGGAATATGAAGGTAAGTATTATAAAATCGGCGGTGAGAGATTAGAAGTTAAGGAAACAAAAGTTACAGATGAAAATTATTATCTGCTAACACTGGCAGCTATTGCAAAAGAACTAAATCGAAGGGGAATGAGAAATGCCAATATATTTTTAGCAGCAGGACTTCCGCTTACTAAATTTGGTAAGGAGAAACCAGATTTTATTAATTATCTGTTTAAGAATAAGCAAGCTACTTTTCGGTTTGAGAAGGAAACCTACCGTATTACGATTGTTAAGGTAGCAGTATTCCCACAGTGCTATGCAGCTATGGCAGATAAAATGCCAAAAACAAACCGTAAGCAGATTGTTGTAGATATTGGAAGTTGGACAATCGATATTATGCCAATTAAAAATTGCTTACCAGATGAATCGTTGTGCGACACTATAGATGAAGGTCTAATTACCTGCATAGGTAACATTAATAATCAGTGTGTCAGACAGTTAAGTGGCAAGATTGATGAAAGTGATATTGTCCAGATTATGATGGATGGAAAGAGTGATTTAGATATGGCTTATCAGAAAATTGTTACGAAAGAAATTGAAGAATTTGCTGAAGGTATCTATAAGAAACTGATTGCTCATGGTTACAATCTGAATACAACACCGATTACTTTTGTTGGTGGTGGAGCAACCGTCATGAAGCTTTTTGGAAGTAGAAAGCAGAGTAATATTAATTACCTGGAAGATATTAAGGCGAATGCAAAAGGCTATGAATTTCTCGCTAAAGTATTTTTGAATTCGAAGCGAGGAGGCGGATTTAATGGCAAATCGTAAGGACGAAGGAGATTATCACAATGTAAGGTGTAGCAGGAATAATCCTCAGCATGTGTATGTGAATAAGATATTGAGCGATTTAAATATGGATATCTATAAATCTAAGAATCAGTTTATAATTGATGCAATTGAAGCATATTGCAAAATGCTAAATCAAGATGATCTAACAGTAAATGCAACAATTGAGCGGGCTAGAAAAGAAGGCTATGTTACTCGGAAGGATTTAGATGAAATTAAAAGAGATATTTGCAGTAGAGTTGTTAAAGAAGTGCAACAGGAAGTAATATCTATGTTAGGAACTGCTTTAGCTGCAAAACAGTCAGTGAATATAACAGAAGAAACAATCAAGGTAAAAGAAGATAACTTTGGTGAAGTGAATGATGCTGTTGTCGGCTTAGCAACAAATTGGGTTGATTAGATGGAGGTGCATTATGATAAAGAACATAATAATCAAAATTGGATGTGTTTTACTAATGATATTAAAGGGAATTGTATGGAGTGTGCTTGCAGTACTTAAGCTTGCACTGGAATTCCTCAAAGTTACACTTTTGTTATTTGGTCTTGTCATGAGAGTATTTCTTGCATTTGTAAGGGTAGGAACAGCGTAAGGAGGTGAAGCTTATGCTAGTAGCTGGATTTAAGGAATATTTAAAGAACCGCAGATTTGTGCAGTATTTCTATAAACTGCAAAAACAGATGATTCGTTAGGAGGATGAAGATGCATTTTATACGGGACAAACCATAGGTTGTCTCCGTGTAACCGAATAGAAAGTCTAAGGACTTCCAACTGTATAGTGGATAGGTTTGAAACGGAAAACAACCAAGCCTATCCCTTATAGAAGGAGTGGATAGGCGTCGTAAACAGCTTGAAATATAGCTGTTTTTTTATTACCCATAATTATAACAAATTAGAAAGAATGAGGATTAGTGAATGAAAGAGATTTTTGAACAGTATGGATCAGTAATTATTGCAGCAGTAGCAATCAGCGCGTTAGTAGCCATCATCGTGATGCTTTTAGCAACAGACGGAGTAGTAGCAAACTCCTTTAAAAACTTGATCGACAGCTTCTTTAACAGAGCAGCAAGCACGATTACAGGCTAATTACAGTAACACATTAACCAATAACAACAAATTAGAAAGAATGAGGAATAGAGAATGAAAGAGATATTTGAACAGTATGGATCAGTAATTATTGCAGCAGTGGCAATCAGCGCATTAGTAGCCATCATCGTGATGCTTTTAGCAACAGATGGAGTGGTAGCAAACTCCTTTAAGAATCTGATCGACAGCTTCTTTAACAGAGCAGCTAGTACGATTACAGGTTAATCTAGCAGATCAAATAATTTATCAAAAAAATTACACATAGAGGGGATAAGTTCCCCTCTTGGAAAGGAGTTTTATGGAACGTACTACAAAATGGGAATTGGTACCCGCACATTTTGGACCGCTTTGGTCCTATGTGGAAGATGATGAAATCACAGACATTGATTTTAATGGCAGAGACCTGTGGATTACCAATACTGCAAATGAAAGAATTAAAGTGGAGGAACACGGTGTTACAAGAGAGTTTATTGAGAAGTTCAGCCATTATATTGCCAACAACGTAAGTAAGGCATTTAACAAAGTGGAAAATCTGTTAGAAGCAGATACGGATACCCTTAGAATCAGCATTGTCCATGAATCCTCTGCGATTTCAGGAAGATCGGTTTGTATCAGAAAAACACTTCCGACTGTCCGTATGACCAGGGAGAGCATGATTACCGATGGATATTGTAGCGAGGAGATATTGGAGCTTCTTACAAACTGTGTGAAGGCACGTATGAATTTTGTATTCTGTGGAGAGCCAGGAGTTGGAAAAACAGAAGGTATAAAATTCTTTTCTCAGTATATTTCAGAAAGTGAAAGAGTGATTACCATAGAAGATACACCGGAACTTCATTATCGTGAGATTAACCCAGATAAAGACTGTGTGGAACTAATGGTATCAGAAGGATTTGGATATACAAAAGCAATTAAGACAAGTCTTCGTCAGAATCCAAAGTGGCTAATGTTATCGGAAGCCAGATCTGTGGAAGTGAAATATCTATTGGAAAGCTTATCTACAGGGATTCGAGGATTTACCACCATTCATACAGATGATGTAAGAAAGATACCAGATCGAATCTTAAACATGCTTGAGAGTAGGATGGATGCCGACCGAATGGAAAATGATATTTATATGTTTATTGATGTAGGTATCTTAATTCGTAAGAAGCAGATGGAGGATGGAAAGGTACGCAGATATATCGACCAGGTTTGCTTCTTTTACAGAGAAGATGCTAAAAATACAATTTTTCCATCGGTTTTGAATGGGAAGCTTATAGATAAAAATCTTCCAAATCCGGTACTTGAGAAATTTGAACGTATGGAAATCTTACCATTTACCTGTAAAGGAGGAAACTGATTATGAAGAAAAAGAGTGGAATTAAGTATCTCAGATACCGAAATCTGACTCAGGAGTTAGCAAAGTACGGGTATGAATATACACCGAAAAAAGCCCTGTTTGCATATGGAATTATCGTTCTAGTGGCAGCCATTTTTGGACTGCTATATAAACTAGAGCTACCATATATCGCGGCAATTGGACTCATCGGAGTGGTCTTTTCTCCAATGGTTATCTTACAGACGATGAAGGGCAGATACCATACCACCATGTTTTCCTTGGCGAATAACTATATGGAGCAGTTTTTGTATTCTTTTAAGAGGAATGGAACGGTGCTGAATGCTTTATTAGAGACAGCAACAATTTTTGATGAAGGAATATTTTATGAAGTTTTGGAGAGAGCCATAGAGCATATTCAGTATACAACGGACAGTGAAGATCCTGAGAGAGAAGCCTTAGATATAGTAGGAGAATTTTTTCACTGCGAGAGAATCGATGCAATACACTCCTTTGTTATCGGTGCCCAGAGACGAGGTGGAGATGCAGGAGGAAGCATTTTATTGCTTGCGAAGAATAGAGCAATGTGGGCGGAAAGAGTAATGAATCTTCAGAAAGAATTTCAGATTGTAAAGCGAAATATTATGATTGCGCTGGTTGCTACAATGCTCATATGTATACTTCCACTTTATCTACTTGGTGGGAATTTGGATATCAGTTCGATTCCACTTTGTCAGATATCAGCAGTAGTACTAATTGGAATCTGTATGCTGATTTATGTGAAAGCAGATAAGAAACTTTGCAGAAGCTGGATTGAGAAAGAAGTGGACAGCACTGGAATGGGTAAAAAATATCTTCAGGTCAGAGATTATGATGAAGCAAAGGAAACGAAGGGCAGCCAGAGGATGGCAATTATTCCAGTCATTCTTTTTATCGGTGCTTTTATCTATTTTAAAAATATCGCAGTCTTGGTAGCTGGAGTTGTTGTGGTGTTGTTCTTCTTAAATCAACATAAAATCGGTCATAGTCTTGCTATGAAAAAGGTGGCAAGGGAGATTGAAAAGCAGTTTCCAAACTGGTTGATGGAAGTGGCTTTATTGTTACAGACAGACAATGTGCAGATGGCAATCCGTAAATCAATGGATAGTGCACCAGAGGTACTAGTGTATGCATTGGAAGATTTGATTGATCAGTTAGAGGAAGATCCTAATGCCATTGAACCGTATCACAGATTTTTGAAAGAATATCGCAACCCGGATGTGCAGTCAGCCATGAAAATGTTATATGCACTTTCCAGTGGAAATGCAGGAGATGTTACAAAGCAGGTAGAGGAATTGATTGACCGTAACAATGCAATGATGGATAAGGCAGAAAAATTAGAGCAGGAAGATAAAATCGCCGGAATGAAGGTATATATCTTACTACCGTCCTTATTAGCTTCTTTTAAGTTGATGGTGGATATGGCACTGCTATTAGTAGTGTTCCTTCAAAACCTGACCTTTGGAATGTAGGAGGGAGAACTTGTGAGTACAACGATAAAGACGTATGTGGGCATTTTTATACTCCTGTTATCTGTATTTTCTATGGCAGGAGTGATGTCAACTTGTATTGATGCAAATAATGCAAGGGACTTTCATGCTTCTGTAATGGCAGAGATAGAAGATTCCAATTTTGCGCCAAGTGTAATCAGTTCATGTGAAGCGCAAGCAGAAAATGCAGGATATAAATTGTTAATTGACAGTAACAGCGTAGTCAAAGATGAAGATGGGAAACCGACTCTGATGGAAGTAATCTTAAAATATGAATATCATATTGATTTCTTTGGAGTGGTAAGTTCTCAGCAGATTCGCGGATTTGCAAGATAGAGGAGGCGGAGACGATGAAGTTAATTATGGAGCAGTTTGGAAGTAGCATTATTTATGCGATTGCAGGAAGTGGAATGGCAGCAATTCTGATTGGTTTTTTAAGAGTAATCAGTAGTTAGGAGGAAAGGATGCAAGAAATATTTGAAGAATATGGAGAGTTTATAATTGAAGCAATCAGTGGTGTGCTTTTACTTGGAATACTTGCTCTTTTCTTTTTAGGAACGCCAATGATCACAATGATACAGAAATTTATCATGAGTGTGTTAGGAGGCGGTATGTAAAATGAAAGTGATATTTCAGGAGTTTGGAACTGCAATCATAGCTATTATAACAGCCGCTCTTATCATTGGAATTTTATTTGAAATTTCTGTATCAGGTAGGCATGGAATTCTAGAAATTGCAGGTGCAGCAACAAACAAAGAAGAGGTTAATTATACTTCTTATAGTGACTTTGATTCAGTAGTCACATGGCATAATAGAACCAAACCGGTTGCAGGATATACAGCAACTTTCGGAAGATTCTTTGCAATCGAAAATGCAAATTTTTTAGAACGATATTATGCAAAGGATATGGAAGGCAGTATTTATCCAATGGATGAAGTAATCATTGCAAAGTTGTTTACAAATAATATGTTTGGTAAACTATTAGATATCAGAAAAGCAGATGGAACAAGTGTTATGAGTGCTTATTCAGAGGTTAATGGAAGTATCCGCTTTCCAAGTGCAGGAGTTTATGAGGTCTATTTCCAGATCAGAGACAGAGAAAATCTGACCAGTGTCTGGAAGATACCGATTGCTGTGGATGAGAGGAGGAATTAGCCGATGAAGAGTGTATTTTTAGGATTTGGAATTACGATTTGTTCTATTATATCCATTGTTATCGTCATAACTCTTTGTGGTACGAATATGAGGCAGAATGAGTTGAATAGGGCAGTTGATAGTGCAATAAAGGATACGGTGGAGAATCAGTTTGATGATACAACCTATTCTGTAAATAGCAATGATGAGTTTGTGGCTGATTTTATGGAAACTTTGTTAATGCAGATTAATTCGGATTGTTCCGTAGTAGTAAATGTATTGGATGTAGATTATCAAAAGGGTCTATTATCCGTTGAAGTGATTGAAAAATATATACATCCCATTGGAACAGAAGGGAATGTTTCCGTAAAGCGAACGGTAATTATGGAGCAATACACTGTGCCAGTTGGTGAGGCAAGATAAAATTAGAAGGAGGATTTGGATGAAAGAGCCGCTAAAGAAGTTTTGGAAGAACCACTGGAAACCAGTGATCGCAGTTTTTGTACTGTCATTAATATCTGCGGGTATTCTCATTTATAGCAATTTGGATTCAAAAGATAATCCAGTTAAGGTAGTCGCAGATACAGGCACTATAGATACACACATAACAGAGGTACCTGCGATAAAAGAGGAAACAACAAGTACTGCAGAAGAAGAATCGACAGTTGCAGAGAATCCGACAAAAGAGGTAACAGAATCAACTTCTGTGGAAGAAAGCAAACCGACAGAGAAACCAGAAGTAGAAAATAAGAATACTACAAAAACCAACGATGAAGTTTCTAATGAGAAAGATACAACAGAGAAGAAATCAGAAGCAACGGTAACTACAACACCACCAGCAACAATAACTCCAGTACAGGAAGATAAGTATGTTCCCATTTCAGAGGGGTGGAAAGCTTCTGAAACAGCAAAGGGAGACATAACAGCTGCTCAAAAGGCAGATATAGATAGTATGATTGAAAGTTGGAAGAGTGGCACCATGACTGATGCACAGCTGAAAGAAAAAATCATAGCATATTTTGATGGGCAAGGTATTGAGTATATGGAAGTCAGTGTTACCAGTAAAGGATATGCACTGTATGATGTATTACCGGAAGTTGATTTAAGAGATGGTGGCAATCTGTATTCTTTTGTAGGAACTTACAGCACAGGAAAGCAGAATCCGGATGGAACCAATAAGACGGTGTGTTACAATTGGTCAGCATTTGTATTTTAGGAGGAATTGAATAAATGAAGAAATCATGGAAAACAGGCTTGCTCAGTCTGTTTTTCTTTTTGTTAATAATAGGAGTTGCCATAGTAGTCCCACCTCAAGAAGTTAGGGCAGGAAACTTTGATAATGCAGTTGATTTTTATAACAATTATGGATCAGGCATTGTGTTTAAAGATGGGTACTTTTATTACGCGACAAGGGGAAAAGCAGCAACAGCCAATGTTAGTACAACGCATTGGAGTACTATTGGTTATCGTATGAGGGTAAATACAAGTTCACAATCCACATATATTTACTTTAATTTGTCTGGGTACACGGTAGAAACAGTAAATGAAGTGTATTCAGACGGATACATTTATGATTTATGTAGGATTAATCTTAGTTATGTGAAATCAAAATTGGCGCAGACAAACCGGACTGCGTATAACGAATTCATTATAAATGGAGGGTATTTAATTGTAGACAGTTGCATGATTACTGTCAAAATTGACAAGTACGGAAATCGTACAAACAGTGGTTCTATGGATGATTACGGAAACTTCTGGGGAAGTGTCTATACAGATTATAACGGTATAGCGAACGCTGCACCGTGGAGCAATCCAAGCTCCCTGCACAGTTATTTTAATAAGACTATTAATTATGTGACAGAATTAAAATCCAGGCAGGTTGTATATGTAAGATATCAGAATACTGATGGAGATTATGGAGGATATAGTGTAGTAATCAACAAAGATTATGTATATGGAGAGACCGTTTCATGGACAAGAAATGCAGATGCCTGCTATAATGCTGCCAGTATTTCCTATACGGCAAAGCAGGATAAAACGTCCTATGTTTCTGTCACAAGAAAGCAATATGTACAGAATGTGTATGTGAAATATCAGGATGCGAATGGAAATTATAGTAGTGATTGGGGACTGGCAAAAAGTCAGAACTTGTATTATGGTTCTAGTTTTGAATGGTCATATGGGGGAAATGATTGTTACAATGCAAGTTCAATCAGTAAGTATACCGTGACAGAAGCAAAGAACCACTATATCTATATTTCGAGAAAGAAGTATACAGTCAGTGTAAGTGCTGGTACTGGAATTGAAAGCGTGTCTGGTGGGGGCAGTTATTATTATGGAGCAACTTCTACAGTGGATGCAGCTGTGAAAACAGGTTATACGTGGAAAAACTGGAGTGGGACTTATACTTCCATTAGTAAAAGGTATTCCTTTACTGTGGTAGGAAATATAGCGTTAACTGCAAATGCAGAAGCAAATACGTATTATATTGTATTTTATCCAAACGGTGGAAGTGGGACAATGACAACAATGACTTGCAAGTATGATCAAACATATACTTTACCGGCAATGAGTTTTACACCACCGGCACATCCTTGTACTTACCTTGGATGGAATACGGATGCCAATGCTTATTCTGCAAGTTATTCTGAAAGACAGCAGATTCGAAATCTGACAAGTGAAGATGGATACACATTTCATTTTTATGCTATCTGGGATTATGCACCTGATCTAACATGCAGTGACCGTTATTTTACCTTATACGAAGCAAAAACAGGTGTGATTACTGAGGCTGAGTTACTTAGAACAGTAAAATCGACTGACAGGGAAGATGGGACAACGCAGATTAGAGTGAAAAACTATTCGTCTGCTATATTCACGAACTTTTCAAGTTCAGGCGAATTGGTAATTACTTATACCACGACTGATAGCAGAAATAATACGACAGAGAAGCAGGTTAAGGTTACGGTAGTTGATACGGATGCAACCGTAGAAGGTCCGATGGACTTTGATGGGAAGAAGCAATATGCAAGGTTTATTGAAGCAGATTATTTTCAGATAGATTATATATATGGTGGATTAGAAGCAACTTCAAAGTGGAGAAGTGATGTGACATATAGAAATACTTTGGCTACGGCTATGAACAATGTGAAAGGTGAAGATTGGAACTGGTCGCATACAGTGCAGACTTGGGAATTTACGAAAGAGGATATAGATCAAGTGAAGCAGTATGTTACGGATAATGGGGTAGGAAATTCAAAGTATGGTAGTGCTTTAGTGCAGTTTTTAGCTATTTTCAGAAATAACGAAAATGGAGAAGTGCAATAGAGGGTGTTTTAGTACATGGAATTGGAGATAAAAAGGGACAGCGAAATGCTGCCCCTTAAAGAAAGTGTTGTGAATCTGTTTTGATGTTACTGTAATAAGACCTTGGACATAGTGTCAAAAGGGTTGAAAACTAGAAAGTAACTACTTTATCGGCCCACTCGACCATATTAACACAATCAATCATGGTAGATATAGGGCATGCATCTGAACCCTCCAGATTTCTGGACTGCAGACAGGTGCCACAGGCAAGTAATTCTCCACCGGATTGAATAAAAGCAGCAATACGTTCTGGAACATTGTATTTTTCGTGTACCAAGGATTCAGCTTCTACAGCCTCCCCCATTAAAAACACCTTAACTTCATGGCCGCTGGTTTTCGCTGTAATAGCAAAGCGAAAGGCATTCCATGCTTTTTCATACTCTTTGGTTTCAAGGATAATTCCAATTTTCATAAAACATGTCCTCCTTAAATTTAATGTGTGTAATCAAGGAATCGGATGCCATCACCTAAATCCTTTTCAATAAGATCTTTCATTTTTTTGGCAAATGGACAAGGATAACCAATTGGGTTACCTCTTTGAATACAGGATGCAAAAGCAATAGTGTCTGCACCTCTGCTAACTAGTTCCCTAGCTCTTAATACAGATTTTTTTGCTGGACACCCACCACAGTTGATGAAACCAATGATGTCGATATCTTCTTCGACTCCTTCAAATGCTCCTTTTTTCTCACGGATGAATTTAAAATCAGTGGTGCCTGGACAATAGTCTTCCGTTTGCATGCAACGAATAATTCCAACTTTCATAGTTAGTCTCCTTTCTGCTTTTTGTGAAAAACTTCCAGCCTGTTCAGTACTTCATCAATTTCATATTTGCTAGTATTTCTGCCAAGACTGAAACGGACAGCACCTCTTGCAATTTCGTATGGTATACCCATAGCTTTTAGAACAGGAGAAATTGTAACAAGTCCGGAATGGCAGGCGGAACCTGTGGATGCAGCGATATCATTACCCAAACTGGTCAGTATATCTGAGCCATTTTCACCTAAGAAGCTTACATTTAAGGTGTTTGGAAGTTTTTTAACTAGATCGCCATTGAGATGAATCTTCTCACCGAAAATTCGTTGCAGTCCTAGGTAAAAATAATCAGTTAATTCTTTTACTGTACTGTCATTTAGATTTTCTTTGGCTATTTCACAGGCTTTGCCCAGAGCAACATCAAATATCACATTCTCTGTTCCGGCGCGTCTTCCTGATTCATGACCTGCACCGTGAATAAGAGGTTCAATTGTTACATTTTTTCGAATATATAAAGCACCAATTCCCTTTGGAGCGTAAAGCTTGTGACCGGCAATGGTAAGAAAATCAACGCCTAGTTCATTAACCAGAACAGGTATTTTACCGATTGCTTGAGAAGCATCGGTATGTAAAAGGACCTGGTGTTTTCGACAGATACGTGATATTTCTTCTAAAGGCTGGATGGTTCCGGTTTCATTATTGGCAAGCATGACAGAAACTAAAACCGTATGGGCGGTAATCATACGTTCTAATTCTTCGACCTGCACGATACCATCCTCATTTACTGGCAGATAAGATATACGGTATCCTTGTTCTTCTAAGTGCTTGCAAGGATTAAGAACTGCAGGATGCTCAATGGAAGAAGTAATAATGTGGTCACCTTTATAGCGAAGAGTATAGGCAGTTCCTTTAATCGCCATGTTATTTGACTCACTGCCACCGCTGGTAAATAATATTTCATCACTGGAGCAGCCTAGTAATGTAGCAACCTGTTCTCTAGCCTTTTCTACAGCAAGTTTCGTGGTTTGCCCTAAGGCGTGGCTACTGGAAGGATTGCCGAAATGCTCTTGTATATAGGGAAGCATTGCTTGTGCTACTTGTGGATCAATAGGTGTTGTCGCGTTGTAATCTAGATAGATCAATGATGAATACCGTCCTTTCTATTTATATTTTATAGTTTACAGTATAACATTTTAGTATTATAATAGTCAATAGATTACTTGAATAGAAAGGTGATAACACGAATGAAACAAGATACCAGAATTTATCAGGACAATATTTATATACAGCTTGCTAAAATCGGCAAGGCGGTCTCCAGCCCCAAAAGACTTGAGATACTTGATATTTTGATTCAAGGAGCAAAGACGGTAGAAAGCATTGCAAGGGAAACTTCCATGAGCGTAGCCAATACTTCCCAGCATTTACAAACATTGCTTGAAGTTGGACTAGTAATATATCAGAAGCAGGGATTGTATTCGTACTACCAGCTTGCAGATAAGGAAGTCGGATTTTTTGTGAATTCCTTACAGGCATTAGCTGAACAGCGGAATGCAGAAATTAAAAGACTTCGGGATGAATTTTATTCCGATAAGGGTAAATTGGAACAGATTAAAATGGATGAACTATTACAGCGTATTAAGGAAGGGAAAGTTACACTGATTGATGTAAGACCTAAGGAAGAATATGATGTACTTCATATTCCAGGAGCAAATTCCATTCCGATTGAGGAACTGGAAAAACACCTTTCTGAGTTTTCACCAGGTCAGGAGGTGGTTGCATACTGTAGAGGACGAAACTGCGTCTTATCAGTGGAAGCAGTTCAGCTTTTGCGCTCTTATGGATTTAAAGCATTTCGCCTAGAAGAAAGTCCCCAAGAATGGTATCAACTACAGGATGAAATAAAAGTGCAAAAATAAATTACTTATAAGTTGGAGCAGGTTGATAATTTCAGTCGGAGTCAGCGAGGATTTCGTGCTTTACGTGTTTTTATTTGCTGAGAATTAGAGGTATGTATGGATTTTTTTTTTACAAAATGGAGGTGGTAAATTAATGGGTGATAAAAATATTTTTAGTGAACAAGTTGATCGATATGAAGAGTGGTTCAAAAAAAATGATCTTATTTTTCAATCAGAGATAGATGCCATCAGGAAAGTTTCACCAGTTTTTGAAAGTGGAATAGAAATCGGTGTTGGTACGGGTATATTTGCTTCAAGACTCGGAATAAAGGATGGCATAGAACCATCCATGGAAATGGCTAATAAGGCGGTTATGAGAGGAATAAATGTTATTAACGCATATGCTGAGCAAATACCCATTGCAGACGGTATATATAAAATTGCTTTAATGGTTACTGTAGATTGCTTTTTAAGTGACTTGCGACTAGCATTGAGTGAAATTCGAAGAATTCTATTAGATGATGGAGTCTTAATAATAGCCTTTATCGATAGGGATACTGAACTTGGACAGATGTATCAACAAAATAAATCATCGGATATATTCTATAAAGATGCAAATTTTCATTCGGCAAATGAAATGTTAAATCTACTAAGCGATATTGGATTTGAAGTTATTGATAAAAGGCAGACGATATTTTCGTTTAAAAATGAAATTCAAGAAATTAGAAAGGGCACAGGAGAAGGTGTTTTTGCGGTTATAAAAGCGAGGAAGATTGATATGATTTAAGAAATGCAATCATTTTAACTTTATTGTCGGTAGGCAATATTTCTATATGAATAATTATTCTTGAAGAAAAATCAGCTATCCCATTATTTTATTGCGAAGTTAATCAATATGTGATAATTATGCCAGTTTATGACTGGCTTTTTTTATACCAATTTTTAGAAAGGAAGGTGTCTGTGCATGAACAAATATAAACGTCGGAAAATTCCACCATAGCGTAAAACAAATTAAATAGTAACCAATAAACCCAGGGAGATACAAGCTTTTTTGTATCTCCCTATTTTTTTTAGGAGGAAAAAATCATGATGGATTATGAATTATTCAAGGAAGTAGTGGCAGAGAAATTTAAAGAATTCATGCCAGAAGAGTACAAAGATTACAAAGTCGATGTACATTCAGTAACAAAGGTAAACCAGACAATGGATGCTCTTAATCTGGTTCCAACAGGTGATGACAGATTATCAACTTCACCAACCATCTATATCAACAACATGTACGAGCATTATAAGAAATGCGAAGATTTGCAGGAAGTGTTACAGAGTGCAGCAGAGTCTATGGTTAAAGCATTTGTGGAAGCACCAAATGTAAGTCCAAAGGTTGATTTTGATACAGCCAAAGACAACATCATTATGGTATTAGTGAATACGGAGCAGAACAAAGGAATGCTTGAGAATATTCCTAGTAGACAGTTTCAGGATTTATCCATCATTTATCGTTGGGTCGTAGATAAGGACAGAGATGGGATTTCTAGTACGATTGTAAATAACGGTCTTGCAGAAAAATTGGGTATGAATGAAGAACAGCTTTATAAAGCTGCGGTAGAAAATACAGTACGTTTATTCCCACCAACCGTGAAATCCATGAATGATGTTATCAGAGATATGATGATGGCAGATGGAATGCCGGGTGAATTTGCAGATATGATGATTGGAGAAGTGTCAGAGGAAAACATGATGTATGTCATTTCCAACGACAGAGGCGTAAATGGTGCAGCTTCTATGCTTTATGAGGATAATCTTCATAAGTTGGCTGAAAAGTTGGAAACAGATCTGTATATTATGCCCTCGTCGCTACACGAAGTTATTGCAGTATCAGTGAATATGGGAGATCCAAATGAATTGGCTCAGATGGTAAATGAAATCAATATGGACCAGGTTTCATTAGATGAGAGATTATCAAATCAGGTATATCACTATGACAAAGACCTTAGAAAGATTTCATTAGCAACGGATACTCCAAATAAACGTCTTGATGGAATAGTGGCAGAACCAAAACTCATTTATGAAGTTAAGGATCAATCCAGATAGGAGTGCAATATGGAACGAGAAGTAACAATGGAAGAACTTGTGAAGCTTGTAAAAGACCAAGAAGGTGATTTTATTATTCACATTTCAATTGGAGAGGAGGCTGATACCGATGCCAAGGAAGAATGAATTTAAATTGGATGTGGTATCAGTAAGGCTGGTGAAAGACGCTCCGGTTTTATCGGAACACAGAATTGTGACTCCAGAGGATGCAGTAGATGTGGTTGGAAAATTTCTATGCGAAATGGATAGAGAAGTAGTCTGCGTTGTGAATTTAAAAGGAGACAATACACCAATTAATTTTCATATTGCAAGTATAGGAGCTGTGAATCAGGCAATGGCGCATCCAAGAGAATTGTTTAAATCAAGCATTCTTTCAAATGCTGCTAATATGATTCTTCTTCATTGCCACCCCTCGGGAAATTTACATCCATCCAAAGAGGATACGATGTTAACAGATCGTATGCTCAAGCTATCAGAACTAATTGGGATTCCCCTTCTTGACCATATTATTGTGGGTGGAGATAACAGTGAATATTTCAGTTTTAAGGCAAAGGGATTAATGAAAAATCCTTCTATTGTGTTAAATAAGAATTACGAAACACTGAATTTTCCGCCTACTTCAATGGTAGCGGAGAAGGGAAAGGGTAGGTGATAAAATGGATAGATTTACAGAAGCAGAACTCGCAGCTGCAAAGAGCATTGACTTAACCGCAGTTGTAACAAAACTTGGATATACAGTTAAGCGTATTGGAAATTATTACACCTTGAAAGAAATGGATTCCATTCGAATCTACAATAAAAGTCATTGGTTTCGCTGGAGTAGACAGTATGAAAAAGGCGAGAATGGTGGCTCACAGATAGACTTTCTACGGGTATTTGCAGGAATGGATATTAAGGAAGCAGTATTTTGGCTACTTGATTTTGCGGGCTACAGAGGAATACCGGAAGCTGAAGCATCAAAACCATTTAAGCATCAAGTAGAGGAGAAACAGGTGAAAAGTAAACTATTCGTATTACCGCAAGCAGCAGCGAGCAATGCATATATTTATTCGTATTTGAATCAGGAAAGAGCAATCAGCAAAGTGGTCATCGAATACTTTATAAACCATGGACTTATTTATGAATCCAGAGATTATCACAACGTGGTGTTTAAAGGAAATGATAAGGAAGGTGCTACGAGATTTGCCAGTATGCGAGGTGTGTTTGACAGGGGTGGTAAAAGCTTTAAGTGTGATGTAGCAGGAAATGATAAGAATTATGGTTTTAACATTTTTATAGACAATAGCAGTGAATTAATTGTATTTGAAGCAGCCATTGATCTTATGAGCTATATGGATATTCATATGGATTTTGAAACAAATAAGCTTGCCCTTGGAATGTTATCTGATGCACCACTGGAGACATTTTTAGAGGAGCATCCTCAGATTACCTCCATAAGGTTTTGTTTGGATAATGATGTGCCCGGAAGAAAGGCAACGGAAGAACTTACAGAGAAGTATTATAGCTTAGGTTATGATGTAGAGGACTGTCCACCACCAAAGAACTACAAGGATTGCAATGAATGGCTTGTTGCTGTTAAGCTTCAGCCTGTAAGGACAGAGAGAACAATGATGCGTTGATGGGGAAATACCATACCAAAATGGACTTTCCATGGGGAATTTCCAAATGACAGATGCCAAAACATGGGGAAATGTCGTAGGGAATAAATTGGTGGTTTTCTTGTTGAAAATATATTTCATTTTATACATGGGGAAATACCATACCAAAATGGACTTTTTATGGGGAATTTCCAAATGATAAGTGCCAAAACATGGGGAATTTCCATGGGGAATATAAAATATCAGGGGTTTTAGGGGATTAGCTCCCCTAACTAGATGCATTTGAGACGGAGACGTCTCTAATGCGTATCTAGCCATGTCGGTAGCTATGCTATCGTCATGTAAAAGAGCTAAAGATAAACACGGATAAGGAGGTGTGCTAATCGCAATGGATAAAGAAGCTGTTTTATTTACAAAACCTGAGGAACTTATAGAATATCTGGATGAGAATGATTTGTTGATGGATCTTAGCAGTAAAGATTCAGAAATCCTGCTTAATTATATGGAAGGGCATGGATATAGTCTTGGTAAATTAGATGGAAAGCTTGTCAGAGTCGATATCGGTGAGGAACATGGCGAAGTAATGGAGTATTCCATTGATGATGCTATTGATGTTGTTTGCGAGTGGTACTATGATATCTTTAGTGTAAAGTTTATTAACTATTGTCTAAGTAAAGTAATAATAGAAAAAGGAGTAGTATGGATGTCAGAAGTGTTAGAAGGGATAAAAGTGTTACTCTGGAACAGGTATGGAAAGCAGATGTATTTAGTTAAGACTACGAAGCACAAGTTACCCGAGATACTTGAAATAATAGATTATATTCAAAAGATAAATAATAAAATCTGTTCAAGTTTTGAGTTGCCGGTAATAGATATATGTAAGATACTAGTTGATTGCTTTGGATTTGAAATGCAGAACAGAAATTTCTATGAACTGAATCAAGAGAAAATTGAACAAGTTCTTGGTCCAGTTAAAAGGTTAAAATATCACTCTACGAATAAGAAATCAGAAGAAGGTGTATTTTTAATTGAGTTAACTGATTTCTGGAAGTTATATGATGGACAAATGATTCCGAGAGAAACGATAGATCACAGCGAGATTTCAGAAATTATAAATGCCATGGTAAGGGATAATCCAAATGCCCGACCATGGCTTTTATAATTATGGAAGATAAATTTGTTTTCCAGATTTAACTTCACACTCAAATGAGTCTGTAGCATATTTGTTCCAGTCTCCAGCAATAACAATTGGAAGATTATCTTTATTATAAGTCTTTTTTCGAAGCTTATAATATAAATCAGTATCTTTGATGTGAATACGTAGTTTGTATTGGTTTGGGAGTAATTTGTTAAGTGGATAGTTAAAATAAATTAATTGGTTAGAATCTTCATATTTGCAGAAAACGCATTCAATCAGATGTTTTCCAAATAATCCTTTGGTGAGTAAATAGTTACTGCGGACATCAAAAAGCATCTTCCAAATTGCTGTACCATTATAGGAGTTTTCAGGACGGTAGTATTTACACATGGTATAAATCTGAGCTGTTTTGCTAAGTCCACGTTTGTTCCCATCTCCAGTATTGTGCCCGGGAGTTGTTGGAGTTTTGCTGGATTTTTTTGAAGGAGATAAGATTTCATCAAGGGCACTATCATAGTTGAATTCATCTTCACTATAATCAGTAGGTTTGAAATCAGAGTTCTCTTTATGACACCAACCAACATGTGGATGATCTTTTGGAGCGTAAAAATGTGTAGCAAGCACAGAATCGACAGCGCGAATATATAAATGTGCTGGACAGTCTGGATTTTCGCAGTAGTACCGAGTGTTCTTATCTTTAATTGTACAGGAATCAGCATATATGATTTTTGTTCGAGCAGAATCCTCATAAGCAATTGAAGCCATTTAGTCACCTTCCTTTTTGATATTACTTGTTAGTTATATCGGTATTTTTTACCAAAAACTGATAGGCAATTTGTGCTGGACAGAAAGATTGTTGTAGTGTAGAAACGTTACAGTAACGATAATAAAGTTCAGACAAAGGAGGCTTCAATGAAATTACATGTAGTTGGCGACTAAGAGAAAGAGGAGGAATGTGCTAGATATCGAAAAAGTATCTAGCACGTGTTTTATATGGATAAACCAAGAGATCAAAATGTATTAAACACACGAACACTAAAGATAAACTATGAGCTTATTCAGGAAGCTAAGGAAAGAAGAGATTCGCCTGAAAACTTTCTGAATTTTTGTTCTAGTCAGGGAAAATATGAGTCTTTAAGAGAAGATGAAAAAACGCTGGATAAGATGTTTTATAAAACCTGCTATGGTAAGGAAATTAATGAACTTGCTGAAAGGCTTGCACAAGAAGCCGTTAGAAATATGAAAGCAAGTAAGAAAATGGATTCGGTAGCAATAGCAGTTACAGAAGAAATTCAGCAATACAGTACAGATAAGAAGGGTAAGGTGAGATAATGGCAGATTCAGTTCACTGTATTAAGAAGACCTTACGACTCATGCCTGATGAAGCAAAGATGTTAGCTGAAAAATCAGCAAGTGCAGGAATGTGTGAAGCTGATTATCTGAGATTATTAATTAGTCAGAAGCCAAATGATTATCCGGAAGTACGCAGATTATTAAAAGATTTGATTAATGAGGTTAATAGAATAGGTATTAATATTAACCAATTGGTATTTAATCATAATTCTGGATTATATAGCGAACAGGATAGGGAACGCCTTTTTGCATACATGAAAAAACTGAATGTAACTGTCAAAGAGGCGGTGGTACAGATTGGCTATTAGTAAAATCGTTTATATGAAGGACTGTGGCGGAAACTTTCCTGGAAAGCATTTGAAGGTAGCAATTGAATATATATCAGTGCCCGACAAAACGCAGAATGGAAAGTTTGTCGCAGGACTTAACTGTCAGCCAGATGCTGCTTATGAACAGATGAAGCAGACGAAAATAAAGTTTGGCAAAACTGATAAGAGACAAGGATATCATTTGATTATTTCCTTTGAGGCAGGGGAAGTGGATGCTGATACCGCATTTGAAATCATAGGCAAGATTGCAAAAGAGTATCTTGGTGAAGAGTATGAGGCAGTATATGCGGTTCATGATAACACAGAACATATACATGGTCATATTTGTTTCAATAGTGTTAGTTTCAAGACGGGTAAGAAATATCGCTATGAAAAAGGCGATTGGGCTAGAGATATTCAACCTATTACAAACCGATTATGTGAAGCGTATGGATTATCAACGATTGAATTGTCGGAGGATAAGGCAAAGTCAGATGATCATTATAAGGAATGGAATGATTTTAGAGATGGCAAGTTTGTCTGGGTTGATATGATTAAGCGTGACTTGGATACTTGTATTATGCAGGCTCCCACTTTTGATAGATTTTTAGAATTATTGGCAGATAAAGGGTATGAGATTAAGCAAGGAAAATATTTTGCAATCAGACCACCCGGTATGTATCGATTTAAAAGGTGCAAGTCATTGGGAGAAGATTATACGGAAGAACGGATAAGAGAAAGAGTCCTTAGTGAATCTTTATCTGATTATAGACCGTTACGAAAGAGTGAACAGCCTAGAATTGTTACGTACAAGATCAAACGATTCAAACGAGCTAAAATGTCTGGATTGCAGAAACGATATTTTGCAAAGCTCTATCGCATAGGTCAGCTTAAAAAAAAACCATATAGTCAGGCATGGAAGTACAAGGATGATATTCGGAAGATGCATAAGTTACAGGAGCAATACTTATTCCTATCAAGGCATGATATCCGAAATATTGCTGATCTTACAATTACGACCGGAAGCCTAACAGAAAAGAAGGCAGAGGTTTCAAAGCAGAAAAGTCGGGTATTTAAGGCCAGAGCAAAATGCAATTCACTATTTCAGATACTTGATGAAATGAAGGAATTAAAGGAGTGTGAGAATAGTTATCAGTCTGGAGATAACTTCTTTGAAGAAGAGCATCAACAGTGGACAAAGTCACTTAATAAACTTCTGAAGGAAGGATACAAAGTAGAAGAGGTGGAAGTTCTGAAGGAGCATTATAGGAATGAAATTGCACTTGTGAGAGATAAGGAGAAAGCAGCTTTTAAGGAACTCAATCTAGCAAAGTCTATTATGAATGAAATGCTTTATGATTCAGAGGAGCGTAAGAAAGAGGAAGAAATCAAGAAAACTCAGACACAGAATAGTAAGAACAAACAACAGCAGCCAATACATTAGGCTGTTATTTTTTTAGGAGGAATATATGGAAGAGAGAAAGCAACTCAGTGTAAGCGACAAAAATGGTATTTTAAATGAACTTACAAGAAAAGGTTATACCCAAGAGGTAGTTAATCTTGTAAAAGAAGATTTGGATTTTGGACTTTCCCAAGAGCAAACGCAGCTATATCTGTTAAAGAAATTGGATATCCGCCAGATGAGGGTACAGTCACAATGTATTCGCAACGGATATTCGGATGATGTTATTGCAGTAATTATGTGTGACGGACTAAATGGATATCAAATGCAGATAGCGTTGGAGTTTTTTCAAAAGGGTGTGCCTTTAGATAGCATTAGGCAGATTGCAGACACAGGTTCGCAGGCAGCAGCCATGCAACAGGCATTTCAAAAGATACTAGATGAAATGAGGAAGGCACAAGACTGTGTGAAAGATGAGCCAGCATATGTAAAGCAGCTGATGGAAGAAATCAAAGGAATTGTGTCAAAAATTGATGTTCAAGATAAGCGATATGATGCTCTAAATGATAAATTGAAGGTTTTTGAAAACACCAAAAAGGATGAAGAAGTCAAAGATGGCTTGCTAAATTCTTTGGGAGAGAAGGATCAAATGTTATCGGAACAGCAAGATAAGATTAACCTTGCAAATTCAACCATTGCAAAATTAAGAAATGATATTGATGCAATAAGAGAGGAGAAGAGAAAGATGGAAAATAGGGTAAAAGAAGTGGAGGAAGAAATGACGACTAGAGCAGTTTCAAATGTAAATGCATCCGGCAAGAGCAATGCGGTTGTGGTAGAGGATAGTGTAGCTAAACCAGTGGAAATGGAGATTGTTACTCAACCAGTAAGAAATCAGACTTCTCCGGTACAGTTTATTTATGGAGCGCCTGTTTATTATGCACCAGTTTATGACGCTAATGGAAATTTTATTCAGAATGTAGTGATTGATAAAACTGTAAAGAAGAATAATGGTGCATTTTCCACTTTATCAAAGCTTATTTTCAAGAAGAAATCAAGACAGGATATTGTAAAACTGGTTGCAAGTGGGGAATTAGAACCATCTCAGCTTGTTCAGATTAGAAATGCCATTGAGAAGGGATTAAGCGAGGATCAACTATTAGAACTAATTCACAGTAAAGCATCAGCGGAACAAATGCAGGGCGTTATCGAAATAGCAATTAGCATTAATAGTTTTGTAGATTAGGAGGAAACAAAAAACATGAGTATACAGGTAATAAGTGAAATGGTAGAAACAGTAGCACAGAAACCATTAATCAGTAAGGAAGAACAATTATTTGTTGTTGAATTTGCATTTAAGACAAGCGATAAGGAACTAACAAATAAACTGATTGATGAACTGGCAGTACCCAATAAGGATTCGGATAGTATTATTGCAAAATACAAAGCAATGCTTGATGAAAAGCCAGTATGGATTGGTCAGATGGAGAATCTGTTAATTGCTCTTGAAATGTATCGTATCGAGGAAGAAAAAGCGATAAATCGTCTGGCTGATATTTTAAACGCATATGGCATTGATGTGACAGTTGATGAAATCCGCACGATCGGTACGAATGATTTAAAAGAGCGTGTAAAGAGAGAAATAACACTTTAGGAGGTGCAGAGTATGGCAGAAGAAATTCAAGAGGCAGTGCAAATTATTCGTGTAGCCTATGATGGCATTGAAATTGCCATGAAAGTAGGAAACGGAGGAATTGGAGCTATGCAAAAAGCAATTGATGTTCTAAAGGGAATGCTCGATTATGAAAAATCCCTTGGTAAGACTTCAATGAAAAAGCTCTTGATGAAGGGCGGCGATTTGCAGGTATTGCAGTTTAATACAGAAGATATGAAGAAGGTTGAAAAAATGGCTAAGAAGTACGGAATTCTTTATTCGGTTTTACCGGATATCAATAAGAAGGATGGACTGTCTGAGGTTATATTTCATTCGGAGGCTGTGCCTAGAGCAAATATGATGATTCAAAAGTTGAAGTTTGGAAGAATTGCAACCTTTGATGATTATTTGAAAAATGGAAATGAGAAAGATTTAAGTAAACTCATGGAATTCTTAAAGGGACAGAAATTGGGAAACGAGAAAATCCACACTGAGGAAACTGTTAGAGCAGGAGTTCTAATAGAAGGTCTGATTGAAAAGGTTGGTCTGTTTGCAATGGAGAAACAGAGCATCAGTGTGGATGCTGTAAAGGAGAATTTTAGTATTGGAAATGAACAGGCAGAAAATATTATTAGTCAGCTTGAGAAAATCGGAGTTCTTGAAAAGAGCGACTTAAATGGTGAGCATAAGGTTATCATGGATAAAGAAGCGTTTCAAAACCGAGTAAAAGGTTATCAGGAGCTGGCAGATAGAATGCGTGCAATATCGGCTACTAAGGATACCAGTCTTTCTGATATTACGATTAGTAAGAAACTGATTGTTGATGAAAATGATCATGCAGTTAAGACGAGAGTTCCTGGAGCATGGGGCAAATATATGTGGATTAACAAAGAAAATATTATGGAAATTCACAATGGCAAAACAATGCTCACATTCCTTGATAGAAATAAGGATTATAAGATTTATGATGAAGAGAACCGTGTTCTTGAAACTGTAAGGGGTGAGAAACTTCATTCCAACAATTATGACAAGGTAGAAGCAGCTATCAGGGAAAGATATGAAAAATCCCAGAGTCAGACCAAAACAGCTAGACCTGTCAAGAAAGATACGGTAAAGAGGTGATGCCAATGCAGACAAGTAAGAAAAAGGTATCACCTGTTTTTGTTTTTTTAGGAGCAATTGCTGCAGCATACCTTGGATATCTAGTAAATGGTGCATGGAAAACAGATATGAATATCAATGATTTCATAGCAGCATTTTCCGAGGTGTGTAATAAGCCGTTAGCAAATTATTATAATGATTCAACCGTAAAAGCGGTGGTGATAGCGATGTTTGTCTATGCCATCGCTATTATTATGTACTATACTAGTCAAAGGAATTATATGCCAGGTAAAGAATTCGGTACAGCTAAGTTTGAGGAACCAAAGCATGTGAATAAGATACTAGAAGACAAGGATGTGGGCTTTAATCGAATTCTCAGTCAGAATGTTCGGATGTCACTTAACTTTCGCAAACTTAAACTAAACGGAAATATCTTGATTTGCGGAGGTTCCGGTGCTGGTAAAACCTTTTATGAGGTAAAACCAAATTTGATGCAAATGCCACATCATTGTTCTCTTATTTGTACGGATCCCAAAGGTGAAATTCTTAGAAGTTGCGGTAAAATGTTAAAAGATAATGGATACAACGTAAAAGTTATTAATTTGTTGGAGATGAATAAGTCTGATTGTTATAATCCATTCTCTTATATAAGGGAAGAAACGGATGTTGTAAAACTGATTACAAACCTCATTTCTAATACAACACCAAAGGGGTCGACACCCTCAGATCCATTCTGGGAGAAGGCAGAAGGATTGTTCCTACAGGCAATTTTCTACTATGTGTGGTTAGAAGAAAGACCTTCAAAGCGAAACTTTGAAACAGTACTTAAGCTCATGGGAGAAGCCGAAGTAGCAGAGCAGGGAAAGCCTTCAAAACTTGATGTGCGTATGAAGTTTTTAGAAGAAAGTTCAACGCTTGGAGCAAATCATCCGGCAGTTAAGCAGTATAACAAATGTATGCGCGGTGCAGGCGATACCGTTCGATCCATTATTATTAGTGCCAATTCAAGATTGGCATTCCTTGAAAATAAACAGGTTTTGAGGATGATGTCGAAAGATGAACTAAACCTTGCAGAATTAGGCATTGGAGTAAATGGGGATGGTGAGACAAAAACAGCATTATTTTGTGTTATCCCTGATTCAGATAAATCCTATAACTTTATTATTGGGATGCTCTACACGCAGATTTTTCAGGAGTTATACTATCAGGCTGATTTTAATTGTGGAGGCAGATTACCAATACATGTCACATTTATGCTGGATGAGTTTGCTAACGTTGCGTTGCCAGATGATTATTGTTCCTTGCTGTCAACAATGCGTAGTCGTGAAATCAGTAGCATTATTATTATCCAGAACTTTGCACAGCTCAAGGCACTTTTTAAGGATACGTGGGAGACAATCCCCGGTAACTGTGATACGTTTATCTACTTAGGAGGAAACGAGCAAAGCACCCATAAATATGTGTCAGAGCTACTTGGCAAAGGTACTATAGATAAGAAGTCCAGTGGAGAAACAAAAGGAAGGCAGGGAAGTTCAAGCAGGAATTATGATGTACTTGGAAGAGAATTATTTACACCAGATGAAGTGAGAAAGCTAGATAACAGGAAATGTCTTGTCTTTATACGTGGATTTGATCCTATTATGGATAATAAATATATTCCTTTTGGACATCCAGCTTTTGATTTGACAGCTGATGGGAAAGGTACACCGTATGTGCATGTTATCGAAGCTGAATCTACGGTAATAGGAGCAACCTTTGAAATATTAACAAAACGCTCTGTAGAGTATTATGAAGCTTTGAAAAAAAAGGGTGAGAATATCTATATTGATGATCTTACCTATGATGAATTTATGCTTCTTGGAGATACAGAACTTGGTAAACGATTTATTAGTATGGATGAGAAGGCTCAAAAAGAGAAGCTGCAATCATCACAGAATAACGAATTGGAATATTCCGAAGAGTCAGTAACGAGAAAAGTAAAATCTGAAACTAAGGTAGCGCAGCAATTTCAGGAGAGGAAAGCTTTGGATGGGGAAGATACTATTACAAATCGTATGCTACATTGGAAGTATTCAAAAGAGCAAATTGCCGAACTCAAGCGAGCTGTAGCGGTTAAGATGCTGACAGTTAATATCTTGGAATTCTTTTATCCAGATACAGATGTGGAGCAGATGAAAGAGATAATTGATACATTTCAAGCATTAAATCATGCTAATTACTAGTTCAAAAGATGCTGTATAAACAAGAAAGCCGTATAAATATCCATGGTATAACAGGAGTGGATTTGTTATAATTAGAATCAAATTATGGTAAATAAGAATTTTAAGAAGATATTATAGGGGTGAAAGTTATGGAAGATACTATTATACCGACAACACAAGTTAAAGCAAAACTATTTGCAGTTGTTCTTGGTGGAACAGAAGGCTTATTGAAAGTTGAATTAGGAAATGGTTTTAGATTTGACAAGGTTAATATTGTAAATAGTTCATTTAAAGATAAATTCTTAAATGCTCAAGGTTATGCAACCGGAAAATATTGTTTTTGTCAGATACCACCTATATCTGACAAGGAGATAAATTTTATATGCTTAGTAAAAGAAGATGAAATCTCATGTTCTGTTAGTGCCTTTACAATAAGTGAAATGCAAAGTCAAGAAATATTTCATTCTACGATGGAAATGTGGCAAAAGAAACAAGAGGATTATATTAGAGAAATTCTAAAATATTTACGTATATATAAAGACGGAAATATTGAAATTTCTAGCACATGTTATTCTTATAGTGGAAAATATCTAATAAATCAACAAAACTACAATGCTGAAGTTCAACATATAGATGCCGGAAATGTGATAAATGATTTTTATATTTTAACCGATACAGAAGCTACTGAATTAAATTCCATAATGCGCAATGAATCTTATAAGACTGAATTATTTAATAACGTAATTGATAAATTTGAACTTGGATGTAAAGTTTTTAGAGATGAAATTGCGTTTAAAGAATTGATAACAGTTGGAGAAGTTTTGTTTTTGAACTACAACAGTAGTGATAATGATGCTAAGAAAGAAAAGTTATCTAATAGATTAGCTGTTTGGATTGCTATAGTTCCATCAGAAGTGCAAATCATCCATGATGATATAATTGATTTTTATAAGTATAGGTCTAATGACACACATGAAGCAGAAAACACAGATATTACATTAGTCAATAGAAAAAAACTAAGGGAATATATGCGAAGAGCTTTGAAAAAATATATAGATAGAATTGATCGGGAAAGAAGTCTTAATACTTCATTAACGTTTGACAATATTCGTAGAATAATAGTGCTGGAAATTATAACATCAGTAACGAATTATAAATCTACAGGGATATTAAGTTGACGAGAATGATAAATTCTCGTCGTCAAATTTAAATTATATTTGTACTAGGAGGCGACTATGGAGCAATTGTCTGAATTACCCAATATAGGTAAAGAAGTAGAAAGGCAACTGAATGAAGTTGGAATAACAGCTTATGAACAGTTAAAAGCACTTGGAGCAGAAGCAACATGGCTTAAGATTCAGGAGATTGATGAATCGGCTTGTATTCATAAATTATATGCTTTAGAAGGTGCTATTTATGGTATTAAGAAAAATTTATTGCCAGATGATAGAAAAGCAGAACTAAAGGAGTTTTATAATTGGCATAAAAAATAGAAATTATATATAGCAAGACATAGCCGAGGAGAAATCCCCGGCTTTTTTGATGCAATGAAGGAGGTGATTACCGCATAAACATATCGAGGAAAGCTCGATTCAATTTAGTCCCAGGAGTAATCCTGTTTTGATAGAAACTAATAACCATAGCAGATAAAGAGTAGCCAGAGGGAATGAAATTGATTCATTTCTATCTGGCTTCTTTTGTCTTTACCTACATTTTATAAGGAGAAAGAAATTATGAGTAAGAAAGAGATTATTAAATCAAATAAGGAAACACAAAGAGTCGGTTTCTTTGTAGGAATGAAGAAGAAAGTAATTCCAGCATTTTCAGGAGCCATTATGGCTTGCAGTTTATTTTCCACACAAGTAATGGCAGCTACTGACACAAGTTCAGTAACTCAACCACTTGATAACTTAAAGACATTGGTTATCGCAATTATCGGTGCTGTTGGTGTCATTATCCTTGCAAAGAATGTTATGGAATTTGCACAAGCGTATCAGCAACAGGATTCTTCTACCATGAACTCAGCACTTAAGGGTATTGTGGCAGGTGTTATGATGGCGGGTATTTCATCCATATTAACTATCTTAGGATTCTAAAAAAACAATGGGTTAGATTCCCAAATCAACAGAAAGAGGTGAGACACAAGTATGGATATTTTCAATCTTGGAGAACAGATCCTTGACCTTCTGGAGATGGTATTTGGTTTTTGGAACAATCAGATAGCACTTGTATTTTCATTGCTCGGGCAGTCGCCAGTGGATTTTAAGGGCGGCGGTCCATGGGCAGTCATTGAAGGAATAGAACCTATCTTCGTTGGAGTAGGTTCATCTCTGGTAGTACTGTTTTTTGTCATTGGATTTTGTTCGGAAAGCGTAGACATTCGGGAAGAAATGCGATTTGAAGTCATTTTAAAAATGATGATTCGTGTTGGAATTTCTGAATGGCTGGTAGTAAATAACGTAACGATTATGAAGGCATTTTTTACATCGATAGGCAATTTGGTTGGATTAATGACGCAAGGAAATATTCCGACACTTTCTATTGATAGTGCACAGGCAGATGTGATATCAAATCTCGGCTTTGGAGCCAGTTTGATTATGCTGATACTAGCGGCACTGTTATCCATAATCATTATTATCTGTGGGTTTTTCCTGATATACACTGTTTACTTTAGATTCTTGAAGATATTAGTAATCGTGCCTTTAGGAGCTATTGCATTTTCAACAGTAGGTGGAAACAGAAATATCAATCATACTGCCGTAACGTATGCAAAGTACTTTTTGTCGGTGGTATTGGAAGCAGTAACAATGGCATTATCAATTCTTGTTTGTAATGCATTCATTAGTGCAGGACTACCGACATTTACAGAAAATTATGCAGATTGGGCACAGACACTTATTTATTTATGTGAGATGACATTTACAATTGCAATGACAGTCGGAAGTGTGAAGGGTGCACAGAACTTAACCAGTAGGGCATTAGGATTATAGGAAGGATAAATTATGGAGATGTTGGAATTAAAGACACAATGGGGAAGTACGGAACAGGTACAACTTGAAATTAACAATTACCTGGATAATAACGGTATGTATATAGGGATTATGACAAGTTCAGATTATCCAGAACCATATGGAGATATGACAGTCAATCTAGATAGCAAAGCACCAGATTATTGCGGCTATATTGATACCAATAATATGCCAGAGTTTGCGAAGTTCATAGAGGACAATAATATTGGGGAGTTTACAGGGCTTACAAAACGTAGCGGCTTTTGTGAATATCCCCTTTATTTATTTAATCCAGAGAAACTTCGTCAGTTATGTCCAGATGGGATGGAAGCTTATGAACGAAGTATTGGAGCTAAGAAAGCGCCAGAAATGAAAGAAAAGGCAAGATAAACGGAGGTGAGGTTATGGTAATTGAAGTCAACAAGGATGTTGATAGATATCAGGAGTCAGTGGCACTTGGATTATCAGCAAAACAGCTTATATTTTCAGCAACAAGTTTGATTAGTGGATCAGGGATTGTCTTATTACTGTATCCCTATATCGGAATTACAGGAAGTGCGTATGTGGCAATACCAGTGGTAGCACCAATTGCACTTGGAGGATTTTATTCCTATAACGGAATGAGTTTTTACAATGTGATGCAAAGAAAGCTGCATATGATGTTTGGAAACAAGGCATTGGTCTACGTATCCACTGAGAGCGAAGCAACAATTAAAGCTTTTCAGGTAGTAGAGGTGGGGAAAGGAAAGAAATCAGTAAGGCCAGTAGAGCAGAAGCAAAATAAAAAACAGGAGGAGTTTGAGGTTATGAAGAAAAAAATGAAGAGCATAATGATTGGTTGTATTGTAGCAGTTGCGCTTGCAGTAGCAGGAACAGTAGTATATAAAATTTTTCATTAGTAACACGTAAATATTGTTATACCTCTATCAAGAGGTCGGACAATCCAGGCATTAGCCGGGAAGTTCCGGCTAGTGCATTTTAATGCAAAATGCATAGAAAGAGAGGCAAACAGATGAGTTTATTTTCAGACGGATTTAAGGAGCTTAAGAAAGCAAGCGAACCGCTTTACAAAACGCCAAAGTCCATTCAGGAAACCATTGAAATTATGGCGGTGGCGGAAAATGGAATCTTTGAGGTGGCAAAGAACCGTTATTCAAAGAGTTATCGCTTTCAGGATATTAATTATACCACCACAAAGGAGGAAGAGCAGATCGATGTATTTGAACGATATTGTAAATTCCTCAATTCTCTTGATTGTAATTTTAAGCTTACAATTAACAACAAGAATAAGAATATGGTAGATTTAAGAAAACTTGTGCTTTTACAGTATAAGAAAGATGGATTTGATCATTTCCGTAAAACCTACAATGACATTATTGAAGACAAAATCAGAGAGGGCAGACAGGGAATAGAGCAGGAGAGATATCTAACGCTTACGATTGAACGTAAGAATTTTGAAGAAGCAAAAGCGCAGTTTGCAACTTTGGAGGCAACAGTCCATAAGGCGTTTATTGAACTTGGAGCCGATATAGTTCCCCTTACAGGGAATGAAAGATTAAAGGTACTCTACGATTATTATCACTTAGGGAATGAAGAACAGTTTGAATTTGATCTGAAAGATTCAAAGATAGTGGGAACTGATTTTACAAATGACCTTTGCAATGGAATGGTGAAATATTTTCCGGAGCACTTTGAGGATGAGAGAAAATTCTGCAAGGCACTATTTATAAAGAAATATCCAAGCAGTTTATCTGATCGCTTTTTAAATGAGATCACAAGTCTTCCAGTACACTCCATTACTAGTATTGATGTAGTGCCAATTCCAAAGGATTTGACAACAAAGACTTTACAGAAGAAATATCTTGGAATTGAAAGCGATATTATTAAACAGCAAAGGGTACGAAATAAGAATAATGATTTTGCAACAGAAATATCTTATGCAAAGAGAACAGAAAAGAAGGAAATTGAAGAAATCATGGATGATGTTAGAGAGAATGACCAGTGCCTGTTTTACGTAGCGGTTACGATTGTTCTTATGGCAGACTCAAAGAAGGAACTTGATAGTATCTGCGAAACGGTACAAACCATTGGAAAGCGTAATTCATGTACGATAGATGTACATTATTTAAAACAGAGAGAGGCATTAAATACTGCATTGCCAATTGGAGTAAGACAGGTAGAAACGATGAGAACCATGCTTACCCAGAGCCTTGCGGTTTTAATGCCCTTTAATGTTCAGGAACTGAATGATGTCGGCGGTAATTACTATGGAATCAATCAGGTTTCTAAGAATATTAATGTTGGTAATCGTAAGAAATTAATTAATGGTAATGGTTTTATATTCGGAGTACCTGGTTCAGGAAAGTCTTTCTTTGCAAAACAGGAGATGGGAAATGTTCTTCTTAATACAGATGATGACATTATTATCGTGGATCCTATGAATGAGTATTTTGATATTGCTCATACATTTAAAGGAGTTGTAGTTAATATGTCAACTTACACGGATAACTACGTAAATCCACTTGATATGGATGTATGGAAATTAGATTTGAATGATACGAAAGGTTGGATTCGAGATAAAGGGGAATTTATGCTGGGGCTTTGTGAACAGTGTATGGGAGATACTTTGAATTCCAGACAGAAATCAATTGTTGATCGATGTGTAAGAAAGCTATATATTGACATTGCCAAGGCGAAAGAGAAGTATATTCCTATTATGTCTGATTTCTATCAGGTGTTGCTTGAACAGCCGGAGGATGAAGCAAAGGATATTGCATTATCTCTTGAACTATTTGTAAATGGTTCCTTGAATATCTTTAATCACCAGACCAATGTAGATATTGAAAATCGTTTTATCGTATATGGTATTCGTGATTTGGGAGCAGAACTTTCTCCGATTACCATGTTGGTTATGATGGAAAACATTCAGAATCGTATTATTGAAAATGCAAAGAATGGGAAAGCTACCTGGCTGTATCTAGATGAATTTCATGTTTTATTAAATCGTGAATATTCTGCAAAATATCTTCAAGGGTTATGGAAGAAGGTAAGAAAGCAGGGGGGATTATGTACTGGAATTACTCAGAACGTAGTGGATTTGCTACAGAATTATGTGGCAACAACAATGCTTGCTAACTCAGAATTTGTTGCATTGCTGAAACAGGCTAATACAGATAGCTCTAAGTTAGCAGAAGTGATTGGTATCTCAGAAGCACAGCTTCGTTTTGTAACTAATACTTCGGCAGGTATGGGGTTAATTAAATGTGGTAGTGTTGTAATTCCTTTTGATAATACTATCAGTAAGGATACAGAACTATATAAGCTTTACAATACCAATATTCATGAGATAATCGAGAATTCTCGATTATCTCATTTATCCAAACCAAAATAAAATCCAAACCTTTTAGTATGGCTATCAGATACACTGAATTTTAGCAAAAAGGTTTGGATTTTTTATATCATCTGTGGCTAACTTAATCCACACAAATTGAGAAGAGAACCATCTGCATTTTTCCATTTCGGTGTAACCTTTTGACTGGTTTCATCGTCCAATGTAGCTAATGCATTTGCTTTTTCATCGTTTGTTATGTCCAAGTAAACCATGGTTGTTTGAAGATGCTCGTGTCCTAACAACAACGAGATTTGAACTATATTCATACCATCTTCAAGCCAATGTGATGCTTTAGCATGTCGTATTTGATGTGCATGAAGACTGATGGAAACTTCATCACATATCTCATGTGCACATACGGCATGTTTCTTAAGCATTTTACCTACAGCAGGTTGTGTAAGTTTTCCATACATTCCAGTGTTTCTGGAATAAAAAACATATGCCTCTGGATCTGGAGCATTACCATGAAATTCTGCCATATACTTGTCGAGATGAGATACCGCTTTTGGTAGGAGTCCTATTGTCCTGATTTTATTTCCTTTGCCAACGATAGAAATATATGGCTTTACCATATTCAAGTGTACTTGCTTATTCCTTAGTGATAGGATTTCATCTATTCCGCATGCAGTTGCATATAAAAGAATGATAAGTGCCAAATCCCTTCTACCAGTTTTGCTTGTAACATCAGGTACTGACATCAATGCTTTAACAGCATTTTTGCTCATTCCTTTAACTTTAGTTTTTGGTGTTTTTAATCTAGTTATTAAGGTGGCTTCATGGTACAAATAAAGAAAATTTATTTCTTTACTTCCTAGGTATTTTAAAAATACTCGCAGACAGGCTAAGCGATTATTGCAGGTTGCTGGGCAACAATTACGCTCATTTTTCAACCACACAACCCATTCCTCAATGATTGTTCGGTTAAAGCAGCTCGCCTTTAAGTTATTAATAGTGATACCCTTTACAGTATCTAAATACGTGATATATAGGGTGAGTGTATACTTATAGGCTTTGATTGTGTGCTCGCTTTCTGTCAAAAAAGATGATAAATATTCATTTACAAAAAATGATATATGACGTGCTAAGCAAACACCTTCGCTAGTTGATTTCTTCATCTGCATTTACCTCCGGAACGATCCAGTCAAAAGACTCTTGTGTATGGTCTTCTATTATCGAGCTAAGCCCAGGAACAATGGAATAATAGTACTTTGTACTTTCCAAGCACACATGTCCCATACTCTTGCTTAAATATGCGATTTTATTATAAAAATCAAAGCCTTCGTCTGTCCATCTATTGATATTTGCGACAGCGTAATTATGACGAAGATCATATGCAGTAGCATGAGAACTATTTGCGGAATGCCATATTATACTAAAATTCTCTGTTAGCCAGGCTTGATGGAAATGATTCTTTTTTCTGGATGAGAAAAAATATTCTCTTTCTGGAAATAAATGGTTCATTGTTTTGTCGTAAGCCTGACTTAGTTTAAGCATAGAATCATGCAGAACTATATAATGCTCATTATAACCCTTTGTATCAACGATACTTACAATACCATTGGAAAGATTAACATTGTCACGTTTTAATAATCGTGCCTCTACTGTTCTCATTCCAGTGCTGTAGATCAGTCGAAAAATTACTGGTACAGTAATTCTTCGGATTTTTAAATCCAGTCTGCCAGGAGTACATTGGATGCTATCACATGCTTCAAAGAAGTTTTTCAATTCCTCATGAGTAAAGGCATGAGGAACATATGTCCTTCTTTGCTTTTTAGGTCTTTCTGGAACATTTATTTCAGTCATATCCCTGTTTTTGAGATATTTAATTAATTCAGAAACAATAGAACAACGTTCTCTACTTGAATTAATGGTTTCAGATGCTTTCTTCTTGAAATAGTTTTCAGCCATTTCTTGTGTCAAATGATCTGATTCTGGATAGTGTTCCTTGCAATAACGGTCAAATGTCCGCATTTTTGCCTGCGCATCACTACTCCACTTCTGAGAAGCTTGTCTGTATTTTGCGTATTGCTCCATTAATGGTGCCAGATTAGATATAAACTTAGTCAATGTCTAACACCTCCTGTCGCATAGGAAATTCTTCTATACTTAAGGCACATTCCTTTAAATGCAGAAAGTCCGTATGGAGGTATGGTTCAACTGATCTTGGAGAGGTATGCCCCAGGATATTGGATATAACAGGAAGAGCAGTGTCGTTTTCAAGTAACTTTGAAGTTATATTGTGACGGAACAAATGCGTACCAATTCTGTCACTTTTATTCATACGTATTTTTGCCAACTTAAATGCTTTACGGACAATCCAGTGTATAGTTTGTACTTTTAATGGTTCATAAGGCACCACTTCTGATATAAAGATCGTTTGATAATCACAGTTGGGACGTTCATTAAGGATATAATCATATAAGGCATTTCCTACACTTGGCAATAATGGAAGCTCCAATTCAGCTTTTGTTTTTGATTGGACAAGTCTAATGCAGTCTCTGTTCCAATCAATGGATTGAAGAGTAAGATTGACGATATCGATTCCTCTTAAGCCGGTATATAGCAGAAGATATAGAATAGCATTATCCCTCATTGACAGACAGTCAGACTTCAGTAGTTGCTTTATCTTTTCAACCTCTTCATCGGTAAGCACTTGGATATTTTTTCGGTGCTCCGTTAAACATGGAAGAAATAATAAAACTCTTTTACATGCAGATTTGTTTATTTCAAGCCCTGCCTTAAGTACGGCTCTGACATTTTTACAACATCCTGCGGTTCGAATGAGTGCACCAGATCCATCAAGGAAGTAGGATAATACATCATGTTCTATTACTGTTTCTAAATTAGAGCATCCTTGTTGCTGCAAATGATAAAGGAAAGTAGCACCACTGTGACTTTCATTATCAATGGTTGTTTCTTTGCTTTTTCCTGCTTTTTCAGCATGAAATTTGTAATGATCAATCAGTAGTTGATATTCAAGATTAAGAGAATAGTATGCCCCCCTAGGTTCAATAAAGGAACATATCCGTCGCCTATCAGGGAATAAGTGGTGTAAATCAAAATATTCGATTCCGCCAATGACAGAACGTCTCCATTTTAAATCTTTTTTATTTGAGGAAACACGCTCAAAGTATTGATAAATGTCCTTGTATGAAGTCCATGAATCAATGTCTAATTCCAAAATTTCACGTATTTGATGCTTGTATATATAAATACAGCTCATTGAATATCCGAAATCTTTCATGTGATTAATTAGTTCTTCATGATGGTCTCGTAAATTTGTTAAATCCATGGTATGATAACCTCCTTTTTTTCTTTGGATAAATTATACCCTGGTAAATAAAATCCATACCTTTGAAAATTGGTCTATCAAATTATTTCAGCACTGTAGTTCTAAGTTTGGATAATATTAAGGTTTGGATAAACGAGAAAATTGCTGAGGAGAAAGCGAAGAAGATGATGGTAGAATAGAATTGTTTACTGATGCTTGCTATGGTAAAATTGGTTCAGATGTCGGTAGGCATCTGAGCTATAAATTTGAAGTTTTAGGGATATGGCAATATTAATTAAATTATGTTTAGGAGAAAAAACATGGATTACGAGCCGATTAGAAAACAGTTGTCATATTGGATAAATTATGATGGGAGAGGTGATGAATATAGAAAAAATAATGATAGAGACTGTATATTGACTGGAGGAAATTTATATGCTGATACAATATTTTCATTATGGCTTCCACTTAGATATACACTAAATTATTATAATTGCAATAAATGGATTGAGTGGAAACAATACGAAGAAAAATCTCTTAGACCTCATTCTATTAAACTAAAAAATTATAATGATTGCCTTAAGGATATTAGTGATAACATCACTATATTTCTACCTGAAACTGAATTAACAAATATGTTGTCTGTATTATTCGGGTTAGGAATAGAAAGAGCAAATGTTATGATATTACCATATAGAAAATGGAATAACCTTCGAGGTGGAACACCTTATTTTGAATATATGCCACATTTTTTATATGATTTGCTAAATACAAATACTGAATATTTTCTTGATGCTATAAAACAATGGATTAGTGACGAGCATCTAGAAAAATTTTTTGAAAATAATATTGTATCAATAGATAATATTAGAGATTTGGCGGGTACAGGTAAAGTAACTAGTCATAGACCAAATAATATAAAATTAGAATTGTTAATTAGAAATTATATTGACATTCTAAATAAAAGAAGTGGATATTATTAATTGCTACAACTTCCGATTTTGTCATTTAGAATAAACACAATGCAACTAAATAATAATTAAAATGCCATTATGGAGTTCTTTAACTCTATAGTGGCATTTTTTTATGAAAGAAGGTGAAAAAATTGAAAATTAATAAGGTTGATGATAAACCAATGATCATCCATACCAAGGAAAAGACCAAAATCCATATGCATGAAAATCAAGATGCAAAGATTAAAGGTCATAACGTATATACGGTGGATCATTCGCCAATGAGTAAGGGCAGTACAACAAAGCAGACCGAGTCAGTGAATCAAGGTAAGGAGTCATATCGCAAGAGTACCATTCATCAAAATAGATTACGTAACCTGAATCCAGTTTCTCAATACCGACAGAAGTGGAAAGATTCTAACCGTTCTGTAAAGGTTAAGAATTCTACTATTAAGAATGCAGGATTAATTAGTGCTAGTACAACGGTGAATCAGCTAGAAGGTGGAGAAGAAATACGAAATAGTGCAATGATTGCTTCCACTATAACAAGACCAGTAACTGGTTCGGCTACAAAAGGAGCAGCACTTTTTCGCAAGAAGGTTTTAGAAGAGCGCAAAGCTAAGATTAAGAAGGTGGAAGCTGGAAAGAAACTTGGTAGGAAGAAGGTTCGAGATACAGCTGCTGGTTCAGCACGAAAGTTTGCTAAGGATTCTGCAAAGAAGGCATCTAAATATTCTGCTAAATTTGCGGCTAAAGAATCCGCTAAAGTTGGAGCAAAGGTGGCAGGAACGGCAGCAGGGACTGCGGCAACAGGTCCGGCAGGACCATTAATTGGATTGGCAGTGGGCGAAGCAGTTGGATTTAAGCTAGACAGAAATGATGTTAAACGAACAAATCGCAATAGAAAGTTAAAATTCTTTTTCGATAAGATGAAATCGGAGGACAATCAGACAGATAGTTTTGCGAAACTTGTAAAAGATTTGATTTTTAAACAAGCATCTGTAGCAATTAAATACATTATCAAATATGTTGGAATTGCCTTGCTTATATTGTTTCTGCTAATTGCAGTAGCTGTGCTTCCCGTAATTCTAATAATTGCAATTATCTATAATTCACCCCTTGCTATATTTTTTCCACCACTGGAAAGCGGAGACACGGTTATGTCTGTTACAAGCCAGTATGAAGCAGAATTCAATCGTGACGTAAATACGTTAGCAAGTAATCATACTGGATACGATGATGGAATTGTCGTATATGTGGATTATGAAGGTATGTCGGCAAGCCCATCAAACTATTATGACATCATGGCGGTATACATGGTGAAATATGGGGTGGGTGATACTGCAACAATTATGAATGATACATCGAAAGTAAAGCTTAAATCAGTTTTTGATGATATGTGCAGTTATACTACAACATCTGAAACTGAAACAGTAGAAAATGAGGATGGAACGACAAGTTCAACAACGGTATTGCATGTCAATGTAACCTTGAAATCCTATAGAGATATGATTTCTATTTATAACTTTAATTCGGATGAAGTTGAGTTACTTGAAATCACAATGGATCCGGAAAATCTTGCGTTGATTGGATATACAGGTGGTACTGGTGGTGGAAGTGGAGGTGGCAATGCTGTTTCAAAACTTTCACAGGCGGAGATTACTGCAATAGTCAGTGGAATTACAGATGCAAAAGCAAAGCAGACATGTACTTATGCACTTAACAAGGTGGGATATCCGTATAGTCAGGATTATCGTGACAGTGGAAACTACTATGATTGTTCTTCGCTGGCATATTATTCATGGAAGGCAGCAGGTATAGATATTAGCTATGGTGGAGCAACAACAGCAGCAGCGGAAGGTCAAGGGCTGGATGAGGCTGGAAAGACAGTTGGCTATGAAGAGATTCAACCAGGTGATTTGATATTTTACAGTTATTGCAGCAATGGGCGGTATAAGAATATCAGTCATGTAGCTATTTATGTAGGAAACGGTAAAGCAGTAGAAGCATTAAATGAAACGGTAGGCGTTATTTACCGTGATGTTAGCACAGGTAGTATTGTCATGATTGGAAGACCATAGTGACATAACCAGATTACAAATGTGCAAGTAAATAAAATATGTATGAATAACAGGGCAGAGCCAATAGGTTTTGCCCTCTATTAGATTGGAGGCTATATATGGAACTAAACAATATGATATTAGTTACAGAGAACTGGAAGGGAAGAGAAACTAATTTTCTTCTAACAATTGAGGATTACAAAGAATCCGTAGTGTCAACGTTATATGCTTCACCATCAGAGACAGTGGATGCAATGATAGATTTATGTGAAAGTTGGAAAGATGCCGAGCACTGGGCAGAATTATATTTCACTTCAAATAAATCAATATCTGCTCGCTACTGTAATGGAGAAGAACAACTTCGAAAATTTCTATATGGATACTTTAATGATCCCGACAATAATTGGGAATTTGATGATAAAAGATGCAGTGCAGCTAGTCTAGAGATTCTAAAAGGGATAGGAATAACAACGGATGGAAAAGGTTCAGGAATTCAATACACCTATGAAGCGGTAATAAAAACCTTTGAACAGGGCGAAATTCTTCATAATTTTAATGGTTCAGATTATAGAGTGCTTGAGAAACTGTCTGCAAGAAATTTAATGTTAATGAATGAGCGTAATGGTGAGTTTGTGGTTGCAATAGGTGTGAATTTTTATGTTCGACATCCTAAAGGCGATATGCCAAGTACCAATAACATGGTGTATGGAATTGAATGGGATCATGGAATTTACTATAGTAAAACACCGTCAAAAATAGATTTTAGAGAGATTAGAGATAAGTATGGAGAAGTAAAAGAAGTGATTTCTTTACAGGATTTTAGAAATGAAATGGAAGATAAATTTCACTTTTATCGAAAGATTATAGATAGCTCTTTGCTTGAAACAGCTGTAAAGGAAACAGCACAAAACAGTATTTATGAAGTGTTTCAGACTGGTCGAGAGGAAGTCTTTTTGAAAAATCTGAATTCTGGCATGTATGACCGTAATTTCCTTGGGATACCAGAAACCAGTAGGGACATGGCACGATAGACAAACTAACAATAAGAAGATGGAGGATTTTAATATGAGTAAATTAGCAGGTAATGATTTAATGAAGGATATGGAGTTTTTAATAAATGAACTTCACAAGGAATGGGATAGAAGTGGAGCAACAAAGGCTACTGTAATCATTGGAATTGAAGAAGCAACAGAAGTTAATCAGACTTTAGCAGCCAAGATTATGGAAAAGCAGGAACTGCTTGAAAAAGATGAGCTATCTTTTAAGCAAAGCATTGGTCTTTCTAGAGAAAATTATGTATTGCTAAGATTGGTTAAGAAGATTAAAGCAAAGGAAGATAAGACAAATGAAAAAGGTCTTGATATGGAGTTTTCTGTACTTCTTGATAAGGAAGAATATAAACTTTTTAAGAGTATGTTTAGCCCTAAGCTTGTGTAGTGATTGGAAAAACAATTAGGAAAGGAGCAGTTTATGAGAGTAGATAATCAAGTGCAACAGCTTTATGATGTGATGATAAAGGATGTCACTACGAATGAAGCAAAATGGCGAGATGTATGTCATATGATTGGGCAGTTATATCGTTATGAGTTTGATAATATTCTTATGGTGTATGCACAACGTCCTCAAGCAACCTTAGTGGCTGATTTTGATACTTGGAAAAAGGTTGACCGTTTCGTAAAACAAGGAAGTAAGGGAATTGCAATATTTCCATCAAGAGCCTTGAAACCATATATGAGACATGTATTTGATATATCAGATACGGGTGGAAGGAATAGGCAATTAACATGGAATTTAGATGAGAATAATTTATTACATTACATGAATTATCTGGCATCAGAAGGACGCATCACTCAGCTTGAAGGCACAGAACAGGAATATTTGAAAGAACAGCTAAAACTCTTTACACAAACTGATGTTCGGAGTATAATAAAAGAGGAATTCGATGAACGAATGACAGAAATTATGCAACTAACAGGTAGTGTGATTAAGGATTATGCGCGAAGTAATGAGCCAAACGAAAGTTTACTTTCAGTTGGCGAATACCGCGGTCAGCGAGATGATAATCGAGCTGATGAAGAAACGCAAGAGCTTACTGTAGAACAGATGGTGTATAAAAGCATCATGTATGCGGTAGGAACAAGATGTGGGTTTGACTTATCCAGCGAAGAACAGGATTTTAGTCAGATTGTAAACTTTTCGGATGAAGAAGTGGTTTACCGCCTTGGTTCTCTTGTATGCGATGTCTCCTGTAGTGTTCTTAGAGAGTTTAGCAAAAATCTAAAAACAATTGAACGGCAGAAGGATATTTCTGCGGAAAGGAGAATAGCATATGGCAGAAGTGACATTAACGTACACGGAAGTGGACGGACTATTGTACCCGAATCTAGTATTACCACAGGAGGAAGAGAAAAACCTTCTGAATCTAGGCAAATACGGAATGATGGCACTGAATTATCTGAAGGAGAACGAGGTAAGCAGATACAAGACACTTTACCGCTTCGGGAAACTAGCACAGAAGATGCACGAAGTGGACGAGGAAGCGAACCAGTTGTTAGATACATTGATGGAGAGTTACCTAAAGAAGTACAAACCCGTGGATCCAAATTCAACCATGGAGATGTGGAAGATAAGGGAACAGGCGAAGATGCAGGCAGAGGAGATCGTTCTGAATCAGATAGTAATGCGTTTTCATTAGAAAATGTATCTGAAGTTCCACTAGAAGAAGCACCGGATAATGAACTGAATAAAGAATTAGATGAAATAAATTCATTAGGACAATCAAGGGAAGCCGAGTATCATCAGGCTTCCTTTTTCGATGTTTCAAAGGAAGAAACATCAGCTTCTAAGTTCACATATGTGCAGCCAAAGAAAGAACTTGTAGTACCACATGAATATATTGTTGATGTTGTAAAACGTGGCACTGGTTTTGAAGGCGGCAAGAAACGTGTTTGTGATATTTATCAGAATGTGATGGAAACATCGGAACGAACCAAACTAATAAAGAAGGAATATGGTCTTGGTGGTGCTGGATGGCCAATTGATGGTTATGGTCTTCATGGTTATGATTCTTTCAAACCCAATGGACTTCGCTTTCAATGGAAAGATACGGAAGGCGAGAAAGAAGGCTATGTTAGTTGGTCGTCAATAGAGAGTGAAATTGGTGTATTAATTCTAACTGGTGAGTATATACAAACACGAACAAGTATTGATGAAATATCGATGGATGAAGATAGAGAAGATCTCAACATTAGTGAGGATGCTATTGAGATGTCAGATGCGGAACCAGTGCTTGATGATTTTTCAATACCAGATGAGCTTGATGAAATGCAAGGGATGTCTGATGAAGAACTTGCAGAAGAAGATCGCTTAGTTACAGCGGCAGAATATAGAGCGGAAATAGAAGCAGAAAATGAAGCGTATTATGATTTACTGCATGGAGAAGTGATAGATGTAGATGGAAGTGTTATTAATTCTAAATCTGAATTTCCGGAGTCATTAAAGCAAGTAGAATTAATGGATGGAGAACTTAGACAAGCAATTGAGATTTATGTTACGGAATGTTCTTCTATAAAACCATATCAGCCTTTTCTTAAAGCAATATATGAAGGTAGTTTGTTACCACCTGATAAGATTAGTTTTGTTAACAGAACAATTAACCACAGTGGAAAAGAATATTCCCAAGCGTATTCTAATAATGCGTACGGATTGATTGAATACAATCAGAGCCAGATGGGTGTTACGGTTAATTATAAGGGAAGTGATGGAGAACGACATAAATCAGATGTGACTTTTGAACAGATTTATGAGGTCTGTGCATACCTAATCAAAGCTGGTAGTTTTGTGGGGAAAGAACAGGAAGATAGATTCAATCAGTTATGGAGTGATACACCATTTGATAAGAAAAATCCTATATATCAGGATTTTGAACGTAGATCAGTTTCATTTAATGCACCAAAGCCACAGAAACGTAACTTCCATTTTAATTTATGGGAAGTTGAAACTGGTGGGGCAAAGACTAGATACAAATGGAATATTGATGCAATACGTACTTTACGTGTAGTTGAGGAGGAAGGAAGACTTGCAACACCGAATGAACAACAGGTAATGGCTAAGTTCGTTGGGTGGGGCGGTTTATCTCAGGTATTTAACCAAGAGGACGGTTCGTGGAGTCATGAATATATGGAACTTAGGAACCTGCTTTCAGAAGAAGATTATATAGCTGCGAGAGCAACGGTTAATAATGCTTTTTATACAACACCTGCGATTGCAAGTTGTATGAATCAAGCTTTAATTAATTTTGGATTCCGAAATGGAAATGTTTTAGAACCCTCTATGGGTATCGGTAACTTCTTTGGAAGTCTACCTACACCATTGCAGGGATGCAATTTATATGGTGTTGAGATAGATAGTATTTCAGGTAGAATTGCGAAACAGTTATATCAAAAAGCCAATATTAGTATTACTGGATTTGAGAAGACTACGTATCCTGACAACTTCTTTGATGTGGCAATTGGTAATGTACCTTTTGGTGATTATAAACTATATGATCCAAAATATAATAAGCATAATTTTCGTATTCATGATTATTTTCTCTCAAAAGCAATCGATCAGGTAAGACCAGGCGGTATTGTTGCATTTATCACTACCAAGGGCACACTTGATAAAAGCAATCCGACTGTTAGAAAATATCTTGCAGAAAGAGCGGAACTCATCGGTGCAATTCGACTGCCTAATACAGCATTTCATGATAATGCTGGTACTGATGTTACAGCAGATATTCTTTTTCTTCAAAAGAGAGAAAGAACAATGTCTGTAGAACCGGATTGGGTGCATTTGGGCTATACGGAGAATGGTATTGCAATAAACTCATATTTCGTTGAGCATCCGGATATGCTGCTCGGAACAATGGAATACGATAACCGCATGTTTGGCGAGGGTAGTAAGTATACAGCCTGTGTTAACCATGAGGATAACTTTAATCTGTATGAGGCGTTACAGCGTGCTGTGAAAAAACTTTCTGCCAAGATTCCAGAGTTAGAACTATTAGAAAATATGGATGATCAACAGGAAGATATTATTTCGGCAAATCCCGAAGTTAGAAATTTCACTTATACCTTTATGGATGGGAAACTTTATTTCAGAGAAAATTCCCAGATGTACCGTAAGGAGGTGAGTGCAAACATGGAAGAACGTATTAAGGCTATGGATTATATTCGAGCAGTAACGAGAGAACTAATAGAGATACAGACGCAGGGGTGCAGTGAGGAGGAATTAGCTGGAAAGCAGAAGATCTTGAATGAAAGGTATGATGAATTTGCTAAGAAATACGGTTCTATTACAGAAAGAGAAAATAGTAGAGCCTTTCGTAATGATGCGGATTATCCGCTACTTTGTTCCTTGGAGGTAGTTGATGAAGACGGAAATGTAAAGAAAGCAGATATGTTTTATAAGCAGACCATTAAGCCGAAGTTACAGATTGAAAGAGTAGAGACAGCGGTGGAAGCATTAAATGTTTCCATGAATGAATATGGAAGTGTAAATATTCCTTTTATGCTTAGTATTTATCATCCAGATGTTTCAAAAGCGATGGCTGAACTTCCAGAAGGGAGCAGCTTATCAGAGCATGCAAGAGCAGAACTTGAAAGAGGAATTATGATAGAAGAATTAAAAGGCATTATCTATCTAAATCCAGTGGCTTACAATGAGAATAACTTGAATGTAGGTTGGGAGAGTGCTGATGAATATTTATCAGGTAATGTACGGGATAAATTTCGAATAGCAAAAGCATTTGCAGAAAATGATCCGGAATTATTTGGAGTAAATGCAAAAGCATTAGAGCAGGTACAACCAGTTAATTTGGATGCTTCTGAGATTGATGTAAGAATAGGAAGTACGTGGATTGAATCAGAAGATTATGAACAATTTATTTATGAACTGTTAAACACTCCAAGGAGAGCGAGGGCGGTCAGAAGCCAGTACTATAATTCTGGAATCCAGCTTCATTTGAACAAATATACAATGGAATGGTTTGTTGAGAATAAATCAATGGATAAGCATTCTGTGGCAGCTACTAAGACTTATGGTACTGGCCGCATGGATGCTTATTCTGTTTTTGAACAGACACTGAATCTTAAAACGGTAACAGTTAAGGACCGTGTAGAGGATGGGGATGGAAAGTATCATTATGTTGTAAATAAGAATGAGACAATGCTTGCAAGGGAAAAGCAAAATCAGATCAAAGAAGCATTTAAGGATTGGATTTTTAAGGATTCTGAGCGTCGAGCGAAGTATGTGGAATATTATAATGAAACATTTAATAACAGCAGACTTCGTGAATATGATGGCTCTCATTTGCAGTTTCCTGGTATGAATCCAGAGATTGTATTAAAACCACATCAAAGAAATGCAGTAGCAAGAATTTTAATGGGTGGAAATACATTACTGGCGCATTGTGTTGGTGCTGGGAAGTCATTTGAAATGATGGCAGCATGTATGGAACAAAAACGACTTGGACTTGCCAATAAGACAGTGATGGTGGTTCCGAAATCTCTAATAGGACAAACAGCTGGAGAGTTTTTAAGACTTTATCCGTCTGCTAATATTTTGGTAGCAACAGAAAGGGACTTTGAGAAGAGTAAGAGAAAGCAGTTTATCTCAAGAATAGCAACGGGAGATTATGATTGTATTATTATGTCTCATTCTCAGTTTGAGAAGGTGCCAATTTCAGCGGAACGGAAAGAGCGTATGATTAATGAGCAGATAGAAGAGATGTCGTATGCAATTGAAGATGCAAAGCGTGCAAATAGTGAGAGATGGACTGTGAAACAGATGGAATCCATGAAGAAGAAATTAGAAGAGCAGCTACGAACTCTTACTGATGAAAGCAGAAAAGATAACCTAATTACTTTTGAAGAATTAGGAATCGATTCCATCATGGTGGATGAAGCACATGGGTATAAGAACCTTGCTATTTTTTCTAAGATGAACAATGTATCTGGTGTTTCAAGTTCAGGGGCTAAGAAGTCTACGGATATGCAGCTTAAATGTCAGTATATTAGTGAAATCAGTGATGGCAGGGGCGTCGTGTTTGCAACAGGAACTCCAATCAGTAATACAATGTGCGAAATGTATGTTATGCAATCTTATTTGCAAAAGAATGCTTTGGAGAGAATGGGTATTTATCATTTTGATTCCTGGGCATCAAACTTTGGAGAAGTAACAACAGCGTTAGAGCTTACCGTTGAAGGAAGCGGGTTTCGGTTTAAGAGCCGATTTAATAAGTTTACGAATTTACCAGAGCTTATGAATATTTTTAGAGAAGTAGCCGATGTGCAGACAGCGGATATGCTTGATTTAGAGGTACCAAAACTTCGAGATGAAAAGTATGCCATTGTAGAGAGTGAACCGGATTGGTACGTAAAGCAGGTGATGGAAAATTTCGTGGTAAGGGCAGAGCGTATCCGTAATGGTGGAGTGGATTCAAGCGAAGATAATTTTTTGAAGATTACACATGAAGCTAGACTGTTAGGAACCGATGCAAGATTATTAGATTCAGATGCACCAAATAACCCGGATGGCAAGCTGAATAAGGTAGTTGATAATATTGCTTTTGAGTATAGGAAGGCTATCAGAGAAGAGAAAATAGGATGTCAGCTTGTATTTTCTGATATTGGAACACCCAAATCTTCTTGGTCACCAGAGCAACAATTAGAAGAATTTGATATTTACAACTATGTAAAAACAGAATTAGTCAGGAGAGGTATTCCAGCGAATGAAATCGCTTTTATTCATGATGCGAAAAGCGATCCACAAAGAGATGCGCTATTTAAAGATATGAGAACAGGAAAGAAGAAAATATTGATTGGTTCTACGGATAAGTGTGGAACGGGAGTCAATGTCCAGACTCATTTAGTGGCCATGCACCATATTGATTGTCCTTGGAAACCTTCTAGTATTGAACAAAGAGAAGGAAGGGGAATCAGACAGGGTAATGTGAACTCAGAAATTGCAGTATACAGATATGTCACGAAGGGAACCTTTGATGCATATTCTTGGTCATTAGTGGAAAATAAGCAGCGATTTATCAGTCAGGTAATGACAAGTAAATCGGTATCTAGAACCTGTGAGGATATTGATGAAGCTACACTTTCCTATGCGGAGATTAAAGCTGTTGCGACAGGCAATCCACTTATCCGTGAGAAAATGGAGTTAGATAATGATGTACAACGTTTCAAACTCTTAAAAGCATCTTATGACAGTCAGAGATATAGTTTGCAGGATAATTTCATGCTGCGTTTTCCGAAGCTTATTAAGGCAGTAGAAGAGAAACTTGCCTGTGTCCGTGAGGATATTATGACTAGAGACAAACAGTTAATTGCAAGTCCAGAGTTTAGTATAACCATTGGTAAATCACAATTTACAGAACGAGTGGATGGTGGAACGGTAATGCTGGAAGCTATCAGTAAATGCAAGACAGGTGATATTTATCCAATTGGCAGATTTAAAGGGTTTGATTTGCTCGTAGAGAAGAATTATATGGGAGTAAATTATATGGTTCTTCGTGGTAAGACAGAGTACAAAGCAGAACTTAGTACGAGCCCTGTTGGTAATATGGTCAAGCTTGAAAACACATTTAATGGGTTATCTGAAAATGAAGAATTTTTGATTAAGAAGATAGACCAGTACCAACGGGACATGGAACAGTCAAAGCAGGAGTATGAAAAGCCATTTTCGTACGAAACAGAGCTTAAAGAGAAACTGGCAAGGCAGTTTGCATTAAATGCAGAGCTGGATATTGAAAACAGCAAGGTGGAAGATGTTGATTTGAATGGCGTAGAAGTTAAGGATAATGACGTTCCAGACAGTAATGTGGCAGAGCGAGGAAATGACTACTTAACTGGACAGGATAACATGAGGAGATAGCTATGCTCTATCGCGGTTTAGGGATTAGATTAGACAAATTAAAAATTATAGCAGGAATATTTATTGTAGTTGGGATTGTCATTTTGGCAGTCCCTTTTTAATAAAAATATATTTTTACGTATGCCAGAAGCATACAGAAAGAGAGGATTTTATGAAGTATTCAATTAGAGCAAATGAAATTAAGGGAAATGAAAGGCAACAAGGTGAGAATGCATCTCACCTAAGAGGTTTTGCAACATTAATCATTGGAAATGACTTTAAAATATCCAATATTGCAATTTTGGAAAGTAATGAGGGTAAGCTTTTTGTGTCAATGCCACGCTACAAATCCAGTGATAAAGATGAAAAGGGTGCAAATGTATATAAGGATGTATGCAATCCAATTACAAAAGAATTTCGTGAGGAACTTTATGATAATATCTTAGATGCTTTTGAGAAGGCAAAGTGTGCAGATAAAACTGAAGAAGTGAAGAGCCAGGAGGGAACAGAGATGCCAAGTTTTTCAGTTTCAGTAACTCCATTTGAAAGAGAAGGAAGTAATATCCGAGGACTAGCACGCATTTATTTTGAGGATTGCTTTATTGTAAACAATGTGTCCATTCTTCAAGGAAAAGAAGAGAGTCTATTTGTTGCAATGCCATCTTATCGTACAAAGCAGGTGGATGAGTATCAGAAGGCAGTTTATCGGGATGTTTGTTATCCAGTAACAAAGGAATTTCGTGAGAAATTATACGGGGAATTAATTTCGTCATATCAGGAGGCGAAGGATAAGCTGGAAACTACGACACAGGTGCAGGCACAAGAAAAGGTGGTAGTGAGTGTTGGACAACCGGATAGAGAGACACCATTTCGCTAAAGGATACTTATGATTTAGGCGGTGCGAAAGCATCGCCTCATATAGAATGGAGGAAAGTTATATGGAGAAAATGAATACTACATTGACACAGGATGAAATGTTAATGGAGCTAATTAGGCTATTAAAAGAAAATAAGATGAAGGATAAAGCAAATTACATCTTTGAATCGGCGGCATATGTTGATGGTTTTGAGAAAAAACTGGATCAGGTTGTAACAGAATTAAATGCTGTAAAAAAGCAACTTGATGATTTACAGGAACAACAGATGATGAAATCTATAAAGGCACAATTAGCGAACGCATCAGAACGCATGGAAGCTTTATGCAACAGCATGAAAGAGCAGCTATTCGAAGTAAAAGTAGAATTTAAGGAGAAAGCTTCATCTATTGTTACGGAAGTCAAGGCAAAGGGAAAAGAAGCCTTAAATCGTATATCAGAGTTTGTTGGAGTTAAAGAAAAACTTGAAAAGCTCCGCATGAATATAAGAGAAGCAGGTATTGAAACGGATAAGACAATTGTCAAGATTGATCGTTTTGGGGCAGATATTAGGGAAGCAGGGAGATCTGTTTCTAATGCTTTTCGTACTTTTGCTGATAAAGAAATGGTAGATTATTCAATGGTAGAAAAATCTTTTTCTAAAACTGAGATAACAAAGAAACCTTGGAAATGGAAAAGGAAATTGTTTGATGGAATGGAACTAAGGTTAGATGCAGCCATTGATAAACTGGATAATCTTGCGAAAGATGTGGAACTAAACAAAATGAAGCATCATGGACTTGTTAAGGCGGATAGTGATGTGGTTTCACCAGAAGTAATTCCAATGGTAGCTGAAAATATGGAATTTGAGTATGGAAGCGAAGTGTTTGATGAATTTCAGAAACAGCAGATAAATAAGGAAACCAGTAGTAATGTAGTAGACAGAATTTTTACAACAGATAGTATGAAACGATAGCCCAAAGGGAAGTATGTGAAAAAACCATATTAACCTTGGTTATAGTAAAAGTTCTAGCACCAAATCGGTAGTTGAAGTTAAGATTAAATAATTAAAAGTGAGACTAGAATAAATATCTGGTATTATCCTCTTCAAAACATACGAATAGTTCAACCATACATTTAAAAGAACCTTCAGCATTTGATTTGAAGGTTCTTTTAAATATGTAAATTATAGAGAACAATCATTTATTGTGTGTGATAGAGTTACAGAATGAAAATTATATTAGTATTAATATTAATATCGTGCAAAAAAGGTAAAGATGGAGCAAATAAAGTGAAAAATAACATTAAATCATACATAAAAAAAGTTGCTAAAAAAATTTCAATACAGTTATTGCTATTGATCTTAATAATATTAGCGATGGTACAATTCATCTCAGTATCATTTATCGTTTATAATGGGCTTAAAGAAGTGTCTGCTAATAAAGAGACTATAAATTTGCTTTTATCAAAATTAATAGGTATTAACATAAGTATGGTTATACTATTTTTTTGTATTGTATTGTTGGTTACTAAAATATTCAGAAGAATAAATTACTACGCATTTCATAACTGTACAACAGGCTTGCCAAATAAGAATTATGTGCTTAATAGTATGATCAATGAAATTTCTGAAATTAAAGAATTTTCAGCAATACTTAGTTTAGATATGGATAATTTTAAAGCAGTTAATGATGCGCTTGGTCATTTGGCAGGGGATGAACTATTAAGACAAGCAGGAGAAAGATTTAAGCAAGTAATTAATACACAAGATTGTGTGTGTCATATTGGAGGAGATGAATTCCTGTTTTTAATAAAATCCGCAAAGGATAAAAATCAAGTAGAAATAATTGCTAAAGAAATAGTAAATATATTTTCAGAAACATTTATTATTGATGGTGAAAAGGTGGATTATGTAACGGCAAGTGTAGGCATAGCTTTGATACCAGAAAATGGTAGAGATTTTCGGGCGTTATATAATTATGCTGATGATGCTATGTATAGTGCTAAAAAAAATGGGAAAAATAGTTACAAATTTTATAATGAAAACATGAGTTTACACTTGTATGAAGAATCTATTAAAAAGAAAAGAATAAATGAAGGAATAAAAAAGAAGGAATTTAAAGTATTTTATCAAGCTAAAATGTCAAAAGAGGGAGTACTGATTGGTGCTGAAGCACTAGTTAGGTGGATAAGAAGCGATGGGATGATACTTCCACCATCTGAATTTATAGATTTTGCAGAGAAAAATGGTCTTATTGTTGCGATAAGTGAGAGTGTGATTGATGAAGTTTGTGAGCAAATTCTTTTGTGGATTAAAAAAGGGCATAGCAATTTTACAGTTTCAATTAATATTACAGCACAACACCTTGCAAATGAGAAACTATGCAAAAGTATTATTGAAAAAATAAAGTCATTTAATGTGTCACCACAGTATTTAGAATTTGAAATTACAGAATCAATGGTAATAAAAGATTTTGATATAGCGGTACATAATATTCAACTAATAAAGGATTTTGGTATAAAGATTAGTATGGATGATTTTGGGACAGGTTATTCTTCGTTAAATTATCTTAAAAAATTACCGATTGATATCATTAAGATTGATAAATCATTTATAGATACTATTACAGAGGAAGAGAAGGATAAAATCCTATTAGAAAATATTATTAATATTGCTCATAGTTTTAACCTTGTGGTAGTGGCTGAAGGAGTAGAGAATGAGAGACAGTATGAAATACTGAAAAAAATGAAATGTGACATATTTCAAGGGTACTATTTTGGAAAGCCTGTTGATAAAGATACTTTTGAAAAATTATTTCTAGCAGGTTCGCTTAATTATAAAGGTTCCTCCGCCATGTGATGAGGTTACAGAAAATTATGGATAAGCTGATATAATTGAGCTATAAAAAAGAACAACTCTATTACTTATACATCTAGAGCAGGAGGAAGAAAATGTTTGGATTTTTAAAGCAAGATGATAGTAAAGTGATTAACGTTAATGCTATAGATAACCTTATTGGTAAAGTAGAATTAATAGACATAAGAGAACCGTATGAATATAAAAGCGGAAGTATAAAGACTGCTAAAAATGTTCCGATGGGAAATTTATTGGCAGATCCTAACAAGTATTTAATAAAGGACAAAACCTACTATATTATGTGCCAATCAGGCGCAAGAAGTGGTAGGACTACAAAAAAGCTTGCGAAACAAGGTTTTAATGTTATTAATGTAGCAGGAGGTATGTGCTCTTATTCAGGGAAAAAGAGAAAGTAAGACATGTAGCCCAAAATGAGCATGAGCTTTATGCGTGACCTTATCACAGAAAAGAAGATGAAAATGACTATAATGAAACTATAAAAGTAATATAAAGCACCTTAAAAACTTAAATGACGAAAAGGAGAATAGAATATGAGCGTACTTAAAATAACAAAGGATAATTTTGAACAAGAAGTTATAAACTCAGACACACCGGTATTATTGGACTTTTGGGCATCATGGTGTGGACCTTGTAGAATGGTTGGCCCTACGGTAGAGCAGGTAGCAGATGAGACAGTAAACACGGCAAAAGTTGGTAAAGTCAATGTAGATGAGGAACCGGAACTTGCACAGACTTTTAAGGTTATGAGTATCCCAACCCTTGTGGTGATGAAAAATGGAAAAATCGCTCAAAGCGCGGTAGGCGTTAAGTCAAAGCAGGCTATCTTAGATATGTTGCAATAAGCTAATAACAGGACAGAGTTTCCCCCACTCTGTCCTGTGTTATTTTTTTACAATAGAAAATCCAAGGAGCATAATTCTTGTTGTTTAAAATTTTGTTAGGAAGAGAATATAACGTAAATGTGATTGGAGGCAAATTATGCTTGATGGGTTAGTTACGACAAATAGTGTTAGTTTCATACTTGTTTTTTTAGAAGGTATATTATCTTTTTTTTCGCCTTGCGTGATACCATTAATCCCGGTTTACATGGGTTATTTAGCAGGCAGCGGAAAAAGAGTAAATGAAGATGGAACGGTTATATATGAAAGAAAAAAGGTATTCTTGCATACCATGTTTTTTGCTTTGGGAATTTCTTTTGCATTCTTTATATTAGGAATGTCCTTTACAACACTTGGCAGTTTTTTTAGCAACAATAAGCTTCTGTTCACAAGAATAGGTGGTATACTTATTGTTATATTGGGATTATTTCAGCTTGGAATATTTGATATTTCGTTCTTACAAAAAGAAAGAAAAATTCAGATTAAATTGGCGGATAAGAAAATGAATCCTATTATGGCTCTTATCATGGGATTCACCTTTAGTTTTGCGTGGACACCATGTATCGGACCAGCCCTTTCTTCGGTGCTGATTATGGCTTCTGGGGCAACAACGTCAGTAGAAGGTAATCTGCTTGTACTTGTTTATGCGATTGGATTTTTAATTCCATTTCTTTTACTTGGACTTTTTACGACACAGGTATTGAACTTTTTGAAATCAAAACAAAAACTGTTGAAGTATACGATTAAAGCCGGAGGAGTAATTCTCATTATCATGGGAATTATGACTTTTACGGGGTGGATGAACAATTTATCAGGTTATTTGAATTCTTTTAGCTTTAATCAGCAAAGCAGTTCACAGGAGATATCAGATAAAGCGAATGAATCTGAGACTGCAAATAGTTCGGAAACTGCTACCAATTCTGCATTTGACTTTACTCTTACAGATCAATATGGGAATGAACATACGCTTTCTGATTACAAGGGAAAAGTTGTATTCATAAATTTCTGGGCGACCTGGTGTCCACCCTGTAAAAAGGAATTGCCTGACATAGAGGCACTTTACAAGGAGTATAATTTAAATCAGGATGAAGTGATATTTTTAGGGATTGCAAATCCATCAAGTAAAGAGTATCCGAACAATCAGGATGATGGAGAAGAATCGATTAAAGCTTTTTTAGATGACAACGGATATACGTTCCCAACATTATTTGATGAAACAGGAGAAGTACTTAAGAATTATAACATCTCGGCGTTTCCTACCACTTTTATGATTGATAAAGAAGGAAATATTGTTGGATATGTTCCAGGTATGATGACCAAAGATATTATGGTAAATGTAATTAATCAAACTTTGGAGGCAACAGAATAAAGACCGGTATGAAATCCTAAAGGATAAGGAGATATAATGAATGGCTCATAAATTTGATGTTAATAATAAAAACAAACTGGATAATCCAAGACGCAGAGAAATGCTGCCAGTAAATAAAATATTGGATGAGATTGGTTTAAAGGCAGAGGATAATCTTGCAGATATTGGGTGCGGTATTGGCTATTTTTCTTTTCCGGCAGCGGATGTAATAGGTTCCAAAGGTTTGGTTTATGCACTTGATGTGAAAGAAGAAATGATTGAAGAACTTGATAAGAGGATTGAAGAAAATAAAATAGACAATATTCAAACGGTTCTTACAGATGAATACAATTTCAAACTAGATGATGGTTCTGTTTCATATGCACTTATATGCACTGTTTTACATGAAATTGAAGATAGAATCAAGTTCCTTCATGAGACAAAGCGTATTCTTATTGGCGGTGGTGAAATTTCTGTTGTCGAATGGATAAAGAAGGTAAGTGATTGGGGCCCGCCGATCAGCCATAGGGTTGATAGTAGTGATGTAAAAAAGGAACTTCTTGATTGTGGATTTGTAGAAATATCATATGTAGAACTTAATGAGTATTTTTATATTGTGAAGGGCACACTACTTCATAAGTGAGTAATTTAAAAGACAGAGTTTTTTTGAACTCTGTCTTTTAAATTCATGACATATAGAAAGGTTGTGAGAGAGAGTATTCCCTTTTTACTATAATGCTAGATGAGTTCTCGTAACTTTTCTTTATCAATAATGTGGATGGAACCTCTCGATTGTTCGAGAATACCCTCTGATTGAAATACTTTTAGCATTCGTGAAACAACTTCTCTGGCACTTCCGATGTATTTTGCAATTTGCTCCTGAGTAAGATGAAGTTCATTCGAATTTGTTTTTGTTATTTCGTCCAATAGGAAGATAGCAAGTCTTTTATCAAAGCTCATAAAGAGTATTTGTTCCATTGCCCACATGACATCTGAAAATCGTTCATTGGTATTTTTGTATGCAAAGTTTTCAACATATACGTTTTGATTACTGAGCTTACTAAATGCACCAATATTTATAAGATAAGCATCTGTGTCACTTTCGGCATCAATATGCACATCAAAGGTAATGCTATTTATAATACAAGAAGCTGAAAGTACGCAAACATCACCTGGTGAAAGGCGATATAAGGTTATTTCACGTCCGTCTTCTGATAATATATAGACACGTAGACCACCACTTTTTATCAGCAGGACACCGAGACATTCACTGTCCGTACTATGGAGATTAAAGCCCTTGTTATATGAAACATTTGCAATATTGTTTTCCAATAAATTTATTTCTGATTCACTTAATTTATCCCAAAAATCAAGGCGGGATTTGATATATGCCAATTCATCTTTTTCAATCATGTAAAATCCTCCAATCATAATTTTATTATAACAAATTTTATATTAAATAACAAAAATAAAGCAATACTATTGCAGTATTACTTTATTTTCTAAATGAACTAACGATATTATTTGATAAGTATTATTTGGGAAGAAGGTTATTAGACCAATACAAGTGCTTGCCGAGGACAGAAATTCGTACATTTTCCACAATGGATACAAGCGTCAAGATCAACAGTAGGTGCTTCAAATCCTGTTTGTTTTAATGCACCTACCGGGCAAATAGGTACGGATGGACAGGGGTGGTTCTGTGGACAGTTTTCTTTTACAACAACTAAAGTTTTTGCATTCATATTTGTCATCCTTTCGTATATTGATAATTTCTTATTTGAGTATACAATGATTAAACAGTACTATCTGTAACACAATCACATTCAGGGATATCAAGGTAAAAACAGGTTGTTATTTACCATTACATAATTTCATGAATTCTAGAGAAGCTGGGGAAAGAAACTTGTTTTTATGATAAATGATATGATATTGGCGATGGAACGTTAAGCCATTTATGTTTAATTTGGCTATTTGATTTCTATCTATATAATCTTGTACTAATTGTAAAGGGAGAATTGAAATTCCTATTCCTTTAGAGACACCATGAACAATTGCTTCCGTACTACTACTTTCCCAAAGTGGATTTGGGAAAATGTTGTGGAGAGATAATATGGATTCAGCAAGTTCACGCGTACCGCTGTTTTTCTCTCTCATCAGGAAATGCTGATGGGATAATTCATCGATAGAAACGCTTTTGTTTTTGAGGAGTGGGTTATTTATATCACAAATTACGATAAGTTCATCCTTGATAAAATCTGTTGAAATAATATTTTCTGAATGAATCATGCCTTCTATCAAGCCAAAATCCAACTCATTTTCTAAAACTAACTGTTCGATAACGTCCGAACTGTCGATGGTGACAAAGGCTTGGATATTAGGAAAGTGTGCTGAAAACTTTTTTATAAAGTCGGGCATTAAATGAGTTCCAATTGTAATACTGGAACCAATTTTTAATTGGCTAGTGGTATCAGAACTCCTTACAGAAGTTTCTAATTCTTCAAATAGTGAGTTTATATGAAGGGCATAGTCATATACAGTTTTACCAGTTTCCGTTAAATATATTTTTTTAGATATTCGGTCAAAGAGAGGGGTACCATAATAAGATTCCAGCTCTTTGATAGCGTTACTGACTGCTGGCTGAGAAATGTAAAGCTTTTTGGCAGCTAACGTAATACTTTTTTCTTTGCAGACAGAAATAAATATTTTCATATGTCGTAATGTCATAGTAGATCTCCTATACATAATTAAAAGGTTATGCAAAATATTATATAATATAATTATACTTATGTAAATCTAAGCAGTATAATAAATCTTTAGGAGGTTCATTAGGATGAAGAAGGATATAAAATTTTATTTTAAGTTATTTGCGTCCACCTTTTATTTAAGTGCGTTTACATTTGGTGGTGGATTTGTAATTATTCCATTGATGAGAAAAAAGTTTGTGGATCAATATAAGTGGATAGATGAAAAAGAGATGCTTGATTTAACGGCAATCGCCCAAGCATCACCAGGTGCTATTGCAGTCAATGCCGCAATACTTGTTGGATATAGATTGGCAGGAATTTTAGGGGCAATGATTACAATTTTAGGGACTGTTTTACCACCATTACTAATATTATCGGTGATATCATTAGCATATACGGCATTTCGGGATAGTCTGATTGTTAAATATGTACTCAGAGGAATGCAGGCAGGAGTTGCAGCAGTAATTATCGATGTTGTAGTTACTATGGGAATTGATCTTATAAAAGAAAGAAAAGTAGTACCAATCATGGTCATGTTATCCGCTTTTGCTGCTGCATTTTTCCTGCATATCAACGTTGTTTTTGTGATTTTGGCGAGTGGGATGATTGGTGGTATGGCAATGTACTATTCAAAGCATATAAAAAAGAGTGGTGAAGGAAAATGATGTATTTAAAGTTGTTCTGGAGTTTTTTTCAAATTGGATTGTTTAGTTTTGGTGGTGGTTATGCTGCTATGCCATTGATTCAAAATCAAGTGGTGGATCTGAATGGATGGCTAACAATGAGTGAATTTGCAGACGTCATAACGATATCTCAAATGACACCTGGTCCGATAGGGATTAATGCAGCTACCTTTGTTGGAATACGCATCGGTGGGATTCAAGGTGCAATTGTTGCAACAATAGGGTGTGTACTTCCGTCCTGCGTGATTGTGCTTTCTCTTGCATACATCTATTATAAGTATAGAGGATTGGATACGGTACAGGGCGTCTTAAATGGTTTAAGACCTGCTGTGATAGCTATGATAGGTTCGGCAGGAGTGGCACTGATGATTTTAGCTTTCTGGAATGGAAAGGCTATGACAATCACTGGCGATGGAATAGATTATGTAGCGGTATTCATATTTACAATTGCTTTTATAATTCTTAGAAAATGGAAAGTAAATCCAATACATATAATGGTGGTCGCTGGATTGATTGGATTATGTATTTATCCATTTGTTTTATAATCATATTAGGGGAAATGAAAGGAGACACTAAAATGAATCGATTTGTGGTGGAAGATTTATTTGGAATCGAAGGATTTAATATAGCATGGTATGGAGTAATAATAGGATTTGGAATGCTCTTAGGGGTACTGTTGGCAACTTATAGAGCAAAGAAAAAAGGATATCAATCAGATTTAATCTTTGATTTTATTCTTATTGCACTTCCGGTTGCTATTATTTGTGCCCGTTTATATTATGTGGTGTTCGAATGGGAAGATTATGTGGGAAATCCAATAAAAATATTTGCAATAAGAGAAGGTGGTTTAGCTATCTATGGTGGAGTGATTGGAGGTTTTTTATCCGCAGTAGTATTTTGCAAAATCAACAAATTTCCGATATTAAAATTAATCGATTTAGCGATACCAAGTTTAGTTTTAGGTCAAGCGATTGGACGTTGGGGTAATTTTATGAACCAGGAAGCATATGGTGCAATCATTACGAATCCGAAACTTCAATTTTTCCCTTTTGGTGTATATATTGATGCTGTATCCGAGTGGCATCAGGCTACATTTTTTTATGAAAGCACATGGAATATAGTCTTGTTTGCTTTACTTTTAGTAGTGGCTAGGAGAATGAAGAAAGATGGAAGTTTACTAGCAATTTACTTTATGGGATATGGAATGGGACGCTTTCTTGTTGAGGGATTAAGAACAGACAGTCTTTATTTGTTCCATGTTATAAGGGTATCACAATTGTTGTCATTGCTGTTAGTAATTGGTGGAATAATTCTATTTGTATTGCTAAAAAAAGGAAGACTACAATCAGATGTCTATCAGGGAAAATATGTTGATGAAAAACTTGCAAGAGAAATCAAGTCATAAAATATTTGACATATAGAATAATTCTGATACAATATGTTAAGGGCATATGCTAATAATAAAACTAATATATTATAAAAAATAAGAAAGTTACGAGGATATGGTAGAAGTGGATGCGGAAATACAAATAATAGAAAAAACACATTCAGAACTTGCAATGGCATATTTTAAAGAGGGTTATAATTGTTCACAATCTGTGTTTATGGCATTTTGTGAGGAATATGATATGGACTTTGAAATGGCGTTGAAAATCAGTTCCTCTTTTGGAGCAGGGATGGGAAGACTACGGGAGGTATGCGGAGCAGTAACCGGAATGTTTATGGTCGCTGGGATGGTATATGGATATACAGATCCAAAAGATCATACTTCAAAAACCGAGCATTACAAAAGAATTCAATATCTTGCAAAAGAATTTGAAGAAAAGAATCATTCCATTATATGCAGAGAGTTGTTGGGGTTAGATGCTGGTAAGGATAGTCCAGTGCCTGAACTTCGGACAGCAGAATACTATAAAAAGAGACCATGTGTAGAGCTTGTTGGTATGGCGGCAGATATTATGGAAAAGTACTTAGAAGAACATAAATAGAAATAGCGCAAAGTATAAAAAGGATTGTTGTTAATAAAAACAGCAATCCTTTTTTATGCAAAAAATCATGCTTTATAATTCATCAGATATTCCAAGCAAAATGATTCCTATTATTACAAAAAGTATGACGATATATTGCTTTTTTGTCAGTTTTTCTTTTAAGAAAATTCGTGACAGAATAACAGAAACAATGCTGTAGGCTGAAATAAGTGGCGCTGCTATTATGGCACTGCCAGACATTGCAAAAACATAAAAGAATTGTCCAATGGTTTCAAAGATAGCAGCAAACCCCTTATTGCGTTCCTTGATAAAATTAAATTTCTGCTTTTTTATAACCGTGTAGTAAATGAAAGCAATTACAGAACAGATGAAGAAAGTGAATTCATAAGCTAGTAAAGCATCATTTTCGCTAATAAGAGTCATTTCATCAAGATAAATTGCATCTGCAAAGGTTCCAAGTCCATCGATAATGCAATATAAGATAGGGAATATGATGGCTAGGAAACCTATTTGATATTTGGGGTCAATTTTTTCACTTTTAAAAGCCAGTTCTTCGTTTTCCTTCTTCTTTTCCAATAAAGCAAGGGCAAATACACCAGTAGATATAATAATAATTGCTAATATTTCCAACCAACCAAGATCCTGCTTAAAGAATATGAAAAGCAGAATAGCAGTAATAGCACCAGATGAATTCTGGATAGGGGAAGAGATTGATAATTCAATATATCGAAGTCCTATATAGCCAATAGTCATAGACAAGATATAGCATAGTGAAACAGGAAAATAGTGTATCAGCTGAAATGGAGAGAAATGAATATCATTAGAAAACATATACCAGAGGCCATGTATTCCCATGATAAGACCAACCATAATCACAATTTTAACGTGACTGAATTTATCATTACTATCGGAGCCTTTTTTATAAAATAAATCTGCACTACCCCAGGCGAAGGTAGTCAACAGAGCAAATATAAACCACATTTTCACACCTCTTTTTTTTAAAAAAATAAAATATTACGTAATGATGTATTGTATTGCAAGTGAAAAGTTGTAAATCAATACATTATTGACATATGCCCATAATTAAAATATACTAAAGGCATAGATAAATGTCAATATAATTATAAGGAGGAATAAAGTATGCCAGGTGGAGATGGAACAGGACCTTTCGGAACAGGAAGTAGAAATGGATTGGGAACTGGAAGAAATAGCAGAATAGGGCGAGGATTAGGAAGAATGGACGGTGAAATACAAGTAGGAATAGATGGATTTTGCATATGCCCCAATTGTGGTACTAAGGTTAAGCATCAAAGAGCAGTTCCTTGTGTTACGGTAAAATGTCCACAATGTGGAACTATGATGTCTAAAATATAGAAAGAAGGAAGTGGTTAAATGGAGAAAAGTGAAAAAACAGCCTTACAAGCTATTTTAATAACCCTGTTTATATTTGGAATTAAGGTAATTGCTGCAATTATTACAGGAAGCATTGCATTAAAAGCGGAGGCTTTTCATACTTTTTCTGATTCAATTGCTTCAATGACCGTTTTTGCAGGATTAAAGATGGCAAAACGAAAGACTAAAACATTTCCTTATGGACTGTACAAGATTGAAAATCTTATGTCTGTTGTTATTTCATTGCTAATTTTGTATTCAGGATATGAAATTGCAATGGAGGCTATTGGTGCAACGCAGATGGATTTGAAGAATTTTGGATTAGGTATTATTCTTATAGTTGTTGTTATTATTATTACATTTTTATTTTCCAGATATGAAATGAAAATTGGAAAAGAAATCAATTCACCGATCCTTTTGGCTGATGCGAAACATAGTCGTACAGATGTACTTAGTAATACTGTTGTAATGATTGCTATCATATTTGGCTCGATAGGTTATAAGTTAGATAAAATTGCAGCACTTATCGTTGTAGTTTTTATTGCCAAAACTGGATTTGAGATAATGAAAGATGGAGTAAAGGTTCTTTTGGATGCTTCCGTAGATTATGAAACGCTCAGTAAAACGGAAAAGATAATATTGAATACACCACAAGTTGTAGAGATAAAATCTTTGACCGGAAGGAACTCAGGACGATTTAAATTTATTGAATCTAATATAATTATAAAGACTCATAATTTAGATAAGGCTCATATCATTGCGGACAAAATAGAAGAAAATATAAGAAAAGAAGTAAGAAATATTGATCAAGTTCTAATTCATTATGAGCCGATGAGAAAAGAAGAGATCGTATATGCAATCCCCTTGATGGAAGATAAGGAAAGTATTAGTCCACATTTTGGAGAAGCTCCTTGGTTTTTGCTTATTATATTTAAGAATGGGCAAAAGACTGCGAACAGGGTAAAAGTTATTCAAAATCCATGTATCAAAGAAGAAAAAGGAAAAGGCATCTTAGCGGCAGAATTTTTACTGCAAAATAGTATTGATGTGGTCATAGTGAAAAAAGATTTTTCTGGAAAAGGTCCTGCATATGTTTTTTCAGACGCTAATGTAGAAGTGATATTAACAGAGGAAGAGAAACCAGTATTAGCGATAGAAAAACTTGGTTTAACTTATAACGCCAATTAGAAATTTAAATTATTTCATATTGGCATTTGACAAAAACCAATATGAATAGTATTATAGTAATTAGCATATGCCCATAAATAATTAAAAGCGAAAGAGAGGTACAATATGAAAATTGCGATATCAGCAACAGGTCAGAATAAAGAAAGCCTATTGGATAGAAGATTTGGTAGGTGTGATTATTTTTTGATTTACGACACAGAGGCGGGAGAGTTTAAAGCAATGGTCAACACTGGTGTATCTTCTGGAGGAGGAGCTGGGATAGCAGCAGCAAGTCAAGTGATAGAAGAGAACGTATCAGTGATTATTACCGGCAATCTTGGTCCTAATGCATTTGAATTGATAGAAAAAGCCGGAATCAAAGCGTGTAGTTGTGAAGCACTTCCAGTATTCAGAGCAGTTGAAATGTTTCAAAAAAACGAGCTTTCGGAGATTAATGCTGCAGGGAATGCACATAATGGAATGAAATAGGTGAATATGAGGAGAATGGCATGAATATAGCAATACTGAGTGGAAAAGGAGGAACTGGTAAAACAACGGTAGCTACAAATCTCGCAATGACATTGGGTGTTAGTTATGTTGATTGTGATGTGGAAGAGCCGAATGGATTTATCTTTTTGAATCCTTCTATTCAAAAAAGGGATGATGTTTTTGTGGAATATCCTGTTATTGATCAGAAAAAGTGTGTTTTATGTGGAGCTTGTGCAAAAGCATGTCAGTTCAATGCACTTGCAAAAGCTGGGAAAGAGATTGTTGTTTTTGAAAAATTGTGTCATGACTGTGGAGCCTGCAGGTTGGTCTGTAAGACGGATGCATTATCTTATGTGAAACGCTCTATTGGTAAGCTGGAAAGTGGTATGGCGAAGGAAATTAATTGCTATCGTGGTATCCTTAACGTAGGTGAACCAATGGCAGTTCCGGTAATACGCAAACTCTTGAAAGAATTACCGAAGGAAGATCATCTTATTGACTGTCCGCCAGGAACTTCGTGTAATGTAGTAACTGCCCTTAAATATGTGGATGCAGCAATTTTAGTAACCGAACCTTCAGAATTTGGTCTTCATGATTTGAAAATGGCCGTAGAGCTTGTAAAACTTTATAACATCCCATACGGAATCATCATTAATAAAGATGACGGACAAGATAATATGGTGAAAATTTTTTGCAGAACAAATGAAGATAAATTATTTGGAACCGTTCCATACAGTATGGAAGCCGCCTCGTTATATTCAAAAGGAATGATGTTATGTGAGAACGATAATCACAAAAAGAACTTTATCGATATGGCAGAGAAGATAAAGGAGGCGTTTACATGGTAATATCAGTGTTAAGCGGAAAAGGCGGAACCGGAAAAACAACCGTTGTAGCTGCTTTGTCTGAATTGGCTAAAAATGTGATAAAAGTTGATTGTGATGTAGATGCACCCAACTTGTATCTGTTCTATAAAGGTATGGATGTTGAAAAGAAAAACTTCTATGGTGGTAAAAAGGCAAAGATAAACAAGAGTCTTTGCATAGAATGTGAAATCTGTGAAGAAGTCTGTAAGTTCGGTGCAATAAAAAATTGGACTATTGACCCATTTAGCTGTGAAGGATGTGGAGCCTGTACTTTAGTATGCCCGCAGAACGCGATTAAGTTGGTGGACGAAAAAACGGCAGATACATTTATAACAAAAACGGATAAAGGGATCATATCCAGAGCAATGATGGGAATTGGAAGCGATGGATCCGGAAAACTGGTTACGGAACTAAGAAAGAATGCAAAACGTTTTACAGAAAATAACAGCATCATAATTCTTGATGGTTCTCCTGGAATCGGGTGTTCTGTAATCGCATCGATTACGGATACGGATATAGCACTTATCGTAACAGAACCAACCAGATCTGGGCTGGATGATTTAAAAAGAATTTTAGAGCTTGCAGAACATTTTGAAACACAAGTAATGATTTGTGTGAATAAGTATGACATCAATCCAGATATGACCTCTCAGATTGAGAACTTTGCAAGAGAAAAGAATCTTTTTGTAGTAGGAAAAATACCTTTTGATAAATTGGTCATGAAGTCTGTTAATACATTAAAACCAATCACAGAGTTTGCAGAAAGTCCAGCAAGAAAAGCGATTGAGGAAATGTGGGTTCGTATGAATAGTCTTATGAAAAAATAAAATCAAGTGGAATAGTAAACTGTTTGGCTTATCATAAAAAAATAAAAACAATAATTGGAGGAATAAAAGATGAATATAGCAGTAGCGAGTGATGGAAAGTTTGTAAGTGGACATTTTGGACATTGTGAAGGATTTACTATGTATGAGGTAGAGAATGCTGAAGTAAAAAACAAAGTTTTTGTACCTAATCCAGGACACAAACCAGGATATCTTCCTGTCTTTTTAAAAGAGCAGAAAGCAGATGTTATTATTGCAGGCGGAATGGGAGAAACAGCACAGGATTTATTTAACGAAAATGGGATTGAAGTTGTAGTTGGAGCACAGGGAAATGCAGATGATGCTGTAAAACTATATATCGCCGGTGGATTAAAATCTACAGGAAGTGTTTGTACAGAACACTCTCATGAGGGTCATTGTAACGATTAAGAAAGGTGATCTGTTTGCAGAAAAATCTTTTGTGGTATCAGGAAATATTATCACGTAATAACATTAAAAACACCAAACAAAAAGAAAAAATTTTACTTGAACTGATACAGTCGTCTAGTCATCTTATGGCTGAAGAAATATATCAGCGGGTGAAGAATGATAAAATTGGGCTTGCAACTGTCTACAGAAGTCTAAAACTCTTTGAAAGACTAGGAATTGTGAAAGAAATTCCAATGGATGGTGTGAAATACTATGAATTGAAAATCTATAGTAAGAAGCCCTTGCACATTCATTTTAAATGTTCTAATTGTAATGTTATAATAGATATAGATGATGCTGACATTAATTTAGACTATATTAAATTGAATCAGAAAGTTGAAATGAAAAGAGACCTGGAAGTAAATGATGTAAATATTACTTTGTTGGGTCTCTGTAAAAAGTGCAGGGAGGATTTACATGGCAAGACCAATTAAATGTAGAAAAGTTGAATTTTTCCCCAAGGATACATATTTTGTACCCTTGGGAAAACCAAAATGTAAGTTAGAAGAAGTTGTTTTGAAAATTGAAGAATTAGAAGCTATGAGATTGAAAGACATTGAAGGTTTAAAGCAGGAAGATTGTGCAGAAAAGATGCAGATATCCAGGCAGACATTTCAAAATATTATAGATGATGCCAGAAAAAAGGTAGCTATAGCATTGAGTGAAGGAAAGGCCATTAATATTAATGGAGGAAACTATACTTCATATCACTGTGTTTTTTATTGTTCAGATTGTGATACGACTTATCCTATACAATTTGAGCAAGATAAAACAATTTGTCCAAATTGTGGATCACAAAAAGTAAATTGTAGTAAAAAAACAAATGGATGTAAGAAATGGTGTCAGGAAAGTGAATTAACGAATCGTAGAAGAGGAAAAGAAATTGATGGAACTAAAGATAACAACTTTAATTGAAAATAATTCGGATGACAAAGGTCAGTTGCTATATGAACACGGGCTATCTTTATACATAGAGACTGATGGAAAGAATATTTTATTTGATACTGGAAAAAGTGGAGATTTTATTAAAAATGCCAAGTCTCTTAATAAAAATTTAGATAAATTAGATTATTGTATCATCAGTCATGGACATTATGATCACAGTGGTGGAGTTGAAAAGCTTATAAGTGAAGTTGATAAAGTTCCACCATTTATTGTTGGCGATGAATTCTTTAAGCCTAAATACAAAACGGTAGATGCTCCGGGATATAAATTTAATGGTAATTCATTTGATGAAGAATTTATAGCAAAGAAACAGATCTCTTTAAGAAAAGTAAAAGAAGACATGATATATTTGACTGATCATATTATCGTTTTTCATCATTTTTCTAGATATACGGACTATGAAAAAAGAAACAGCAGATTTTATATAAAAGAAAATGCGGAATATATCCCAGACAATCTTGATGATGAAATATCACTGGGAATTATTACAGAAAAAGGATTAGTTGTAATTGTTGGCTGTTCTCATGTTGGTATTGTAAATATATTGAAAACGATTTCTAAAAGAGTTAATATTCCAATTCATGCAGTGATTGGTGGAACTCATTTAATTGAAGCTGATGAATTTAGGATGAAAAAAACAATTGATGCTTTTAAAGAAATGAAAATACAATTAATTGCAGTGTCACATTGTACTGGAGAGGAAGGAATTCGTCTTATTAGTGAGGAACTGAAAGAGCAATTTCTTTATAACAATACGGGAAAAGTAATTGAGATTTAAATACGGATATATGAGGATGGACTTTGTGCAGAAAACACATAAGTCCATTTTTATTTATGACAAGTGAATTGATTTGTTAATTCATCTTATAATAAATAGTTATTGACATATGACCATAATAGCAATATAATTTTAAATGCAAATGATTTGCATTTGCACAAGGTGCAGATCGCTATAAAACAAACAGATGGGAGTAAACAATAATGAGAAAAGTAATTCGAAATGTAGTTGGAGCCGCCATGATACTCAGCACAGTGTGCTTATTTGGATGTAGTAATGAAGTGAAAGAAGAAGCGGTGAAGGAAAAGCCTATGATAGCGGTATCTATTGTACCGGAACAGACTTTTGTGGAAGCAGTTTGCGGAGACTTAGTTGATATTGTTACATTAGTTCCTTCAGGAAGCAGTCCGGAAAATTATGAACCAACGGCACAAGAGATGGAGAAATTCAGCGATGCTTCACTTTATTTTTCCATAGGAGTTCCTACAGAGGAAGCGAATATATTACCTAATGTAGGCGATGTAAAAGTAATATCACTACAGGATGAGGTAGCTGCTGTTTATGAAGATAGAACCTTTGAATCAGGAGAAAGAGATCCACACATCTGGCTTTCACCTAAAAGAGTAAAAGTAATGGCGGAAGCAATCGCGAGAGAAATGAGTGAATTAGACCCGGACAATAAAGAAACTTATAAACAGAATGCAGCAGATTATATAGTAAAACTTGATGAAGTAGATCAGGAAATCAAAGATGCTTTAAAAGGTGTCGAAAGCAAGAGCTTTATAGTATATCATCCTGCCTTTGGATATGTTGCAGATGACTATGGATTAAAAATGTATGCATTAGAAGAAGAAGGAAAAGAAGCAACAGCACAGCATTTGCAGGATATGATTGATTTGGCAAAAAAAGAAAACATCAAGGTAATATTTTATCAGGAAGAAATTGATAGTAGCCAATCAGAAGCATTTGCTGAAGAAATAGGTGGTAAGACAATACAACTTTCACCATTAGCGGTAGATTATATAGATAATCTGAAAAATATGGCGCAGACAATGGGGGAGGCCATGCAATAATGGATACAGCGATTCATATTGATAACCTATCGGTATATTACGGAGAAACGGCTGCAATAAAAAACATATGTCTTGATGTTAAGCAAGGAGAATTTTTGGGTATTATTGGACCTAATGGTGGAGGAAAGTCCACTTTATTAAAAGCGATACTTGGACTAATTCCAATTACAACAGGCAACATACAAATTTATGGGAAAATGATTGGAAAGAATAGAACGGCAGTGGGATATGTACCACAATTTGCAACCATGGACAGGCGATTTCCCATATCAGTGATGGAAGTTGTTTTAACGGGAAGGTTAAAACAAGGATTATCGTTGTTTATGAAATATTCAAATGAGGATAAAGATATAGCAAATGAGCAATTAAAACGTGTTGGAATTGATCATTTGGCGAAAAGGCAGATATCAGAATTATCTGGCGGTGAGTTTCAGAGACTTTTAATTGCCAGAGCATTAACCGTTCATCCTAAGTTATTGCTTCTGGATGAACCGACGGCAAGTGTTGATGTGAACTCCAGGGAGCAAATCTATCATTTGCTAAGGGAATTAAACAAAGAAATAACAATTGTTCTTGTTACACATGATCTATTGGCCATTTCATCAGAGGTAAAAAAACTGGCATGTCTGAATGGGAAATTAGTATATCACGGAGAGCCCCTGCTTAACGAACATATTGTGAATGAACTCTATGGTTGCCCAGTTGATTTGATTGCACATGGAGTTCCACACAGAGTGTTAAAAGAACATGAGGAGGGAATAGCAAAGTGATTAGTGCCTTATTTGAATATCAGTTTATGCAGAATGCATTTATTGCTAGCATATTAGCGAGTATTGTTTGTGGAATCATAGGTGTTATTGTGGTAGAGAAGAAATTGGTTATGATGAGCGGTGGTATTGCACATACTGCCTATGGAGGAGTTGGGCTTGGATATCTATTAGGATTTGAACCAATCATTGGAGCATTTCTGTTCTCAGTCAGTGCGGCACTTGGAATAGGTGCAATTAAAAGAAGAGGCGGAGTACAATCAGATGTAATTATTGGATTATTCTGGTCACTTGGAATGGCTCTTGGAATCGTATTTATTGCGCTTATGCCGGGATATCCTCCAGATTTAAATTCCTATCTTTTTGGAAATATATTGTCAGTAACGAAAGCGGATCTGTATCTCATGATTATATTGAGTTTTCTTGTGGTTTTCATAGTAATTGCTTTGTTTAATGATTGGAAAGCATACCTGTTCGATGAAGAATTTGCTTCTATCATTGGTATAAAAACAGTATTTTTAGAATATTTGCTTTTGGTCTTAGTAGCAATGACAGTAGTTGTACTTATTCGGGTTGCAGGAATTATTTTGGTGTTGGCTTTATTAACAGCACCGTCAGCCATGGCTTCCATATTTTCGAAAAGACTTAAGAGTCGCATGATATTTGCTGTAATCTTTGGCGTGTTTTTCTGTATCAGTGGTTTATGGATTTCGTATAAATTAAATATCGCATCTGGAGCATGTATTGTTATACTATCTGTTGTTTGTTATTTTTTTACCTATGCTATTCGTATAGTTCATATTAAGATGAAAAGAAAAAACATTGCATCAAAGCAAATAGTAGGGGAAGAAGAATCGGAGGTATAGAATTGAAAGAACAAATGGAAAGCGAAGAAAGATTAAAAAATAGTGGTCTAAAAACTACAAAAAGCCGAAAGGCTATTTTGGATATTTTGATAAGAAGCGATCAGCCAATGGCGGCGGAACAAATTTTTCTTGTATTAAAGGAAGAACAGATAGCTATTAATTTATCTACTGTTTATCGCACACTAGAGTCATTAGAAAATAAAGATTTGGTGACTAAAATTAGTATTTTAGATGATGAAAGAATGCTGTTTGAATACAATCAATTAGGACACAGACATTATTTGGTTTGCATAACCTGCAAAAAAATAGTAACCGTACAGAATTGTCCACTTGGCGCTTATGAAAAAACACTGGAAGATGAAACCCATTTTAACATCATTGGACATAAGTTGTATCTATATGGTAATTGTGAGGATTGCCAAATAAAAAATGCAAGTAATTAGGCATATGATAACTATCGCGTTTTTTGGGGAGAAATGTATTTCGTGATTATAGGAATATGTTTCTCTTTATTTAGCTCAATTTATAGTTGATAATTATAGAAAAGAGTATTATTATATGAGCATATGCTAATTACTGAACATATAAGGAGGAAGCAAAGTGACAAAAATAGACATTATATCAGGCTTTTTAGGCGCAGGAAAAACAACGCTGATTAAAAAACTTTTAGAAGAGGCTTTTGTTGGCGAAAAAGTCGTTTTAATAGAAAATGAATTTGGTGAAATAGGAATTGATGGATCCATACTGAAAGATTATGGTATTGAAATAAAGGAAATGAATTCTGGGTGCATCTGCTGTACGATTGCTGGGGATTTTAGTTCTGCATTAAAAGAATTATTGGCACTTTATGATCCAGACAGAATCATAATTGAACCATCAGGAGTAGGAAAATTATCGGATGTGATAAATGGATGTAAAAAATTCTTGAAAGATGGTTTGGTAGAACTGAATATGTGTATTACGGTCGTGGATGCAATGAAATATAAAGTTTATTTAAAAAATTTTACTGAATTTTATGCAAATCAGCTTACAAATGCAAAAACTATTATCTTAAGCAGAACACTAAATATGAAATCAGAAGTGATTGAAAATATTTTAAAGGATATTAAGAAATACAATCCAAAAGCCCATGTTGTAACAACGGACTGGAAAAATGTTCACGGAAAAAAGATTATTGACTTAGCAGAGACTTCTGAAGAAATACCTGGTTTGAAATCATTATTGGAACAACCAGAACACAAACATCACCATGACCATGGAATGCATCATCATGCAGATGAAGTATTTCATGTATGGGGAAGAGAAACAGCAAAGGTGTTTGAACGAAGTAAAATAGATGAAATTCTAAATCGTCTTAACAATATAGAAGGAAATATTTTACGTGCGAAAGGTATAGTTAGTACAGAAAATGACAAATGGGTTCAGTTTGACTATGTGCCAGAAGAAGTGATAATCAGAGATACAACACCTGATTGTATCGGACGCATTTGTGTAATTGGAGAGCATATAAACGAGGATGTTCTTTCAAATCTATTTGAATTATAGAGGTAGATATGGCGACTTATATAGATATTATAACGGGATTCCTTGAAAGTGGAAAAACTACGGTCATCAAAGAACTTTTACAAAGTAATCATTTAGAAGAATTTGATAAAATCATATTAGTTATTTGTGAAGAAGGTTTTACTGATTATGATGAAGAAAAACTAGGAGAAATACATGTTAAGACCTTGATGCTTGAAAATGAATCAGATCTAAATGATAATTTGTTTCAACAAATTGAAAATACATATCATCCGGATCACATACTTGTGGAATATAATGGAACATGGAATATTTCTGAAATGTTGAGGTTGAAAATACCATATGATTATAAATTTAGAAATGTCGTTTTTGTAAGTGATGCGGAAAATTTTAGAAATCAGTTAAGTAATATGGCAACAGTCATGCAACCACATATTTTAAATAGTGATATTGTTATATTTAATCGATTCGAAAAACTTCATCAGGGAATGCAAAAAAAGTTAACCAGGGATATTAAAAATATTAATCCGAGAACTAGAGTGACATTTATAAATGAGTTTGAAACAGATAAAATACTAAATGAACGTTTCATGACATTTAATAATCCGGAAAATACATCTATGAATTTTAAAATGAATTTAAAAGTAGGCATATTTTTAGCCGTTTGTTTTTCTTCACTTTTAATATTTGAATTTCCTAATGCATATAGTTACACACAATCCATGGTAACTGTATTTTTAAGTATTCTTATGCAGGCGATTCCATTTATTTTATTAGGAGCGTTTATTTCAGCAGGGATTCAGATATTTGCATCAACTGGATGGATTATGAAACAAATATCAAAAGGAAGCTGGTATTCCTTTTTGATTGCTTCAGTAGCAGGATTTTTTATGCCCATATGTGATTGTGGGATGGTTCCAATTATATCTGGGCTTTTAAAGAAAGAGACACCACTCCCACAAACGATAACTTTTTGGTTATCATCATCAGCAGTAAGTCCTATTGTTATTATTTCTATGCTTTACGCATTCCCAGAACAGCCATATCTTGCAGTTGTAAGGGTTATAACTGGTTTAATTATTGGAATTATGGTAGGGGTTATATTGAAACTCATAAATCTTGAAACCAAGGATGTGACGAAGGGGAATCGGAGAGTTCAGAATATTGGAAAAGATGTTTTGGAATTAAAGTATGATGGAGTAAAAGGAAAAATTGAAGCAGTTTTTGCTGGAGCTAAGATTGAATTTTTTAGGGTCGCAGAATATGTGATTATTGGGGCATTGATATCAGCTGTTTTACAGACGATTATGCCACAAACGTTGAAAAGTTTTATTGGCAATAATATTATTGTTCAGTTTATAGTTATGATTGTAGCAGCGATGCTTATGTCTACTTGTTCAACGTCCAATGCATTTATTGGAAGAAGTTTTTCTAATAATTTTTCTACGGTTCCAATTTTATCATTTATTGTGATGGGACCAATGCTTGATCTGAAGAATATGGTAATGCTTTCGGAAATTTTAAAGAAAAGATTTCTACTGTTTCTTGCAACTCTTGTAATCATAGAAAGCGCCATAGTCTTTGGTGCTTTATCATTCTTCTTGTAAGGGGGCAGACATGGGTAGAAAAAAGAATATGGAAGCAATAGTTCAAATAGTTATATTAATTGCTATTGCCTGTTTACTAATATATGCAATGATTAGTAAGAAAGTAAATTATTATGTTCATCCTAGATTTTATGTGGGGATATGGGTTTCAATTATTGTATTAATTTTATTTGCAATAAGTCTGATATCAAAAATTAAAAAAGCCAGACATAATGTAAATATACGACATTATATGATTTTTGCTATTCCGTTGGTAGCTACACTATTATTTCCTGCTACGGGTGTTAATAGTAAGGAGATGACTATTGCAAATAGTGATATTGTAGCATCAAATAGTGAAACAGATAACGATACGATAGATGGTACGAATTCAGATAGTTATGATAGCGAAAGTATGACTAACGAAGAGGCTTCAACGGATACAACTGATGCAACAGCTTCCACACAGGAAAATGAGCAAGCGAATGATACAGGGGAAGAAAAAGTTGGTATTTCTGAAAAATATGCTCAATATGAAGTCGATGGCGTAATGGTTATTAACGATGATATATTTGCAGATTGGTATTGTGATGTATATGATAATCTTGATGAATTTGTAGGAAAGAAATGTAAGTATTTAGCACAAGTATATTCAATGGAAGATTTTGAAGAAAATCAATTCTTGGCAGGAAGATATTTTATGGTATGCTGTGCTGCTGACTTGGTTGGATATGGAATTGTCTGCGAAACTGATATACGAAGTGAATTAAAGGATGAAGAATGGATTACAGTAACTGGGACGATATCGGAATATGAATACAATGGCTATATGGTACCACTCTTAACAGATGTTACGATAACGGAAGGTGAAGCACCAGATGTTGAGTATATATATTATAATAATTAATGATAAAAAATCTCATGTTAACTGGCATGAGATTTTTTTCTGAATACGATTAAAATATTGACATATGCCCAAAATAGATATATGATAGTTATGGGCATATGCTTATTAAAAGGAAATTATTATTATAAAGTTAATAGAAAGGGGATGAATGATATCGCTGCAATAGTAGATGAAGAGAAATGTATAGGTTGTGGACAGTGCGCTGATATTTGCCCAGTTGATGCAATTTCAGTGGATAGTGGAAAAGCCATTATCAATGAACTGTGCGTGGAATGTGGAAGTTGTGTAACAGCCTGTCCAGTAGAAGCAATTTCGTTACCATAAAGTACGCTATGTGTATATAGAACAAAGGACACTACTTAGTCACTCATTCACTTTTAAAGGAGGTGAGAATTATGCCAAGAAGAGATGGGACTGGACCAAATGGAATGGGAGCTATGACTGGAAGAGGTTTTGGAATCTGCAATACTGCTTTTGGCATGCTAAATTCAAAATCTGTAACTAGCAAAAGGTTGATGACATATTTGTTGGGCATTATTAGTCTGTTATCAGGGTTTGTGGGATTAGTATATTTTCGAACAAAGAAAAAAGTGAAAATATCTCATTGAAAAGGAGGTGAAAATTATGCCAAGAAGAGATTGAACAGGACCAAATGGAATGGGAGCTATGACTGGAGGTCGATCAGGATTTTGCAACAGTGATTTTGATGATCGCAATTTAGGAAGATGCTTTGGTGGGAATGGATTTCAAAGAGGATACAGAAGACAGTTTGTACAAACAGGGATACCTGGTTACTTAAGAAACAGTAATCCTCAAAACATTCAGGATACAGAGGAAAAAGCATTTTTGGAAATACAGGAAACAAAACTAGAAAACCAGTTGAAATCAGTTAAAGAGCGGTTATCAAATTTGAATAATGCTGCAAAATAGTAAACAACAAAAAGCTTGCTTAGCGAACTTTCTACTGGTATGAATTATGTAAGGGAAGCTGGCAGTTGCCAGCTTCCTATTAAAAATTTAAAGGTGGTCAATAATGGCATTAAGAAACATTAGAAATTATAATGAAGAAGATACTATATTGCGCAAAAAATCAAAAGTAGTTAAAATAATAGATGAAAAGACTCAAATCTTACTAGCCGACATGGCAGATACCATGTATCAAGCAAATGGAGTGGGACTGGCAGCACCACAAATAGGAATATTAAAAAGACTAGTTGTTATCGATGTTGGTGAAGGACTCATAAAACTTATTAATCCGGTCATTTTAGAACGATCTGGAGAACAACAGGATATGGAAGGCTGTTTAAGTGTTCCTGACATATCAGGTGAAGTGTTACGTCCTCAGAAAGTACGCATCAAAGCTCAAGATGAAAATGGAAATTATTTTGAATTGGAAGCAACAGATTTGCTTGCTAGAGCATTCTGCCACGAACTAGATCATCTTGATGGAATTTTATTTATTGATAAAACACTTCCGGATACGACAGTAAATAATATAGAACAATAGAATTGGAGGCAACAATGGAATTATTTTTTGATTGCATACCTTGTATGTTAAAGCAGGCATTAGAAGCAGCCAGAAAGACTACAAGTGATGTGGAAATACATGATAAGGTAGTATGTGAAACAATTAATTTGATGACAAATTATAAAAAATATAGAAACTCACCTGACTTGGCACGGGAAATTCATAGAATTGTTAAGGAACAGACAGGAATCAAAGATCCATATTCTGAAATAAAAAAAAAAGATTTAGAAGCAGCGAAAATGGTATATCCATATTTGAAAGATTTTATTCAAAGTAAAGAGAATAGTCTTTACTGGGCATTAAAAATAGCTGCCACAGGAAATAACATTGATGCAGCTGTATATAGCGATATTGATGTAAAAAAATGTATTGAAAAAGAGTTGGAGAAAGAATTTTCAATCTGTGATATTGACATTATGGAGAAAAAATTACAAACTGCTTCAAATATACTTATTATTGGTGATAATACAGGAGAGACAATCTTTGATAAAGTAATGATAGAAAGTTTTCCAAACATTAATATTATATATGGAGTAAGAAGTGAAGCGATTATTAATGACGTAACAGAAAAAGATGCAATTGCATCTGGATTGGATCAGGTTTCGAAAGTAGTGTCGACTGGATGTAGTGCACCGGGAGCTATATTAGAGGATTGTAGTAATGAGTTTATTGACATTTACAATAAATCGGATATTATTATAAGTAAGGGACAGGGAAATTACGAAGCTCTTTCAGAAGAAAAAGGAAACATGTTTTTCCTCTTAAAAGCAAAATGTCCCATGATATCACAGAAACTAAATGTCAATTTGAATGAATATATATTTAAATATGGCGGTACAAAGCAATCGTAATATTAAGGAGAAAACATGGCAAGACCAACAAAATTGAGAAAAATCGAACATATACCAGCGATACCTTATTTCGTACCATCTGAAACGGATGTAGCTGAATTACCGGAAAATATTTTAAAGCTGGAAGAATTAGAAGCGATTCGTCTGAAAGATTTAGAAGGATTAGAACAGGGCGAATGTGCAGAGCGAATGGAAGTATCAAGACCAACATTTCAACGTATTTTATTATCAGCAAGAGAGAAAGTAGCAGATAGTTTAATCAATGGGAAGATGATACACATAGAAGGCGGTAACTTTACCCGTAATATTTGCCCAATCCAGTGCAAAGACTGTGGAAAAGAATGGAAAGAAAGCTTTGAAAATCTTGAAGCGATTAAGAGTGGTAAGTATGTATGCCCAGATTGTGGTTCTGTTAATGTACTATGTGAGGATAATTGCAAGGACAAGTTTTGTCACAAGAATTGCTGGCGCCATAGAGGAATGGATTTTTAAGGTAAAACAAAATAAATGTGAAAAATGTTGTGTTGTAAAGTTAGTGCTTGAAAAAGTATTGATTTTATAACACTTTTTTTGCGCTAAAAAAGTATTTCCATCGTATTAAGTTAGGTACAATTTAAATACAATATTGACATATGCCCACAATTGAATTAAAATATGATAATGAGCATAAGACCAAAACGTGTATTTTTAGTAAGGGTTTATATGAGAAATACAAAATATTTAGTGATTGGAAGGGATAATATGTATTGTGAGTCATTTACGGATAAAGTAATCGACCATTTTATGGCGCCTAGAAATTGTGGAACTATGCCAGATGCTAATGGTGAAGGAAGTTTTGGGGATCCAGGCTGTGGTGATTATTTAACGATCCAAATTAAGGTTAAAGATAATTGTATAGAAGATATTAAATTTCTTGTTTTTGGATGCACGGCAGCTGTGGCATCAAGTAGTATGACAACGGTTCTTGCGAAAGGCAAAACATTGGAAGAAGCATTACTGATAACAGATAAAGATATAGCGGATGCTCTTGATGGACTTCCAGAACATAAGCTACATTGTTCTGTACTTGGTGCAAGTGCTTTAAAAAATGCAATCAAAGACTACACTACAAAAATAAATGCTTAGGGGTGACCATGTGGAAACAATAGGGAGAAAAAGATGCTTACTATAAAAATATTAAGTAGTCCGTCCAAAGGTACTATGCGAATTCTGCAGCGTAAAGTTTGCGATGATCAAATAAAAGAAATACTTCAAGATGAAAAAGTAAGAGCTATTGGCTTAGTACAGGGGAGTGTTGCTGACGTTATAATGGCAGCTGATGTTGCAGAAAAAGCTTCTAACGTAGAAATATCAGAGATCAATGGCAACTGTCCTCAACATATTACAATGATAGGTATATTTGGTGATATTGCAGCTGTAAATGAGGCAATTAATGCAATAAAAACATGGGAAAAAGAGGATACAACTAAAAAATAAAAATACAAGGAGTAAATATCATGCAAAAGAAAGAAGCAAATAAAAAAGGTGCATTGCAGCCTGCACCAAAAGTTTTGGTTTCATGCCGCGGATTAGATGGAGAAGACAATGCACTGGCAGTAGGATATTGTGGTAATTGTAGTTATGCACCTCCTATGGTTATGGTTGGAATTGTACCAACAAGATATTCCTATCAGATGATAAAGGAATCAGGATGTTTTGTTGTAAACATAGCAGATAAGAATTATCAGGAAACTTTTGATTATCTGGGTAAAATAAGCAAAAAAGATTCTGATAAGCTGAAAGATATGAATGTTAAATTAGAAGAAGGTAAAGTTGTGAATGCACCAATTTTATCGGATTGTCCTGTTAATATTGAGTGTACAGTTGTGGATTCTATTATGACAGGTTCACACGAGATGTTTATCGGAAAAGTGGAATATGTACATGCAGATGCAAAGTTAATCAATGAAGATGGTAATATTGATTTTTCATTGATAAACTTCATTTAATAGAATTAATAAAAAAATATATGATAGATTGGAGTAATAAAAATGGAAGAAAAAGAAAAAAGCTGTTCTGATAGTGAATGTACAAAAGAATCATGTGAAGGCTGTGAACATAGCAAACAGAGTATGCTTGAGGATTTAAACCAATATAGTTCAATAAAAAATGTGATTGGAGTTGTAAGCGGTAAAGGCGGAGTTGGGAAGTCATTTGTTACTGCCATGTTAGCTGTATTATTGAATAGAAAAGGATATAAGGTCGGAATTCTTGATGCTGATATTACAGGACCATCGATTCCAAAAATGTTTGGAATTACTAGAAAAGCAATGGGAAATGAATTGGGTATTATACCGGAATCTACAGCAAACAATATTAAAGTAATGTCAGTAAATCTATTATTAGATAAAGAAGACTCACCTGTAATCTGGAGAGGACCAATATTGGCTAATACGGTAAAGCAATTCTGGACAGAAGTAGTATGGGAAGACTTAGATTACTTATTCATTGATATGCCACCTGGAACAGGTGATGTACCACTTACCGTATTTCAGTCAATTCCATTGGATGGAATCGTTATTGTAACATCTCCACAGGATCTTGTTTCTATGATTGTTAAGAAGGCATATAATATGGCAAAAATGATGAACATACCTATCTTAGGTTTAGTTGAAAATATGAGCTATTTGAAATGTCCTGATTGTGGGAAAAAAATAAATATATTTGGTGAAAGCAAATTGAATGAAATTTCAAATGAAATAGGTATTGATATATTAGGTAGAATTCCAATTGATCCAGTCATTGCTAAATTAGTTGATGAAGGCAATTTTGAGAGATTTTCATGCGATTATTTAATGGATGCAGCAGAAAAAATTAGCAATATCTTTGCAAATGAGATGTAGTAATGGAAACAGAAACTAAAATTATTACAAGATATTCGGAAACAGATCAGATGGGAATTATTCATCATTCTAATTATGCAGTGTGGTTTGAAGCAGGAAGAACGGACTTTTTTAAAAAGCTTGGATGCTCATATAAAGAGATAGAAAGCAGAGGTGTTTTGCTTCCATTATATGAGATGAATTGTAAATTTAAAAGTCCAGCCAGATATGAGGATGAAATAGTTATAAAGACTTCATTAAAGGTGCTCACAAAAGTACGAATTATTTTTTCATATGAAGTAATAAATCACTCGGATGAAAAAATATTGTCAACGGGTGAAACAATGCATGCATGGACAAACAAAGCTTTAAAACCTATTAATGCAGAAACAACGATTCCGGATGTGTACTCTCTATTATGGCAAGGAAGCTGCAATTCTAATAAGATTGATTAAGAAGTTTGAAATTAAAATACAAGAGGATAAATGAGATGAGGTTTATAGTAAATTCGGATTCAAGTATCACGTTGAACTTTCTGCGAAACTAGCTCATTCCATTTAGCCTGTCATTAGTCCGGCTATATTATTTATAATGATATCAGACGGAGAATGTGTGCTTTTATGTGGAAAAAACGGCTGTGGAAAAACGACAGTTACCCGTTTGCTGAATGGAATGATACCTGATTTTTATGAAGGAAGGCTGACAGGCCATGGAATATACAGGAATTAATTCCAGAGGAAAAATCCCCTGTATGAAATTTCCAAAGTGGCAGGGAGTGTCTTTTTAGAACCCAAGAACGCAGTTGTATACGGTAAATACGACCAGTAAAATTGCCTTTGGAGGTGAAAATCATGGTATGGAACCACGTGGAATACGAAAACGTGTAGAAAAGACTGCAAAGGATTTGAAAATTTAGCATCTTCTGAACAGAAGTATTTTTTAACTGTCAGGTGGAGAAAAACAGAAAAGTGCTTTTGCTAGTATCTACGCATGATGATAATCATGAAGAGCAAAAGACAAAAAAATATAATACTGCTAGATATTTTATTCCCAAGTTGCTTGAAACTCAATTTAATAAAAATAAAGATTGACAAAGAAGTTTACTATTAAGTAAAAAGTGCTTTTATACATATATCCCCTTTAGATTAAGGAATAATTAAATATGTTTACGAAAAGTATTGTATTTTTATAAACATGTAAACAATTTGACGCGGCTCCTAACAGATCAATATAATGATATTAGGATTGAACACATGATTAGTGAAGAATCTTTTTTGAAAATTGAAAAAATGACAGATAAAAATAAATTAATATGCTATTTTAATTCATAATTATTTGTAATCAATAAAAGCAACCATTAAAATGCAAAGCCAGCAGCACAAGGAAAAATTTTGCACTGCTGGCTCTATTCCGTTTTTCGATTCTTTTCTGACTGTATTACTGAGCGACTTAATAGTTCATCCGACAGACAATTCAATGTACGCAAAAGGATTTGGCGGTCCTCATTCGAACAGGCATGATACTTACCGATAAATTCGTTGAGCTCTGCATCCTGTCTCGAAATGTCTGGGTAAAAGAGAGTTTCTACTGACACACCCAATCGTTTTATAAGTAATTTTATAATTTCATACGATGGATTCAAACGTCCTTTTTCTATATTTGCTATATGCCGAACAGATACGCCAGATTGTTCAGCAAGTTCTTCTTGGGTAAGGGCATAAGCAATTCTTGCTTCACGGATGCACCTACCAAGATATTTCAACATATCTTCCTGCATTATTATTCACCTCTTATATATTGTATCGTGCTGACACATTTTTTTACATAACCCAATCGTGCCGAATTAATCAGCATTATAATGCTTGATTTAGGAAGAATTCAAATTCAGCTTTGCCAAAATGTAAAAAAAAAAGCAGTTTGGCTGGGCTTAAAAGTATGGGTGTTCATGGCTGCTCTTTTGAAGGCAGATATGAGCGGATGGTTTATTTTAAATAATAAAATTGATGATGGCGATTTATTAAAAAAATAGCAAACTTTTCTCAAAATATCTCTGTTAACTCATCAGCATTATTTAGCAGAAATATTCGGTATTATTATTCTGAAACTTTAAATGTGCTTACTTGCGTTAAATGGTCGTTAAGGCTGTTTGGCGTTTTTTTATACTTTGCCAGAAGAGTAACTGTTTATTTTTATCAAAAAAGAGTTATTTTTTTTATTGTATTAATTGCATATTCACAACCTCCATTTAAGTGGATTGCCGTATTAGAAAGAAAAAAAGAGTACCCAAGCACAGAAACAGAGATTGCAATTCGTGATGTGGTAATAGTTACTTTTGGTCTGAGCACGCTCCAATTGGTGCCAAGCTGCAGGAGTCCATAACTCCTGATTTTCAAGTTGAAGGAAATCAAACAGAAAATCAGGAGAGAAAATATGTATTACAACATTAAAGAAAGTGGTAAAAGAATTAAGAATTTGAGGAAAAACAAAGGATTCACACAGGAAACATTTGCGGATGTAGTTGGATTATCATACAGGTCGATAGCAGATATTGAAAGAGGATATAGGGGAACTAGTATAGATGTGTTGGTAGTGATGAGAAAGGTATTAGATACTACTCTAGATTATCTAGTTGTTGGTGACGTGAGTATACAAAGCGAAATTGAAGTTTCTGAAGCAGAGAAATTCATTACATCATTATTAGTTGGAAAGTCAGAAGATCAGAAGATGATTGCAGGAAAGATATTAAAAGGGATACTGGAAAACATTTAAACCTCGTACATTGAAAAGTATTCATCTTATAAATCGAATTATCCTTCTGCGTTCTCTTGGTGAGAAATATTCTAAAGATGAAATAAAGCTGTCATTAACGGTAAAATGACTTTGGAAATTAAAAAAGAAACACTGAAAAATAAAAAATCTCGTGTCAATCTATTGGTGAATATTGAAGCAGAATTACTGTTGGGAAAGGTGTTAGGTACGAGAGTTTGGTGAAGATTTTTAATCTTAAACAGATGACTCAAACGTTCAATTAGCTGACTAGAAACAATCTGATTGACTACAGATTTAGAGAAAAAAGGAACAGGCGGCAGTTGATGAATTATAGATGAACAAGCTACCTACAGTAAAAGCCTTGTAAGCCGATTATGCTGAGCTTCTTTCAAAAAGAAAAAAGACTATATCGGGTATAGTAATGCTAGTATAGTAATGCTAAAAATTAATGTGTACTTATATGATAATTAGTGATACAATTGTTTACATACAAGTACACGTAGAACTGTACCTGTATGTAAACTGCAAACATGACTAGTATCAGATTTGTACAAGGTGGTGTTCATAATGACTTATGTTGAACAAATATTAGATATAGCAAAACAATTTAATGGAATGATTACCGCGACGCAGGTGACTGAAGCTGAAATACCGCGACGTTGTTTAACGGAGTGCGTCAATAAAGAGCTTTTATATAAAGCGAGTCGCGGCGTATATGTATTACCGGATATTTGGGAAGATGAAATGTTTATTCTCCAATATAAATATCCTAAAGGTGTTTTCTCTTATGAAACAGCGTTATATTTACATGGATTAACGGATAGAACACCGCTTAGTTATACGATGACTTTTCCAAAGGGATATAACATAACGGCAGCTAAAACAAATAGTGTAGCTGCAAAGATTGTAAATGTGGAAAATTATATGTTGGGATTGATAGAAATGCAATCTCCTTGTAAAAATAAAATCAAGGTTTATGATGCCGAGCGCACCCTGTGTGATATAGTCAAAGGAAATAATGCGTGTGATATTCAAATTGTTAATTCAGCAATGAAAAACTATGTTAAATTGAAGGATAAGAATATAAACAAACTATTTGAATATGCAACACAATTAAAGGTAAAATCTCAAATAGCACATTATATGGAGGTACTTTTATGATAACGAAAAATCCGATGCAATTAAAAGCGTTTATCAAAAATAAGGCAGCAGAAAATAATATTTCTGCTCAGCTTGTAATGCAAAACTATATGTTGGAACGATTGCTTGAACGTATTTCACTGTCAAAGTATCGCTCTAATTTTATACTAAAGGGCGGATTTTTGATTTCTGCAATTGTTGGGCTTGATACAAGAGCTACCATGGATCTGGACACAACAATAAAAGGGTTCTCGCTTATCAAAGAAACCTTACAAAACATTTTTGAAGAAATCTGCAAAATACAGCTCGGGGACGATGTGACCTTTGAAATTGTCGGTTTAAGTGATATTAGAGAAAATGATGATTATCCTGGAATAAGGGTAGGATTAACAGCAAAATATCCGCCACTGAGCGTACCGTTATCAGTTGATGTGACAACCGGTGATAAAATCACACCACGAGAAATAGAATACACATTTAAACTTCTTTTTGACGATCGGACAATCAGTATATTGGCATATAATTTAGAAAGTATTTTAGCTGAAAAAATTGAAACTGTGCTTTCACGTAGTATTGCAAATACGAGACCGAGAGACTTTTATGATATTTATATCATTTACAAATTACATAAAGAGGAATGCGATTTTAAAGTCTTAAAAGAAGCCCTTGAAAGGACAGCTGAAAAACGTGGCAGTGTACATATTCTGTTCGAATATCAGAAGATTTTGGACAACATTCGAGATAGTGATACCCTAAAAGGCTTTTGGAATAGGTATCAAAAAGATTTCAGTTATGCAGACAATATTGAATTTATTGATATTTGTTACTGCATTGAACAGATGATGTGGATTATCAATCAGCAAACGGAGGAACAAGCATGAGTACTAATATATCAAAACAAAAGCGTGAAGATCTGATTGCAAAAATTAAATCTATCCGTACTTTCGTGGCAAAAGCAGAGCAAGATGAAAATACCGGCAATTTACTTACTTATTTGAGTGAGTTAGAAAAAGAGGTTAAGGGTAAAAAATATGGGCTTGTATTTGAAAAACATAGAGAAGCCATTGATGATATATTGGAAACACATACACCGGTTTTAACAGAAGAAAAAGACTTGTTTATCGACAATGGCGGTCAAATAAATTTTTTGATTGAAGGAGATAATCTTACTGCATTAGAGTTATTGAAGAAAACGCATAAGGGAAAAATCGACCTTGTCTATATTGATCCACCTTACAATACTTTAAAAGAAGGTTTCACTTATTCTGATGCATTAGTAGATAAAAACGATACCTTTCGGCATTCAAAATGGTGTTCGTTTATGTCCCCACGATTAAAAGCAGCTAAAAACATAATGGCAAAAAGCAGCGCAATATTCATTTCTATTGATGATAATGAGGTTGGCGCACTACGAATGCTTTGCGATGAGATATTTGGGTATCAGAATTTTGTGGCAAATGTAATTTGGGAAAAAAAGTATTCTCCACAGAACGACGCAAAATGGCTTTCTGATAGCCATGACCATATCCTTGTATATGCAAAAGATAAAGAACAATGGAAACCGAGCTTACTTGCTCGTACTGAAGATATGGATAATAGATATAAAAATCCCGATAATGACCCTCGTGGTGTTTGGAAAGCTGTAGATTTTTCAGTTAAAACATATAGTGCTACGGGAGATTACACAATTACAACACCAAGTGGTAGAACTGTTAATCCTCCAAGTCCACGCTGCTGGGTAACCAACGAAACTAGGTTCAAAGAATTAGTAGCGGACAATCGGATATGGTTTGGAAAAGGAGGAAACAACGTCCCTGCTTTGAAAAAATTTCTAACAGAGGTTCAACAAGGTAGCGTATGTAAAACAATTTGGTATAGAACGGAAGTCGGCGATAATCAAGAAGGTGCTCAAGAACTAAAAGAAATTTTTGCCGGGATAGGTGTGTTTACCAATCCAAAGCCTGTACGACTTTTGGAACGAATTATTGAAATTGCATCTAAACCCAACGCAACTGTTCTTGATTTTTTTGCAGGTAGCGGAACAACAGGACAAGCAGTTATTAAATATAATGTTGAACACACGGGCAGTAAACGTAATTTTATTCTTTGTACTAATAGCCAAAATAATATCTGTCATGATGTAACCTATGAGCGTTGCAAAAGGGTTATTGAAAAAGTGAATTATAATACAAGCCTAAAGTATTATAAAATTAATTATGTTTCTATCAGTGAACAGCTCTATTATGAATATGCTGATGAACTGCTTTTGCATATCCGCGAACTGGTGGAACTTGAAAATGGCATCAACTTTACTGGTAACGCAACAATTGCTATTGTTCTGACGGAAGAAGAATTGGCAGCGTTTATCGCCAATGCGGACAATTTCAAAAAATGCAGGAAAATTTATTTGGGACATGATGTTTTAATGGATGGCGAGCAGGAGTCTATCCTGAAAGAACGGCATATCAAAGTAAATATCATCCCGGATTACTATTATAAAGAATTGGAGGGCTAATCATGGATGATATTACGCTTGCAGAGTTTCAAATACGAGCAATTTCCGCACTGATGAAAGCTATGGAACATTCAAACAGAGATATTGTTTTGAAAAGCTGTACTGGAAGTGGGAAAACTATTATTTTGACTCATTTTATGGATGAATATTTTAAGAGCTATCCCCAAACCATTTTTGTGTGGCTTACGCCTGGTAGAGGTAGTTTAGAAGAACAAAGTAAAGAAAAAATGGACAAGTATATTCATGGAAGCAATACCAAACTGCTTTCAGATGTAATGACCAGCGGGTTTGAGGAAAACGATGCGTGCTTTATCAACTGGGAGAAACTAACGAAAAAAGGTAACAATGCTTTAAAAGACAGTGAACGCACCAACTTTTTTGAACACATAGAAAAGGCTCATAGTGATGGATTGCATTTTAACATTATTGTAGATGAAAGCCATCAAAACCAAACCATTAAAGCTGATGCGATTATGCAATATTTCAAAGCAGATAAAATCATTCGATGCTCCGCAACGCCTACCGATATAAAACAGGCTGCGTTAATTAATATTCCAGAAGCAGATGTCATTGCTGAGGGACTTATTAAAAAGATGCTTATTATCAACGAAAATTTTGCTAACAATGTTGTCGTTGACAATGAGATAGAATATCTATTGGAAAAGGCTTTTGAAAAGCAAAGAGAGTTACATGCCACGTTTTTAGAAAACAGTGCGGAAATCAACCCTTTGATTCTGGTGCAAATACCAAATAAAAACGATGTTATGCAGGATAAAATTGAGAGATGGTTTGAAAAACAAGGTGTTACGTATGAAAATGGTCAATTGGCCTGCTGGCTCAGCGGTAAGCATGAAAACATTGAGGATATTACTGATAAGAATGCAAACTCTGTGGCGGTAATTATCAAACAAGCTATTGCTACCGGATGGGATTGTCCGAGGGCTCACATCCTTGTTAAATTGCGAGACAATATGAGCGAAACTTTTGAAATTCAAACAATCGGAAGAATTCGCAGAATGCCAGAAGCAAAGCATTATGAAAACGATACATTAGACAGTTGTTATTTATATACGCTTGATGAGAAGTTCACAGAGGGCGTAAAGTTAAATTTAGGAAATGGTGCTTTATCTGCTGCCAAATTGTTTTTAAAGAACGAATATAAGTCAATTGAATTAACTTGCTTGCAGCGTTCTGGAATAGCGGTAACACGTGATTCCAAAAGATCATTAATGGCTGTTGCACAATATTTTGCCGATAAATTTGAAACAGGTAGCAATATGCAAGTAAACCAAAAACGACTACTCGCAAATGGATTTTTCTTCGATGTAGATATTGTTCGATCCACAAAATCTGGTGAAGTTGCTACTTTAGAAAGTAAGGTTGGAGAAAGACTGAACGATGTCACCTTTCGTATCCCATTAAATACACATGAACATGGACGGGAATATCATCATGCAGTTGCAAAGATGGGTCTTGATATCACATTGGAATATGCACAAATGAATACCATTATACGAAAATTGTTTGTTGCCGGAAGCAACTATTCCAAAAAAATATTATCTCTGACTAATAGAGAAATCTATTCGTTTGTTTTAAATAACGAGTGGCTACTAAAAGATAGCATTCGTTCAGCAATGGCACATGAGATGAATCAGTTGAATGTGCAATTTAATCGTGTTGTCCCTAAAAAATTTACCATACCTCAAGAATGTCTATTTACGTACGATGCCAACGCAAAATCACTGTCAATTATGGATAAAAATGTGTACAACGGTTATCTTTCTTCAGCCGAGGTGCGATCAGCACCTGAAAAACTGTTTGAAAAATTCTGTGAACAGAACGATAAGGTTGCATGGTGGTACAAAAATGGAGATAAAGGAAATGAGTATTTTTCATTGGTCTACGAAGATAATTTTGGAAAAGAGAAAATGTTTTATCCGGATTATCTAGTTGGAATTGGTTCTGACACCTGGATCATAGAGACTAAAGGAGGATTTTCACAAAGCGGCGAAAGTCAAGACATAGATATTTATTCAGCAAAGAAATTTACTGTTTTAAAGCAATATTTGCAGAAGTATCATATGAAAGGCGGCTTTGTACGACAAGATAAACATAGTCAGGAACTGTGTATTTGCACAGAGGAGTATAATGATGATATAAATAGCGAAAACTGGACGGTATTGAAACAAATGCTATAAATAGAAATTTTACCAAGGAGGCGGTGTATATGGCTGTAATCACAAAAAAATCATTTAATTGCTTTAATGTATATTCTTCTGAAGAGGATCATTCAGTACTTCACGTTGATATCGCTGATACACCGTCCTTTTATCAAAAAATGTTCGACTATTTTTTTGATGATACCAGATTTTTACAGTACATTGAAAATAAAACGTCCTTAACATTTGAACCTACTGTTGAAAATTATGTTTCGCTCTACAAAAGACTTAGTTTATATGTAGATGATGAAAATATCCGTAAGCTGCCCACGGACATCGAGGATGAAGTTATCAAAATTCTTGCAGAAGAATACACTCTTGAAGATAAAGGAAACGGGAATATTGAAGTAAGATTAGACAAGATGGGGAAAATTGGAGAATACATTTTTTGCAATCTGTTATCTGAATATTTTGGATTTAGTTGTGTTATTCCGAAAGCGAACTTCATTACTGATAGGAACATGAGTGTTTTCGGAATTGATGCGGTATTCTATTGCCCTGAAGACAAGATGATTCTATTTGGGGAATCAAAAGTCAGCAATTCACTAAAGAACGGAGTTTCTCTTATCAACAAATCACTCTCTACATACCAACAACAAGTTGATGAAGAATTTGTATTGGTTCTTAGTCAAAGGTGGTTGCGCGATAAGATGGGGACATTCGCAGCAGATTTTGGTAGCTTTATCGACAGAAGCATTGCTATGAAGAACTTTATATCTAAAGCTGGTGTAACATCAATTGGAATACCGGTTTTTATTGCTCACGGCACAGAAACCGATACAGCTACAATTCTAAGCAAACTTTCCAGTATCAAAAAAGTCAAACTATATGATTTGGAAACAAAAATAATAGCAATTTCGCTGCCTATTATAAGTAAAAGCAAATTGATAGCAACCTTTACTCAAAAAATTGTGGAAAGGAGAGAATATTATGAATCTATCATCAAATGAATATGACACGCAAAAGCTTCGGGAAAAATATATCAGAGCATTAGCACTTTCCAAAGATTCAACGGAAAAAGCCAGAGAATTGGCAGACGATCTGTTTGCATTAGATTTAACGGTATACTCTCAAAATTATTCTTTTGATTCACTCATATATTCTGCCTTTGCACAATCACAATTAGATAAAGATGTGGTCTTACACCCTGAACAAATTGAGATCATTAAGCAAATGGAAATAAATGATGCATTGATAGTAAGTGCCCCAACGAGTTTTGGTAAAACTTTCTGCGCATTTGAATACTTAGCAAGACATTTACCACAAAATATAGTTCTTATAGTCCCCACTCTTGCTTTAGTAGACGAGTATCTAAAGAAGTTGATAAGAAAGTACAATCAGACTTTTCAAACCTATAAGGTTTACACGCAACTGGATTTTGAAAAAGAATATGATTTTAGTTCATTCAATATTTTTATTCTCACTCATGATAGGGTTGTACAAGAAAATTCTTACGAAATAATTAAAAGCATTGATCTGCTCGTTATTGATGAAGTATACAAGCTAGAAACGGACAAGGAAGATGATCGTGTCTTAGTTTTAAACATGGCCTACTATTATTTAGCAAAAACGGCTAAACGATATATTTTATTGGCACCGTTTATTAAAAACGTAGAGGATATTGAACTACTTGAAAAGAAACCAGTCTTTTATAATACGGAATATTCGCCAGTTGTTAATGAAGTAATACCAATAAATATACTCTCTCATAAGGATAGAGGGTCTCAATGTAAAAAATTGCTGCTACATATACCCGAAGAAGAAAAGACCTTGATATACTTTCCTACAGTTATGGGCATTTACAAGTATATAAATAACGAATTATCTACCGAACCATTATTGCTCGAACTTGATACTTCCATTAGATATTTTATTGAATGGGCAAAAGACGAAATACATGAAGATTGGTGCGTTATAAAGGCACTGGAAAGAGGATATGTAATACATAATGGGCAAATGCCTTTAGGAACACGTATGTTTCAGTTGAATTTATATGAAAATAATTCCACTTATAATAGATTGTTTTGCACATCGACTTTACTCGAAGGAGTTAATACTACTGCCGAAAATATAATCATTACGAAACCTTCCAGACAATCTGATAAAAATAATAATTCCAACGATTTCACCGCTTTTGACTTTTTTAATCTGGTTGGCAGAACAGGGCGCTTGAACCAGCACTTTATTGGTAAAGCTTACTATCTAAAGGCGCCAACAGACCCTCCTTTTGAAAAAATTGATGCTATTAGAAGCATCAAATTTGAGATAACAGACGATAGCAAAGATGTTGATATTCAAAAAGGCGATATAGAGAATCACCCGGATTATCTTGCTTTTTTAGCAGGTTTAGGAATTACTCATGAAGATTATTTGAAGAATATTGGCAGTCATTTGAGATTTGATACTATAAAAGCTATGTATAATCGTTATGATGAGAAAAGACAAAGTCTTATTGCAGAATTGCGTTCGATTAAAGATATTCCAAAGTATGGTAGGTCTAAACTTGTGTGTCTATTGTATTATATTGCAGAAGGTAAAAATGACACTTTCCGTGGAAATTTAATCAATAATCTTATCAATCGAAATCGACCTAAGATCAAAACTGTTGTAGATAATGCAATGAAATATTATGCTTCAAGAGGACTTGATTACATTATTTCGACAGCAATCAATTTAAAGATGAGTTATATAGAACATCAATTTTATGGAAAAGTTGAAATAATTAGATATTTTATGCAAACCGAAGCTATTTCGAAGGATTACATCAATGTCTTAGATAATAAGGTTCTTGGAGCAATTGAGCAACTCTATTTTACGACATCCAAACAAAGAAAAATGTTGCTTGATGTTGGTATATACGAAAGAGATATTGATGCAATTGTTCGTATCATTGGCGAAGATTATGAAGATGCCTTTGCGATGAAAAAGCTATTGAAAGATAATGCAGGGCATTTTCAACTCATCAGCTATATCTCAAAGTATATCATCGGAAATTTGTAAACTTAAGTCCAGCACACTCTTTACTGCATAGAGTGTGCTGGACTTTTATCGTGCCACAAAAACTAATTAAGATAGTGTTATATAAAGATTTTCATAAATATATTGATTTACCCAAGGGCTATGCATATCTCTTGGGTATTTTTTGCATTTATATAAGTGCGCGGACGACGCGCTATAGGAGCGTGGGTAACGGTATAAAAGAATATATCAAAATTATATAGAATTGATTCATGGTTAGCAACAAGCCAAATGAGGAATTTATTATTCAATGATTCCAATATTAGGCAGCATGACTTTTAAATGAATATAGCAAGGTTATTCGTAATGTGTTGTTTACCAAAACTTAAAATTGAATAGGACACGCATATACCTAGATGATATTTTCGCCTTTCTTATACAGAAGGGTGGCATAATCCCATTTCGTGCGATGATTATCCTGCGGACATTCCGTTGCCTTTGAAGGATATGAGCAGAGGATTGTGCCTACCTGTGTTGCAACAGGAGGTAATGAGATATGACTAGCACCTACCTTTCAGCGTAAAGCATTGGTAGGGAGTGGCTACTTGCAGATTATCCCTTGATGGGCATGGATGAAGTGTAGTGATGGTAGAGCAGACCAAGTATATGTTACCCGGTTCGGGGATTCTCCAAGAGGAGCCGTTGGCAAGACTTTTTGTCTTCCGACGCAAGAAGACTTGAAATACTGAATTTAAATTTAAAAATATATTTTAGGAAAAGTCAGTTGGACAGCAAGCCTTCTTACGTGAGAAGACAAATGCGCATTGTTCTCAATATTTAAAAGGAAGGTGATTTAATGAAAACACAAATAGATGTTATAGCATGCCAGCATGAATATGCAGGCATTGGGTTTATGAAAAGCAGAAAGTCAGATGATAAGATAATGAATATTGGAGCGGAGATGATAGCTTATGGAAAAAAGCATGCCATTAATCTTGTAGATATTGTTCACGATGATGGAAGTGGAATTGATGTTGATAGAACAGCAATGGATAAACTAATTCAATGGATGGAGAAAGATTTCATTACAGTAGTGCTAGTTCGCTCGGTATTTGAAATTACAACAGATAAGCATGATTTACAGGTATTTCTTAGAAAAGCCGAATCGTTAGGAGTATCAGTTCATTCAATGGAACATAGATGTAATCCTTGTTATGTACCATGGGATGGTGGAGATGGATGCTAAGAAAACATACTATATTACATTTCAAAGTGAAACGGTAGTATATGACGGAGATGGTAATAAACTAGTTAGTTGCCCGACCGAAGATGAGGCTAAAGAATATATTGAACAATTGGAGAATATGGAGGCTAAGAAAAATGAATAGAGCGCAGATGTATTTAAGAACAAAGGGAACAGAAGTAGAAGGTACCAATCTTAATAAAGAGATGGGTAATATGTTATGCGGATCAGGAATTGAAGATTTAGAAGTTGACTTAGTTGCTGAATTGCACGAGAGCGGTGAAGGAGATTATCTTGCAAATTTAGTCAAATCGATTCGTACTGGTAAATGCAATATTATTATTGTTGATTGTTTGACAAGTTTTTATAACAGTGAAAAAAAGGCGAAAGAATTTGCCTTATTCTTTATAACTTTGGGAGCAATCATTCTAGTAAAAAAGGGAAATAAACTTGTTTTATATAGGGATGATCATGATTATGAAGTTCAGTTAACAGAAGCATATAGCAGTAGATATTAATTTGTAATTAGTAAGATTAAGTAAATCAAAAGGAGGTCGGTTAGAAAAATCTAGCCGACCAGATTGGAGAGAAAATGAAGATTAGAGAATTTAATGAAGACTATTCAGAAATAACTAGACCAACAAGAAATAACAATGTCTTCCGCAACGGTGATGGGAGTGGAAACAATTACAATAAAGCGCCAAATACGATTGAAAGAGCATTAGCTATGGAACCTGTTAAAAAAGGTGATATTGTACTAATTAATATGGGAGATGATACAGAACATTGTAAAATGGTTGGTTCTCGCCCTGCTATTGTATGTGGCCGTTTCATTTCAGACTGTCCTGTGATTCTTGTGATTCCAATGACGCAATCATTTAGACAGATTGACAGGCCAGAACATATCTTTATAGATAAGAATGACTGTGAAAATTTAAGAGAATCAGGAATGGCAATGTGTGAACAATTGTGCAGTGCGGATCGTACGCAGGTTATTAAGAAAATTGCAGTTATTACGGATAGGAGATTGATAGAAAAACTTAATATAGCACTTATTTATCAGCTTGAATTGCGGGATGTTAGGAGTGAGTAAATGGTAAAAGAATTAGAGTTAGCAAAGAAATTAGCTGTTCTTGGAAAGCTTTATTGCATGTCATTACTCAGTGAAAACGAGTACACAGCAGTGAAAAAAAGAATTATGAGAGAATATAACGTGGTTAGTTTTATGAATACATAACATATTAGAATGCCGGTGAAAAATTTTCATCGGCATTTTCACATGTTCGTTCATATTTAACTTTTGGATTATAGTAAAGTCAGAAACAAACATGAAAGGTTTCTGATTTTACTATACTTCAAGAGAGGAGGAGGTCAATATGGCAGAAGTTGAAGTAATAAAAGCAAGTGAAGGTACGGTAAACAGGCGTAGAGATACTATTGGAAAAGGATTGACACTGGAAAGACAGAGGGTGGCAGCCTATGTGCGAGTAAGTACCGATGGAGAGGAACAGTTACAGAGTTTTCAGTCTCAGATGGAATACTATACAGATAAAATATCCAAGAACAAGGATTGGGCATTTGTTGGTATCTATTCAGATGAAGCAATAACTGGTACGAAAACAGCGAAAAGAGAAGGCTTTCTAAATATGATAAGTGATTGTATGAATGGTTTAGTAGATGTTGTATTAACAAAATCTATTTCCAGGTTTTCGCGTAATCTTGTGGATACATTACAATATGTGCGTATGCTAAAAGAGAAGAATGTTGCGATTATTTTCGAGAAAGAGAACATTAATACTCTTTCGATGGAAAGCGAAATGGCATTGGCATTATTAAGCACACTGGCACAGAATGAAGTTGAATCTTTATCAGCTAATACAAAAATGGGACTTAAGATGAAAATGAAACGTGGTGAATTATTAGGGTTTAATGGTTGTTTGGGATATGATTATCATCAGGAAGATAAATCACTTAGCATGAACGAAGAGGAGGCTGAAATTGTTCGGTGGATTTTCAATCGCTATAATCAAGGATATGGTGCCTATACAATAGCGAATGATTTAACCCGACGTGGGATTAAAAATAAGAAAGGCATTGTTAAATGGACTGACAGTGGCATAAGAGGAATTATTTCGAACGAGAAATACAAAGGAGATTTACTTCTAGGCAAGACTTTTACAGTAGATCCACTTACGAAACGCAGGTTAGATAATATGGGTGAAGAAGATCAGTTTTATATTAAAAACCATCATGAAGCCATCGTATCTGAGGAAGAGTGGAATATGGCTCAAGAAATTCGTAAGAGCAGATATGGCAAGAACACGAGTATTATAGAAGGAACAAGGGAAAAACAGTCGCGTAAATTTGCATTTAGTAGTATGTGTGAATGTGCGTATTGCGGAACAAAATTCTCAAGAAGATCTCATCATCAGGATACACAACATAAAAAGCCGGTTTGGGTATGTAGAATGGCTGCTAATAAAGGAAAGGCTAGTTGTCCTGCGAGTAAAGCTATGGATGAATCTATTCTTGAAAATGCTTTCTTAGAATCCTTTCAGTTATTGGCGGATAATTTTGATGATATCTTAGAGTCCGTATTAGAATCTATTGAGATTGAGTTATCAAGTACAGATAATAGTGATAGATTAAAACGTGTTGATAAGAGCCTGGCAACAGTGGAAGGCAAGCGAAAGAAATTGACTGACATGTTGCTTGATGATAAAATTTCAAAAGAGGCTTATGATGAAAGATTTGATGAATTTACACGGAAAATCAGTCAGACTAAGCAGGAACAGCAGATTTTGATTGAAAATGAAGCTGCAAAGAAAGATGTTGGTAAGAGAATGAAGGAAATAAGGGCACGAATTTCTGAAGTTAAGGTAATGGATAAATTTGATCGTGCTGTATTTGAAAGTATCGTTAAAAAAGTTATTATTGGTGAGGTGGGTGAAGATGGGAAATCTGATCCATACAAAATCACTTTTGTACTGAAAGGACTTGCAGATTTTTCAATATCAGATGCAAGGAAGCGATACAAGAATTTGCATAAGCAAATAAGCTAATAACAATTATTATTTAATAAGAAGAAAGGGCTGTTAAAAATGAGCACTCAAAACGACTTATTGGATGGTAATGATAGCAACCTAGAGCGTCTTTCTAATGAGGTACCAGAGCAATCTGATATTTGCCTAAATTGGCAGGACGACGTAGAAAATAACTTCCCTAATTGTGAACCCGACGCATGTGGAGACCATAGTCCTGTTGCAGAAGAAAAACAGCTAAATTATTGGTGAAATAAACAAAAGAGATGTGCTAAAATTGAGGACATGAGAGTGAAAACTTTCACGTCCTTTTTTATGGAAAAATACATGGGTTTCCCCTTTTGCACAGATGATTTTTTTGAATACATAAAAATGATTGAGGTGTCAAAACTAGGCACCCATTAATAGTTACTTTGCAAGACTTTTATGATAAAATTAAGACATATTCTTTTGCGAGGTGCATGATATGTCTTATAAAACTAACGATTACCAACAAATAA